>LFIK01005503.1_pt1 | contig 10161 bp, 13 predicted proteins | sample 643401 | NCBI WGS metagenome assembly LFIK01 (sample SAMN03777447, study PRJNA286221) | soda lake metagenome | biome: soda lake; feature: Kulunda steppe; material: water; isolation source: sample T5-Br brine of Lake Tanatar-5 | place: Russia: Kulunda steppe | collected 2010-07
AACAAGTCTTGACAGTGAAAAAGAACATGCACCTCATTTTGAACAGCAGCACAGGAACACTTGTCACAGTGGCCATTTCCACCACGCCAGATGGAGGATTCCACCGCGAGAGTATGAGCTCGCAAGCAACATTCATAAGCTCTGAAATATAACGATAGGAATTTAGGAACAAAGCGATAGGAATTATTCAGAGGGGATTATCTGAGGCCCCAAATGGGTATGGTTTTGGCATGCTCCCAGGGCATGGGCGCCATGACGGCAGTTTTCAAGCTTAGGGTCAGATGGTAGCCCTGCTTTCAAGCTGTCCACAGCACCTGAGCTTGAAAACTGCGCGTCACGGCGCCCATGCGCAATGGGCTGCGGCGTGAACCCTACTTTTCACAGCCAGATGTCCACACCAGATCAGCCACTGCACCAAATCACATGATTTTTTTGTGTTTAGGTGCTCTTGAAACAAACAAACATCATTGCAAAAGAATTGGAGTGGAAAAACCCAGTGGTTGGTGAGATGTCGATTTTTGTCATTTCCCTTAAAATGAAAATTTATTTAATCACACGAATCTAATTCAAAGGTTGCGGCGTGAGACATAACATAGTGCATTTCTTCCCTTTTAAGCTTTTTTTGAACGGCTGTACCTACAAATACCTTTGAAGGTGCTACAACATTCAACTACTTTCTAACGTGTTTTTTACATGCAGTCGCACTTTCTGACTGATGGCTTTTACTTGAAACCCTGTAAATCCTGTATCTGCCGATTCAGGGCAGCTTAGCTCAAACCTAACAGGCCTGCAACCAAGACCAACAAAAGGCAAGCAAGGTGGTGTCCTGATAACTACGCACAGCATCCAAGGCACTCATGCACGAACAAGGCCAGGCCTTCGGTGTCTGCCTTGCTAAGGTTAGGTTTCAAAGCTGTACCTGCCAAGCAAGGGCAGCTAAGGCCTTTTATGTATGTTCCCTTTCTGCCAATCCTTTTCCATGGAGGCCCCTTATGTTCCACATGCATTGCCTAGTCAGACTGTCTTTGATTTTCTTTTTCAACGGCACAAAAGACTCTGCCATTTCATTTCGGACATTATGGACTATTTTTTGGCTGGCGAAGACCAGCAACAAACCAATCAGCCTAACGATCTGGCAGGCGGTTAACCCTTTTAAACTTTAAACTTGGCTGGCGAAGACCAGCAACAAACCAATCAGCCTAACGATCTGGCTGGCGGTTAACCCTTTTAAACTTTAAACTTTTATGTAACCCTGGTAAGCCTTGTACCTGCCGAGCAAGGGCAGCTTAGCTGAAGCCAATCAGGCCCGCTCCAAAACCAACTAAAAAACAAGGCCTTCTCATGGTAGAAAATTGGCTGGTGCTTGCACCACTCTTAAATCTTTATATGTGCATACGATGTTTAACCCTAACTTGTAATTTACAAAACCAGTGACTTGCACTACTGCAAAACTCTCCGCATCCACACCTGTAGCTGGCAGACCAGGATTTCATAGCTGCACTACAAGAAATCCTGTAGAATGAGGGCATCTGAGTTGAAATCTATCAGGCCAGCAATCAGAATCCGACTCAGGAACCTTAGTGCCGGATCCGTCTCAGCGCCTGTCCACATCCCTCAACATGAAAATGGCCCTTTACGACCCTTTCAACACAGCAACGACCTGCTGCAAGTTTCATGTCCGCGCGTGCTCCATGTCGACGGCAAGAGATGGACACAAATAGATGGGATCAGGATGCCAATTGCATGCGCTCCTTACCCGTGGAAAATTTGGCTGGAACAGTAGGAATGGAAGCAGGATGATGGCAACGATTGATGCCCATGAAGGCATGTACGGGTAGAGCCAGGAGGCCATTCACGTGCGCCCCACATGGTAATCGAAACGCATGGGTAGAACTCGGCATCCCCTAGGAGGACGTTGTATGAGATCATGCAAATGCACTCCTTGTGCGAGACTAATTCATAAGGACTCGTTGTGTGAGACCATTCGCTTGTTCTGCAAGCCCAGCTTGAGATGGGCATGTATGGGTGGAACTGGGCATCCTGCAGGAGATCTTTGTTATGAGACCATTCTCATGCGCCCTCCCACACCCATGTAGTGATGGACAGACAGGACCGTGCGAAACCAGGAGGCCCTTCACATGTGCTCCACATTCATGGTGATGGACACATACGGGTGGAACTCGGCATCCCCTAGGAGGCCCGCGCCAGGCGCGCCGGCGTCCTCTCCTTTCCACAGCGTGGACTTGCCGTCACCAAAAGCCTCGGCCATTACCTGCACCATGATGTGTGAAATGGAATATTGGCCACGAATTGCCTCTTTGCCCGTAGGCCTTGGACGCAAAGTTGGCATGTTGCCGCCTACACCAACCCCACTCTTTGTGCAACCATGCCTGCAGAGCCACAGGCTGGGTTAGGACGCACCAAACAAAAGAGCCCTTGAGGCGGCACCTGGCAAACGTACATCAAATAATGTGCGCTGCTTGGTGCAAGCATTGGATGAAACCCCCCAACCGCAACCACATGAGCAGCACTTCAGGCAACAGATCTGGATCCGAAGCCAGCATGAGAGGAGCCCAACAGATCAACCACACACTCACACTCACCTGCCTCAACTTGACCTCCTTCTTTTCTTGTGGATGAACCACTGCAGCCTGCGTTTGGGCGGGGCGTGCGGATCTTAGGAGTGACACGCAGGTTGTGTGCTGCTCTTGGGCAGTGTGCAGGTGGCGTGCAGCTCTTGGGTGTGACTCGCAGGTGGCGTGCAGCTCTTGGGTGTGACTCGCAGGTTGCGCGCGGCTCTTTTGGGTGTGACACAGGTGTGCAGGCAGGGATGCAAAGCAGGCCCTGCCGTGAGTGCTGATGCTGTGTGTTGTGGAGGCTGGCTGGTGCTTCAAGGCGCACTTGGGTAGGCACGTACCGTACATTCACGATCCGTTTACCGAAAAATTTATGAGACGAACATTTTAATAAAATTATCATTGAAACGGTTGACGAACCAAACCAAAACTGGGAAATCGATCTTTTTGGGAAGAAAATCAATTATTGTTGGGGGGGCAGGGGCCCTCTTTCAGGAATGGCCTCCAAGCCCAGCACCAATCCCTAGCTAGGTTCCCAATGCCCATTTCTCCTGCCCAAAGGCTACAGGCTGACCATGCACACGCGAAAGGGGGTGGTCACACCTGATGGCATCCCTGCACACATCCCTGCATTTTTTTCTGCGAGGGATGCAGCAGGTGTGACTGCTCCCACATCCCTGCCCCGAAAAGAAAAAAATCCCTGGACGGGGATGCCCCCCTTAACCCCAGCCCCTCTGAAAATTCCAAAATTTGCCGGAAGGGCCCTGAGGCCTCCGCGGACGGTGTGCATCATAGGAATTTGCCCGGGGATTTTTTCCGCGGAGCTGGCAGCAGAATTGGACATGTCTCTCAAGTCAACCATCAGATAATTGCTGCATCACAAGCAGGGTCAAGGGGAGAGGTCAAAGGAGGAGTGGGGTCCTGTGGAAGGTTCGGGAGGGTCAGGTCAGCCCCCTGGGATGCTCCCCTCCCGTGCTTGATGCAGGCCTGCTTGCGCATATGAGCACCTCCTCAGCTCAGTTGTTTCACATGGACTGTGCAATGCAGCTTGCCGCATTTGCAGTTGGGTGTGTGCCCGCACGACTTGCTCTGGGCAGTGGTGTGCCCATGTGCTCTGTGGGCATGGGTGCTCCCACAGTGCACATGCGCACGTGCGCGCACAGCATTCATGCTTGATTTTGCGCCAATCTGGACAAATACCGTCTACGTGCTTTCAAGCTTGGTAGTCCACCAGACAAGAAGCTGGTGAATCCAAAGATGGTGCATAACCCGGGGGAGGGCCCTTGCAGCGCTTCATGTTCACAGGTCAATCGATCTATTGCTGAGCTACTAGCTTAATATCAAAGATTAACAGATGTTTACAACACACAAGACAGAAATGGAAATTCTTAATCGGATTGAGGGATGTGAACTTGACATCCAGTGTGACCGCCCGCCACATCCCTATCCCTAGGAAAATGGAAAATTTCCAGTCAGAAATTCATAAGTATTCACACATCGAATTTGCGCCAATGGATGAAAAAAATATCACGCTCCTGCAAAAATGCTGCATCACTAAGGGTAGAGCGGACACTAATGGGTTAGAGCGGGCGCGTGGGCTGTGCGTCTGCGTCTCTCACCTGGAATGTGGGCGGCAGGCCGTAACGCAGGATAGCCTCCACAAAGAGCCTGACTACACACATGTGCACCCACACACTGAAGGCCTGCAAGCAGCGAGGCATGGTCAAATGAAGTGGACTCAGCGCTGGGCAACTGCGCTGTGTCTCAGGTGCACTTGGACGTTTGCACCGACTCCCTCTAATCCAAGCCTGTGCAATGCATTGCATTGCCCCCACTTCTTCCTCGGAGCCACCGTCGCGATGCTTGGCCCTGATCTCCTCTATGGAGCGATACATTGCACACGCATGTCTGGTGTGTCGCATTGACTTCCTCCCCAGAGCCACCATCGCCATGCGAGCTTCGTGCCATGCGCATGCCCCTGATGCATTTGCCTTTTGCGCTGCGGAACTGGCGGTAGTGCTCGTAATCACGCCTGTATACACCCACACCCACACCCACATCCACACCCACACCCACACCCACACCCACACCCGCACCCACCCACACATGCACGTACATCCACACATGCATGTGCACCCACGCATGCACGCACACTCTCTTGCAGGCGCGCACCATGCTCTGTGGAACAAGGGTGTGAAAATGGATGATGGCGTGCCGAGCAGGTGCACAACAGACTGCAGATGCCTGACAGCATCAACTGATGACGATGACTCACGGAAATATTGTCCACGTACTTGAGCACGAGGGACATGAAAGCACACACACACACATGCACTTGCGCAAGCTGCAGGCAGTCCGGTGAGAACTCACGCACGCACATACGTGAGCTGGGACAGACGCGCAAAAGAAAAAGTGCACGAGTGCAAGCTCACCTGGTCGTAGGCCGTCCGGCACCACATCTCCATCGCCGCCCGTTTGGACTCCAGGTTCGCGCGCATCTGGTCTGCCTGCGCTGTCGACATCTCACCGCTCTCAGATGGCGGCACGTACTCCCTCACCTGCGAGCATTCAACGTCACACGTGAGCGCATGCCGCTAGAGGCAGCCGTGCAGAATGCCATGGATAAGGCCAGTGCCAGGGGCAGCCCCTGCCCTGTCCCATGGGCTGTGCCCCGTCAGTAACTTCCACCCACCCACACACCCACACCCACACCCTCACACCCTCACACACACACACACACACACACACACATGCCACTCTTTGGCTCCTTGGGTCAATTAATCCCTCTGCTTGGGGTGCTTGCTCGTAAGGCTCCCTGCGGTGGGACAGGCAGGGCACGCAGCACCAGGCGTGCTAGCCACTTGTGGCTTTCTTTATGTCAACCAGATCTTGACTCCTTGACGTGTGCAAGCCACTTGTGGCTTTTCTCACAAGTCAACAAGAACTTGACTTCTTGACTTGACAAGCAGACCAAGGCCTCAAAGGCCTTGGTCTGGCCTGCCCCCCACACTCCCCCACCCGCTGGCTGCCCTTTGTGACACGTGCCCCCCCCCTTGCATCCAGGCCCTGAATGAGGGACGCAGCCCCATCCGAGTGCCATTGGCTGAGAGCAGCCATCCTTGTCTGCTGCATCCCCATGCTAATGCTCGTTTCTAGACCACAGAGCACTTACATCGCACCATGCATAAACCACCATACATGTGCAGCCCCCACCTTGTAGCCTGTGCTGCCAGCGTCCACAACACAGAAGTGGAAGCAGCTAAAGCAGGGCTGCTGACAGGGGTGTGGCATGTGCCTTCCACAGGCCCTGGTGCACACAATACTTGCACCCTATCATGGGTGTGGCATAATTGCACCTTTTCATGGGAACGGCAGCATATGTGCACCTTTTTATGCGTGCGGCATATGTGAACCTTTTCATGGGTACGGCAGCATATGTGCACCTTTTCATGGGTACGGCAGCATATGTGCACCTTTTCATGGATGCGGCAGCAATTGTGCACCTTTTCATGGGTACGGCAGCATATGTGCACCTTTTCATGGGTGCATCACGTGCCTTCCATGGGCCCTAGTGCACACAGCACTTGCGAGCACGACTGCGCCGGAGGGTGAATGCGTGCTTGTAGGGTGCCAGACAAAAGCGGCCCCTGTGCCCACCTGGTAGCCTCTGCTGCGGGCAGCGGCCTTGAACTCATCCACCACGCGCTTGAAGAGCACCACCGTGACCAGGCTGTAGTCGTTGTCCTCCGCCACCACCCTGCTGGACCGCGGCACCTGCGCAGCGACAAAGGCGGGCGGTCACCATTTTGGCGCCGGCTCCGGTGCCTGAGGGAGATAGGCCACCCCCCAGGCGCAGGCCACCCCTCAGGCATCTGTTGGGGCCACCACTTTGGCGGTGGCTTGGGTGGCTGACGGAGGGGGCCGCCGCTCAGGCGCAGGCCACCACTCAGGCAGCTGACTGTTGGGGCCACCACTTTGGCGGCGGCATGGGAAGCTGACGCCCCCGGGCCCCTGCACGCGTCCAACACTGGGCACATGGCGTGCGTGCATGCTTGCCATGGGGAAACGGGCAGGCAGTGCGCCTTGGCCCAGTGAGCACAAAAGGGCTCACCCGCATGGCCCCCTTGCCAGGCTGGCAATCAAGACTTGACCGGGAGGGAGCGTGCAGGGTGCGCGGACGACATGTGCACCCTTTACCTGGGGGGCAGCCAAAGAGTGTCCTTTTGAGGGGATGTGAGGCAAAGCTCGCAGCACGTGCTCTGTGCCACCAGGGCGTACAGAGGGTGCGGGAAAGGCTGCCTTAATGCGGTGGTCATTGGTATGGGCACATCGTGATCCTACTCCCTCCCCGTGTGCTCTCCCCAAACAGAGGATCAACCCATCCTCTCATCACACACCGTGGCCTGGGCGGACCGCACTGCCCCCGTCCAATCCCACCCCGTCCAATCCCACCCCGCCCAATCTGACCCTGCTCAATCTGACCCCGTTCAGTCCGACCCTGTCCAGCCTGACCTTGTCCATTTGCCCCTGTCCAATCTGACCCCCCCAATCCGGCCCCGTCCAGTCCGCAGCGTGAGCAGGTCCAACAGGTGCCTCGCCCTACCGGAGCTACCTCCATCCAGCACATTGGTGCTCTGCCCAAGCCGGCTCCATCCAGCACATCCAGCGCATCAGTCCCCTACCAGAGCTATTTGGTGCTCTACCCGGGCCAGCTCCATCCAGCACATCCAACACATCCAGCGCATCAGTCCCCTACCAGAGCTATTTGGTGCTCTACCCGAGCCAGCTCCATCCAGCAATCCAGCGCATCCAGCGCATCAGCCCCCTACCAGAGCTACCTCCCTCCACAGCACATGAGAGCCAGCCCATGCGCCCCATATCATACAGCACCAGGCAAGCCTAACACGCGTATTGCATTGAGGCGTGCACACAATGCTGCCCATGCGCTCCTGTGCAAGCAGTAGGCAGCACACACATGTGCACACACGTGCTCACACACACACACACTCATAAGGCGCGCATGCACACACGCACACACTCAGACACACACCCACACTCAGCTCGCATGCGTACGCACACCAGGGCGTGCTTGTGTGCATGCGCGAGCCCCAGCACCATTTGGCACTGCATGCTGTGGGCGCGCTTGTGTGCATGCACGGCACGACTGCAGAAGCCCCTGCAGCCACACCACCCTGGGGTGGCCCTACGCCCAGTGCCCCGGGTGCGCAAGCACGCACACGCACGCACGCACGCGCATGCAAGCACGCACACGCACGCACGCACGCGCACGCACCACAAAGTTGCTGAGCTTCTCGTACGCCTTCCACCAGTCTGACAGCGCAAATCGAGACACCACCACAAAGAGCGTGGACAGGTTCTCTGAGTCTACCAGGTGCTGGGGCTTGACCAGGGCGCTGCAGGGACAGTGGTGCGTGAGTGCGCAGGTCAGCGGCACAACAGCTCCAAGTGCAGGAGATTGCAGGGCACGCTTGCAAAACGCAGAGCAGGTTGGGTGGCAGCAGGCAAGCTGCACTTCCTTTAGGATCGCGTGTGGCTTCCCGTCTTGCTGCGCGCTGCCGTTGCTTTGCGTGCCAAGCCCCAGCATCAGCGGCAGTGTGCCCCTCTCGCATGGTTGGGTAGTTATGGCAGAGCCGCCTGCTTTTGCAGTCACACCACACAGCTTGCATGCCTTGAAGCCCCAAGGGTGTGGATCCTTCAAAAGCAGCTCGCATGAGGTGCCCATAAACTTAAGCTTTAGAGGCCTTGCCTCCTTCTGAAGGCAGCTTGCATGCCTTGGGGGCCCCAAAGGGTGTGGATCCTTGAAAGAACATGTCTGCAGCAAAGGCACGCTCTCACGAGCACACCCTGCATGCCCTGCACACCCTGCATGCCCTGCACACCCTGCATGCCCTCTGGCAGGTGTGCAGCAAGCACTCAGGCGGGTAGCAAGCAAGCACTCAGGCGGGCAGCAAGCACTCAGGCGCGCAGCAAGCATTCAGGCGCGCAGCAAGCACTCAGACGGGCAGCAAGCACTCAGGCGCGCAGCAAGCACTCGGGCGCACAGCAAGCACTCGGGCGCGCAGCAAGCACTCGGGCGCGCAGCAAGCACGCACACAGGCAGCACGCGCTCATACAGCACACGCCCATGCAGGCACGCAGCAGCTGCGTGCAGAGGCGTGCGCTGTGCCAGCACCGCGAGCATGAGGCCGGAAGGCGGTGGTGCGCTCAGAGTGTGTGCGAGCACACACACACAACACACACAACGCACACACACGTACATACACACATACACACACATTCTCGGAGGGCGCCTGTCGCAGGCTGTGAGTGCAAGAAGCCATGCACATGCCGTGACGCAAACTGGGCATTGCTTGCGCGCACGCATGGGCGCAAGTGCCCGCCATGCGCCGCCTTCAGGGCACCAAAGCACGGGACTGCACAGCTCATGCGGCATATGAGCCATGGGCCATCAGACGCAAGCCATGAGTTGTGAGCCTTATGTTGCGAGCCATGAGTCAAGGAGTAGGGTTGCGGCGCGAGCAGCCATGCATTGCGAGCCATGATTCACAAGCCTGCATTGAGCAGGAGCACCGCAGCACAAGCGCACAGCAACGAGCCATCTGCAGAGCGAACACGCGGCGCCATGCAGCTGCATGCCAGGCGGCAGCAAGCACAACCGCACATTATGCGTCTGAAGCTCTGCAGCAGAGAGCGTGGCTGCGCAGCCGTGCAGCTGTGTGGCAGGCAACGAGCAGTCGTGCCGAGCAGCTGCATCACTGCGCATGCGCGCACCAACTAAGGCTATGCACGGGGCGGGGACAAGGCGCCATGCAGCTGAAGCCAGGCACCACCCGCGGGCAGGCCCGCGCACCTGATGTCGCGCACGGACAGGTTGCCAGCATGCTTGCGGGCGGCGGCCCCCAGGGTACCTTTCAGCATGGAGTATTCGCTGACTTTGACCTGCGCGCAGTGGTTGGGCAAGAATGCGGGTGTGAGCGCTGGGCATGTAAGCGCTCGCTGGCTGTTTGACCTATGTGCAGTTCATGGGCGCTGGCGCAGGTCAGAGTGCTGAGCGTGCAGGCGCTCGCTGGCTGTTTGACTTGTGCATGGCGTGCACGCTTGAGCATGGGCATGAGTGCGAGCGCGGATTCTTTTGGTGGGCGAGCACCTGCAGGCGCATGCCCTGCGCGTGTTGCATGCCCTGCTATAATAATGCGATAACTTGAAGCAGCAGCAGGGTGCATCCATGATTCTAAAACAAGGTCTTTCTCGTTTTTTTCTCTTTTATTGTTCTTGGGAAGGGGGATCTTAGGTACGTCTGCACAGCCTCACTGCTGCTACGTGCAGGATCTTACCTGCAATGCGTGGCAACTCAAATGTATGGGAGGGCATGCAAGTAAGCCCTGTTTGAAAATACAAATGCGTATGCTCAACACATGCATATTTGTTGCAAGGGCGCGCGAGCGCCTGCATGTGTGCGTTGTGTGCGCGTACGTATGTGTGTGTGTATGTGCGTGTGTGTGTGTGTAGGGGGGGCAGGTGGAAGGTGTGAGGGGGCAGAGGCGAGGCTGTGCTTGCTGCGCGG
>LFIK01005504.1_pt1 | contig 10161 bp, 12 predicted proteins | sample 643401 | NCBI WGS metagenome assembly LFIK01 (sample SAMN03777447, study PRJNA286221) | soda lake metagenome | biome: soda lake; feature: Kulunda steppe; material: water; isolation source: sample T5-Br brine of Lake Tanatar-5 | place: Russia: Kulunda steppe | collected 2010-07
CCTGGCGCACATGTTACAAGGTCGCTAGGAGCAAACAAGGTATTACTGCGAGTTCGTCTTTGACGTGCTCAAATACAGCTTAGCTGAACTGAGCAAGGGATCAAATACTCTACCAACTGACTCAACCAACCTCCAGGTCACAATGCAGCATAAATCTGGCACTGCACTAATCTGGCGTGACATGACCTGGCATCACTGACTGACTCAACCTGAGGTTACTACATCTGTTGGATGAGACTGCTTGCAAGTTGTACGTCAGTGAACCTAACCTAAGGTAGCACAACTGGCAATTTAACAATACAAAAATAATACAAGAATGAATGTATTACACAGAAGGAACATTATGTAATTCAATTCAGATCGGGCACTTTTTAAACCCTGGAATGACCATCTCTTCGGCAGAGTCACTACAAAGGTTAGGCTACAAAGCTGAACCTGCCTAAGCGAACTACTAGTAGTACTATGCAGAATTAGCTGAAGCCAGACAGACCTGCAAACAGAACCATCTAAAGGGTTTACAACTTGTAATCTGCAAACAAGACCATCTAAAGGCTTAACAACTTGAAGGGTTTACTAAACCTTGTGATACAAGAAAAGGCCATCAGTCCGACTTCTTGTGTCAAGGAGTGGGACTGCTAGCCTGCTCATAAAAAGCAACGTGGATGAAGGAAGAAATAAAGCTTAATGTTGTTCTGGCTCAGAAAAGCAGACACACTGTCACGGTGGAATCCTGTGGGAGGGAACAGAGACGCAAAAGTCCTGCGGAGAGAGACCACGTATGGATGGGTGCAGTGGTAAAGGACATGCTGCACATCATGTACGTCACAAGCATTGCACAAATCACAAGTAGGGGAGGTATCATGAGTCCAGGTTACTGTTTCAACTCGTAGGGTGTGGGCACGAAGTCTGATGCGTGCCACGCTGCGGATTACGTCCTGAGGAAGGTTAAGGCATATGTATCTGAACGCGTGACCAGGGTCCTCTTTGTAGGAAGGGCGCGCCATTGATGATAAGTGGAGCATTTGCTGTTGCGCTCTCGAGGATGTGTGTCAGAATAAGGTGCCCAATAATCCAAGTGCCTCTCCCTGAGATCCACAGCAAAATGACCGAAATCAATGGGCTCGCACTTCAGCAGCCTCTCTTTAAACATGTAGGATTGTGTCAGACCATCCATAGCAGATAGGATGTGGGATGTCCAGCAATCATCGCACCGTGAGCTCAATTACGTGTCAGCTTGTTAAGTCTTTCTTGCAGTGGAGCTATACTATTGCTCTGAGTTGAATTATTAGCAGCACTGCCGTCCGTAACCAGTTGAAGTGTAGAGGCTCTAGACCACACTTGCGCATGAAGCACTATGGAGGGGTTGTGTCCCTGATCATCACAATCCTCTCCAACACCATCGGCAGCCGTTTTTTGTGAAGGTTGGTCCATTTCTTTGCCTTGTCGTAAGAAAGGGGTGGCCCAAACCTGGCTTGCATGCATACTGGCAGGAATTGCGTATTTTTAAAGGAGCCACATCATGTACATGATGTAGACGTGTAGCCTGTTTTGGAGGTCATGCTCCTGTATAAACTGTTTGATGCGGAAAGTACCAGCTGTGAATGAATGTAGCGCTGCATCAGCTGCAATACCGTATTGCAGTGACTCATATTGATATGTCTGTCACAAACCATGCCCAGATATTTGAAGGAGTCTGTGCAGGGGAGCTGTACGACAACATAAAAGAGAGGGGACAGATTGCAGATTATAAGTGTGAGAGTTGAAAAACATCACCTCAGACTTTTGTGTATTGACAGTGAGTTTCTTCGTGCGTACGCTCTTAGTTTGTTCAACATGGTCTGCATGTGGTGAGGGTCGTTGGACATGAGGAAAAGGTCATCAGTGAACAGCATGTGGGTCACCGGAAAATTTGGAGTGCCAGTGAGCGTGCCTTTCACCCCGTCTGCTATGCTGCCAATGTCATTCAAGTAGGTGGCAAACAGCAGAGGGGAGAGGGGACATCCTTATTTGACGCCAAAAGATGGCTGCACAGAAGCTGTCTTATCCCCATCCAACAACATATATTCATCAGCATGGTACAAGTCCATACACACACACAAATCTTTAAAGATGGACAGGATATGGTCAGGCATCTGGCAACTGCGTTAATGGTCCCGCAGCTTGTTTCTTGGAATACAATCTTAAGCTTGTTTGAAGTTATTAAACGCAGCATACAACTGTGATGATCAGCTTTGCATTCTCTGTGCAGCATGCTTTACGTGTCATACAATGAAGAAGGGTTGCAAGATGCTTCTGCCAGGATAAAAACGTATTGTGTGTCTAGAACCTTGATGTGTTGGATGCACCATCTGAAGGCAAGGTGGTGGTCTTAGATCTAAGCACAGCAATCCAGGCACTTATGCACGAGCAAGGCCAGGCCGTTTGTGTCTGCTTGGCTAACAATGTCTCTAAGCCTGTTTGGGCCAATAAAGAGGGTGCGGAAGAGTAAGTTCAACGGACTCATGAGTCACTACAGGGACTTACAAGCTAGTGAGCACATATATTAAGCAGGATTTAGCTCGCATGAACGCTAACCCCTCATCTGGGTTTGCCCCCTTTCCTACCTATTAAATGAGCTCGAGCACAGACTGAGTTCAAGAGAAAAAACCAAAGGCAAATGCGCTCCTTCCATTGCTCACAGATCTTTCAAACTTGTCTTACGTGATGGCTTACCCCTAAGGATCGGAAGAATAAGAAAATACGCCTATACACAAGAAAGCTAAGCAATCTCTTCCTTAGAACTACAGGCTTATAGCCATCAATAGATGCATGTGCAGACCAATAGTAGGTGTTTGGGTTTAGGGTTCAGGTTAACAAAGTTCCCCAATGAATACGCTGACAATATTGCACTTGCTACCGATACTGCCCACCACCTCCAGTCCCAGCTTGACAGGTTCCACACTTACACAATTTTGAAAGGGCTAACGCTGAATACGCACAAGACCAAAATCATGGCCTTTTGCTCCAACCCACCAGTGTTTCATTACAATGGCACTCCGCTTGAGAATGTGCAAGATTATAAATTTGGGCATGACCCACGGCCACATTGGGAGGATGACTAACGCCTCAAACCAGATGGTACACGATTTTGCTGGCATCATAGCTAGCCCCTGTATTCCAACTAGTTTTGCTGTGTTGCTTGCTTCTGGAACAGCCTTTTGACAACCAATAATGCCTTGCTGAGCAAGATTAATGAGGCTGATTAATGGCTGGAACTCAGAAAAAGGAAGTTGGGCATTCGAGGTTTTATCTGCTCTTCGCAAATTTCCCAGAGCTGATGTGCACATCTCTGCTATCCTGAGCCTTTACAAAATCAACATGAGTGTCGCACACATAGACGGTCTATGAGCCCTTGCTGCTTGAGCTAATCATACAAGAATGGAGATGTCTGGACCAGATTCATCCGCATGATGCGCACGTTCTCAGCACAGTCAAGAGGACATATCACACCCATTTTGAATTGCCCTTAGGGAGTCAGGTGGGATAATCAATAACACGCAACCAAACCAACTCTTCCTTCTTTTCTTCGACAAAACCTTCCAACCATCTTTCACGCGCTCTCTCTAGAATCAGACTCTCCAATCACAACCTGAATGTCGAGCTGCTACGGCAAAGACAGCACAGACTTCCTCGCGAGCTTAGAATCTGCTCTACTAAGTGCAACTAGCACTGTGTGCAAGATGAAGGGCACTTTTAGACTGCCTGAGTGCGGACTTGGCAGAATTGCGCATCATTCACCATCACCTCTTCCGCACACTCTTTATTGGCCCAAACAGGCTTAGAGAGATTGTTAGCCAAGCAGACACAAAAGGCCTGGCCTTGTTCGTGCATAAGTGCCTGGATTGCTGTGCTTAGATCTCAGACCACCACCTTGCCTTCAGATGGTGCATCCAACACATCAAGGTTCTAGACACACAATATAGACACACATTTTTAAAGGTCATCGTAGCCCTGCTTTCCGTGGGCAAAAGCTACGGATACTCATACAAAAGGCTCAGCCTCCATACCCCCACTCCAGTAGGGTCAGGTGGAACGTCATACACGGGAGGATGGTAAGGGCTCTGTTGCGAGGCGGTGTTGAATTGGATCCCTTTCTGCAACTGCCTCCTGGTCCTGGTGGGATGGCTACGTCTACAGGAGTGATCTGACTAGAATGTAACCTGTTGCTCAGAGCTTGATGAGCACAAGGATCTCTTGGAGCACTTGTCTTGTTTTGTGTTAAGTCTTCTTCAAGTTTTAAGGAGTCTGTCCATACATGTGCCGGGATCATCCCAGCACATGTATGGACACACCTATAAATTATAGGCTATAATAGGTGTTTGGCCATTAAGCTTGCGCTCCCGGAAAAACTTGCAAACCTGCACGTCACAAGTTTCAATCAAGTTGGTCACCTCGGTCGCGATGGTTTGCTTGCAAGCACAATTGTGTGCGGTGTTACTTCCTGCAAAAGGAATTGTATTACTTTTTTAGGGTGCGCGTGGATTGTCTGAGCTTTGTAAGACGTCACAGGTGAGCTCTTGGGGCTCTGCATGTGCTTTCAAACCATGGTGGCATTAGAAGGTTCAATTTTGCTCGGGCAGGTCTGCCTCTAGAGATCATGTTTGCATCAGATGCAGCATTCTTTATGAGGTGGGCCAGTGTGTCATTGGCCAAATCCACGTTTCTGGCTGTGATGCAAATGCTTCAATTAAAAACAGTGCCTGAGCTGCGTAATATTGCTTCCAGGCTTATCACTGAAGCCTTGAGCAAAGGTGAATTTGGAAGGGACATCATTTTCACAGGTACTGGAGTGATGCCCACACAGCTCAACAAATTCTGTTTTTGCCAGTACATGAAGCCAATATTTATCCCAATGGCTTCCACCATACCTTACAGCAGATGAACTTTGATCTTATTCTAGACCAGACGCTATTTGTATACTGCCAGCTGGCAGGCAGAATGGTCATCAAGGTGGCATTCAGGCTTTACACCCATTGCACTGGGATGTGTACCATATTGAAGTCAAATACTGTGAAGACACATGACCAGAGCAACAACTAGCAAGCAAACGAACAGCACAGTAGATTTAAACACATGCTTATGCAGCAGTGCCACAAAGCGTGCCTCCATACTATGCTGATCAGAATGATGGGGACCATCTACACATTTCAAACTAAGCTACCCCTAATATACAACGAAAAAATCATACATAGAAGAAGAAGGTTGAAAAACAATAGCACAGAAAGAGCACATGGCTCTTTTCAGAATTCTCCTGCTGACGTCCCTCTTCCTAGTTTGATTGTGGGGGTTTGCCTGGTGCTTGCACAGGATGTAAGCCTCTTCCTTAATTTACGCAAACAGGGCTATCCCTGTTGGGGTAGTCCCTTCTTTTTCTTTGAACGTTCAAGGTAGCTTCCTTGAAGGGATGGCCCTGAGCCCTAGCTGCATTGTAGGCAGATCCTCAGCTTGGAAGGCTCAGGCCAACACGGGGATTTTTGAAGGACCCCCTACTGGGCACTTGTGGCGCCCCTTCAAAGGTTTAAATGTCATGTGCCCTGACACACACGCACCACTGCGCGGGCAGCCGCCATGCCGCTCAACACAGCCGCGGCGTACCCAGCCTCCTGCCGGCAGCCCCCTTGCGCGGCCGCACAGCAATAGTCCCCAGCCACCACAAATGCGGCGGGCTGGGTCAGTGCAGCAGCAGGGCTCAAGCCGGGGTGGGGGCCCCCCCTTTGAACTTGCTGCTGCTGCTGCTGCTGCTGCTGTTGGTCCTGCTGTCCAGCTGAGCTTGCGCCCACCTGAGCTTCCATGCCGCCGCTGTTGGGGTGCTGCTCGCTGGAGCCACACGCCGCGCGCGCTGCGACCTGCACGCAGGGCTCGCCTTCCTGCACCAAGGGGGCATGCACGCGTGCGCTGCCCCAGCGCTGCAGCTGCATGGACAGGGGACGCTCCAGGGGCCGGCCGCCTGCGCGCAGAAGTCAAAGCGCGCCTGGCAAATGGCGTTTTCCTACCATGGCCAGCAGCCGAGCTGGCAGGTGGCGCCTACCTGCCACTGTGTGGGCGGCCTGGTCGATGCGCAGGCAGGTGGCGCGTGGATGCACAAGCGAGGCAGCAGCTGGCCTAGCGCACAGGTGTGGATGGAGTGATGCACAAAAGCTTGGCAGGTCTGATGCGCAGCTAGCTGTACACAGACACACAGCTGCACACATGCTATGTGCAGTGTATAAGCATACATGTATATCTATATGTATTTGCATCTATACTGACATTGAGTGCGCGCTCACACGCGCACACTCACACACACCTCTGGCTCGGAGCAGGTCCTGCTCTAGCACCTCCCACACCCGCTGTGCTCGCTCCTGTGGGCAACAGCGCAAGCAATGGATGGCAGCAGTTTGTCTGGTGGTAGCGCAAGCTGCGCACCTTTTCCTCACTTCACACACCACGAGGGTCATCCCTGATGCTGGGGTCTTGCTCTTCATGTGCAAGGGCTTCCATGGACGATCTCACTATCCGTGGGCAACGCAACATATCCATGGGCAACACACTTCATTTCTATCAGCATGGGAGTGCTGTGGAGGTGGTGGCAAGTGGGGAGGACCGGGGATGCATCCAGATGCAGTCCATGCAGGCTGCAGCTCTTCCAGACAGCAGTCCATCCACCCCATCCAGACAAGGACCTGTGCAGGCTGTGGACCCATTCCATCACATCCTGACAGCAGTCCATCCACCCCATCCAGACAAGGACCCGTGCAGGCTGTGGACCCATTCCATCACATCCTGACAGCAGTCCATCCAGACAATGCCACCCCCAGGCTGTGCCTCCAGTGAAAGCACTCCCCCAAGCACCCACAACCCCCTGGGTCTGCAGGCGCCTGCTGCATGTTGCTTGCTCCCGCTTGGGCACAGTACGCACAGCCCTGGACTGCGTGCCGCAACGGGGGGGCCCTCTGCTCGTGCAGCAAACAGCCAAATTGGTGGAGCCTTGCTGGTGCATTTTGGCCCAGCCGGTCTTTGGAGGCAGGTCCCACATCTTTCCCCGCCCATTCCCAAAACATGGCCCGATTGGCAGAGTCCCGTTTGGAGAAAGCGTGCAGCCTGCTGGGACGTCAGTCTCAACGAGGCCATCGGCGTCTTAGAGGGCACCTCACCTCCAGGTACTGTGGCGTCTGCGGAGGCAGGGGGGCACCCGCAGAGGGTGTGCCAAGCAGCTGCGCAGAGAACTCAGGCGTTGTGATGGCCACCAGCGTCTGCGGCTGTGCTCCCTGGGCACTGCTACACCGTCCCTGTGCACGGATCAGTGGCAGAAGTAGCATGTGCATCTGATGCCAAAATGGTTGCGACACGGACATGTAAGGTAAAGGGTACGTAGCTGATACACACAAAGAGTAGCGCCCTCAGGGTAAGCTGCGGCAGCACATGACAGACAGGTAGATGCAATGTGGGCCACAGGACTGCAACAAAACACAAAAGGAAGCGCATAAGCAACGCAGCCACAGGATGGTCGACCTCCAGCGCTCCTTCGCCGTGTCACAAATCCAAACTTTTTGTGCATGATCACACTGCATACCAAACAATGCCCAACCTGCACCAGTACGTGCCAGTGCGCGCACCGGCTTGGAGGAGTCGACAGCCACCCAAGCAATGCCTGCAGAGCCATGCACGCGGGCAGCATCAAAGGGCAGGAGCCCTGGGTGTGCCTCGCCTGGCTGCCTAAGGCCGTAGCCGCCCTCACTGCTGCCCTGTGCGCCACTGCTTGGTGCAGGGAAGGTGAGCATGAGGCTGAACAGGGGCACTCTCTGCAAGGATGCCATGCGGCCCAGCGCATGCAATATGGCAGCCCCTGCCACGGCATCACAGCCACTGGTGTTCACTTGGACGCTGCCAGGGCTGCCTGCAGGTACATGGGCATGCGGCAAAAAGGAGGATTTGCATGGGACCAAGCAGAGGAGAAGTTCACCGCCCGGGCATGGCTGCGGATATTCCTACAATGAGTGCAGAAAGCAAGCACACATCGGACTGCCTAGGGTCATCAGGCCCTTTCACTGCGACTCACACATTCACCATACTTGCGCCCACGCGCATCGGCAGCCTTCCCAAGGTACTGACAGCAACCTTGGCAAAACTTCCTGCAGCCACAGTGACCCAATCTGGCGCGCGCTCGCGCACACAGAAGTGCTGCCTTGCAACACTGAGCACCAGGACATGCATTGCAGCACAGGACACGCATTGTACCACAGGACTCGTATTGCATCCTCAGCGCTAGACGCAATGAGCCCTCCCTTTCACCCAAATGGATACATGGCCTTAATTATGAACAGCCCTTCCAACCAATTTTGCAAGACTGTGGTTGACCACCAGCCAGTTTATCCTGCTCATCGCTGCCAAAAAAAGAGGTACCCCCTACCTGGCTTCGCCGCCAGGCTGTCGGTGAGGACCAGCGCATGGAAGCAGCCCAAGTCTGCCTCAGCCGCCACTCCTGCATTGGCACCTGGGGGCTGCCGGGCTGTGCTGCGGCCATGCAGCTGCCAAAGGCTGCAGCCTGACGCCTCCGCACTGTATCCACTGGCCATGCTGCCAGCAACAGTGACCGCTAGGTCAGAAGCAGGGGCGGCCGCGCCGTCGGCCAGGAGCGTGGCACGCTCCACGCGCGTGCCTGTGCGGGTGTGCCCACTATTGTGTGCGTGGTTGGCAGTAGTTTGACTCAAACTGTTTGAGGTAATGCACTGCCGAGAGCAGATAAGTGAGCCTGTTTGTTCAATTTCATGTTTTTGGATGTGTTATCCCTGGGTACTCAATCCTGTTCCCTTGCTTATGCATCCAGGTGTATGTGTGCACGGCAGCTGGGATACTGCCTTGCACATCTTGCTTACAACGTAGGCAATGCAGCGGTCAAGCTGCATGAAATGCAGGTGTGGCAGCGCATCTTGGCCACATGCATGTGAGGCATTTGGGATGGTTGCCGATTACACGCTGCTTGCCATGCTGGAGTGAGGCAGCCCTCTGGCTCAAATGCGAGGCAGCGTACAGGATGCTCCTTTGCATGCTGCCTGCTATTCAGAGTCAGAAAGCAGCTCTCTGGCTCAATTGTGAGGCAGGCTTGCTGCTAAAGTGGGCCGTGCTGTGCCGCAGTGTGCACACACAAGCGGGCACACCAGCCTCTTACACACATAGGCTGTGGCACTGAGCGCGCGTGCACAAGCAGGCCCACCAGCCCTTACGCACGTTGGTGCACCGTGATGGGGTTGTTGGCAGGGCCTCTCAGCTCGTGGGCGATAAGGGCTGCCATTGAGGGCATGCCCACATACAGAGGGCCAGGCGTGTCCAACAGGCTGAAGAAGCTGCGTGGTACAGGCAGCATGTGCATGCATGCTCAAAGGGCCTGGTTTTTCCAGAAAGGCTAGGAAAATGGGGGAAAGGACTGAAGGGGGGGTCAAGCGAAGTGAGCGCTTGCTTGTTCTCTTTACTGGGTTTGTCTTGTTCTTGTTGTTGTGGCTACGCTACTGGGCTGATGGAAAGGATTGGCGCAGGTGACATAAGCTGCAGGAGACATGGCACAAGCTACTGCATTGGACAAGAGGCAGCAAGATAAGTGCAGAACTGCTTGGCCATATGCATTGCCTAGCCACACGCCAATCAGCCCAGTAAAGTGGATGGTTGTCAAATTGTCAATCCTAGACTCGTGATCTTGGTTGATAGAAAACCATGTGAGGAGGTTTGGTGCGCAACGTTCAATGGTCTTGTATCCATGTGCAGGGCAGGAGGGCTGAAGCTGTGACTCATCAATAGCGGGATACGGGTTTGCCCTTGCATCGCACCACACCGCTCTTAACCACGCAGCTACTTGTGCATGCACATGCACATGAACTGCACAGACAGAGGAGCCCCAATGGATTAGAATGCCCGTCAAATCTAACCCGTTCAACTCGCTCACTGACCTGCTGCTCCCATCCCTCCCCAGGTGCATTGACCTGCTGTTCCCCCCCATGGCTCACTGATCTGCTGTCGCCCACATCAGCTTACCAACCTTCTTTCAAGCCCCCCCCACCCCCTCAATAATTGACCTGCAACATACCTGCCCAGCTCCATGTCTTGTTGTCAAAGCCCCTCCACCCCCTCCCCCAGCTCCCTACTCTCCAC
>LFIK01005506.1_pt1 | contig 10160 bp, 7 predicted proteins | sample 643401 | NCBI WGS metagenome assembly LFIK01 (sample SAMN03777447, study PRJNA286221) | soda lake metagenome | biome: soda lake; feature: Kulunda steppe; material: water; isolation source: sample T5-Br brine of Lake Tanatar-5 | place: Russia: Kulunda steppe | collected 2010-07
ACTCCTCGGTCTTCGCGGTACCGGTCATGCCGGCGAGCTTGTCGTAGGTCCGGTAGTAGTTCTGCAGCGTCACCGTCGCGAGCGTCTGGTTCTCCGCGCGGACCTCGACGCCCTCCTTCGCCTCGATCGCCTGGTGCAGGCCCTCCGAGTAGCGCCGACCGGCGAGCACACGCCCGGTGTTCTCGTCGACGATCTGGACCTCGCCGTCGACGACGACGTACTCGCGGTCGCGGCGGTAGAGGTCGCGCGCCTTGAGCGCGTTCTGCAGGTGGTGGATGAGCGGCGTGTTCACCGACTCGAACATGTTGTCGATGCCGAGGATGCGCTCGACCTTCGCGACGCCGGCCTCGGTGACGGCGACGGTGCGCTTCGCCTCGTCGACGAGGTAGTCCCCGTCCTCCTCACCCGGCTGCGCACCGTCGCGCCCACGCGTGAGGTTCGGGACGACCTTGCGCGCGAACACCTTGTAGAGGTCGGCGGACTGCTCGGCGGGACCGGAGATGATGAGCGGCGTGCGCGCCTCGTCCACGAGGATCGAGTCGACCTCGTCCACGAGCGCCATGTAGCGGCCGCGCTGCACCTGCCGCTCGAGCTCGAGCACCATGTTGTCGCGCAGGTAGTCGAAGCCGAACTCGTTGTTCGTGCCGTAGGTGATGTCGCACGCGTACGCGGCCTTCTTCTCCTCCTGCGTCGCGCCCGAGACCACGACGCCGACGGTGAGCCCGAGGAACTCGTGCACCCGGCCCATCCACTCCGCGTCGCGCCGTGCCAGGTACTCGTTGACGGTGACGACGTGCACGCCCCGTCCGGTGAGCGCGTTGAGGTAGACCGGCATGGTCGAGGTCAGCGTCTTGCCCTCACCGGTGCCCATCTCGGCGATGTTGCCGGCGTGGAGCACCGCGGCGCCGAACACCTGCACGTCGAAGGGTCGCTGCTGGAGCACGCGCCACGCGGCCTCGCGCACGACCGCGAACGCCTCGACCTGGACGTCGTCGAGCGACGCGCCGTCGGCGAGGCGGGCGCGAAGGACGTCGGTCCGTCCACGCAGCTCGGCGTCGCTGAGCGACTCGATGTCGGCGCCCATCGCGTCGACCGCGTCGACGATCCGCTGGAAGCGCTTGGCCTCGCGGCCCTCGCCCATGCGGAGGATGCGGTCGAACATGCCGGCTCCGGGTCGTGGTGGGAGGTCTGGGTGGGTCGGTCGCGGCGGGCGGGATGGTCGTGCTCCACCGCGCCCCGAAGGGTACGCGACGGACCCCGGCCGACCGGGGCCTCCACCGGTCCTGTGGACGACCGCTCAGCGTCCCGGGGTGACCGCACCGAGCGGATGGCCACCGGCGCGCGCGAGCGTCACGAGGATCACGTCGCCCGCCCCCGCGTCACGCAGCGCGGCCGCGGCGCGCCAGGCCGTCGCACCCGTGGTGAGCACGTCGTCGACGAGCACGACGTCGCTCCCGGGCAGCCGCAGCGTCGCCCGGTAGTGCTCCTCGTGGACGCGTCCGGGACCCACGTCGAGCATCCTGATCAACGGCACGTCGAGCGCGCCGGCGACGACCTCCGCGATCAGCCGCGCATGGTCGACGCCGCGCTGGCGCACACGGGCGGGCACCGACGTGACCCACGTGACCGCATCGACGGCGAGCCGCATCCCCGCGAGCCGCTCGGCGAGGGGGGCGGCGAGGGGCGCCCAGCCGCGTCGTGCCCCACCGAGCTTCGCCGCGACCACCGCCGCGCGCACCGGGCCGCGGTAGTCGTAGGCGGTGAACGTCGCGGTGACCGGCGCGTCGGCCGGCCAGCAGCCGTGACCCGCGGACGGTGGCGCGCCGCAGCGCGGGCAGCCGGGCGGGAGGATGCGGACGTCGGCCCGGCAGCGCGCGCAGAACGGCATGTCGGCCCGCGCCCGGCAGGCCAGGCAGCGCTCGGGCAGGAGCAGGCGGATCATCCGTCCATCCGAGCAGCGCAGGACCACGGGTGGGGGTGGCGCCGTGCGTGCTGTGGACGGTCGGCGCCGGACGGTCAGCCCCGGGCGGTCGTCCCCGCGTCCTCGGCGGCCGCGTCGCCCGGCGGGAGCATGATCGGGATGCCGTCACGGACCTCGTAGCGGGTGCCGCACTCGGTGCAGATCAGCACCTTGCGCCGCTCCTTGTACTCGAGCGACGCGCGGCAGGCGGGGCACACGAGGATCCTCAGCAGGCGTTCGTCGAGCACAGCACGCTCCGTCCGGTCAGGCCACCACGCTAGCGAGCAGACCCGTCACCTCGGCGACGGTGCGCTCCATGCCCGCAGCGCCCTCCGATGCGTCCGCCTCCACGTTGAGGCGCAGCAGCGGCTCGGTGTTGGAGGGGCGGACGTTGAACCACACCGCACCGAGGTCGACCGTGAGCCCGTCGAGCTCGTCGAGCCCCTCATGGACACGCGCTGCGTACGCCTCGCGCACGAGCGTGAGCGCCGCCGCGGTGTCGGTGACGCGCAGGTTGCGCTCGCCCGAGCGCACGCGCGTGTCGTGCGGTGCGACGGCGTCGGCGAGCGACCCGCCCGCGGCCGCGACCGCCTCGAGCAGCAGGAGCGCGGCGATGACGCCGGAGTCGGCCCGATGGTTGTCGCGGAAGTAGAAGTGCCCGGAGTGCTCGACACCGAGCACCGCACCGGTGCGCGCCATCTCCGCCTTGATGAACGAGTGGCCGACGCGGGTGCGCACGGGCACGCCGCCGGCGGCGAGGATGGCCTCGGGGACGCTGCGCGAGCAGATGAGGTTGTGCAGCACCGTGCCGCCCCGCTCGGCGACGAGCGCCCGGCTCGCGACGAGCGCACCGACGAGCGAGGAGTCGACCGCGCGGCCCGTCGCGTCGACGGCGAACACCCGATCCGCGTCGCCGTCGAACGCGAGCCCGAGGACCGCGCCCTCCGCGACGACGCGCGCGGACAGGTCGACGAGGTTCGCCGGGTCGAGCGGGTCGGCGGGATGGTTGGGGAACGTCCCGTCGAGCTCGAAGTACAGCGGGACGGTGTCGATGCCGAGCCCCTCGGTGACGGCCGGCCAGACGAGCCCGCCCATGCCGTTGCCCGCGTCGACGACGATCCGCATGCCGGCGAGCACCGACGGCTCGGTGAGCAGGCCGCGCACGTGCGCGCCGAAGCGCGGCAGCAGGTCGAGCTCGCTGCGCGACCCGCGCGTCGCGGCGACCCCGCCCTCGACCGCGTCCGGCCCGGACGCGAGGACCGTGACGGCGAGATCGCGGATGCGCGCGAGCCCCGTGTCGATCGCGACGGGCACCGCGCCGGCCCGGCAGAGCTTGATGCCGTTGTAGGGCGCGGGGTTGTGGCTCGCGGTGAACATCGCGCCGGGCGCGGCGAGCTCACCCGACGCGAAGGTGACCGCGTCGGTCGACACGAGCCCGACGTCGACGACGTCGACACCGGCATCGAGCAGCGCGTCGGTGAACGCGGCGACCAGCGCCGGCGACGACGGCCGCATGTCGCGACCGACGATGAAGCGCTCGCCGGGCGCCGCGAGCTCGACCGCCGCGGCCGTGCCGAGCGCACGCGCGACGTCCGGGGTGAGCTCGGTGGCGACGAGGCCGCGCACGTCGTAGGCCTTGACGATGCGAGCCAGCGCCGCCGCGTCGGACACGCCGCCTCCGATCGCGGTCAGACGAAGAGCGTCGGGGCCTCGTCGTCGATCGGGGCGTCGAGGTGCGCCTCAGGGTGCGCCTCGACCTCGTGCAGCGGCTCGGCGAGCAGGTCGGCGCACCACACGGTCGTCGTCGGATCGGGCGCGAGGCGCAGCGGCTGCGGGACGGGACGCACCGCCACCTCAGGGGTCCGCTCCGAGAGCGGCACCGGACGGACACGGACCTCCGGCTGCTGCGGCTGCGTCGGCTGCTGCGACCGCGGCGTCGGGTCGGACGGGCGCAGGAGCCCGTCGAGACGTCCCGCTCCACGCGGCGCGGTCGCAGCGGTCGCGGGAGGGTCCAGCACCGGCCGGCCGGCCCCGGCGGGGGCGGCGTCAGGGGCGTCCTCGGAGACGGCCCTTGGGACGGCGCTGAGCGCGGCAGCGAGACGTGCCACGCCCGGACCCCGGTCGGGTCCGGCCGGCGGTGCGGGCTCCGTCACCGGTTCGGGTGACGGAGCGCGGTCACGCAGGGTCCAGCCCGTGGGGGGGGTGGAGCGTGCCGCGTGATGGAGGCAGAGGTCGTACTCGCCCGGCTCGCTGTCGGGACCGAGCGGATCGAGCATCACGGTGCGCTCCGCGTAGTCGAAGCGCAGCGTCGTGGTGGCGCGTCGCGCACAGCCGGGCCGGACGCACGCGCGCGCACCCCTCACGTCCAGCGGGGTGGGAGCGGCGACGGCGAGGGTGGCGGACACGCGCGGACCGTAAACCACATCGATGTGGTTCGGCAAGCATCCGGACCCGTCCGCAGGTCCTCGCCCCGGCCCACGCGCTTCGTCAGGCGCCGCAGGTAGCGTCCACGCCATGCGAGAACGTCATGCCCGCCACCGCCGCCGGGACGTCGACCGGCGCCGCCGCCCCGTCGACGGTGCGCGCACGCGCAGCGTCGAGCGCTTCGCACGGCTCGTCGACGATGCGGTGGCGACGCTGCCGAAGGACTTCCTGCCGTACCTGACCGACGTGCAGATCACCGTCGCGGAGGTCCCGCCCGCCGACCCCGTCGGTCGCGGCGACGAGATCCTGCTCGGCCTGTACGAGGGCGTCCCGCGCCCCGAGCGCGACATCCTCCCGCCGCTCCTGCCCGACCGCATCACGCTGTTCCGGCGTCCGCTCGAGGCACGTGCGCGCAACCGCCGCGACCTCGCGGAGCTCGTGCGCCACACCGTCCTGCACGAGGTCGCCCACCACTTCGGCATCGACGACGACCGTCTCGACGAGCTCGGCTGGGGCTGACGGCGCCGAGGTCCCGGCGCTCAGCGACCCGCCGGGAGGTCCCCGTCCGCAGCGCTCGCGCCGAGCGACGCGACCCAGCCGTCGAGCGGACGGCCGGTGAGTGGCCGACCCGCGAGCCGCCACGCGGACGACGGTGACGCCAGCACGGCGACCGGCTCGAGGAGCTCGCGGCCCGTCGTCGTCCGTGACACGACCAGCGCCCTCCCGCCGTCGACGACCGCGGAGAACGCGTGCGCACCCTCGACGGGCAGCGGGATGCGCAGCGTCGCACCGGGGGCGAGCGTCCCCGGCTCGATCACGACGGTGGTCCGCTGCTCGTCGCCACCGGCCGGGACGACCGTTCCGTCGCCGGCGCCCTCCGCGTCCTCCCGGGCCGGGGCGGGCTCGCGTCGCAGCGTGGTGAGGACCACGCGCGGTGCCACCGCGACCTCGTCGAGGTTCACCACGTGGAGCACCGTGTCGCGGCCGTCGAGGACGGCGCCGGCGACCGACCACTCCGCATCGGGGACGGGCGCGCCTGAGAACGCGACGAGTCCGGTGCGTGCGGGGTCGCCCGAGAGGAACACGCCACCTGCGGCCGCGAGGACGCCCGTCGTCTCGGAGCGCAGCGTCACACCGGAGGTGCGCGAGGCGTCGACGACGAGGTCGGCGGTGTCGAGGCGGACGACCGCGCCGGCCGGGACCTCCACGCTGTCGACGGCGGGGACGGTCGCCCCCTGCGGGGTGTGGAGCGTGAGCTCGACGACGACCGGTCGCGGCTCGGGGTTGAGCACCCAGACCGCACCGTCGACGTCCGGACCGACCGGGAGCCACGGGAACGTCCAGGTCACCGACGGCGCCGTGACGGGTGGGGGCACGGCGACGCCCTCGATCCCGCCGATCGCCGCGACGGAGCGCTGGAGCCCCTCGACCGCCAGTCGCCCGGCGCCGATCGTGACGACGGCGGCGACGTCGGACTGCTCGGGGACGTGGTCGTTGAGCCGGACGGTGACCCGTTCACCGGCCGGGACCGAGACGTTGCGCAGCGCGACCGGCTCGACGACCCCGTCCTCGGTGACGAGCGTGACCGCGAACGTCGCGTCGACCTCGAACGGGTTCGCGAGCCGGAGCAGCGCCTCGAAGCCCCCGTCGGTGCGCATGCCGAGGACGGCCTGGAACGCCGGGTCGGTGGGGAGGCAGGTGGACGCGGTGACGCCGCGCGGCTGGCCGGGAGCACCGACGGTGCGCCACTCCTGCCAGGCGGCGACGGCACGGTCGGCCCAGCCGACCCAGAGCCAGCCGTCGGCACCGAGCTCGACGTCGAGGCGTTCGAGCGTGCCGGGGGCGCTCGGTCCGAACGACGTGCGTGCGGCGTCGGGACCGAGGGTCAGCACCGTGCCGCGCGAGGCGGACGCGTCCGTGCCCTCGTCGAGCGCGGTGAGCAGGAGCAGCGCGGCGTCGGGCTCCAGATCGCCGGCACCGGTCACGCACACGTGACCACCCGCGCTCGGCACGACCACCGCATCGTCCACCGCCCCGTCGGAGGCCGTGGGGACGAGCGGCGCACCGGTGACGCCGAGCGCCAGCACACCGAGCAGCGCGATCAGGGCCATCGCGAGGACGGGCACAGGCCGCAGGTTCATGCGCGGACCTCCCCTTCCGCAGCGTCGACCTCCGCGTCGGACTCCGCGCGTCGGCGGGCGTTGCGGCGCGCGAACGCCGGCGGTCGTGCGCCGAGCGAGACGACGAGCAGCGCCCACAGCGCCTGGCCGCGCAGCAGCAGGCCACGCTCGGGGGCGACCGTCGCGACGAGTGCGACCTCGGCGCCGGCCGGCACGCCGAGCACACGGACGAGCCCGTCGTCGCTCTGCATCGGGAGGGCCACACCGTCGGCGAGCACACGCCATCCGGCACCGAACGGCAGGGCGGCGAGCAGCTCACCACCCGGGCCGGCGTCACCGACGAAGCGGTCCGCACCGATGCGCTCGAACGTGGTGACGACGGTGCGGGGTGGGACGGACGGGTCGGGGACGCGGCCGACGACGGTCGTGTCCGTGACGATCGCGACGCCCGGGATGCCGCCGCTCACCCGCGAGACGGATCCGACGAGCGAGGGCAGCGGGTCGAGCGCCGCCTGGACCCGCAGCAGCGCGTCGAGGCGCGCGTCCTGCGACGCGTCGGGGACGAGCACGATGCCGATGCCGAGCCGGCCGAGCCGCGCCGCGGCACGCGGGTCGCTCCCGGCGAGCAGGTCGTCGACGGCCTGCGCGATCGCGGCGTGCACCACCGGGTCGTGCCGGACGCCGAACGCGGCGAGGTCCGGGCCGGTCGCCGGGACGACCTCCCACACGACCCCGTCGTCGGTCGCACCGACGACGAGGATCCGCTCGGGCGGGTGGGGGCTGAGCGACGCGAGGTAGGCGGGGACAGCCTCGTCGCGCGCGAGCCCCGGCGTCCCACCGACCGCGAGACCGACGAGGCCGGCCCCGCTGAGTGCGACGGTCGCTGCGGACACCGCGGCGATGCTGACCTGGCGCCAACCGAACGGATGCTCGGCGAGCACGGCGGGCGCGTGCCGGAGCCCGAGCGCGGCGAGGCCGACGAGCGTCGCCGCCGCGATGACGAGCAGCACGCCGGAGCGCACCGTCGTGCCTGCGGCATCGAGCCACCACGCGGCGAGCGGGAGCGCGAGGGCGAGCACGACCATGGCGACGGCGCCGCGGTAGGCCGTCGCTCCGACCCGCGCGGCGGCGACGACGAGCGCGCCGGCGACGCCGGCGAGGACGAGCGCCGCACCGACGACCCCGCGGAGCCCGCCGGCCGGTGCGAGCGTGAGCCACGCCGCCGGGTGACCGCCGAGGACCGAGGACGGTCCCGAGAACTCACGGACGAGCACGTCGGGGAGCGACAGCAGCCACGGTCCGAGCAGCGGGAGCGGGAGCAGCGCGATGACGACCGCTCGCGTGATGAGGGTGCGCCGCCACCGCAGGTCTTCGACGACGACCAGCGCGTGACCCACCCCGGCGAGCAGCACGAGCGGGAGCGCGACGACGAGCGGCGGTGCGAACGCGATCGCGATCGCGAGCAGGAACGCGAGCAGCGCGAGCCGGCGCCAGACGCGCTCGACCGGTGCTGCGGCATCGAGCACCGTGGTCGCGGCGATGACGATGAGCGGCAGCAGCACCGCGACGACGAGCGTGACGACGTCGCCCGACGCGAGCGCCGTGAGCACGGGGGGCGAGGCCGCGTACACGAGCGCGAGCAGCGTGCGCGGGAGAGCGGTCGGGAGGTGCGGCACGAGCGCGCGCATCGCCGCCGCCCATGCGAGCAGTGGCGCGGCGACGACGAGCATGCGCAGCGACGCTCCCCCGGCGAGCACCTGGAGGGACCCGAGCACGAGCTGCGCGGGCGAGGGGTCGAGCGCGCTGAGGGTCGCTCCGCTGTCGTGCCAGCCGGCGAGGTGCCGTGCGATCAGCCCGGGGCCTTCGGGGAACGGCACGAGGTCGCCCCCGCGGACCGGGCCGGGCAGCAGGACGTCGCGCAGCCCGACGAGGAGCAGGAGGACGGCGGGCGGGAGGATCGTCTGGAGCGGACGCGCGGCGATGCGCTCGACCACCCGGCGCATGCGTCCGCCCTGCGGTTCGGCGAGCAGCGCCTCATCGAGCGCGTCGACGGCGCCGTCGGCCGTCACGTCGTCGGCGACGGTGCGCAGCTCGCCCTGGAGGGTCGCGCTCGGCTGGGCCTCGGCGGAGCCGACCTCGCCGGGGGCGGACTCGCCGGCGAGGCGCTCGAGCACCGCCTCGAGGTAGGCGCGCAGCCGGGGCGTGACGCGGCCGAACAACGGGGAGAGCTCCGTGTCGCTCCGGCGACGCATGCGCTGGGCCCTGCGCCGCAGCCGCAGCGTCCCGCGCAGGTTCACGAGGTTCCAGCCCCAGGCCGCGACCGTCTCGCGCGCGTCGGAGATGCGGCGGGTGAGCAGGAAGCCTGCGACCTTCGCGACGCCGACGATGAGGGCGAGCGGCAGGACGACGAGCAGCCGCTCCGGCCCGTAGTTCTTGAGGAGCGCCGCGAGCGTGTTGCGCTCGGCGAGGTAGCGCGGGCCGAGCTCCGCGACGCGGCCGCCGCGCTCGTGCTCGGCGGCGAGGGCGGCGTGGCGCGCGACGGCCTCGGGGACGACCTCGACGTCATGTCCGGCGATCGCCGCGCGCCAGCACAGGTCGAGGTCCTCACGGAACGCGTGGCCGCGGGCGTCGAAGCGACCGAGCTCCTCGAAGACGCGCCGTCGCACGAGCATGCCGGCGGTCGGCACGAACAGCACCGCGCGGTCGCCGTCGCGCTGGCCCTGGTCGAGCTCGCCCGGGTCGATGCCGTCGTCGACGCGTCCGGTGAGGTCGATGGTCGCACCGACGGACTGCAGGCGGGACGGGTCATCGGCCCAGCGCAGCTTCGGGCCGACGATCGCGACGCGCGGATCGTCCTCGAGGGCGCCGACGAGCCGCTCCACGGCGTCACGCTCCAGCTCGATGTCGTCGTGCAGGAGCAGCAGCAGGTCGTCGTCGGCCGGTCCGCGGCCGAACCGCGCGTCCTGGGCGTCGAGCGCGTCGAGCGCGACGTCGACAGCGGCCGGGAAGCCGAGGTCCTCGTCGCAGAGCACGACGCGTTCGGGTCCGAGGAGCTCGGTGAGCACGGTGCCGGTGCCGTCCGTGCTGGCGTTGTCGACACCGATCACGTCGATGCCCGACCGGGTCTGCGCGGCGACGGCGGCGACGGTGCGCCGGACGCGCTCGCCACCGTCATGGGTCACGAGGACGGCGACGACGCGTGGACCGGCGGACGACACGATGCTGGGGCTCTCCGGTCCGGCGCTGCAGCGGCAGCGGTGCGACCTCGACGCCGGAGCAACCTACCAGCGGGCCCTCACGGCCCTCCCGGCCGTCCCGTACGGGTGGACCCGTCCGGAGGACGGCGGTACGTCAGGCGGTGAGCCGGTTGACGCGCGCGCCGGAGACGCGCTTCGCGCGGCGGCGCTCGCGCTCCGACAGGCCGCCCCAGATGCCGAAGCGCTCATCGTTCTCGAGCGCGTACTCGAGGCACTCCTCGCGGACCGGGCAGGCGGCACAGATGCGCTTCGCCTCACGGGTCGAGCCGCCCTTCTCCGGGAAGAAGGCCTCCGGGTCGGCGTCGAGGCACCGGGCCTGGAGCATCCAGTCGTTGGCGTCCGGCTCCTCCGCGATCCCGAGGACGGCGTTCAGGTCGGTCGGCAGGCTGGTCAAACCGG
>LFIK01005507.1_pt1 | contig 10160 bp, 9 predicted proteins | sample 643401 | NCBI WGS metagenome assembly LFIK01 (sample SAMN03777447, study PRJNA286221) | soda lake metagenome | biome: soda lake; feature: Kulunda steppe; material: water; isolation source: sample T5-Br brine of Lake Tanatar-5 | place: Russia: Kulunda steppe | collected 2010-07
CTGTTTGTTTTTCACTTAATCCATTTAGTCTCTCATCTCTTTCCTTATTTCTCTCATTGATTCCATCCACTGTCGAAGAGAGAACTGTTTGTTTTTCATTGATTCCATCCACTGTCGAAGAGAGAACTTGTTGTTTTTCATTTAATCCATCCATTGTAGAAGAGAGAACTTGTTGTTTTTCATTTAATCCATCCATGGTAGAAGAGAGAACTTGTTGTTTTTCATTTAATCCATCCACTGTAGAAGAGAGAACATCTTGTCTCTCATTGATTCCATCCACAGTATAACAGAGAATTGTATGTTTTTCATCTAATCCTTCCACTGTAGAAGAGAGAACATCTTGTTTCTCATTGATTCTATTTATTCTATCATTTGATTCATCTTGTTTTTTACTTAATCCATTTAGTCTCTCATCTCTTTCCTCATTTCTCTCATGGATTTCATCCACGGACGAAGAGAGAACATCTTGTCTATCATGGATTCCATCTACCCTAGAAGACAGAATATCCTCTTTTTGATTTAATTCTTTCAAGTTCGAAGATAGAGTAATATGAGAATCACCCAATTCAACCACTGTATCTTCCGTTTGTTTCTGTTTCTTCTTTAGTTCTTTCAAGTCTGAAGATAAAGTAAAATGAGACTCACCCAATTCAACCACTGTTTCTTCTGTTCGTTTCTGTTTATGCTTTAATTCTTCTAAGTTGGAAGATATGTCCGTCTCCAATCTCACTAATTTAGCATTTACATTGTCTTTAATATCTAATAAGTTATCAAGTTTTGATAATTTAGTTTTAATATTTTGGTATTTATCATCACTTAACAACTCAGAGTCATTTAATTTGCCCTTTATTGTTTCTATCTCCAACCGTATTCCTTTTAACTCTGTCTCTCTTAATTTGTGAATCTCATCATTTATATTTGTAATTTTTTCATTGTATTCCTTTGTTAATTTATCCGTTATATCTAATGTATTTTGGACGCCTTTTTCTACAACAAGTATTTGTGATTTAATATCGTGCTTAAACTTCTTCATATCTAAAATGTAAGTATCCATTTTTGTCGTATGTTTTTTCAACCCTACCATCATCTCTTCATTATTCTTTTTCAAACTATCCATTTCAGTATTTATTTTTTGTATTCCTACTTGATGTCTCTTTTCTATAGTTTCTATATGTTTAACTTTATTACTAAGTCTAGTATATAGGTCATTATAAGATTTAGTTATTTTTTCAATGCTTTCTATTTTACTTTTTAACTCACTATATTTGTTTTTAAAGTCTTGCTTTTTTATTTCAAGTATAGAACTCCCTAATAAAGAACATTTGTTTTTAATCGTTGTAACATCATTTGAGAGAGACTTGTATTTCTCTAATCTCTCTTGTGTCTCTTCTTGTGTAATCTTTATATCTTCTATTAAAGAGAGAAATGTATCCTGTTCTTCTTTACATTCTTTATTGTAGCGATTAATATTTTCTATTTTAGAATTTAAATTATTTTGTATATAAGAGATTTTGTCTCTTAAACCAGAATCATATACAGAAATTATATTTGTTAATTTATTGTTTTCATCTTCAATATAATTTAATTTATTCATAATATCATTTACATTTTGAATATTCCCATCTAAAGAAACATTTGTTTTATCAAATAAAAGATTAAAATTATTTTCTATTTGTTCTATTTTATCGTTCAAGGTAGATAAAATATCTTTTGTTTCTTGATTGCTTTTTGCGATTGGTTTATATGAGATTTCAACCCTACCATTGTTTTTTTTTCTATATGTTTTATACTCATTCAAAGGCATATATATTATAAGTATATTTATTATTGTATTTTTTTGAATGAATATTCTGAAAATGTTTCATCTTTTGAATTCGTATCTACAACCTTGACACCAAACGTATATCCTGTATTCGTCTCCAATACACAAAAAACTATTTCCTCTATCTCTTCATTATAATATTGAATTTCATAATCATATAAAACTGGTTCTTCTTTCAGTTCCTTTTTCCATATCATATGTATTGTCCCTGAATAAATATTATTATTTTTTGTATAAATCCAATTTAAACGAATTATCCATATTCCACTTGCATTGGAATCAACCTCTTCTTTACATAAATATAAATCACTTTTAGAACCACTCTCATTTTTATCACTATATGTTCTTCGATTCCACATATTGTCTCTCTTTATATAATTTAATTCTACAGTGCTTATTTTATTTTTTATTTCGTGTATAGAGTCTTGTAGTGTAGACAATTGTTTTGTATTGAATGAGTGTTCTTTATTTGTTTTATCACGCAATAATTGGATATTATCATGTTGAGCTTTATCTAAACGCTTTATTTCATTATGTAGCGTGATTATATTTTTATGACCTGAACGCTGTATATTCTCTATTTCACCTTTCATTTTTTTAAAATCGTTTTTGTTATCTTTTAAGATTTGCTTGATTTGATTTGAATATTGAGTATAGTGTTCATTTTCTACCTCTTGTTGTTTATGTAAAATAAATTTCAAATCTTCTACTTCTTTCATACTAAACTTTGGATTGTCCTTACTCAAATTCTTTCTTTTATGATTTATACGATGATTCATATATATCATAATAACTTATTAAATTCTTAGAAGAAATAAAAATTAAATTTATATTCATGGTTCTCAAGACCGTAATTTTTCTCAAGATAGTCAAATATATGCATTGACATTTTACGAACAATCCATGTTGCAAACCACGGAATAATTGCAGTCCATTTAATATCTACAATTCCTTCCTTATGTTTTCTACTTATTTTATAAATTAAAATTGGATAGATTATAGAAGCGATGGCTCCTTCTATTATTTCTTTTGTTGTAAGGATTGTTATTCTTCCCATATATACAGTGCTAAGATTAAAATTCATACTCATACTCAATAATTGATTTAATATTACACTTTAAGTAATGATATAATTGTGTATATAACTTTTGGACTACTTTCTCTCTTGACATATTCTTTTCATCTCCCATAATGATTTTTGTATATTTCAAATGTAATGAATTATACATATCATCATTCTCAATATCATCTTTATGTTTCTCTATCCAACTATTAAATAACTTTATTAATTTTCTATCTAGTATTAAAACAGATTTCTTAAATACAGACATTGATAAAATAGACCATTCTTTATTTTTATCCAAATAATAAATAGTATTTGATTTTTGCACGAAAGAATGTAATGGATGTGTTGTATGATTATCTACTTTAAATATGTGTGTGAATACATAATACATTGCAGACATATAATTATCCAATTTAAATATGGTTTCTAACATATCTTGTGTGATAGTATAAGAAGATAACATAGAGAGAAAATCTACATTAGATTCGTTCGTATTACGATTTAACCAATCAATGACATTGATTTTATCTTTAGTCTTCTTTGTATATTGTTTAATTGCTCTAATTTCATGTTCAAGACTATCACATTTTACCATAAGATATTTTATTAATTCATACATACTTTCCTTACTAGGAAGTTTTTCATTGTTCGTTTGTTTAAAATATTTATTCTTTTTAATGACCTCGCAACATAAGACATGTGATTGATATGATTTTTTATTATCAAATGTTTGATTGCATAAACCACATTTCATGATTCTATGAATATTACACTATTTATTATTCTATTTCATTTTTATTAAATATTTGCTATAAATATATGGAAACTTGCAATCCGTGTCGTTTAGGATGTCGTCCGTCATTCTTTATTCAAAAAGCAACCAATTCTTCTTCGTATATAACAAGAAGTGCGTCCAAAACTATTTTTTGTAGTGAAAATCAACGATTAAAAGAACGTGGAAATAAAACAAAGAGAGGAAGTGGAGGAAGTAGCTATAATACTTTTATGAAGAATAAAATCGGTTCTATTAAATCTTGTTCTTAATAATATTTTCTTTATTATATATATAAATATGGATCCAGGACAAATGCAGTTTTTATCCTTACTTACAGGTGCGTTGTATGTTGGTGGTACAGGGTGTCTTCATCTCTACAAAAAACATAAAAACACCAAGAAAAAGCGTCTTTTTGTAGTTTTAGTTCCACGCAAGATTGGACTTACTACACAACTTGAAAAAATAGAACCCAATGACAAAATGGTAATTGTTGATTCTGATACCTCAATATTAAACAGTGTAGAAAAACCCAGACGTGCGTTCTTAGAAGAAATGCGTGAAAAAGATAAGATGTATTTCAATACACATTATTACCCACTCGTTTCAAAATATTTAGAAGATATTAAAAATATTCATAAAAATAAAGTTGTTATGATGTTTACGTCTGACCCTGAATTAGTAGATTACCTCAAGATTGAAGACCGTTGTTGTTCTATTCTTTTCCCCTCTCTTACCATGGTAAATCAACTTGTTAAAGTATATGACGATGAAGAAGTTAATTTATTAACACAATCCAGAGATACTCTTATTACTCTCCCTTATGCTAAATTCTTATTTAGCTCTTTCTCTGATTTATCCACGAAACTTGAGAAATTACTCAATCCTAAATCTTAAATTTATATCATATACATTATGATAATGATATGAATTAATACAAATAGACAGTGTAGAATCCTTTCTCTCTGATACATTAGTCCTTTCTCTGTATAAATTTTGTAGTTGTAATTGAAGTATCTATTCCAACTATACTTTATTTTATCTATCTTACTAAATGTCTTTATCATAAAATCACCATTATACTCCTTGTTTAAATATAATGATTGTAAGATATCATTTTTATATCCATAACTTGATACTTGTGAATATCCTTGTTTTTTGTAATAATCCACTACACCCATCCCTGAAATAATAGAAACACCTCTTTTTTTATGATAGAGAGAAAGATGTTCTGCTACTTTTAGCATCTTTTTTCCATATCCTTGATGTTGCGTTTTTTTCTCTCTTCGTATTCCTACAGGAACCACATCTCCATATACATGTAATTCACGAATTAACCCTTTCTCTAATAAACTACGAAATACTTGCTTCTGAGCCGAAATTGGAATACGAAGTCTTAAAAACCCAAATAACACTTTTTGATTCTTACTTTCTATTGATATAAAATACTCTATCCCACCTACTGTAATGTATTTACGCACAAAACATAGAGGTTGATGAATACTTGTATCAACTTCAAAACGACCACATTCTCGTGTTCGTATCTCACAACAATCATTGGATAATTCATTCGTTAAATACTGTCTCAAATTACTATCTCGATTTCCACCTTCTATATAAGAGAGAGGTATATCTCTTACTACTCTTGGTAATCGAATCCAAGGAGGACAACTCTCTATTCCATATTTAATTACATCCCTTAACTTCGTTTTATCCTTCTCTGAATAAGGTATATATTTTTTATCACGATACCATTTTGATAGTACAGTATAGGGTGTAATTTCACACGGATATATTTTCACTTGGTCTGGTTGATAATAAGGTGTTTTATAAATGATATCAAACATCTGCTTATCCTTCAGAGGTGTAGAATAGGGTAAATCAGGCATGACATGAATATCAACTTTGAACCCATTATCTTTTAATAAACGAATACCTTCTTGTGATTCTTTACTTCCATGACCTCTATTTATCTTTTTTAAAATATCATTATCTGTATGTTGAACTCCAAGTTGAACTCGTGTTACTCCATATTCTCGCATTCGTCTTATCCATTGTTTTCCATCTTTATTTAATAATACATCCGGTCTTGTCTCAATACAAACTCCTATAATTCTTGTTTTAGCAGTTGCATTTAATTTAATCTCTGTCTCTAAATCATACCCATCACGATATCCTTGTGATGGATTAAAGAATCCATATTTACTCATTTGATGAAAGTAATTATCATAATATGTATTTGCGGCATAAACCAGATCACGATGAAAACATTCTAAATAATCAGGTGGATACTCTGTATAAGTTCCACCTTCTATAATAATTTCTACTTTATCTATTTCATGTCCGTTTCGATATAAACAATTCATTCTATCATACATTTGAAGTATAGGTTCAAACTCATTACGATTGGCTCGAGCAACCGCTGGTTCTTTCTTTAAATATGAACGAGGTTGTCCTGGTTCATTCGGACAATAATAACAATTATGCTTACAACTGAAGTTTTGTCCGTTTGGATAAGGACTTGTTAATACAGTAATGACAGTAACACCAGATAAATTTCTGGATGGTTTTTTTTGAAGGAGTTGTAATAGTATATAATCTCTCTCTATTTCTCCATTTTCTACCATCTTACGATAGACATATATCAATATACTTTTTCTACAAAAGATCTTATATCCACGAATTAATTTTTGAAAATATATATTGAATTTCTCTCTGGCATTTTTATTTACATCTTGGATATTATTTGAAACATACCAATTCATAATTTGAAATATTATTTCTTTATATACATCCATATTATTTCTTACTTCTTCTTGAAGTTCCTTATTTTCTGTATGTTTATAACCTACAATATCTTCTATTTCACTCATTGAATGTGTAGAACAACTCATAATGGATGCAATAAGTTTAATTATGATAAATATCATATAATCAATTTTATAATTATTATATGATTCTCTCTCAAGAACAACGCAAACACTTCTATAACAATTTCTTTGTTGGAGCAGTAGCTGGTATTCTCTCTAGAACCATAACTGCACCCTTAGAACTAAATAAAATACAAAGACAAAACTATTTTATTCCAAATACATCTTTATGGAGTGTTATACAAAAAGAAGGTATTTTCTCTCTATGGAAAGGAAATCTAACAAACATAATACGCATCTTTCCTCAAATGGGTATCAATTATTCTATTTTTACGATGTCAAATAATGCATTGCAACAATATAATCTGAACTCACCTCTACAAATGTTAATAGCAGGAAGTTGTGGTGGAATGGTATCCACGATTTCTATCTATCCTTTGGAAAATGCAAGAACACGACTCTCTCTACAAACAAATAAACAATATTATAATGGATTGATAGATGTATTCCGCAAAACACCACTACACCATCTATATCGTGGATTGAATGTTTCTCTCTTGGGTTATGTTCCCTATAATGCACTCAATTTCTTCTTTCATGAACTCTATACAAATCTACTTGATATAGAGAGAAAAAATAAAATGAATTCTCTTCTCTCTGGGGGTCTCTCTGGATTCTCCTCTATTTGTATTACATACCCTACTGATTTAGTTCGTAGAAGACTTCAAATACAAGGATTTCAAAACGCACCTACTTATAATGGTGTTATTCATTGTATAAAAGATATATACAAGAAAGAATATATGTATGGTTTTTATCGTGGATTATCTCCAACAATATTAAAAATTATTCCAACCTCGGCTCTCCAATTTTACTTTATTTCTCTTTTAGTATCTTAACAATAAATTTATAAATCATATACAATATCCAATTCTAGAGAGAAAGAATAATCATTATGATTTAAATCAACTGATCTTCCAAATTCATCTAATAATTTAATCTCTATTTTTTCTATATTTACAGGTCCAAAATACTCTCTCGTTTTATAAATACGATCCGAATTATCATTAAACATATATGCATATTCATAGACTTCATGATTTGAAGATGCCGTATTCGGTATTTTTGCAATAATATCTGATGACTTTAACATTCCTTGTTGAAAAGGCGAATCAAATAATACACTATGATTATTATTAAAATCATTAATATGAAGTAAGAAATATTTAGTAAATCCTAAATCATACGTCGACTCTGGAATAAATCCTTCTAATGATTTAGGATTTTGAGGAGATAAACCATTCATATGATAATCCTCATCATAAACATAACACTCTTTTCGATAACCTAAAATCCATCCCATATTTAATTGAACGCTTCTTTTCTTATTATCTTGAAGACGGAAATCTAAATCAAAGCCAAAATCAGTATCAGCAGTATCTTTCTTCTTAAAAATAAACTTTCCGGTATATTCATCAATATAGCATTCTATATTTTCTAATTGAATCCCATATGTTGAATCAATATCAAAAATATTATCATTTAAATACTCAACTAATTGTGATGATGAATAATACCCATTTAGTATTTTTATTACGTGTTCTACTCTCGTATTTACTGGGTCTGTTGTATCATACGTGAATATGGTAAATTCATTTGTTCTTAGTTTAGAAGAAAAAGTATATAACACAGAAGGAATTTCTGTGCTTATCAATTTCAGTGATAATACATTACGAATTGGATTTGGTAAAGTCATAATATAATCGGTGCTGTCTGTTCTATGATAATCTTTTCTAAAACGAGTATTAATATTTAAAATCATTTTTCTACTTTGACGATTTAATTGGTTCAATGTTCCAAACTTATATTTTTTAGGAAATACTGATTCATTCTCTTCTCCTGGTTCTCGAAGAATCAAATCTCTCTTTTGAACCACATAATTATGTATGTCTGTAACATCCTTTTTAGTAAATATATTTTGTATTTCATCTATATCTTGTTTTGTATAAGACAATTTATTATGAGAACATATTTTTTGAAACGCTTCCAAAAGAAACAACGTTATTTTATCTTTGTTATTTTTACTTTCTTTATTGTCGTTACCTAATTTTTTTATTAAGGTAACCACATTATTTTTTACACTTAACACATTCATATCTTCTTTAGAAACACCGATTAATTCCAGTAATTCACTTTGTGTATAATCATTAATATTCAAATTCATTCTATTATATAAATTTAAAATATAATAACTTTAACTTTTGACAAATATAATACAATTATATATATATGTCGTCATTTTTTGAAAAGAATAATAATAACCAAGAACAACCCTCTACTTATATAAATAAACAAAAATCACTAACCATATATTGTGGAGCAGAAAGTAAAAATGAATGTTATAAAGATAACAATTTTAAATTTGATAATACAAAAAATCTTGTAAATGCACGTAGTTATCGTTTATTCTCTCTATACAGAAGAGGAAAGAAACTTGTAGAATGTCCAGAAACAAATAATAATGAAAGTTGTTTCTAAATATCAAGTTTATATTCTTAAAGTTAAAGATAAACAATTTATATTTACTATATGGAAGTAAATATAAACTATAAAAAATATTTTGTAAATACGAATGAATTTAATCAAATCAACCATAAGGAATATAATCATTTACACCCTTAAAGATTTAAAATGGGACAAACACAACTGAAAGACATTTCACATAAATTATTTAGTAATGAATAGTAATAAGTCTATTATGAATTACCTAGTAAGAAAAAGTCTTTTCTCTTATAAAAAGACAAGTGAGCGAGCATTTTCATTTCAACCTTACCTAAAACTTAGGAATTTTAGAAGAAATTCCACAACCAAAATTTACACATTCCTGAAATGGATAAACCTTTTGGATTTGGCACAAAGGTGCTATTTTAAATCTTCAAGGGTGTAAAACTCTTCAAATCAAAGTATGATTTAATATATATAGGATATCGTGTTTTTCTTAAAAAGAAATAAATATAATAGTATTTAATTATTCTATTTATTGCTTAGAAACACGGATTCTGTGTAAAATAGGATATCCATATATATTTCCGTTTGGTGCTAATAATCCTTCAAACCATTTAGAAATACTACCCATTCATCTTATATCTTTACATTTCATATCAAGGTTTCCACTAAACAAACCATGATGATACACATTTATTATATGTTCTAGAACACATAATAATATCATGTATATTATATTAAATTGCCTAAGTTTGTTATAATTTAATTTTATGAATATAATAATGTTTGTTTATGCAATTGATGGGTCTGTTGTGAAGTAAGGAATCCATATATCTGAACCACCAAGTTTAATTTTTAAGAAGTTTGATGTTGTTAAACCATTTGATGCAACTTGTATATTAGCTGTATGAGTTGCGACTGATGTTGTAACATTCGCTGACAAATCAGTGTTATGTAATAATAACTTGCCAGATATATCTACATTATTACCCAGTAATAAATTATCACCATAGATTTCTTTTGCCTTTATCGTCCAATTTCCACTTTGGTCTATGTTATTAAAACTACTATCAAAGACATTATAAGAAGTTGGTGGTCTTCCTCTTAATGAAGAAGTCATTACTC
>LFIK01005508.1_pt1 | contig 10159 bp, 13 predicted proteins | sample 643401 | NCBI WGS metagenome assembly LFIK01 (sample SAMN03777447, study PRJNA286221) | soda lake metagenome | biome: soda lake; feature: Kulunda steppe; material: water; isolation source: sample T5-Br brine of Lake Tanatar-5 | place: Russia: Kulunda steppe | collected 2010-07
ACACACACACACACACACACACATGCACACACGCACACACGCGCGCACATGCACACATGCACACGCACACATGTACACACACATGCACACACAGACACACACTCACGCATGCACACACACACGCATGCACACACACACACACACACACACACACACACACACACACACACACACACACATTCACACAGGTGTCCCACCACCCCTGCTGCAATCAAGCACCATAAGCTCAGTAGTATGATCACAAATAAGTGTCTCAATTTTAGCTTCCACATGTGTCTTTGGAATAGTTGTTTGCTACTATGTGGGTTTATTTGTCTGAGCAATTAAAGGCTCAAAGCTTTGCCAGGGGCTTGGCCCAGGCTGTTAAGGCGGATGGTTTTGAGAGTGAAGGCGCGGAGCGCCTTTGCATGCAGGCGAGGAGGTCTCTTGGTGCCGCTGTGCATAGGTGGCTGACGAGATGTGCCGGCAGTGCTTGCCAACAGCGTGCCGCAGGCATATGCCAGAAGCAGCGTGCCCATGCCTGTGCCTGCACATGCCTGTGCCTATGCCTGTGCCCATGCCTGGGCATGCCTGTGCCCGTGTTAGCGCATTCCTGTGCCCGTGTTTGCGCATGCCTATGCATGCATGCCTGTTGCTGTGCATGCCCGTGCCCGTGCCAGAGCCAGTGCATGCATATGCCAGTGCCAGTGAATGCCTGCACAAGTGCCGATGCGTGCCTGTGCAACTGCCGGTGCGTGCCCGTGCCCGTGCCAGTGCCAGTAATCCGCAAACCCACAAGTAGGCATGCAACCCACCGGGAGCTGTGAGTTCTAAATTCATAATGTAGACCTTGTAAGGTACAAGCCTGAACCTACCAATGAGCAGCCCTCCCTCGACACGAACCTTCCACCTCTTCTTCTCTCACAAAATCTACTCATCAAGTGTAGCATGTATCTACAGCACAGATGGAAAATGCCAGGGCATGATGACACCAGAGCGCCTTAACATCCTTCGTACAGCTTTCCACACAGCCAAGCTGAAAGGTCTCCATTGCAACGTAGCACTTACACGTAAAAGCTTTTGCATCCGAACTACTACTAGTAGTCAGCCCTAGTTGGGCTGCTTACTAGGAAAACAAAGCTATTAGAACTACTAGAAGTAGAAAGGAAGTATTACAGCAAGAAAATCAAAGATCCTTGCCCACGAGCTTTGCCAAATCATGTACGCACTGCCCTCCAAAAATGGGCTTTGGTAATTCAGGAAAGAATGGCCTCCCCGCTATACTTCTCTAGCCACTCCCATTATTGGAGTGCAGACTCACAAGATGCACTGTTTGATGCGCCTGCAACTCCCTCTCGTCCCTATTCACTGGTTTCTCAGTGTGCCATCCCATCTATAACAAACAAACCATGAATCTCAGCCTTAGGCATGCCATCTACTCAGCCATCCTCAGTACTGAAGTAACTGCCAGTTTCATGTTCCTACCATCTTGGAACGGATCCATGATCACCAAACCTTACTCAAGTCTCCTGACAGCCTATCCCCACTCGTGTCATAAACTTGGAACAATCCCAGCTAACGAGATTGCCTAGGCTTCCCCTCAATCTTGGATTCGTCAAGGTAAGGTAAGGTTTCAAGGCTGTATCCGCCGAACGAGGGCAGCTTAGCCGGTTGTGGCCTCCAGTGAGGTTGGATTCGTCAAGAGACTCCCCTACCCCAGGTCTATTGGAATCTCCATATCAAAGCAGTCTGGAATACAGCTGCACGGCTTCACCTTGATAAACACGATCCTACTTGGCTGCAAAATCTTGCTTGCGACATCCCTGAAGCAAATTGGCACCTCAACAACATTGCTAGCCACCCCATATACAATGCTTGGCACTCCGACACAGCGCTTGGTCTCAAGAAATTCGAGAAACTTAACCGAGACAAAATGCGAAGAACCAGGTTCTCCCACAGACCTGCTTTGGATGAAGACTTATACATAAATTTTCAGACTGGAAATCCTTGGCCTACACGAATGGTAGCTGCCATATCCAAGAAGGTAAAACAGTCATTGGGGCAGGTGTCTACCACCCCAGCTCAGGCAACTCTAACTTGGTTGAACCAAATGATGCTGGTATAACCAAAACCACAGGGTGAGCAGAACTGGCAGCTACAGCTGCTGCTATCACTCACGATCACATTCATGTCATATGATTGCCCCAGACAGCCTTACCTCACTCCATCAATTTTGGAAACAGTCATTATACCCTAAGAAGCATCGCCACCATGTCCAAGGACACATCCTCAAAATTCTTTCTAGTACTATCCGTTACTCTCAATCCCACATCTTCCTTTACAGAGTAAAGTCTCATGCTGGTATTGCAGGAAATGAATGTGCAGAAGCCCTTGCAAAATACCAAGCTTGCCACGGAAACAGCCTCCCAGCTGAAGCCATCCGCATCGCAGGCCCTGGTGGCAATCCCTTCTTTGATATTAGCTGGTTAGCTGTTGACAAAATTTATGAGCAGGGATCTGACACTGAAGCTCCCCAACACGGCCCTAGATTGACTGGCCTTCCAAATCTCCAAGCTGCATAAAAAATCCCACATGCACTCGAACCATAAACTGGGTTATGCCAACTCAAAAGCAGGGTACTACTCTTATGTCCAGAGTCTGCTTCCACACGTCCACAAAGGCATTAGCAGCGCCTTTTTGAGCATGCCCAAACTTTCTCTCCAAATGAAGCGCAATATCTTCCACTACGCACACTGTGGCAGGCACCTTAACCAGAAAACCGATGTCCACTTTAAAATGTCCACCAGCCTTCAGTGTCCACTCTGTCAGCAAGCAGATAGTGCTCTCCATATTTTTTAAGGGTGTCAACATCTCGGGTATGACCACTGAACGCCATATTATTGCCTGCAGGCTCATCATGAAAGCCATCAGCAAAGGCTCTCTGGCAGATTGTTTGGTCCACTTGGATGCCGGCAGCACTTACTGTTTTGCCCAACAAGACCTTCAAATTCCTGAGCATGCTAATAACAGGGCACTTCCCAGCTGGCTTTTTGATGCTCTGTTTGTTGCTGGCCCCTTTTTGTGATAAGGAGTGGGCTTTGTCACGCCAGATTAGTGCAGCACCAGCATTTATGCTGCATTTGCATGCACAGTCGGTTGTGGTCGTTGACTGGGTATTTAGGGCTTGCTTTGCCTGTATTACTTCATCGCTTTGCACCTCCAAACTAGCTTGTCTCCCTTCTACCTCGCAACAGTTACTGGTTAACTTAACCTTGAAGGGGGCGGCTATGGAGCAAATAAATAGTGCGACCTTGTAAGCAGTTGCAGCCAGCAGAAAGCTCAGCCTAAGGGGAGGGAAAAGGTTGCAGCCAATGCCGGGCACAGCTGGAGGAGGGTGGCTTCACTGGCAGGAGCAGCCGGGGTATCCGCACGCTGGTGCGTGCACCTGAGAGCCGACCCTATCCGGTGGTGGGTGTCGGGCGGATGTGTGGAGGTGACCAGCTTCGCCACGCACTGGGCGTCACCCGGCTCCCCACCCACCGATCATTATCCTGCTGCCATGACGCTACTTTGTCTGCAGCATCCTCTCCGAGAGTCAGCGTGACAGCTTAGCCGCCATCCAAGGTTTTGGTCTGGAGCAGGGACCTGCCAGCCACCCTCCAGATCCCCACTTGTTACCTTGTCCAGTGGTGGAGGAGACTCAAGGCACTTTCAGGCCAATGTGTCTCCGTTTTGTTGATTGATGCACTAAACGTCTTGCTGCCTGCATAGCTTTTCTTTTCTTTTCTTTCTCAACGGCACAATAGACTCTGCTATCTCATTTCGGATCTTATGGACTATTTTTTGGCGGGCAAAGACCAGCAACAAACCAATCAGCCTAACGACCTGGCTGGCGGTTGACCCTATCTTTAAACCTCTTTTCTTTTCTCTCCAAGGTGCTTGCAGACTCAAGGAATGTTTGTTTTGGTGTCTTAGTGCTGAGCAGATCGAGAAGGGCAAAAGTTTAAAATGCCATCTTCAGCGTCGCCAGGGTAATCTAAGTGCTGGTGATCACAAAGAAGCAGAGCAACGTGAGCCTGAGGCTAACATGCTTTTGAGGCACCAGCAACCACTTGATGTGTGTGTAGTCTGTGTTTCTCACCCAAACCATGGGACCCTTGGGCACCTAGGGACAGTGGAGCCTTTTTGCAATCATTCTTTTTGCAATGATTGGAATCGTTACGTATCGGCAGGCACATGGGCGTGCGTGCAAAGGGCAGCTCCAACAGCTGTGAAGGTATACAGGAAAAAAGCAGGAAGAATCACCGTGTTTTTCTGGGCAGTGACTGCGCAGGCAGCGCAAACACACACCGTACATCCCTTAAAGGGACACACAGGGCAAAGGCACCATGTCTAGAAGAACAGACATCAATGGGGATCAGGAGGGTGACGAGCAGTGCCCCATTCCTAAGTCATATTTTGTTCTGAAACATGATTGCCTATCATGTTTATGAAACTTAACTGACCATCACGGTTCTGAAACTTAACATGGTTCTGAAACTAAATTGCCCATCATGGTTCTGGAACTTAGTTGCCTATCATGGTTCTGAAAATTAGTTGCCCATCATGGGCATATGATCTCAACAATCGCCACAGACAGTTCCATCGGCTTCAGGCTCACAGGCGATACTAATTTTGCCAGGTTGGCTGCGTCAAAAGCCCTAAAATAAATGTGTTGAGCAACAAAGACAGCCCTTCAAGTCACTGTTGCACGGTGCAATAGTGCTTGGCAGCGCTATGTGAAAAAGATGCAGCCTGCATCACTGGCACGCTTCCTGCTGGCACAAATCAACTGGGTATCTCGTCAATTTTGTTCTCTCCATTGACTGCTGCATGGACAGCATCTAAATCAAAGCACAAGCTCAGACCTTAAAAATGCGCATATTGCTGTGCTGAGAGGGTACAATTAGGATCAGGAACCTGAACACAACCCTGCAGGGCAAAAAACATCTGCTGCTCAACATCCACTGCCCTCCAACACAACAAGCAGTGCCCAGCCGCGTCTCAGTGCATACCATGACCAGACAGACTTGCAGCTTGCTTCTCTCTCTCTCTCTCTCTCTCACACACACACACTCCTTTAACCCCCCTAATTTCTTTTAGGCATTGAACAGGCCAGGCCAGGCCTGCCTTGCTCTTCTCGATCTTCAAACACCTCAAAACATTTCCAGAAGCACAAAACGCCGCCCATGGGCAGGGCGCAACAAGTTTCACACCATACCCCACCTTCCGTCTTCTCATTGCCTGCGCACGTCCCCTGCATGCATGACACCTCACGCTGGCTTCTCTGCCCCACCCCTGTTGCCCGCGCATGTTCCAGTGCAGGCCGAGCAGATCATCTCGCGTGGCGCCTCACATCGGCTTCTCCACCCCCCCTTGCTGCCTGCGCACGTTCCAGTGCAGACCGTGCCGGATGCCCATGAACCAGTCCCGGGACGGGTCTTGGGAGCAGACCGTCGGCACCGGCCACTGGCTCATGCAGATGACCACGGCGTCTCCTGCATGCATGCGCATGCGCACGAGCGCTTGCATGTTGCGTGCGTGGGCACGTGTGCAAATGCGCGCGCGCGCGCGCGTGTGTGTGCGCATGCGTGTGTGTGCACATGTGTGTGTGCGTGTGTGTAGGTGCGCACGTGATTGTAGGAGAACTACATAGGCTATGAAAACACTGCCTACATCAATGAAGGAAGCGCGCTCGACTTCGTGCGCTTGCGTCCGAGGTGCGCTGGCTTTGAGGGAGGTGAGCTGGGTGTGCAGCGGTGCACAAGATCCTTGTGCACAGGGCAGAGCAACCAATTAGACCATTGGCATTGAGTTTGTCTGGCCAGGCCCTGAATGGGCAGCGCACCCTATATTTGCATGAGCCTACTGCATTTGCGTGAGCCTACTGCATGCGCATGGGCGCTCTGTACACGCCCTCTGCACGCGTGCGGCAAGCCAGCCCTCTGCATGCATGTGCAGATTGGCCAGCCCTCTGAAAAGGGGGGCATGAAGCAGATGCAGCGGGTACTCTGCTGCACAGCCCCCGAGACTTTTCCCCCCATCGCGCCATCCTCCTGGACCATCCACTGTTCTTGAAACACAAGGAACACTGCCTGTCACGCCTGCTACTTAGAGGGCGATGAGATGCTTCCATATTGCTGGCGGTCGATCGCTGTTCCTGGCTCCACTGCTCCTGGCCACTGTGCGTGAGAGGCTCCAGCCCATCCCACCCTTCAACAAAGCCCCTTTGTTTATCGGAGACAAAGCCCAAGCTGCACCACACCCTTCAACAAAGCCCCTTTGTTTATCAGAGACAAAGCCCAAGCTGCACCACACCCTTCAACAAAGCCCCTTTGTTTATCGGAAACAAAGCCCAAGCTGCACCACACCCGTCAACAAAGCCCCTTTGTTTATATTCTGCCACGCACCAAACCCCGCACCGTGCCCCGCACTCATCCTGCGCCGCGCCTCGGCACCCCGTGGAAAGCACACCCTCTGCACGCCGCCCCTGCGTTGAGCTCCAGCCGCACCCCGGCACTCCGTGGAAAGCACACACCCCGCACGCCGCACCTGCGTTGAGCTCCAGCCGCACCCCGGCCCCTGTGGGAAGCACACCCCCCGCACGCCGCACCTGCGTTGAGCTCCAGTCGGTCCTTGCCGTCAAAGGAGCAGTAGGTCTTCGCGCGGCTGTCCTTGGGCACCTGCGTGGGGCGCGGCGCGTGTCACACCCAAAGCGGCCTCAGGGATCTGGGCGCGTGTCACACCCAAGGCTGCCTCAGGAACCTTGTGTGGCTGCCTGCAGGCGCCTGTGTGGCACGCGCTGTGCAGAGCTCTTGCAGTGCGAGGCATCCATATGCCGCGCCGCGCTGTGCCGTGCTGTGCCGTGCTGCATCGTCCCATGCGGCGCATGCATGCTGTGCCTCCCTCCAGTGGCAGCCTTGTGCCAGGCCAGGCCACGAGCAATGACGCAAATGGCACAAATGCATGCATGCAAGCTTCACTGTGGAGCGGCCATACACAGGCGTGCGGAGATGTGCACGTGCACACTTCCTTTGGGCGCATGTGCTGCGCAGCGGAGCATATGTATCGCCACATGCAGGCCCAGCATTCAAATGGGAGGGGTTACTCAAAAGCTCAACAGAGGCTCAGCGCATTTACACACATCACAGACTGCTATGCTGACACATGTGACAGAATGCTGTACCGACACATGTGATGACATGTGACGGAATGCTATACTGATGCATGTGACGGAATGCTGTGCTGACACATGTGACAGAACGCTTTGCTGACACATGTGACGGAATGCTGTGCTGACACACAACAGGACGCACAAGAAAAGAATGTTATGTACATGAGAATGTTGCGTACATGTTATGTTCATACGGCATTCCTTTATACCAAAGTTGCAGGTGAGGTGAATCACACGCTGAAGGGGCAGGGGTGGTGCGAGGTGCGTGCGCGCACTTGTTGATTGATTATCTGGACTTGTTAATTGAGCACCTGCACTTGCTGATTGAGCACGGAGCTCTGCTGCGCCAGACACAGTTCCAAGCAGCAGCGCGAGGGCGCTCGCAGCGGGGGTGCAGGTGCAAACACGGGAGGAGGCATGACAAGGTAGGAAGAATGGGCGCGCGCACAGAGGTTGGGGAAGACCGAGGGCCCGGAAGCTGGGGGTGTGCTTCCAAGGGGAGGCATGATATGAGGGGGTGAAGGGTGAGGTGCACGCACCTGGATGCGCAGCTCGACGTGGTCAGGGAAAATCAGGGGCCTGAAGCTGAGGCTGTGAGGGCAGATAGGAGTGAACAGGATGCCCGGGACCTGCAGCCGCGGCCGTGAATCATGCATGTACAGGTGTGCGCATGCGTGCATGTGTGTATGTGAGTATGGTTAGGGGAGCAAGTGCGTGTGTATGTGAGTATGGTTAGGGGAGCAAGTGTGTGTGTATGTGTGTGTGCGTGTGTGTGTGTGCACAAATGCGTGCGCCCAGTCCTCCATGCATGTTCAGGTGTACATGGGTGCAAGCATGGGCTCACAAAATGAGACAGCGAATCGCCATGCTTTCCTGCACGCAAGTGCATACATGGCACACACATGCTGGCATATGAAGCCAGGGCGTTTGCACAACACCCGCCTTCCCACGGACACATGCATGATTTCTCCCAAAATGCTTTCATCGCCAGCCCTGTTCTTGGCACACACCCTGCAAGCATGGAGATGGAGTAGGTGCGGCAAAAGCCCACTGCAAGTGGAAAAAGTCCACTGTGAGCAAGTGCAAGCTCAACCAGCATTGTCTACAGGCGTGTCATTCAGGGTTACAAAAGGCAACTCAGTGCTCCTGCCCATGTGGTGCACCCCTGAAAAGCTCACCCACACCCTCTGCACAATGTACGCGCATACTTGCGCATGCGACCATGCACGCGGCCACTTAGACGTAAACATTAATGTGCAGGGTATGGTGCACAGTGCACACTGACCAACAGGGGCACACACGCACGCACATGCGCACACACACACGTGTACACACACACACACTCACACGCGCGCGCACAAACACACACACTCACACGCGCGCGCGCACAAACAGAGCAATGCGCACATGAAGCGGGCGCGCTGGTCACCTGTGGGTGGATCATGGATCCGCCAGCTGCGAGGTTGTAGGCTGTGGAGCCTGTGGGGGAGGACAGGATGAGGCCGTCGCCCTGCACGCAGACATTGGTAGAGCACGCAGACAAAGATGGCGCCACGCAGACATTGATGGAGCACGCAGACGAAGATGGCGCCAGGCAGACGCTGATGCAGGACACAGACGAAAATGGCGCTGCGCAGACGCTGATGAAGGACACAGACGAAGATGGCGCAATACAAGTGACAGAGGGGAATGCATAGATAGTGGTGGAGTACGCAGGCTGGAGTGGGGTATGGGCGGGTGATGGCCGAGGCTATCAGGTGGAGTCGATAAGGGCCAGTGCCCTATACTCAGGTGACAGCGGCAGCGAGAGAATGGCAAGGGGGGGAAGAGCAGGTTTGTGACTGGAGGAAGAGGCCCCCATCCTGCATGCAGGTGACAGCAGCAGCTAAAAGAATCGCAAGGGGTGGAGGGGCAGGTTTGTGACAGGAGGAAGTGGCCCCCACCCTGCATGCAGGTGACAGCGGCAGCGTGAAGAATGGCAAGGGGGGGAAGGGCAGGTTTGTGACAGGAAGAAGAGGTCCCCACACTCTCGTAGAGCTCAGCTGCGCCCTACCCAGCCATAGGTGTAAGGCAGGCACACAAATACATGCTGCTTGATCAAGGCGTGCATGCATGCAGCCCAGAGCGCATTAAAGGGGCACTGCGGTAGGCAATTCAGCGTCTGATGCAGCATGTGCCAGTTGCACATGCTGAGATGCTGCGCCACAGGCAGGCACACAAGCACATGCTGAGATGCCGCGCCACAGGCAGACACACAAGCACCTGCTGAGATGCCGCGCCACAGGCAGGCACACAAGCACCTGCTGAGATGCCACGCCAAAGGCAGGCACACAAGCACCTGCTGAGATGCCACGGGCAGCTTTCCACGAGTCACACGGGCCATGAACCATGGATATGACGCAGCATGGAAGCCATGCATGAGGCACTCCGAAACACACAATCACACGCGTGCACAGATGCATGCGCACACCTGGACATGCGTCACAAAGATGCCGTCGCAATAGGCCTCCAGGTTGGTCAGGAAGGGCGAGATGCCCCGGTCCAGGACGACCTCGTTCATGACCACCTGCAGCCGCAGGTACGCGCAGCGGAAGCGAGCCTGTCAGGGAGACCCACTGCTTTCATGACCATCTGCAGCCGCACGCATGTGCAGCGGGAGTAAGAATTTCAGGGAGGCCCGTCGAGTCCATGACCACCTGCAGCCACACAGGCGCACTGCTAGAGCAAGGCTGTCAGGAGGCGTGGTGTGTGTCGTAACCACAACTGGCGTGTGTCGTGACCACAACTGGCATGCGTCGTGACCACAACTGGCATGCGTCGTGACCACAACTGGCGTGTGTTGTGACCACAACTGGCTTGCGTCGTGACCACAACTGGCTAGCGTCGTGACCACAACTGGCGTGTGTTGTGACCACAACTGGCGTGTGCTGTGACCACAACTGGCATGCGTCGTGACCACAACTGGCG
>LFIK01005511.1_pt1 | contig 10155 bp, 7 predicted proteins | sample 643401 | NCBI WGS metagenome assembly LFIK01 (sample SAMN03777447, study PRJNA286221) | soda lake metagenome | biome: soda lake; feature: Kulunda steppe; material: water; isolation source: sample T5-Br brine of Lake Tanatar-5 | place: Russia: Kulunda steppe | collected 2010-07
AGAGAGGGAGGGGGGGAAGGGGAGGGAGTGGAAAAACCTGATCACCGTCAGGCAGTACCATTGCAGTCCAAACTTCATGCATGCCCTTATTTTCACTGATGCTGCTGCACACCATGCATCAAATAGCAAACAAGGATGTGCACCTGCACTTATGCTTAAAATACACTTATGCTTAAAACTTGCACACACCCAAAGGACACGTCTGAGGAGCTATTGCCAACTTGCTTGCTTTGATAATAGACTGTAGTGGGGAACGAAAGGGAAGGAGTATCTGTCAACATGCAGTCACATCTCACTTGAAATACATCTCGGAAGAGCCTTTATCAATCTTGGAGTCAAACTCATTGCCATCGCTGCTGGTGAGTTGGGACCTTGCAATGTAAGGATCTTGTGCAGGCCCCTCAGCATGCAACCTTTTCCGACTTCCACCTTCAGCACCTGAAGTATACAATGAGCAGAAGCTGTCCTGTCTTTACAAGTGCCTGCAGCCCTTGCTCAACATGATTAAAGCAAACATTATCAGCACAAAGGATGCGCTCTGGAGCAATTTAGGTGGTGTGCCTCAATTTTGAGCAGGTACTATTGTTCAAGGCAACGACTTTGGTGCTGTATGGTCCTCTTTTCCCAATCGCGTTGGCCTTCACATGAGTTTCACAGACCCGTGTACACATGCATATGCAAGACATTGATCCTGAATCTACCTGGGGGTAGCTCTGCCTGTTGCACAGGCTCAAGCGCACGCTCGATGTGAGCCTCCACTGCATCTGCACTTGCAGGGCTTGAGCAGCGCACTGCAAGGGAAGGCCCCTGCAACAGGCATGTGAGAGGTACAGGCTCACCGCGCGCTTCCCCTATAGCTCAGTGACCGCAAGGCCTCAGGAAGCACACTGCAGCACATGCTTCCTGTCACCAGCAGCAGCTCAGTGACCACAAGGCATTAGAAAGCACACTGCAGCACATGGTTCCTGTCACCAGCAGCGGACATACTTGAGAATATCTGCCCGGGATACACCAGAAAGTCTTGAGAAGGCACAGCAGAGGAGGTTGCTGGTCAAAAGAGGGGACAGAAGGGACAAGGGGCTATGAGCACTGCCAACACAGTCTAGTAATCAGAAAGATGGAAAGAGGAACAAGCAAGGAGCAGGGTAAGCCATAACACAAGCCACAACAGCAGGCTCAGCAGCAGGGCAGCAGCCCAATCACAATTTTCAGCATGTGCCTGGCATTGGCTGCATGCTGCATCCTTGCAAGTGCACCAAGATGCTGCACCTCTTGCAGAGGCAGTAAGTGCAAGCCCAGCTAGCCATTATGGCATTGCCGCAGCATCAGAAGCAGCACAGGCAGCAGCACCCACACTGCCAACACGGTAGGGGCTGCAGCCCTTCCAGCAACCCTTGATGCACACCAAAAGCTGGGAAATACAGGATGACATGTGGCCTCAGCACTCAGTTGCCCCCCTCTGATATCTAAACCACACATTGGCAGTAATTTTTTCCACTGGACCCCCCAATAGGTGAGAAAACCACGGTCACAAACGAAAAATTTCCATTCCCCTAGAAACTTTCACTTATTGATTCAAACCCCCAAGTGCACTTTTCACTTTTTTTCACTTTGGGCGAAAATAGGGGTTGATCTCAGGAGGCCCCCAGGGAGGGTCCCGATCGTGCAAGACCCCTTGAAACCCCTTGTTTGGGATTTTGTATGTCAGTAAGAACATTTACCTCGGGAGAATTTCTGAGTAGACAAATTTCCCTACATGGGTTACATGCGTGATTTATGCAGCTGCAGTACTAGCTGAGGATGATTCTCCAGGCCGTCAGAGCACTGAGATGATGTCTCATGTACATGCTAGCAAGGCTTACATTTGGCAGGGTGCCAAATGTGGTGAAGCATGTCAAGCAAATAGAAAATGAGATGGATAGTCATTGTTGACATTTCCTTGGCCTTGGACTGTCAATTTGAGGAGCACTCGTGCGCAAAAAAATGCTTTCTTTGCATGCGTGAGGACATACTCTCAAATGAAGGCAAGGACTGATGCACCATGGCCACATGCAAAGGGGAAAAAGATAAGTGTGCACTGATCGCAGTGGCCACGCTCTGCAAACTTTCCAGTTTCTGTCTTGGCACTCTACCCTGATTGCTCAGAGTCGATTGACTGTCATGTAAGACCTTGCAGGCCATGAGCCGAGTGCTTAAGCGAGGGCGTCTGCAGCATTGCAGGGTCCTTATGAACAGTGCAGTCTGTGTCGTGTTGCTGCCTCATTGCGGCTTGAGGACCTGTCGCAAAGAGCTTTTTGGATCCTATTGCTGGTCTTGGGGAGCAAGCAAACATAAGAGTGTGGTTTCCAAAAGCAATGCTGGAAGAGAGGGGAGGTCATGGGGAAGAAGTGCAGGTGGAGTGAAAAACAATTGTGAGTTTCCAGTGTAACCGCAAAAAAAGTTTTCAGTTTTCGCTCAGTGATAATATTGTGTGTGACCGCAATTTTTCACGTCCGAGAAAAAATTTGTGTGTGACCGCGGCCCTAAAGGCTTAATGGTATGGCTCTCTTTATCATACTCACTCAACGCTTTCTTCTACCTCTAACGGTGCCTACAGCGCACAACCTCTAACGCAACTGGCCTTGTATAATAGCTGTATCACATCCAACAGCTTCATTTGTTAAGTAAGTGTGTCAGCTGCTTATGTTTATCCCCATTTACACCTGCCATACCTAGGGTTCGGCATTAACTTATTGCGCTACATAGCACTAAACTTTTTCATATGTAACATGTGCATCCTGCTGATTCACTCACTTTGGGCTCCCCTCGAGTGGGTCCTCCCGACCACTGGCTCACCCCTCCCTTAGGCAAAGGTGGCCAAATAGGGTCCTCAAGGCATAACTTTGCAGCCACCCCACCGTTCCCGACCTGGTCACACCTTTGACTAGCTTGATTTTTTCTAGTTCTGATGGTGCCCTTGGAGCAAAAACTGGTACGGTGGGTGGAAGGGAAGGTTGGAAAAACAGAATGTAATGCTCTAACGTTGCACACCAATTCCCGCACACAGCCCCAAACTCCAAGCTTGACACGCCTGCAGATATATAAAATTGCCCCGCACCTAATGTGTGGGTTTGGGCGTGGTGAGCTCTGCCGCTGAGCTGTGCGCTCTGGAGAGGCAGATGTAATGCAACATTTTGGCCCACCGCTTCCCACCCACACTTTTGATTGGCCTCAATTCTGGTTCATTAGATACCTCTTTCCCCGCAAACCTCACACAGCCTGACTGTCTACGACATTTGTACATGTTGTGCATGGTTGGGTCTGGAAATGGGGCCAGCAAGTGGGCGGAAAAGCTAATTGGCCATATTTAGGGGGATCCAGTGGTGGGGACGACCAGTGATGAGTTGGTCTGAAACAACATTTTATGAATTGCATAAATTTCGTGCATGGGGAAGAAATTTGCGTCCAAGGTGCCTTAGGCGGTTCCGATGTGCACCAACTTAGTCATGTCTGCTGCTGTGATAAATAGGCTGGGCAAGCAGCGCACAATGCCTTGGCCCGCTGCAGTAGCTGGAGCAGCATTAGCAAAGCATCATAAATTGCGCAACTTTGCTGCGCAGCTCTCTCCCTCTTTCTCCCTCACGGGAGTTACCCTTACATACCATCAATGTACACAATAGCAACATAAGCACACAAGCTGCACTGGCATGCCTTGCACATGAGCACACATGCATGCGCTGGTACTACAAACGCATACTTTCAAGATTTGTTCGGCTGTGCTTTTGGCACAAACACTTGCCCAAACAAGCTGCAACACAAATGCTCATGCCAGCAACAAGTGTGGGTAACTCATCCAGGTAGATGGCTGCCCAGATGGAGGTGCAGAGGTGCAGAGAGGAGGGCGTGCATGGGGCACCTGGCCCTTACTGGTAGCACACAGTTACTACTCTGAATAAGGGGAAATGCACCACTGGCTTTGTCAATTGTTATCGAATATGTAGTATCTATATATGAATAAAATACATAAAATACTATGTATAAGTTGTATGCGCTGGTACTTATTGTAAACATGATGCTGATTGATTTAGAGAACAGGTGCGCCAAATACAGTGCTATATTCAACCTCGCGACGCTGTGAAACACAACTAGAACTTAACGCGACTTATTGAAACTTTCATTTCAGTTTTTGAAGGAGGGTGCATACACCACATCCTATCCGACGTTTGAGTTTGACAAATTTTGGGCTAGTGGAGGGGGATCTGGCATGTGTAGCGCCTGAAATTTAGCGCTTGTAGCTTTATATCCCTATATATTGCCATTGATATATTGCTATAGATTTGTCCATATAGTACCATATGCTGAACCCTAGCCATACCAGTGAAATACACTTGCGATGCACACACCTGGCGATACACAACAATATAAGTGAGTAGTGTCTCTGTGAATTTCAGCCATTTGGTGTGAATACCTTTTCTACATGTTGCCGCATTTGGCTATTCAACAGCCTTCAATACTTCCAGTCGGCTGTGGGCCAGCCTTCAGCACTTCCCATGGACTAGTCTGCTGAGTAATGCTGTCTGTCTGCTCACATCTCTAAGCTGCAGGCTGCTTGGTCCATGCACAGCATGTGATTACTGGTCAGCCCGACAGTGACCCCAAAAGCCAAGGCCATTGAGTTTGCCTCACTGGCGAATCGTCCCACAGGGGAGCCCTAGAGTTGTTGACGATCGACCATTTATGGTGTCAGCCCAGATTTCAGCGCTTGAGGAGTGGCCTTGCTCTTTGGTGACCCTTCGCGGGCCATCAAAAGTTAGTCCTCAGAGCAATACTAGGACATGTCACATATCCAGGCTCTACATCCTCCAGTTAATCCCAAGCTGAGGCTCCACGAGCAAGAGCCTTGACACACACATGTGCACACATGCATGCACACACGCATGTGCATGTATACACTGCCTTCCTCTGACTTTAAAATTTAAAACATGCAGGCTCACCTGATTGGCAACATAGGGCTTGAAGAGAAACAGAGACTTGGAGGCACGCCATGCCTGGCGCATGAAGAGCAACAAAAATGATGGCATGAAGATGATGGTGCTTGCCATAAGTGTTTGAGGACGGTGTTTGTCTGCAGCATGTGTTTTATGCTCTGTGTTTTGCCTGCACCATTTGGCTGGTTTGCAAGTGCTGATAGATCGCACTTGCAGCACGCGCTGGAGGACTGCCTCAAAATAAACTTCAGCTTGCCGAGTGCCTGGCCAGGCAACCCCGCAGGCAACTGGCAGGCGCGTAGTATTGCTAAAGACTGCACGCACACCCCATATACCTTGGCGATTTAGCACAAAAATTGGCCAACATGCTGCATACTATACTGCATTAGAAAACCTAGAAGTATAAGAAGGCCTCTGCTGGAGTTCACCCTCAATGGATAACTTAGGACATGCTCCGAATGCGCACGTGAAAGAATTCCATGCAGTCTCGCCGGGTGCGTATCTACCCCAAATTCTCATTTCAGTCAGGGCCCGTGCAATGTCAAACATGGCAAGTACCCGTGAGGGGAGGAGTCCTGGCCTGTGCAGTTCCCATACATGTCAGAAACGCACATCATGGGGTGCATGGCATGGCATTTTGACAGGTGTAAGGTCGTGCAACTCCCAAGCATCTCAATATGCACAAAATGAAGTGCATGGTCTTGCCCTTTTGGACACGGCCTATGCACTCCCTCTGCAAACATGGCAAGAGAGGTCTGGGGAGAACACGCTTAGCACTGTGCATTGTTTTTGTCTGGGGAGCTGCACGAGCTTCAGATATTTCAGGCTAGTGCAGGCAGAAGCAGCAGACATGCTAAAGAGAAATGCAAAAAAAGAATGCTTGTACAGGTCGGCACCTTGCTTTCAGCAGCTGGATTCTATCTGCCGCACAGACACATGCAATGCTGGCCAGAATAGTAACAACTGGGCTTCAACTTTGAACCAGGTAAGGTTTCTGCAGCTTAGGTGTACAAGCTCGGCAGCGAGCCTAGCGGCCCCTATCTCTTTCAAAATACTAGACAAAGTGTACATGTTTTCTACGTGTGAGGGCTGCCTGTCCCTGGAGACTATTGCCTGTGTTTAAATAGAGGCATGGAGAACATGCGTTTGTTAGCAGAAATATCTCACCGTTTTAACCGTCAGTGGGCCCTCTTGCACTATGGCATGTGTGCTCCTATTGTAAATGGAAAAAGATGCTTGACCAATCTGTAGGGTTGCCTCAAAGCTGGCTGCGCCTGCATGCACGCATGCGCCAGAGGCAGTGAAATGTGTCAAAAAGGTCATGCCCTAGGGCTACTTGGCTGGAGTCTTGTTGGCAAGTCAATGGGTCAGAACATTCAACTACACTGCAGTTGTTCATCATCACAGGATGGTGAAGACGATGCCATGTATGTGCGGAAGAGCGCATGCGTGCAGCGGCCCAGAGGAAGCACTACAATGCAATCAAATGCTGCCACTGTTCCGCCATCATTGGCAGTAAGTTTATGTCAAACAATACAAAGACCACACACGCAGAGGACCAAATGGATCCCGCATGTTGATGCTAAGTGACAGGTGACTGTTGTTACCTTGAACACGGCCGCCGCTGACCGATTGGACAAATTCTGAGCCGTACATCTACTCACAAGCACATGCTGAATTGACTTAAATCCACCATGCATGAATGCAGGCATTCCCATCCAATTCAACTCACCCCAATCCAACTCTGTGCCCTCCTCTGGCCAGGGGCAGCACTGAACTTGCATGGGCTCCATTCATTTATTTTATAAATCGGTCCTATTTCTTTTCTTTGAGACAGTCTGTCTAGCTACTGCATTACTGGAGAAAGAAACATAAAATAAAAGGAAACGTGCACCATGGCCAAAGCATCGATGCTAGCGCTCTGCGTCGCTCTGGTGTTCTTCATCGCTCCATCTCCATCTCACGGGGCCTGGGGCAGCTCTCCTAAGCCATCCGCTGGTGCTGCGAAGACGGCCAAGCTCACCGATAAGCTGGTAGAGGCCATCGCAAGGGTGAGCAGGTCGCGTGTATCGTCACGAACTCAGCGCGCGTCCCCTGTGATGGGACTGTAAACCCCTCCGCGTGCACGCGCTACCAGGCTTTGCTCGGATGCGCCAGATGCGGGCATAGCTGCTCGTTCTTTCAATCTCTTTTTGATTGCTGTGGTGGCCAATCGCGGGGGGGGAAGGCTTCCTATGGCAGCCGTTTCTGGGTGCTAGAAGCTCCCCGCCAGAGCTTTTGCTCTCCCCATCAGAGGATAGTGTGTAGTGCAGTGTCAACCTCACACTATTATGTGTGGGTCCCTAGGATGTTCCGATTGCCTGCCGAGCCCGCAGAAGAACTACGGGGACTTCGCCAAGGAGCTGGCCACTCCTGAGATTGACGTCAACCAGCCGGACTCCAAAGGCAGGCTGCCCCTACTAGAGGCCGTAAAGACGAAGGACATTCGGTTCGTGGACGGCCTACTGCAGTACCGTGCACTGGCCTCCTCAGTGGATCCTGCAACGGGCACCAACCCTCTCCTGGAAGCCTTCAAGCTAGGCCTGACGGAGGTGGGCCAGAGGGGGAAAGAAGATTTTTTGTGCACATGCTTGCTCCTGAGAGGCTGAGAGGCCTATAATCCCCCCAGCTGCTGAAGAAGGACGTGGCATGTGCCTTAGTGCCCCCCTCTCTTCCCCTCCCTCTGACACCCCTACCCATCCACCCACAACGCCCCTGCAGGTGGGCAAACACTTGTTGGCCTATGGGGCTGATGTCAATATGGCCAACAAGGCAGGCGAGAAGCCGCGAGACGTGAGTGTGAGAGGGTGTGCTTGAGCTGAGATATCCACGCACGCGAGGTGCACATGTGTTGGGTGGCAAGGTGTGCGCTCAGGATCCTGCCTGCATTGCGTCATTTTGGAGCAGTCAGGGCCTGGTGCTCCCTGGAGAGCACGCAGAGGAAAGGCTCAGTGCTCAAAGCAAGGGGAGCCCAGGCCGTCCAGTTACTCCTGCTGTGGTTGAACCCCATCGGACATGCCCCTTGCCCCAGAATTTGCTGATGCGCGCCAGCTCATCTCCTGCTCCTGAGCTGCTCCATCAGAAGGGGCCCCCTTGCATGCGCATCCATCCCTGTCCCGCAGTTCGCGCCTAACAAGGGCATCAGCGACCTAATCAAGAAAGTGGATGCTGGGGGCCCTGCCGCCTTCGAGGACGAGCCCGGCACGTGGTTCTACACCAACAACGACAATGGTACGGCCCAATTTGGCACCCCCGCAAGCCCTCCCTGACGGTGCCCTCGAGCTGCCCTGTTGAGAGTGCTGGCAGTGTAGCTCTGGTCAAGCCCAGACCCTGTGCACCATGCCTGCTTGCTTTGTACTCGCATCTGTGCACCCTTCTGTCAGTCTCCGGCTTTCCTGTGAGGGAGGCCTCAAGCTGCTGCTGCTGCTGCTGCTGCTGCTGCCTCGATCCAGGCATCCCTTACTGGTACAACCGGCATACCACCGAGGCGCGCTGGAACATGCCCCCCTCCTGCGCCTGGCAGAAGGTGGAGGTCCAAAACCAGCCCCCGCGCTACGTGAACTACGTGACCGGCCAGACCATGCACTCCCTGCCCGACGTGAGTGGGATGAGCAAGAGCATGAGCCAGGCCACGCATGTTTTGCGTGACCATGTGCACCCTTGAATGGGCCAGGCCATGCGCGCCCTGCCTAACGTGAGTAGCAAGGCCTGCGTACACGCCAGCGTGAAAGGCGTTCCCATGCACACGCTGTTGTTCAGCGTGAATGCCTTTATGTCAGCGATGAGGGACATGCTCGGTGTTGACAAGGGACAAGCGACAAGGGACATGCTGTGTTGACAAAGGTGAAAGCATCCTCAATTCATTGTCAGACTGTCGGCTGGCGTGGTGCACAGTCACCCACCAACCGCTCATGGTTTGCAGAGTCAATATATGGGTCGCGCACAGAGGCGCATACCAAGCTCACGTTCAAGATTGGCTCCATCTTCGCAATTGGTTCCATCGTGAAATGTTGGTGGAATGTGGTTTTTTCGAAGGTGTTGTATGCATGATAGGTTCTGCAGAAGGGAGTGGCACCAAATTGGAGAAGAGCTTCGTCGTGGGTCCAGCATTTCACGTCCACGCACCCGTGGATTTGCATAGACAGTGGTTAGCAATGCTCCCGTCCTGTGTGCAGGCCTTGGCATGGCGGCTGCTGAACAGGCAGGGTCTGGATGTGTGGTTCAACTGGAGGAGCAACCACACCCAGGTGGGTGTGTCCACAATTGTGCTGCAATGATGAAGTAGTGCGCCTGCTGTCATTGCGCTTTACGCTGCGTGCCCAAGCACTCCTGGGGCCCACGCTGCGTGCCCAAAAGCACTCCCGGGGGCCACGCTGTGTGCCCAAGCACTCCTGGGGGCCACGCTGTGTGCGTGATTTCACACCACACACAGATTGTGCATGCATGCGTTTTGTACTCTGCCCCAGGCGATTGACCCCCCCCCAACAAGGCATCAGTACAAAGCATGCGCTTGCAAAATGCCTCACAGTGCCCCCCACATTGCTGACAGAATGATTTATCTGGACGCGCAAGCAGAGGTACAATTACAACTCTATTTTACAACTCTATTTGCCCCCGATAGCTTAAGCCCTAAGCTTCAACTGACAGCGCGGCTGCTCTGAATGTGCTCGCAGAGTGATGTCCCGGGCGAGATGCCCGCCAGCATGTTGGAGGAGGTGCGGAGCAGAGGCTGTGTGTCACAGAGGCTGTGTGTCACAGAGGCTGTGTGTCACAGAGGCTCTGCGCACTGTGCTGGAGGAGTTGCCATAATGATCACAAGAGGAGCAGTTCCTCTTGGTGGTATCTTGAGCATACCTTAAGCAAAGCGTGCTGGAGGAGGGGCATGCTGAGAGGGGCCAGCATGTTGGAGGAGGCAACTCAGGGATTGGAGGCTTCGAGCGTATGCCTTTTGATGACAGCACTTCTAGCACCAGAGGGACTCTGTGCCTACTGTGGCATGCCTTGAACTCTGTGCCTACACTGACATGCCTTGAACTCTGCCTACTGACATGCCTTGAACATGTGCCTACTGACATGCCTTGAACTCTGTGCCTACTGACATGCCTTGAACTCTGTGCCTACTGACATGCCTTGAACTCTGTGCCTACTG
>LFIK01005512.1_pt1 | contig 10154 bp, 8 predicted proteins | sample 643401 | NCBI WGS metagenome assembly LFIK01 (sample SAMN03777447, study PRJNA286221) | soda lake metagenome | biome: soda lake; feature: Kulunda steppe; material: water; isolation source: sample T5-Br brine of Lake Tanatar-5 | place: Russia: Kulunda steppe | collected 2010-07
CCGATGGTGTGGGTGGGGCAGCGTGCCTGGATTGCCGCCATTTGCTTCAACACCATCGAAGCCGAACGGCACGGTATTCCACAGCCGACGTCTTGGCAGGATCTGACGGATCCGGTCTACCGTGGCCATGTGGTGATGCCGAACCCCAACTCGTCCGGCACCGGGTTTCTCGATGTCTCGTCGTGGATCCAGCTGTGGGGTGAGGATGCGGCCTGGTCGTACATGGACGCGCTGCACGAGAATATCATGCAGTACACCCACTCCGGTTCCGCGCCGTGCCGTCAGGCCGCTTCGGGTGAAGCAGTGGTCGGCATTTCGTTCGCCTACCGTGGTGCGCGGCTGAAAGAGCAGGGCGCGCCGATCGAGATCATTGCGCCGTCCGAGGGCGTGGGTTGGGATCTCGAAGCCTTTGCCATCGTCGATGGGACGCGCAATCTGGAAGCCGCGCAGGCATTGGCCGACTGGTCGATCAGCCAGCAAGCCAACGAGATCTATGCTGAAAACTATGCCGTTGTTGCCATGCCGGGTGTTGGCGAGCGGCCGCGGCATTTTCCTGAAGGCATCGATGCGTTGATGATCGACAACGATTTTGCCTGGGCTGCCGAGCATCGAATCCGCATCCTCGACGAGTGGCGCAACCGCTACGACGGCAAGACCGAGTAGATGTGCAACGCCTGATCCGGGTGTTGATGCAGACCGGTCAGTGATCACCGGACGCATGCCTCGACAGGCCATGCGTCCGGTCTGGTTTTCCAACTGAATGGCGTGGCCAGGGAATCTCCGCCGATGTTTCTGGAAATCGACTCGCTGAGCAAGCACTACGGTGCGCTGACTGCACTTGATGCGGTATCTCTCACGGTGGCCGAGGGCGAGTTTGTCTGCTTTCTCGGCCCCTCCGGTTGCGGCAAGACCACGTTGCTGCGCTGCATTGCCGGTCTGGAACCCCAGGATGGCGGAAGTCTGCGCCAGCGCGGTCAGGATATGTCTGATCGGCCGCCGTCGGCGCGCGATTTCGGCATCGTTTTTCAATCGTATTCGCTGTTTCCCAATCTGACGGTCGGGAAGAACATCGGCTATGGACTGAACGGTAAACGCTGGAGCAGGGCTGCGCGCACCGACCGGATCAACGAGATGCTTGCGCTGGTCGGATTGCAGGGCCAACAGGACAAATTTCCTGCGCAGCTCTCTGGTGGGCAACAGCAGCGCGTCGCGCTCGCGCGGGCACTGGCACCGGGTCCGTCGATGCTGCTGCTCGACGAGCCGTTATCGGCACTCGATGCCCGCGTGCGCGAGCGGCTGCGCCACGAAGTGAAGGATATGCAACGCCGCCTTGGTGTGACGACGATCATGGTGACGCACGATCAGGAAGAGGCGTTGACCATGGCCGACCGCGTTGTGGTGATGGATGCCGGACGCATCGCGCAGATCGGCACTCCCACCGAGATCTACGATCGCCCGGTCGATCCGTTTGTCGCTGACTTTGTCGGCACGATGAACCTGTTGCATGGACGTGCCGACCACGATCACATGTTACTGGTGGGGAAGCAGTGGCGGATTCGACCGACAGCACCTCTCCCGATCGACGCCGCAGACGAAGCCGAGGTGGTCTGCTGCATTCGTCCACGCCATCTGCGACTGACCCGTGAGCCTTACCAGGCGCCGAATGCATGTGTTGTTCGGCTGCTGGCTATCGACTATCTGGGTGCGCATTACCGCTTGACCGTGCGGCCGGATGGTTGCGACGAGCTCGATCTGCGCGTGGACCTCAGCCCCGAACAGCTGGCAGCGCTTGTGCCCGCCGTCGACGAGCGACTGACGCTGCACCTCACACCGGAGGCACTGCACTTCTTTACGGCGGAGCCACACGCCGCGGCGGCTCTGTCGGCGCAACCGCTTGGCAATGCTGCCGACGCCACTGCGCCGTCATCTCGCGCATGAGCACTGTGCACGCGAGCGGTCAGCAAAGCCGACGGCGTGTACGGCATCGTCGTGATGCCGACGCGTGGTTGCACAGTGGTGTCCTCGCGATCGTTGCAGCGGTCATGGTGGTGTTTCTGGTCATTCCGCTCTGGGCGATTCTGTCGCGTAGCGTGCTCGATGGATCGCGTTCTTTCGTCGGCCTTTCCAACTACGTCACCTACGTCACGACGCCGGCATTGTTTCAAGTGGCGCAAAACAGTCTCTTCATCGCCACGCTCTGCGCAACGCTGGTGATCGTGCTGGCGTTTTTGTACGCCTTCGCGTTGACGCGAACCTGCATGCCGTTCAAACCGTTCTTTCGTGTTGTTGCGCTGGTACCGATTCTTGCTCCGTCCTTGCTGCCGGGGATTGCGCTGATCTACATCTTCGGTAATCAGGGTTTTTTACGCGATTGGTTGTTTGGCGCCTCGATCTATGGCCCCATCGGCATCGTGATCGGTATTGCGTTCTGGGTCTTTCCGCACGCGTTGATGATTCTGACCGTGGCGTTGACGAATACCGATGCTCGGTTGTACGAAGCCGCCCGGGTGCTCGGTGCCGGGCCGCTGCGTCGCTTTGTCACGATCACGCTGCCATCGGTGCGTTACGGGCTGGTCAGCGCGTTCTTTGTGGCATTCACGCTGGCGATTGCCGATTTCGGTGTGCCGAAGGTCATCGGTGGACAGTACGGTGTGCTGGCGACCGAGATCTACAAGCAGGTTGTGGGCCGTCATGACTTCTCGATGGGGGCCGTGGTGGGCGTGGTATTGCTCATCCCGGCGGTGATCGCATTCGTGGTTGACCGGGTGATTCAACGCCGCCAGGTGGCGTTGCTGTCTGCACGCGCCGTGCCGTATGTGCCAGCGCCGGCACCGTTACGTGACGCGCTGTTTCTGCTGTTCTGTACCGTGATGGCGGTGATCCTGCTCGGCATACTCGGCGTCGCTGCGTATGCCTCGTTCATCCAGTTCTGGCCGTACAATCTGAGCTTTACACTTGCCAATTACCGCTTCGAGCTGATGGACGGTGGCGGTTGGAACGCGTATTGGAATTCGATCCGTCTAGCGGCATGGACTGCGCTGATCGGCACCGCGCTGGTGTTTCTCGGTGCCTACGTGATCGAGAAATCACGGCGCGCCAACGCCGCGCATGCAGCGGTGCACTTTTTGTCGATGTTGCCGATGGCCGTGCCGGGCATGGTGCTCGGGCTCGGCTATGTGTTCTTCTTCAATATGCCCGGCAATCCACTCGGGTTTCTCTACCACACGATGGCGATTCTTGTGCTGTCGGTCATCGTGCACTACTACACCGTCTGTCATCTGACCGCCGTCACCGCACTCAAACAGCTTGATCGGGAGTTCGAGTCGGTCTCCGCATCGCTCAAGGTGCCTGCCTGGAAGACGGTGTTCCGCGTAACGCTGCCGGTCTGTACGCCGGCGGCGCTGAACATTTCCGTGTACTTTTTCGTCAACGCGATGACGACCGTGTCGGCCGTGGTGTTTCTGTATGGTCCGCACACCACACTCGCCTCGGTTGCCGTGCTCAACATGGACGACGCCGGCGACATTGCCCCGGCCGCTGCCATGGCGATGATGATTGTCTACACATCGATCACCGTGAAACTGCTGCACTGGGTTCTGACGCGCGGGGTGCTGGCGCGCTCGCAGGCCTGGCAGCGCTGACCATGTTGCGAGGGAAGCCATGCAAGACGCCTACGATGTTGCAGTCATTGGTGCCGGAATCGTCGGCCTCGGTCAGGCGCTGGCTGCGGCGCGGCGTGGCCATCGCGTCATCGTGCTTGACCGTGATGCGCAGGCCAACGGCGCGTCGGTGCGCAATTTCGGCTTCATCACGGTCACTGGTCAATCGGTCGGCAAGACCTGGGAGCGCGCCCGACGCAGCCGGGATATCTGGGCGGAAGTTGCGCCACGAGCGGGCATCCCCATCGAACACACCGGCCTGGTCGTGCTGGCCCGTCGGCCCGAAGCGGCAACGGTCCTTGACGCGTTTGCCAGTCATGCGATGGGCGAGGACTGCGAGCTGCTCGATGCGCGGGTGGCGCGGCAGCGCTTTCCCAACCTGTCTCCACAGAGCCTGAGTGCTGCGTTGTGGAGTCCGCATGAGCTGCGTGTCGAGTCGCGGCACGCGATTGGCCAACTCGCCGCCTGGCTCGAGGACGAGATGGGGGTGGTGTTTCGTCGTCAGACCGCGGTGTGTGCGGTGGAGCCTCCTTTCATTGAAACGACCACCGGGCCGGTCTTTGCCGACGCGGCGGTCGTCTGCCCGGGTGACGACTTTGTTTCTTTGTTTCCGGAGCGATTAGCGCCGTTTGGCTTGTTGCGCTGTCAGCTGCAGATGCTGCGCGTTGTTCCCCCCTTTCAGGGCTGGCGATTGCCGGGCGGGTTGATGTCGGATCTGAGCCTGGTCCGCTATCCGGGCTACGCCGCGCTGCCCGAAGCGCGGGCGCTGCAGGCGCGGCTCGAGCGGGAACAGCCGGAGCACCTGGCACAGGGGATTCACCTGATTGCTGTCCAGGGCTCTGATGGATCACTGATCATCGGCGACTCGCATCACAACGCAGCTACTCCGCCACCGTTTGCCAACGCGCAGGTCGACGCGTTGATCATCGATGAATGCGAAGCTGCACTCGGCCATCGCCTTGGCCCGGTGATCGAGCGCTGGACCGGCACGTATGCCAAGGCCGATGACCGCGAGGCATTGATCGACAGCCCCGGCAGACGCGTTCGGCTTGTTGTCGTGACCAGTGGTACCGGCGCCTCCACCGCCTTCGCGCTCGGCGAGGAGGTCATGGCGTCGTTGTGATGCGCGTCAGTTGCCTTGGCTGAGTGGTTTTCGTGCTGGTGTCAACGACGCGTCAATGTATGGTCATTCCGCTGTCTTGAACAGTGCTTAAGCTTGCCCAGACTGCTCATCGCATGATCCCGGGTGGTTTCGCTGGCGTTGGTTGGCCGAGGTCGGATGGGCAATCCTGTTTCAGCTGTCATATTCAATCAGACGAGGAATGACGCCTTGAAGAAATCAATCACAATCCCTTCTTACACATTTATCATCAAACCATTGACTTCCATTATCACATTGATCGCAACACTCCTGATCATGGTTGCTCCGGCTTCGGTCATGGCCGCGAATCATGGTCTCAGTAATGCCGCGCCGATGACGCTCTACATCGTTCGTCATGGACAGACCGACTGGAATCTGCAAGGTCGCATTCAGGGAGATACGGACAATCCGTTGAACGAAACCGGTCTAGATCAGGCGCGGACGGTTGCCGAGCAGTTGGGGACCATCACCCTGGATCATGTCTACCCGAGTGGACTGCAACGTGCGATTCAGACAGCCGAAGCGATTGCTGGTGATGCACCGATCACGTCTGATGTGCGCCTCAACGAACGCTCGCGGGGCATTTACGAGGGGCAGGTTGCCGCCGAAGTTAACGATGCGTTTCGGCCTCGCTTCAGTGCCCTCGACGATGACATGGATGGTGGCGAGAGCCTGCGGTCGATTGCAGAGCGAATCAGCGAAGCAACCCGCGACATCGTCGATCGTCATATGGGTGAAACCGTCATGGTCGTTGGTCACAGTGGCGTGAATCCACTGGTGATCGCGGAATTGATCGGTCTTCCACCAGAAAGGGCCATCAACGAGATTCGTCAGGGCAATGACGAGGTCTACAAGTTGACGGTCTTCCCGAATGGTGCGGTCACGATCTGGAAGCTCATTCCAGAGAACCGGCTCGAGGAACTCTGACACCTGCCAGCATCAGCCTCCTAGTGGCAATTGCCGCCGGGAGGTTGACGAACGGGTTTGCAGGGTGTGTGTCATTCATGTCTGCCGCACCTCGGCCAGTCTAGCGCCGACCAGAGCGTGTTGACGAGGTCTGTCTACAGACTGCAGACTAGTGTGGAGGACATTGTGATGCCGCTGCTGTAATGTTGTTAGCATAAACGCATTATGATTCAACTTTTGCCAGGGAGAGGCTGCCATGACCCCGCACGACACCTGCTACAAACTGCTGTTTTCCCATCCGCGCATGATCCGTGATCTCGTCACCGGCTTCATTGATGAAGACTGGGTGGCGCGTCTTGATCTCGGTTCGCTGGAAAAGGTCAACGGATCGTATGTCAGCGACGCTGCTCGCGAGCGTTTCAGCGATATGGTCTGGCGCGTGCGCTGGGGAGACGGCTGGGTGTATGTTTACCTGCTGCTCGAGTTCCAGAGCAGTGTCGACCGGCTGATGGCGGTGCGGGTCATGACGTACGTCGGTCTGCTGTATCAGGATCTGCAGCGGCAGACGCCGGGGGCGCCATTGCCATCGGTGGTGCCGATCGTGCTCTACAATGGAGACGGTCGCTGGACGGCACCGGTGGACATTGCCGATCTGCTCGAACGGGTGCCGGGTGGGCCCGATCGGTATTGCCCGGCACTACGCTATCTGCTGATCGACGAAGGGCGCATCGTCGAAGATCCGGCATGGACGCTGCGATCGCGCAACGTGGTCGATGCGCTGTTCCGGCTCGAGCACAACCGCGACGAGGAAGATGTGCTCGCCGTGTTGCAGCGCCTCAGTGAGTGGCTGCGCGTTGACGAGCAGAGCTCGCTGCAGGATGCTTTTATCGTCTGGGTGAATCGGGTCCTGCTGCCGCGCCATGCGCCGGATATGACGGATGATGAACTGGAACAGTTACAGCCCATGGGGCTGGAAGGAGTCTGCATGATGTTGGCTGAGAAACGGAAGTTATGGTCGGATCGCTGGCTTCAGAAGGGGCTGGAGCAGGGGCTGGAGCAGGGGTTGGAGCAAGGCCTTGAGCGGGGACGACAGGAAGCGCGCGAGGAAGCGCGCGAGAAAGCCCGCCAGATGCTTGCCGGGCTGATCGTCAGAAAGTATGGCAACGTTCCAGACTGGGCGCAGATGCGGATCGATCAGGCCGGCATCGAGCAACTGGAAGCGTGGGTGGATGCCATTTTCGATGCCGACACGGTCGAGGACTTGCTGAGCGTGGCACCCGGACGGTGAGTTCGGGTGGCTCCGTGTCCTCGTGGTCGATTCGCAGACAGTTGGCCAGAAAAGCCTTGATCCAAGCCAATGTATCGAGATCGTTTCATCGCGCTGGCGTTGATCCGGTCGGGTGATCGCGGATCGGGATGACTTCCACGCCCGAAGCGGCGACCACGCCATGGCGCCACAGCCGCCACTCGCCCGGTTGATACGTCTCCCACTGCTCGTCGCTGGTCAACGGTTCGGTCGCGATGACGCTGACCACATCGCTAGGAGTCGTTACAGCCTGAAAGTCGACGGTGACGTCGGCATCCTTGAGCCGCGCCGGGCCAAACGGCGCGCGCCGAGTGATGCAGACCAGCTTTGTGCTGCAAAAGGTGAAGATCCAGTCGCCATTGCTCAACAGCAGATTGAATACCTGCTCGCGGGCATACCCGGCCGACGCCTCGACCAGTGTTTTGAGGAGTTCAGCGTCTGTCACGTCGGGGGTGTGCTCGCTGCGGATGCGGTTCAGCAGATCGCAGAAAAGCTGTTCGCTGTCGGTCTCGCCAACCGGCTGATAAATGCCGGGGCGGGCGCGGAAGTCGGGAAGCTGGCCGTTGTGGGCAAAGCTCCAGTAGCGGCCCCAGAGCTCGCGGATGAACGGGTGGGTGTTCTCGAGCCCCACGCTGCCGACGTTTGCCTGACGGATGTGGCAGATGGCGGCGAGGCTCTTGATCGGATGCGTCTGCACGACTTCGGCAATCGGGGAATTGGCGCTGGCATCGGGATCGTGAAAGACGCGCACGCCACGGCCTTCGTAGAACGCGATTCCCCAACCATCGCGGTGCTGGCCGACTGCTCCCCCACGCCGCGCCAGCCCGGTGAAGCTGAAGCAGAGATCGGTCGGTGTATTGGCACTCATTGCCAGCAGCTCACACATGGCGGGTCGAATTCCCCTGTGGTTGGATGAGCAGACACTGTTCGCCGGACACGGGTCAGGGCGGAAAATCGCCCACGACGACAACTTGCCCTGTTGCATCGGGCCTGACCACCAGGCCGGCACCCGATGCAACAGATCGCCCGGTGATCGCCTGAATATTGACTTGATGCGTCACCAGCACTGCCGAGTCGCCATCGGCGAGCGCGGCGAGCGCGGCGAGCAGGTCGCGCAGCGCGGCGACGATCGTGTCGCGGCGGGCCCGATCCTGAAAAAAACTGTTCAGCCCGGCGTGCAGCTCTGGTTCGGTCAACGCGAGTTCACGCGCTGTCTCCTGGCAGCGGCACCAGACGCTGCTCAGCACCGGCAGATTGCCGAGGCCCTCGGCGCGTAGCCGTTCGCCAAGCGCCCGCGCCTGCGCCCGGCCATCGGCGGAGAGATTACGTTGCGTCGCGCAGTCGCTCGGGTCGAATCCGGCCGGATCGCCGAACCCGGGAGCGATGGCATGGCGCAGCAACAGCACGTGACCGCCATCGCGCAGTGCGTCGAATACGGTTGTTTCGGCGCTGTTGGCGTGGCCGATGCCCGCCGGCAGCAGCATGATTGCAAGAATCAGTGTTGATAACCGTTTGAGCAGTCGTGTCATTGATCCAACCAGGCGTTGCTTTGGAAGCATTGATGATCCCGGAGTATCCCCGTCCGGTCCAGTCGAGTCTCGTTGCCGGCAGCCGAGCAGTGCAACACAGTCCTTTGGACAGGATCGCTACACGAAGGGAATCAGCGCCCCATTCACAGCTGAGCACTGCGCACTATCCATTTGCGCCAATTTTCTATCAATTTGCGTCAATGGCGCCTGAGTCGGTGTAGTCTATTGTATATTGCCACTGTCAATGCACCTGGTTGTCAGCGCGTCGGCCGGCACATTTAACGGCTTTCGTTTCTTGTCACCATCGATAACAACATCCTGGAATAGGAGCATCAATGAGCAAACGCACCTACGACATCAGTCAGGAACTTCCGGCAGTCTGCAACCTGCTCGATATCGACATGGAGCGGATTCTGAACCGGTTGGGACTGCAAGACTGCCCGAGGCAGCCGTTCGCGTTGATTGTCTCGCCAAGACAAGTCGCCAGTATCTTTGCCTGTGTGATCACCGAATACGGGAAAGATGACTTTCATATCAAGCTCGCCAATGGCTTTGCCCGAGCGGCATTTGGGCATGCGTTTCTCGCCATGCAATGCAGCGAAACGCTACGTGATGGCGTGCATCGTGTTGCGCGGTTCAAGCAGTTGATCGAGCCGGTGAGGTGGACGGTGCGAGAAGACGACCAGACATTGCGCGTTTGTCTTGAACAACTGACCAGGGATTTTCCGGTCAATGGTGTCTCCGAGATCATGAGCTTTCTCTGGCTGGTGCAATGCTGTCGTAACATTACCGCGAGATCGATTGTTCCTGTGCAAGTGTCGATCACCGGGCCGGTGATGCATAAGGAGCAGATCGAGCAGGACCTTGGATGCGCAATCACCATTGCCGACGTGGCCTTTATCGATTTTTCGATCTCGATGATGGAGACGCCGATCCTGTCGTGCAACCATGTCGTGCTGAATGATCTTGATGCCCGCGCCGACAGTTTGCTGCGGGATGCTGTCAACGATCAAAACTTCGTGAATGTTGTCGAGGGGATGGTGAAGGAGCTGTTGCCCTCAGGCGACGTGACCGCGGAGCGGATTGCCAGACGTCTATCACTCAGCAAACGTTCATTGGAGCGGCGTTTGGCAAATAACGGCCGATCGTTTTCCGAGCTGGTGCTCGATTGCCGGTTGCGCCTCGCCGAGTACTATCTGCGCGAAACGCATCTATCCATCAAGGAAATCAGTCTGATGCTCGGCTATCGTGAAGTCAACTCGTTCCACCGTGCATACAAGATCTGGCATGGCGTGACGCCGAACGCGCTGCGCAATGGTGCGGCCTGATCCGGGTGGCGTGTCCGTCTCGACTGCTGCATTCTCTTCCGCTCTTGCTACAACCCGACGGGCCGCTGAGGCCTGCGTGCCTTGACGGTCTCCCCATGGCAAACGCTGGAGCCGTCTCGCACACGCTTCCTGCGCAGCGGATCTGGTACGACATGCGCTGACGCTTGATCATGGCAAACTTGTCAGGCATAGCTCCATGCTAGGACAACCGACGCCAACCATGTCAGGGGAAGATGACCTGATGCCGAGAGTGCTTCACACCGCCGACTGGCAGATCGGCCGCCA
>LFIK01005448.1_pt1 | contig 10152 bp, 8 predicted proteins | sample 643401 | NCBI WGS metagenome assembly LFIK01 (sample SAMN03777447, study PRJNA286221) | soda lake metagenome | biome: soda lake; feature: Kulunda steppe; material: water; isolation source: sample T5-Br brine of Lake Tanatar-5 | place: Russia: Kulunda steppe | collected 2010-07
AAGACTATATACCGAGCTCGACTTCGATACATTTACCAATATCCAGGAGAATATCTGGCGGCTTCCCGGCATTCATCACCAGATCGACAGCAAAAGACACTATCCACTCCCCCTGAGGGCGTCACATACCCTGGGGTATCTGCGAGAGGCATCCAGGGAAGAATATCTCGCCTCGGACCGAATTCGCCTGGGTGACCGAATTGGCAAGAGTGGCCTTGAGATGATCTACGAGGATTATTTGAGAGGAGAGCCTGGAGTCGAATACAATCAGGTAAATGCCTTCGGGCAAACTCTTGGAGTTTATGAGGATCCGGAACTCTACGTTTCTCCGGTCAAGGGTAGTGACCTTGTGACATCCCTGGATGCAGACCTTCAAATCCTGTCTGAACAAATTATGGAGGGGAAAAAAGGCGGGCTCGTCGCCATGGACCCTCATACAGGGGAGATTCTATCGATTGTCAGTTCACCCTATTATGATATCAGCCGCCTTGCAGGAAGACTGGATATTGGTTACTGGCTGGAATTGAATCAAAATATCGACAATCCGCTATTCAACAGAGCCATCTCATCGAGACAACCTCCCGGTTCCACATTCAAACCATTTATGGGCCTGATCGGGTTAGAGCTCGGCATCATCGATGTAGATACCGAGATCTATAATCCCGGAGCCTATTATCGGGGGCGGGCCTACAGGGATCTTGCAGACCCGGGGCATTACGATCTGGAGCTGGCCATTACCCGATCAAGTAATACCTACTTTTTCTATCTAATGGATCGTATTGGTACCGATGGGCATTTGAACACCTGGAGTCGGCTGGCCAGAGATTTCGGCATGGGAGAGCGAAACTTTGTCGACCTGCCGTTCGAGACAGCCGGAATCATACCGGACAGCACGTACATGAACCGGACATTTGGAGAACGCAATTGGGCTATCGGGGACCTTATGAGCCTTGGTGTGGGCCAGGGTATGGTCTCACTCTCACCCCTGCAAATGGCTGTGGCTACTTCATCCATTGCGAATGGCGGCTACAAAGTTCAACCTCATCTTGTTAAAGGTTTGGTGCATCCGGACGGATCGATGAACTCAACTGAGCCGGTTCGCAATCGGATCGACTGGATTCAACCGGAAAACCTCGAAGCAATCACGCGTGGCATGAGAGGCGTTGTGACCCAGGGCAGCGGTCGATGGTACTCTGACCTCGGCGACATCGAGGTAGCAGGCAAGACCGGGACGGCCCAGAACCCGCATGGAGAAAATCATGGTTGGTACATTGCTTATGCACCCTATGATGACCCGGAAATTGCTGTTGCCGTCTTAATTGAAAATGCAGGGTTTGGATCTATTTCCGCAGCACCTGTCGCCTCGCTCGTTATCGAACAGTATTTACGCGGAGAGATCGAACGCCAACATGTCCTCGACTATGTGATGGCATTTCAACCCAGAGAGCGTATTCAACAGGGTGAAGAGCTTGAAGGTGGTGATATAGACGAAGTGATCGATACGGATGATGCCTCTGTTAACGAACCACTTCCAGAAGAGCTGCAACCAGACTCCGAATTTGAACCACTGGAAGAGATGCAACCAGGAGGCACTGAATGAGGTTTCTCAGAGAACTCGATTGGGCAATCATAGTCATCTGGGCCGCACTCGCTTCCGCCGGCCTTGTGGCAATTTACAGTGCCACTCTCGGCCCTGTATCCCAATTTCTCCCTGAATACATCCAGAACAATTTTTATCGGCAGTTAACCTGGGTTACTCTGTCATTTCTTGCGATCATCGCTATTCAATATCTGCCACCACGTACATTCCAGGGCCTCGCTTACCCGCTTTATGGGTTTGCAACCTTCTTGATGATCCTGACGGTTTTTATTGGAACAGAAGTCAGTGGTTCCAGCAGTTGGTTACGGATCGGGCCACTGAATATACAAACGGCAGAGTTTATGAAGCTGGCAACCATTCTGGCTGCCGCCCATTACCTGACCGGCCAAAGGAATACGTCTGCAAGCAATCTGAAAACTGCATTTGTCACATTACTGTTATTTCTTAATCCGGTGATTATTCTCATTCTATTCCAGGATGAGACCGGTGTTGCGTTGATCTTTCTTGGTCTGCTTCCATTCATGCTTTTCTGGGCCGGACTGCCTCATGCAATCACTCTCCTGATGATTTCTCCGGTGATTGTCGGTTATTTTAGCGTTATCGATCTTGCCTGGGGAGCTATTTCTGTCGTTGTCATAACGTTGATCGTACTGATCATCCAGCGGAAATTCTGGCTAACGACAACCACACTCGTCGTCGGTCTTTTAACAATTCTTGCTACAGAAGTTATATTACATCAGATCTTGCAACCTCATCAGGCGGCAAGAGTCGAAACTTTTGTAAACCCGAACCTCGATCCACAGGGGACCGGATGGAATATTCGACAGGCGACAACCGCCATCGGTTCGGGCGGATTGACCGGAAAGGGGTTTATGGAAGGAACTCAAACCCAACTTCGCTTCCTCCCTGAACAGTGGACAGACTTTATCTTTTGTGTTGTGGGCGAGGAGTTCGGCTTTGTCGGGACTGCAACGATTCTCACTCTGTTTCTTCTTCTCTTTTTACGATTGATACAACTCGCATCACACCACAAGTATCCATTTGCACAACTCTTCCTGGTCAGTGTCGCTTCTGTACTTTTTGTTCACTTCACCATTAACATTGCCAGTGCAACCGCAATTATGCCGATTGTCGGACTGCCTTTGCCCTTCATGAGTTACGGTGGATCTTCATTCCTGATCAATTCCATACTTTTGGGAATCTGTCTGAATCTGGACCTGTACAAACGAACATTAAGTATTTATCGGTAAGCCCGGGCCAAAACATCTACGCAGTCAACTCTGAAGGATCAGACAGGACACAGAATCAACGAGTTCAAAAAAGGCAAACCAAAGTCTGGTTATCCTTCCCGGTTGATCGCTCGATCTGTACGAAGGTTGAAACTCAATCTGTGATAGGGTGAGTAGCCATATGATTCCAGGCCCTCATAATGTTTCCTTGTCGGATAACCGACGTTTTGTCGCCAGTCATACCATGGGTACTCATTGTGCAACTCCCTCATCAACTCATCCCGGTAGGTCTTGGCAAGAATAGAAGCCGCTCCAATTGATGCAGATTTCTGGTCTCCCTTTACGATACATTCAAATGGCGTCAAACAGGATGTGAAGCGATTGCCGTCAACCAGTAAAAAATCCGGATTCCCTCCACTTTCGACACAGTTCAACATGGCCTTAATCGATGCATGTAGAATGTTCAACCGATCAATTTCGGCGGGGGAAACCTGCCTGATAACCGTATAGATGGCAACCTCTTTGATCTGCCGGGCCATCTCCTCTCTCTCCTCTCTGCCTATCTGTTTACTATCCGGAAAGTCTGCACCCTCAAATTCCGGTGGCAATATCACACCTGCCGCCACAACGGGCCCGGACAGGCAACCTCTGCCAACTTCATCCAGGCCCATCACCCGTTTGAACTTCTGCCCCCACAACTTGCGTTCATAGGTAAGTCGCTCATTTTTCCGGGGCATCATCGTCATACTATAGGGGGCATCATCCTCATACTACAGACAGAACGATTTGAACCTATATGCCCAGGTGTCGCATCACCGCATCCGTAATATCATATTCATCCCTGAGTGTTTCGCGTACATAAAGGATGATCACATCGCCGGTGGACGTCGTGGTATTGAGTACAAAGTCGATTCCCCTCTCCTGGGCGACAGCGTCAATCGAATCCTGCATCTGGTCGAGTAATGGACCCATCAGCTCTGCCTGTCGCTCCTGAATTTCACGCCTGATCTGCTCCTGGGACTGCTGCAGATCGAATTGCATTTGGCCCAGACGTTCTTCTTCCCTCTCACGGGCGGCATCGGATATTACGCCAATTCGCTGCTGAAACTCTTCGAGCTCCTGCTGAAAGTTCATCTCCTGTTCAGCCAATTCTTCACGCTTACGCTCGACAAAGTTCTGCATACGCTGCTCCACTGCTCTCATCTCGGGCATACGCTCAAGAATCATGCGCGGCTCGACGTAGGCGATCTTCATATCCTGGGCTTCGGCCTGTTCGGGCTGTACAACCACACCTGCGATCAATAGAAATATTCCGAAGTAGATTGCTCTTTTCATCATGGGTTCTGATTCGTGAATAGGTCGTTATTAATAGAATTAATTAGCGGTCATAATCTCGATTACGCGGTCGGTGATATCGACACCTCGTTCCGATGCATAATAAACGAGCGGATCCCCCCTGCTCGTCTGTTTGTTGAGAACAAAATCGAGACCATACTCATCTGCCGCCTCTTCCATCGCTTCTTCAATACGTACCATTACCGGATTGATCAGCTCATTCTGACGGTTCTGAATCTGCCTCTGTATACGTTGTTGCAAAGCCTCTAGTTCCTCTTCCATCTCAATCAGCCGCTCATTCTCAACTTCCTGCTCGGATTCGGACAAATCACCACGTTCCACTCTACGCTGAAATGAACCAAGGGCATCCATCCAGTTCGAGTAGTGTTCGATAAACTGCTCCTCTTGCTGATCGATATATCGTTCAAGTTCTTGCTGAATCTCATCGGCTTCCGGTATGGAATCCATAACCCGGTCGGGGTTCATAATACCCACCTTCAAGTTCTGTGCACTCAAAAGTAATGGAGCTAATAGAAACAGAAGAGTTATTACTGATACCTTGTTTTTCATATATGAGAGCCACGTTTATTTTTTACAGCTGCCAAAGTTAGTAAAAATCATGTAAAATTCTTAATCGGAATCATCCAGGTTTTCCAGTCCCAATTCCTCGATGACTCTGTTAGTAACGTTCCACTCCGGTTCTGCGTATAGAAAACGTACATCTCTTGTGCGGTCGAAGATAAAATCGAATCCCTCTTGGCGTGCAACACGCTGAACTGCCTGAAAAACGTCTATTTGCAACGGTTCCAGAAGCTCTTTCTGTTGCTGAAAATAATCTCCATCGGGCCCGAAACGCTGTTCAAGATACTCATCACGCTCCCGGCGGAGCATCTCAATTTCTTCAATCCGCTCCTCTCTGATCTCTTCCGTATAGAGAATATCACGTGCTTCAAACAGCTCCTCAAGTTCCTCGATTTCCCGATCCATTCGTGTCAATTCTTCCTGCCAGGATTCACTTAATACTCGCAATCGTTGCTCGATACCGTCATATTCGGGCATCAATTCCAGTATACTGTCAGAATCGATGAATCCGATTTTCTGATTCTGTCCGGAAGCCATCACCGGCCACAGTAAAAGGAGCATCAATCCTATGCAGTACCGGTCATAAGCCATTGTTCTAGAATGGTGCGCCTATATTGAAGAGAAACTCCCACTGACCACTCGACAAACCGGCGCCTCTCACAGAATCCGGAGTGCCGTCCATTCTGTACCCGTAACTCAGGTCGACGAGTCCAAGAATCGGCAGATAGAGCCGTGTACCAAAACCGACTGCACGTTTGACATCAAACGGATCAAACGAACTCATATCCAGGAATGTATTACCGGCATCGGCGAATACATATGGAATCAGTTGCAGCTGTTCGGTACTTACAGCCGGATACCTGAGTTCCATCGTATATTTGGACATAACTCGTCCACCAATCAGATTTCTGTTTTCATCCAGCGGCGATATGACACCTGTCGTACCGCCAGGGAACCCTCGCATGTCGACATTGTCGTTAATAAAGCTTTGACGCTGTTGAATCTCCGTTCCACCCAGGAAGAAACGCTGGAAAAGACTCTCCTGTCCCGACCCGAAGTAACCCATATATCCGTAATCGACACTTCCGGAAAGTGTTAACCGGCCTGTAAGTGTTGTGTGAGCCTGATATCCGGTCTTTAATTTGTAAAACTGGGCGAATCCGGGCAGTGGAGGCGCAACCTCACCACTTATCTTCAATTCCGATCCGGAACGGGGAGAAATGAAGTTATCAAGTGAATTACGGGTAATTTCATGTGTCAGACTCAGAATATTGGTATTTCCATCCGGAAAAACTCCTGCAAAACCCGCTACATTATACAGCTGATAAGAGAGGGAGGTCTGCATCGAGAAGTAGTCATCCGGCCAACGCAGTTGCGGTCGACCCAGCATGAGCGATGCCGAAAACAGTTCGTTTCTCTCTCTGGGCTGATTTCCAATCTGCTGGAAATTGAGAATATCGTATGAGGTGCTGAAACCCAGTGACGTTGGCCTGCCCCGGAACCACGGCTCCTGAAAAGAAAAACTGTAGCTCTGATACCCCTGGCCGGTCACCTGGACACCCAGTGAGAGCCTCTGACCATCGCCGGACGGTATCGGGTTCCAGCCTCCCGGTTCAAACATCCGGCGAACCGAGAAGTTGTTAAAATTAACTCTCGCAGCCAGGATAACTCCAATCTGCCGACCTCCAAAACCACCAGAGAATTCAAAGTTGTCGGTACTTTGCGATTCATCCAGATGATAGATGATATCCACTGTCCGGTCTTCCATATCCGGCTGAAGATCCGGCTCGATGTTCTCCGGGTTAAAGTAACCGACCGTGCTTAATTCTCGAATCGTTCTTACAATCGCCGACCGGCTATAGGTTTGGCCGGGCATTGTTCGAAGGTTTCGGCGCACCACATCATCATGGGTTCTGGTATTTCCGGTGAACGATACATCCCGAATGGTCGCTATATCCCGCTCTACGATCTGAAAATGGATATCGAGTTCATCTTCATTTTCACCGACGACGTCAATCTCTTCGTGAATTTCAAAAAAGAGATACCCGATATTTTGATACATACTGGTAATGTCACCTTCATCCCGTCTCATCTCAATATTTTCACGGAATCGGGTTTCATTAAAGATATCCCCACTATCGAAATCGAGCATCATCGAGAGCTCCTCATCCGAATAGACGGTATTCCCCTCCCAGGTGATATCTCTCACACGGTACTGGGGGCCCTCTTCAATCGTAAAATCTATAGATACTCCAGGACGGGTACTCCGTAATCGGCTCCCTTCATAATCGAAGACATAGACCGAATCCTGCATAATTCTAATGTCTCGATAACCCTGATCCCGATAAAAGGTCTTGAGGTTTTGAACCGCCTCGTTGAAATCTTCATCTGTATAAACATGCCTTCGGAAAATTCTCCACCAGGTATCTTCCTTTACCGAGCTGAGTGAGCGCCTCAATCGTCGATCACTGAAATTTTCATTACCGTCGAACTGTATTCGACGGATTTTTATTCGATCGCCGGGATCGATGTTAAATGTGAGAGTGACCCGGTTTCTGAGATCGTCTGTGATCTCTTCCTCGACCTCCACCTCTGTATTCCAGTATCCTTCTTGTCTGTAATACCTTTTTATCGTTTGAACGGCTTGTGACCTTACAGAATTTGTAACCGCAAACCCTGGCAGGAGACTCAGACGTTCTCGCAGATCTCTCCTGTGAGATCGGCGCACTCCTTCTATGTGATACTCCTGGAGTCGCGGTTGTTCTTGAAGAAAAATGTTGATATTGACCCCGCCGCTAACCTCTTCATGACAAATCTCAACATCGGAAAAGAGGTTGGTCCGGAAAATTCGTCGGATGGCATCCGGTATTTCATCTCCCGGAATAGAAATCGTATTGCCGGGATTCAGTCCGCTTGTATTGATCACATAGGACTCTCTGGCTGTCTGCAAGCCCTCGACGCTCACTGCCTGAATCTGGACCTCCCTGGGCATGACCTGGGATGGATCGGTAATCTCTATTTCACAACCATTCTCCATCTGGGCTATGGCGACAGAAGAGAAGAGAGCCGGGAAAAAAAGGAATAGTAGCGTTAATGAGACTTGCAGTGGATATCTGGATACACGGTAAAACTCGAAGATCATGTAATTCAAGAGGTGATGTGGTTCATCAAATTGCTCATGACACGGCTGGTTTGGCCATTCTCCACTTTTCCGTACCTACGTTCACGCATCTGATATGAGATTATTGCTTCATAAAGTTCATCGCGCCTGAAGTCGGGCCAAAAAGTGTCTGTAATGTAGAGCTCGGAGTAGGCGAGCTGCCATAGTAGAAAATTGCTGATCCGATATTCGCCACTCGTTCGAATAATCAGGTCCGGATCCGGAATAGCGGCGGTCGAAAGTCGGGATGCAATCAGTTTGTCGTCAATATCGCCTGGTTTAATTTCACCCCGATGAACCTGTTCGGCAATTTTTTTGACAGCTTCTGTAATATCCCAGCGCCCCGAATAACTGAGTGCGAGACAGAGTTGCATACGACTGTTCTCGCGTGTCAGGTCCATCGCTTCCTTCAGCTCTTGCCGGCATGTTTCGGGAAAACGGTCTATCTGGCCTATGCAAGTGAGCTGGATATTGTTCTCATGTAATTTGTCTGCCTCGCTCCTAAGAGTCGATATCAACAACTTGATCAGGGCATTCACTTCATTTCTCGGACGAGCCCAATTCTCGGTCGAAAAGGCATATAATGTTAAATATTCTACACCGAGCTGTGCACATGCTTCTGTAATATCGCGTACTGACTTTACACCTGCCCTGTGCCCGAAAACCCGGACATTCCCCTTTCCACGGGCCCAACGCCCATTTCCATCCATTATAATCGCGACATGCCGAGGCATCTCTCCGGACTTGGCCAACTCCTGCTGCCTCTGCCTGTCAGCATCAGTTTGCTTCTGATTTGTCAATGAGTGTGAATCCAATCCGACTCCGGAAATTTACAGTTTCAAGCCTTGAAAATTAGATGATCACCTCACCTTAATCAAGTCGGTTTTACCCGTTACTTATCTGGTGAAGTTTTGCAACCCGTCTTTGATGGAAATCATTTCACAGAGTGCTAACGCAGCTTCGGCTCCTTTGTTACCTCTCTCTTTACCGGCACGTTCAAGAGCCTGTTCGATCGTGTCGGTAGTCAGGACTCCAAAAAGTACCGGACGACCCGTAGAAATATTGAGATCCATGACTCCTCTGTTGACGGCATCACACACATAATCAAAATGAGGTGTTTGTCCACGAATAACTGCACCGATGGCTATGACGCCGTCAGGTTGCAATTCATCAATCAACCATCGGCACGTCAACGGAAGTTCGTACGAACCGGGGCATCTGACAAGATAGATGTTTTCCTCCTTCACCCCCTTCCCCTCAAGTACCTCACATGCACCTTCAACCATTTCATCGGTGATCATTGAGTTCCATCGGGCTGCAGCAATTGCTACCCGTATCTTGCTCCAATCTGCCTTACCTTCTATGGGTTTTGTCATTTTTCTGAATAATCGATGTTTAATCGTTTTCTGTTTTCAGACAACCGCCTGATTGAAGCGACACGCTTCTCATTGAGCGTCAACAGTCCAAACCAGGGAGCATACCCTTCACCGTCGCCATGATAATCGCTTCCACCGGTTACCAACAGTTTTTCTTCTTCTGCAAATGCCAGATATCGCTTCTGTTTTGAAAAATCGTGAGACGGGTGAATGCATTCGATCCCGTCCAGACCAAAACCGACAAGACGTCGAACCTCATTCATACTGAAAATCGGGCCGGGATGAGCCAGGGAGGTTACACCTCCCGCTTCCCGAATGATTTTGATCGCTTCGTCTATCGTTGCAAATTCGGCTCCGATCGTGCGAATCTCCGGACGGGCCAGGTATCGAATAAAAGCTTCGGAAATCGACCCCACGATCTTTTTCCTTACCAGTACCTGAGCGAGGTGGGGACGTCCCGGACTTGCACTCCTTGCCTGTGCCCGAACTTCATCCATGGTTACACTTATGGCATGCTTGCTTTCCAAAACGTCCAGCATACGCTTCATCCGGCGAATTCTTGCGAACCGCTGCCGCTTCATTAATTGCGTGACGGGGTCTGATTCTGCTTCGAATTCGTAAGCCAGTACGTGGATTGGAACTCCATCAGCCAGAAGAGTCAGTTCAACACCGGGCAACAAGTTGATTCCGCTCTTTTCAGCCGCAGACCGGGCTTTGAGATATCCATCAACGGTATCGTGATCCGTGATAGCAATCGTAGCGAGTTTTCTGTCCTTAGCATACTGCACCAGTTGAACCGGCTGACATGAGCCATCGGAGGCTGTCGAGTGTATGTGAAGATCAGCTTTACCCAAGACAGAGACACCCTGC
>LFIK01005513.1_pt1 | contig 10151 bp, 7 predicted proteins | sample 643401 | NCBI WGS metagenome assembly LFIK01 (sample SAMN03777447, study PRJNA286221) | soda lake metagenome | biome: soda lake; feature: Kulunda steppe; material: water; isolation source: sample T5-Br brine of Lake Tanatar-5 | place: Russia: Kulunda steppe | collected 2010-07
GCTTGCTTGGGTCAATTAACTTTAAAAATAGATTCTCCCCATTGTTATCAGTTACTCTATAAGATTCTGCGTAGTATCCTTTTTTTATAGGAAACGAGACTTCATATTGATTCGCAATAAGATCGTTTTTGCTGAAAATGTAATGCGTCTCTTTATTCATTGTCTTTACCGTTCTCTAAAAAGTTATGATACATGCGGCTTGCTGATTTGATAGAATCAGATAGATACATTTTTAGTCTTTTTTTGTCTTGATTTCTGTACACCAAATTAAGAGGGTAAGAAAGAAACCATCTGAAGAAACCAATAATGCTAAGTAAAATCAGTAAAGCTATTTTAAACGTCCCTTTAGTACCTCTTATGTTTACACCGGGTAATTTTTGAAGTATGCTGGACCCGAAAAGCAACCAAAATGTATTTGATATTACAACATAGGCTAAAACGACCAGTAAGCCGCCACCAATGTATGTTATGACCCAATCGGGTAAGAACATTATATATTTTCTATCTCAGAGAGAAGATATTCTCTTGAGTCGTTATCTAAAACTTGATATGCAAGTTGCTTAGCTTGCTCAGGTTTGTTGGAGCGTATTTTTTTTAGAGCCTGTTCAACAAAGATTGCTTCTGCCTCTGCACTATCATAATCATTTGGATTTTTTCTAATCTCTGTGATGATAGTGTTAGCAGTTTTATTATCAAACCTGGAAGCTTTAGAGCTTCGTTGATCTACACCTTTGGCTTGAGATTTTGCCTGTTCCCATTGTGAATTCATCCACTCAACACCACGAGCCGTTTTTTGCATCACTTTTTGGCTTTCATTTTGGAAGTCTACTTGCTCGCCACCGGTAACTTTTCTGGCACCAGCTTTTGCCAAATAGATAATTCCGCTTACTCCCATTAAGATGATGACTAATATTAATCGTCCCATAATTATTTAGATTTATTTAGTTAACAAAGATGGATCAAGCTTTGATTTTTCCTCTTGAGGCATAAGCTTGATAAGCTCTTGTATAATTGGGGTTAGCTCTTCACTATTTGGGTTAGTTGCAATGATCTCTAACCCTTTTTGAATTAATTGCTTTGCTTTTGATGGGTTTAACCAATTAATTGAGTTAAAGTTGGTATGACAATAGCGAATAAAGCCAATGTCTTGATAAATACGCGTGATTTGGAAAAACAAAGCGTCAATCTTTTTTAAGAGTTCTTTTCCAACTTTAAGATCCTTATTTAGCAGAACTTGGTTCAGGCTTTGTTTCACATCATTTACCAATCTGCCTGACTCCTCATTACCTAAATCATCTTGCGCTTTTTCCAAGTCAGAAAATTTTTCTCTAAGCTCTGATTCAAGCTTAGGCCATGCCCCTTTTTCTTCTTCTTTGTCAATGTTTCTATAAACTTTACGTATTCGATCCAGCACTTCTTTTTTCCTATCACTCTCATGTTTATTGTTCTTGAAGGTGTGCTTTATCTCTTCAAGCTCTTTCAATAGTTCCGAGTTTGAGTTACCTATATTCCGGATTTCAGATTCTGCATTTTTTATTTCCTTTTCTAAATCTTCAATTGCTACTTCTTTTTGAACATTATCATCAGGTACATCAATTTCAGTTGTATGCTCTAAATAAGGGAAGTAAGCTTCTACTTTGATTTTTTCTGATCTGTCTACATGAACTGTTAAATCAACGGAACTATGAGCAGGGAGTAATTTAGGCAGGTCATTTCCGGTGATAATTATATCATAAATATGTTCATTATAGATTGCTCGGGTACCATCTGCATTATATGCAGCCTGGTAAATTGGAATTTTTAACTTGTCTTCCGTTTTGCCGGGACGAATTTGTCCCTGTGTTTTAAAATCATTTTCGGTTCCAACGGCAGGTAAACTTTTATTTTTCTCCAGACCGGGAATAGTTTTAATGATGACTTTTTCTTCATCTCTTTCTGCAATTGCAACTCCATAATGGTACGGCATAGTTGCACTACTTGCTTTTGAACCCTGAAGTATAGAGATCTGATTTGGTTCAGATGGAACAACACTACCTTCATCATCATAGAGAGTAATATTGAATAAATTTGGCTTACCCTCTACAAGTTGTAGTTCTATGACATCTCCAACAGAATCAATCTCGTATTTTCCGCTTGACCACCCTCCATCTGCTCGGTTTGCTTCAACATAAAATATTCCTGAATTGAGTGCTTCCGAAGAGGCAGATGAAATTTTAATTGTTAGAAATTCATGATCTTCAACAGATGACGCTTCATATTCTAAATCAAGTTGTACCTTGGTTTGATCTTTGGTCTGGTCAACAATTTCGCTCTCAACATCTAATGTAGAGGCGTAAAGTGCAGCTCCACGTGCCACAGCTGTCATTGGATCAATACTTGTATCTACGTCAGTGATTTGATCTGATAGCATTTCTCTTAGTAGAGGGGTATATGTTGGTCCCCCAACTAAGATCAGGGATGATAAATCTGAACCTTTTAGGTTATTTCTTTCTAAAAGATCGAGAGTGATGTCAATAGCCCTTTTGAAAGCAGGTTGCATTGCATCATTTATTTCTTGTCTATTGACTACTAAATCTAACTCAAAATCGACACCATCATCATCGGTTCCCCAATCTTCACCTAAATCGGTAAGCAGTTCAATTTGCTCCTGCATGGTTAGCTGTATTTTTGCTTCCTCAGCTTTCTGTTTCCACATGTTTCTAAACCGAAGTTTGCGCTTTGGATCGTTTAAAATTGCAGAAATTGAGAAATTCTCCTCAAAGTAGGGAAGAAAGATCTGGTCGATAATCTCAAAGTCCAGGTTTTTGCCTCCTAAATGATTATCTCCATCGGTGTCTAAGACTTTGATGATGCCCTCTTCAACTTTCATCAGTGCAGCGTCGAATGTACCGCCACCAAAATCAAATACAATCCAAAGTCCATCTTTAACCTTGCTTTTTATTCCGTAAGCCATGGATGCAGCGATAGGTTCCTGCAATAGCTCACACTGCTTGATCCCGGCTATTTTAGCTGCCCTTCTGGTCGCATCTTTTTGGTTAGAGGTAAATTTTGCGGGGACTGTAATTACAGCACTATGAACTTCTTCGTCGGTCACATAGTTTTTAAGTGTTTTTAAAATCTCTGCGGAAAGCTCTTCAGAGCTAAACTCTTTTTCCAGTATTGAACTTGAGTACTTCTTGTCTGTACCCATAGTTCGTTTAAATTCTATATATGAATTTGGAGAATAATTTCCATTGGTGGTAAACGATTTTTTTCTGTCTTCGTCGAGTTGATTTCGTGCTTTGTCACCAACTACAATTGCACCTCTCTTTGATATAGTAACACATGATGGTGATGTCTCTTTTTGCATAGGCATGGATTTAATCATTACAGATTCACCATCATCCATTTTAGAGATGGCAGAATTTGTAGTTCCTAAATCAATACCGAAGTCTATTTTTCTACGTGACATAATCTTACTATTTAAATTCCAGTTGCTACGACTATCTGTGCCGGTTGAATCATTTTGCCATCAAAATTGACTTGTGGCTTAACCACTCGTTTGATGATTTTTTGATCAGAGTTTAGATTCTCATCAATTTCTGTAGTTGCAATAACATTCATGCCTTCATCATACTCCTTGCCTAATAACTCTGGTAATTCATATCCGTTTGCTTTAAAGTTATTCATGATTGCTCTGGCTGATCGATCTAACTGTTTCCATCCTTTTGTAGATTGATCCATATGATCCAAGTTCATCCGGATTCGTGTAACTTCGTCGGCAATTTTTAAGGCAAGAGAGTGATCATTTTCCCCTGATTCGGGTTCTTTGCTCTGTTCTAAGACTTTCATTTGAGAGTTGAGGACTTCCATCAATTTTTGATCAAGTTTAAGACCTTCTTCTTCGAGCTCTTTTTTAGTGGATGAAATTTTTTCTAAGAGTGCATGGTCATCTGATTTCATTCTTCTTTTTAAGATGAAAAAGAGTACAATTGCAAGAACCATCGCGGTGATGACCGCAATGATCCAATAAATTGTATTCTGGCTTACAGTTTGATCCAATGTAGTTATTTGCTCTTCGGCTGATCTCGATGTCTCTTCAATTTTGCTTTCAAGTTCTTCTGTAACAACACCGAGGTCGCTTCTTAATTCAGTAGTGTTACTTTGTAATTCATCTTGAATCGAGTTAAGCTCATCTATTCGATTGTTCGAGGCAGAAAGGGTCCGCTCTAATCGATTCGTCTCTTGTGTTAGAGAGCGGAATTGCTCGTTTAAAGACGAAAAGAGGGAGTCAAGTTGATTTTGATCATCCTGAATCTCTTCAATAGATTTGGCAAATCCTGACCGGTAATCTTCCTGTGCATTGTGAATGTCTTCAATTTGTTGGCTAAGATTATACTGTGACTCTTTAAGTGAATCGATCTGTATTTGTAACTGATCTATATGCAGAGAATCACTTTGAGCTAATCCTACTATTGGTGACCCAAAAAAGAGTAAAAGCGAAACGTATATGAGCTTTTTCATTAGTATCCGATTAATTTAATAAGCTTGTTAAGGGCATTGCGAATGAATGTGTGAATTGACTTGTATTCACTTAATACTTCTACCATGTGTGGTGATGAAGCATAGTATAATTTGATAAAACTTCTACCTACATCGGACTTTGAAAGCACATTGTCTCTAAAATGGCGAAGTTTGAGAACTTGGGGATGGTCGTAGCTTCCATAAGCCATTGTAGCTATATAGCAGCCGCTCGAATTGTTTTGGCCACTGTTGTAGCTACTGGTACTTGAACTCGTGCCAAATTCTCGCTTAAGCGAGGTAATTACCTCAAAATTCTTTTGAAATTGATTTTTTGTTTTTGAATCCATGGCCATGTACCTCATTGATTCCATTACATCGTAGGCATCGATGAAGGTGCTTTTTAGAAGGTAATAATGAGTAGGGTCATGCCGATTAAATGCACTATTTGCATTCTCTTGTACTTTATTTACAACAAATACAAGATTTGATTGAGCAACAGATACCACGTTACTACTAATTTGAATGTATTCATTTGAGTTAACTCCAAGCTTATCTTTGATTATGGTAAGTTTCGGTTTGCAAGCTGTGAGAATATCTTTTGCTTTTTGAATGGTTTGGTTACCGGAAATGCCTTGATCAAGTTTGTTATTTATAAACTCAAATTCACTTTCAATAGCCTTAAGCTTATTCCTGCTTTCTTTATTTTGTTGCCATTTCTTAACAGTTGGCAAGTTCTTTTTTATTCGATCTTTTACCATTGAGCCGGTAGCCAGAGATTTTGCTTTATTTAGCAAATTCATGGTATCGTCACCGGGGTCTACATTGTACCCCTTTGTATGATGGTTGTAGTAACTTATACCGCACTCGATCAACTCCTGAGCTACTTTATCAGCATGCATTTGGTAGGTCATATTCTCATGGCCTAAAACATTCTCCAGATGTTTTAACGGCTCATAGGTTCTGCTGTAAAGGTGTTTTCCTGTAATATTAGCATCACTTGAGTTATCCGTCCTTTTTTTCTTGGCAGTACTTAAGGCGGATTCAATCGTTGAGATGGATTGACCGGAAAATATTTTCTCGGCAGACTCACGTACATTACTGTCCATTTTGGGGATTAGGGACGTGATTATTTCACCGTTTAAAGATTTATGAGATTGAATTGACTTTTGTAAAAGCTGGAAGAAATTTTCAACAATTGATTTGTGGATAGATGTGTCAAGATGAAATGTTTCATCTCCGTACGAATTGGCTAAGGTCTTTAAGGAATTGAATTTTAAAGCCTGAACTTTAAGGGCGAGTGCCTCATTAACACTTGCACCATTGTCGTTGAGGTTTTTGGAAAGTGCTCTGGCAAAATGTAAAGTAGATAAATTATTTAAAGCTGATACCTTGCGAAGGCTTAGAGTCGGTTGGCGTGCAGGCTTTAACCATATTTGGGTAGCTTTATCAATGTTATCGTTCGTTAAATGATTGATTGCAGTATTATCAATAGGAGTGAGATTACTGAACCAAAAAAGAGAGTGTAAAATTTTTTGGTCTGTTTTCTCTACAGAAGAAATTGCTTTTTGAACGGTAGTTTCCGATCGGTTAACAAGTGGCAAGAAACTGAGATCTGTATCGGTCTCAACTTGCTTGTTTACTTTAAGGTAAGCCTTAAAGCGTGTTTTTTGCCTTATAATTTCTCTGTCATTTGCTCCTGCCCAAACACCTAAAACTCTATAGGGGTTTTCCCAAATTAAATGCATAAGTAATTATTTTTAAGAAACTACGAGAGTCTTTGAAATTTTGTCATGGAGGCCTTGCTTACGTTTTGTAATTCCTACCATAATTAACCCAATACCTAAAAGGATAAAGGAAAAACCTTTAAAGAAGTATCTGCCAATTGCGTGTGCAAAGCTTATTCGCTGACCGTATATGTCAACAACTTTTGCATTGATTGCCATTTTACCCGGTGTAGCTTGTTTGTTTGAGCTTTCCCAAGCTGCAAAGTATATCCAAGGAATAATAAGGCTGACTAAATTCGCAATGCCATCAGCGAAATTATTTACAATATCATCTGCAATAATAGAATACAAAATTAGGAAAGCAAAGAAAGCAATAACGAATATGAGTATGACTACCGCTACAGTATCTATTAAGTAAGCTACTGTCCGCTTCCAAAATCCTACATATTGGTAATTATCTTTTTCTTCACCTTCAGTTTGTTTAGGTGGATTCTTATCAATTTGTCCTGAAGAAACATTCATCTCCGGTTCAAAAGTGTCTAAATCATCGAAGGGATTGTTTTCACCATGTGATGATATATTAGTTGGTGCAGAATCAATATTGATAATACTGCTAAAGTAGAAATTACAATTCGGGCATTGAAGGGCTGTTCTGTTCATTGCTTCGTTGCAATTTTTACAATAAAAGTAACTTGCTCCTTCTGAGTTTACCTGAAGTTTTTTCGTCGTCTTAATATTCGAACTTCCATCTGATATTTCGGCAGTTTCAAAAATATTAAGCTGTTCTATGATCGATAAACTCGGGTCAAAATCACTTGATACCTGAAAAGATTTTTCTTTCTTTAGCTCCTTTTTGCAGTTGGAGCATTGAGAGTGATTGTAGCTTACTTTTTCTGCACAGTTGCCACAATAATAATAAGATGCGTCAGGTGTGTCTATTATGATTTTCCCCATACCAACGTCACTTGATGATATTTAACACCACATTAATAAATAATCCATTTTAAACACAAGCCTTTAGAGGCATAGCAAGAAACTCTTCAGTGTAAAAACTGAAATTGTGTGCGATAAATGGGCTTTCTTAACGTAGTAATTATTGAAATTTGAGCTTTTTGCTTCTCTGATGTTGAAAAATTTGTTGTTAATCAATTTGATGCTATCCACACTCCCTTGCTGTGCAGGTAGATAAAAATAAATAGCTTAAACAGCACTATAAATTAGTCTAAAAATAATATATCAAAAAATTATAATTCTGTCGAAGCCATTACTGATGTAAGAATTCTTGTTATTACATTGTTAAAATAATGTCAGGCTTTTATTTACAGTTGTCATACTTTCCTATATAATTGAGTAGTAAATATGCCATTTGTTACAAAATTGTTATAAATAACAATTTAAATATCTTATTGGCAGTCACTTAATTTCTAATTAAATATTCATCTGCTATGTCCGATTTTGGAAATTTAAAACAAGTAGAGCTACGTACAGGTTGGAAGCACGAAGCCTTCGATTTTACGCAATGGTTGGTAAAACCTGAAAATCTACAGTTTCTTTCTGATGAAATTGGGATAGAAGTAGCTCCCATTGAAGCTGAAGCGAGTAGCGGGAGATATAGCGTGGATATTCTTGCGGAAGAAGAGAGTACCGGCAAAAAAATCATCATCGAAAATCAGCTTGAAAAGAGTGATCATGACCATCTCGGAAAGATTATTACTTATGCCTCCGGCTATGATGCTGAATACGTTGTATGGATTGTTAAGGGGGCGAATGAAGAACACCGGCAGGCACTGGAGTGGTTGAATGATCACACTGATAGTGAACTGAATTTCTTTCTAATGAAATTGGAGTTGTGGCAAATTGATGATTCCAAGCCAGCTGTAAAGCTTAACACCATTGTAAAGCCCAATGAGTGGACAAAAACTATTAGGGAGCGTAATCAAAGTGAAGAGCTGTCAGAAACTAAACTAATGCAGCTCGATTTTTGGAGTAGTTTTAAATCTTACTGTGATGAAAAGGGTATCAGGTTTGTGTCACGAAAACCAAGAGCCAGTAGACAATATGATATTTCAATCGGTACTTCTGAGGCCTATATAAGGTTAGTTGCAAGCACAATGCATTCAGAGTTAAGGGTTATGTTTATCGTTAAGGAAAAACAGGAACTCTTTGATGAGTTTTATGATGATAAAGACCAAATAGAAAGTGAAATTGGCTCCTCCTTAAATTGGAAACCGGCTCCAAATCAAAAGCGCTCATTAGTAGAGCTGAAACGCTCAGCAGAAATAGCTAATAAAGATAATTGGCCGGAGTATAATAGTTGGTTACTGGAAAATGCTGAAAAGTTTAGAGAAGTATTTGGTTCCTGAATTTTGTATTAAACGGTGGCATCATTCTGAAAAATCAATAACCGGTATGTTATAATTTATAGCTAAGGGCAGGGGTAGGATTGGATATACAAAAACTAATTGATAGCGGGTATCCGGAGCATATAATAGCCGATGGCATTATTTATAGTTGGTTATACATGGCCGCAAGCAAAAGAAAACGTATTGAAAAGGGAGAGTTTTTTAAAAAGCGTTTTCAACTATCGGGTCTTGATAAACAAGGGAAAAACCTCGCGGAAATAGTGAAAGCCGAGGGTGAAGATTCATTGCTCTGGGCGGCAGAAATCTTAAGAGAGTTTCTGCCTGATGATATGCGTGGAAATTATCTCGATGAATATGTGAAATTTATCGCTTTAGATAATTCATTATGCATTAGTGAGTACCACATTCTGAATTTTATATCCGATTTGTTTGGTTTTGAGAAGAGTGAATTGGAATCAAAGTTACAGCGATTTGTTGGTGTTCGGGGATCTGATCTTAAAACAGAACAGCATAAGCGGAATGAGAAGTCTATAAGTCCGGTAGTTGATGGTGGTATTGTTAAGTCCGCAATCAGAAAAGCTCGACGTTCTTTAAAGTTAGGTTCTCAAAATTTTATTTTAGTAAAAGCTAAGCAGTCTGGGCCAAAAACCGCTCAGAAAGTTTCTTCTGGAAAAACTTCTCCATCAAGTAAATCTTCTAAAAAAAGACGCGGAGAAAGCCAAAGACAGAACGATTTAACAGAGCAATCGAATTGGATTCAAAAGTTTAATAGAAAGAAGGATAGCCTTACTCAAAAACATGCTGTATGGGCAGTAATTTCAATCATAGGAGTAACTATTCTTTGGAATGTTATCTCAAGTCGTGCTACTCAATTTCAGCGTGACTTACGGTTTATTGAACATGATAAAATTGTAGAGTTTGATGTTGCTTATCAATCTACAATGTCTGATTTACGTAGCGATAATATTGAAGCATACCGTTTATTTCGTGATCAGTTTAATAGAGAAGTGGCCTACATTGATGACTTTGAAACCTTTTTTGGGATTCGATACGAATACAGCTATCCCTCACTTGAATATGTAACATGCCTGGAAGATGATGTTAAATCACAATTAGTAAGTGATAGAAATAAGGCAATGTATGAAAGTCGATACAATGAATATCGAGAAAGGTTTGGGATGTCATTGGACCGTTTTATTGATCGGTTGGAAGGTAATGGGTTTAATATTGTTCAAGAGACGGTTAATGATTGTGCAGATTATTTGGATGAACGTGAATACTATGTCTTTAATGAAGCCTACTGGCGAGATATAGAGTCAGTATTGATGGCCAATTCACGAGAACAAGGTCGAGCGGCAGCACATAATTTTAATACGGAGGAGGAATTTGAAAGAGATACAAGAAGGATGAGAAATCAGCTTCGAGCGGGTTATCAATCAGATTTTGTTGATCAAGTAGAAGATAATCGAAATATGATATTACAAGAAGAGGAAAATGAAATTTCAATTGACACTGACTATTTAGGAAGCTGGAGCTCAACATCTACTCGACTTGTCTACCA
>LFIK01005447.1_pt1 | contig 10150 bp, 7 predicted proteins | sample 643401 | NCBI WGS metagenome assembly LFIK01 (sample SAMN03777447, study PRJNA286221) | soda lake metagenome | biome: soda lake; feature: Kulunda steppe; material: water; isolation source: sample T5-Br brine of Lake Tanatar-5 | place: Russia: Kulunda steppe | collected 2010-07
ACCGGGTGGAGACGTTCGCAGTCTCCTTTCTTTCCTCGCTCTGCGCCATTTGCTTCTGCCAGGCGGTCCGCGTCCGGACCGCAGTGGTCAAGGCCGGAGGTGTCGGTGGATTCGTGGTCGCGGTCAGCGCCCTTCTATTTGGATTGGCCAGCAGTCAGGACCTGCTTCTGGTCAGTCGCCAGATGCTCGCCGCACAGATGGCCGGGCTCGCCGTCGGAATCGCCGTGGCCGGGATCATCCCCATCCTCGAAGTGCTCTTCAAACGCACCACGGACATCACGCTGCTGGAACTGACGGACACCAACCATCCGGTGTTGAAGCGGATGCAGCTCGCCGCCCCCGGCACCTACCACCACAGCCTGGTCGTGGCGAATCTGTCCGAAAATGCCGCCAACGCCATCGGAGCCAACGCGCTCATGTGCCGGGTTTGCTCCATCTTCCATGACATTGGCAAGACCATCAAGCCGGAGTATTTTATCGAAAACCAGCGCCATGGCATCAATCCCCACGACGAGCGCAGCCCTTCGTTCTCCGCCCTCGTCATTAAAAGCCATGTTAAGGATGGGGTCGATTTGGCCGTGAATTACAAACTGCCCCGGGTGGTGATCGATGTCATTCGACAACACCATGGCACTTCGCTCATTCAATATTTTTATCATCAGGCTAAAAAGAAGGAAATCCAGGAAAGCGAAGTCGTCCCACCGGGCGTCGATGTCGACAAGGTCAGCGAGAGCACTTACCGCTACGACGGGCCCCGCCCCCAGTTTCGCGAAAGCGCGATTATCTTTTTCGCCGATGCCGTGGAGGCCGCCAGCCGCACCCTCAAAAAACGGTCCGCCCAGAATGTCGACGAATTGATCGACAATCTTTTCACCAGCAGAATCGAGGACGGACAGCTCGACCAATGCCCCCTCACCATGCAGGAAATTGCCCAGATCAAGAAGAGCTTTTCCTTCACGCTGGTCAATATGCTCCACAGCCGAATTGATTACCCCGAGGAAAAAGAGAAACATGCTGGGAAAACCGGGGATGACCATGCCAAGAAAGATTCACCTGCGGACGCGGAGCCGCAACCGCAAGCTCACGTACCGTCCGGGTGAGGTCCGCGCCCTCTTTCACGCCCTCGATAGCAGCGGTTTGTTCAACGCTCCTGCGGGCGAACTTTCCGTCGTCTTCCTCGATGACCCCGGAATCGGCCGGATCCATGGCGAGTTCATGGATGACCCCACCCCCACCGATGTCATTACCTTCCCGGGCGATCCGGATATGGGTTCCGCCGGGGAGATTTGCGTTTCAATCGACCACGCTTACGATTTTTCATACCGGAAGAAAATCGACTTCAGCCGCGAACTCACGCTCTACCTCGCGCATGGCTATCTCCATCTGGCTGGTTACGATGATCTTAAACCCAACCTTAAGCGTCAAATGCGGGCCGCCGAAAAAAAAGCGGTGTCTTGGCTCGAAAAATCCGGCAACCTTCCTGAGTTTAAAGTGAGATTAAAATGACACCCATGCCGTTTGAGAATAAACCGATGTTAACTTCGCTTCGCAGTGCCTTTTTAGCGGGTTTGGTCCTGATGGCCCCGATCGCGGTCACGTTGTACGTATTCAACATCCTGGTCACGGCGGTCGGAGGAGGGTTCCGCGACTACTTTTTCTTTTTCATCCCGGAAACACTCCTCACTCGATCCAACCTTCAAACCTTCTGGAATTTCCTCGCGACCATCATGGTGTTGACGTTCATCACCGGCCTCGGCTACGTCTCCCGCTGGTTCCTGGGCAAACTGATCGTCAACACCACCGAACGGGTCATCGAACGCCTTCCTTTCATCAACACCGTCTATAATTCCGTCAAACAGATCGTTCAAACCTTCAGCACGCAACAGAAGGCGATTTTCCAGGAGGTCGTGATGATCGAATACCCCCGCAAAGGCACCTACGTCCTCGGGTTTCGAACCGGCACCTCCCGAGGCGAGATCCAACAACGCACCAACCGGGAAATGCACAATATTTTCATCCCGACCACCCCAAACCCCACCAGCGGTTTTCTCCTGATGGTGGCCAAGGAGGAAATCACCGAACTCGACATGACGGTCGGCGAAGGCATGAAGTTGATCATCTCCGGCGGCGCCGTCGTTCCCGAGTTCGGAACCAACGGACAAATCCAGGGCGTGATGAAGTTACCCCAGCACGCAAAATCTCCCCTCCCCGCCAAATAGCGTTTCCCCATGGCCCGGGCGACACTCGCCACCGAGGCGATTCTCTTAACCAGAAAGGATTCGGGCGAACACGGGCTCCTCCTCACCTTCCTTTCTCCCAGCCACGGGCTCTTGCGCGCCTTCAAACGCAGGTCCTCCCAGAAGCGCCAGCCAACGCCCGACCTTTTCGACGAAATTTCCCTCACCCTGGAAAAGGCGAAAACGGGCGGCGACCTCTGGTTTGTCACCGAATACCGGGTTCAGCGGCGGCGTCCCCGGATCGGAGACGACTATCAGGCTCTCCTTTACGCATGCCGGTATTCCCTGGTCCTGACACACCACATCTTTGGTGCCGAGGAGGCCGCCAACCTGACCGAGCAGCTTCAAAGTGCCCTCGATGCCTGGGAAACCAGGGACCGTCCGGAAACAACCTACTTCAAAGCGCTTTACCTGTTCGCGCGTCTCCAGGGAATCCCGGTAAAGGAGGAATGGATCGCCTCCCTTTCCGGTGACGACCGCCAAACCGCCGCCTCCGTCCTCCGTCAGCCGTTAGCCGAACAATCCACGCCGCCCCCGGCCGTAAAACGGCTGATCGACCGATTCGAGCAATACCTGGAAACCCAACACGAAATTCGCACGCACTGAGGTCTCCCGCCATCCGGTCCGTTACCAAAGGACCTCTCTGCCCCAACGGGGAACGCGGCCATTGCCCGGCTACCCGTGTATTTGGAACTAACTCTCTCTTTTTGCCCGCCTTTTTGCGGCGATTACTGATTTTTTAGCGACCCTTTTCCTGAAAGGGTTCCGCAACCAGTCGGTCTCCAAAATCGATCACTTGATAATCCTCACGCCCTTTCACCATCTGCGGCTTCAGTCGAATGCCTTCGGATTCCAAAAGGGTCCGTTTCTTCTCCAATCCCCCGTTAAAACCGTGTAAAAATCCGCCCCGACTCACCACGCGGTGACACGGAACGTCCGGCATGCCCGGGCTTTTCCCGCAGGCTCGTCCGACCGCCCGATAAGCCTTCGTGCCAAGGTGTCGTGCGATCTGCCCGTAGGTCATCAGTCGTCCGCGAGGAATCGAGCGAATCACCGCCCAGACCTCTCTATCAAACACCCCAACCGGATTTCCTTTCGTTTCCCCTACTTTCGCCATCTTTCTCCTCGCCTTCGAAATTTACGGATCCTTCGGTCCAAAGCAATCCCCGCCTGAAACCTGGAGGAAATCCCGGAAAAGCAGCCGTCCCCCGCAGACCGAGGCCTTCGAGCTTCCTCTTACACGGCGAGCACGATAATATCCCCCAAACCAGAGGTGATATATACTGTAAAACCCGTCTTGCCATGACTATTTTTCTTCGCGTCCCGAAACAAAGACAAATCGACCTTCAATCCCCCCGTCCGTTCGTCCTCGCGAACGGCGTCGGACTCGGAATTACTTTCTTCGCCGCTCTCCTCTTCTGGCAGTCGGCCCTTTCACTCGCGGCCAGCTCCTCGGTGGTCAGTTGGGGACGACAGGTGATCCCGGCCCCGAACGAACTGGCGCCTCTGATGGATGTGTCCGCCGGTCAGCAGTTCAACCTCGGCCTTCGGCCCGACGGCACGGTAGTGGCCTGGGGCGGCAATCACTACCGCGAGGCGACCGTCCCCGAGGCCCTGACGGAAGTCACCGCGATCGCGGCCGGCTCAAGGCATGGCGTCGCCTTGCGCCGCGACGGCGCCGTGGTTGCCTGGGGCGACAATCGGATGGGCCAAGCCGCTCCACCCGCCGACCTCGAAACCGCCACCGCCATCTCCGCGGGCCGCGAACACAGTATCGCCCTCCATTCCGATCACACCGTCAGCGCCTGGGGCGGCGATCGCCACGGCCAGGCCGACCCGCCCTCCGATTTGCCGCCGGTCGCCGCCGTTTCAGCCGGTCACTTTCACAACCTCGCACTGCTCCGCGACGGAACGGTGGTGGGGTGGGGCCTGGATGATGACGGACAAGCCTCCGTTCCCGAGGGACTCGACGATGTGGTCGCGGTGGCGGCAGGGGGCTTCCATAGTCTCGCCCTCCGAGCGGATGGAACTTTGGTCGCTTGGGGAAACAATGATTTCGGCCAAGCTTCTCCCCCGTCGCAACTGAAGGGAATTATCCGAATCCAGGCCGGAGAGGACCACAGCATGATCCTATTGGAAAACGGGGAAACCTGGGTCTGGGGCCGAAATCACTATCGCCAAACCACGCGCCCCGCAACCCTGTTTGATGGTCGGAGGATCGCAGCGGGCCACCATCACAATGTTGTCCTCCGAAACGATGGTACCGTCGCAGCGTGGGGAAACAATAGCTCCGGCCAGGCGCTCAACCCGGACGACCTGAAGGAGACGGTATCGATCTCCGCCTGGGAAAACCACACCGTCGCCCTCAAACGAGACGGCTCCGTCTTCTGGTGGGGCGCGAATTGGGCGGACGGTGTTGCTCCCGACCAGGCACGACTTCAGAATGTGATCGCGGTCGCCGCAGGGCGCGCGCATGGACTTGCGCTGAGGGAGGATGGGTCCGTGGTCGGCTGGGGCGATAATCTTTACGGGCAGGCTTCGCCTCCCCGCGACCTCGTCGGGGCGGTCGCGATCGCGTCGGGTGAGTTTCACAGCCTCGCTCTCCGTTCCGACGGCAAAGTCTACGCCTGGGGCAACAACTTTCAGGAACAAGCTAGCGTCCCGGATGAGTTGGCCCAGGTCATCGCCATCGCCGGAGGCCAGGAGCACAGCGTGGCTCTCACTCACGACGGTCAGGCTTTCGCCTGGGGCAACAATTTTTACGAACAATGCGAAGTTCCGCCCGGCCTTGGCCATGGCATCTCCATCGCCTCGGGCGCTTACCACAACGTTTTCCTCCACGGCAACGGCACAATGGCTGCCTGGGGCAGCAATTTTTTCAACCAAACATCCATCCCGCGAGGGCTGTCGAACGTGATTGCCACCGACGCCAGCAGAAGTCACACCGTCGCCATTCGTGAAGATCGAACTGCGGTCAGCTGGGGCGGCAATCATTACGGACAGAGCACCGTTCCGGAGAACCTCGACCAAATCATCGACGCCGCAGCGGGCGGAGCCCGAACGGTGGTTGTGACCGGAGAGCTTCAGCGTCCCAGGATTTTCAGCAATTTCGAAGCGATGTCCTCCCCCGCCGGCGAGGATGTCTTTATCATGCCCCTGATAACGGGTAGCAGGCCTTTCCTCTATCAATGGACAAAGGATGGACAACCCATTCCGGGCGCCGACGGACCCGCCCTCTCCCTTTCCGATGTCAGTGCCGCCGACAGCGGAACCTACGCCCTGATTCTGGCCAATCCCGCCGGCAACATCAGCAGCCGCTCGTTCCCGATCGAGGTAATGGATCCGGCCGTCACCGTCGCCGCAGCCCCCACCGTCGCCGAGGTCGGCGAAAGCGCCGCCTTCACCGCGACCGCCCGGGGAACCGGAGCCTTCACCTACCAATGGTTCAAGGATGGCGAACCGATCCCCGGGGCCACGGAGGAAAATTTCATTATCGAAGCGGTCGAGACCGCTCACACCGGAATCTACACCGTCGAGGTTTCCAATGAAACGGATTCCGCCACCAGCGATCCGGTCACCTTTTTGATCGAACCGAAAATCCAAAGCCAGCCTCCCGGAGTGGCGGCCGCCCGCGTCGGCGAACGGATGTCGCTCCAAATGGTGGTGAGCGGCTCCCCTCCCCTCGAATTCCAATGGTTTTACGAGGGAGAGCCGATTCGCGGAGCAACCGGTTCCACCCTCGTCCTCGAAAATGTCGATGTGGAGAACAGCGGCGTTTACTACGCGATCGCCTCCAATGCCGTCGGCCGGGTGGAAAGTGAGGAAATTCTCCTTGAAATCGTCCCCCACCTTCGCCTCCAGCCCGAGCCACAGGTCTTCTCCAGCTTCGGGGGAACCGCCGTGTTTGAGGTCCGGGCTTCCGGAACTCCCCCTCTCTCCTATCATTGGCACAAGGACGGACGTCCGTTCTCCGAAACCCGCGATCCTCGGTTGGTGATAGAAGGAGTGCGAGCCGACGACGCCGGTGAATACCATGTCGTGGTGGCCAATGCGGTCGGACGCGTCGAGAGTGAGAGCGCGACTCTCATGGCGCCGCCCGAGATCGTGGAACATCCCCAATCCCAAACCGTCCGCGCCGGCCATCCCATCGAACTGAGGGTCCAGGTAAGAGGCGGCAGACCCCTGGAGTACCAGTGGCTCAAAGACGAAGTTCCCATCCCGGAGGCGAAGGAGTCCACCCTGCCGCTGGAAAATATCGATGGAGCCGAAACCGCCCGCTATTCCGTGATTGTCTCCAATCCGGTCGGCGCCGTTACCAGCCAGTCCGCAACGGTTTCCCTCTCGCCCAACATCACGCGCCAACCGATCGGCTCAAGTTTCACGGAGGACGATTTGGTGACTCTTGAGGTGGAAGCCGAAGGGAGTCCTCCGCTCTTTTATCAATGGACGAAAGACGGCGCGCCGATCGCGGACGCCAACACGTCCACCCTCACGATCGCGGATGCCGCCTCGGAGGACAGCGGGCGATACTCCGTGATCGTCTCCAATACCGCCGGGATCTCCATTAGCAATACCGTGGAAATTCAAATGAATTCAGAATCGCCATAAAAAAAGCTCGGGCCAAAACCGGAACGTCTGTTCCGGTTCCTGCCCGAGCTACGACTTGTCACTCCGCAAGAACTCGCGATCTCAGCTTTCTCACACCGCGATCGCGATGGCCGCTCCAAGAGCCGAAAAGACTCCCGATACCACCGCCGTTCCCACCATCCACCAGGCAGCCGTGGCAGAGGCTTTCCTCACATTCTCCGCTTCATGCAACGCCCGCTCTTTCGCCTCTTTCAGCCGCGTCCGCACTTCAGTATCCAGCCTTTCCGCACGTTGCAAAACATTGTCCCTCGCTTCTTCCACTTTCCTCACCATCCGCTCCGCGTCCTCCTCGGATACGTCTTTCCGGGAAGCGAGCAGAGCGATTAAAGAATCGCGATTGTAGAGTTTCAGACGGGCGCGAAGAATTTTGGCCGATGACTTGGGATCGTGAAACATGCGTTCAAAATCCAGGCGGATGCGATCATAATCGAATTCGGGCCGGCCGATCGATCCCAAATAACGACGTAAGCGATCCTCCGCCTGCCTGGGCAGTCGCGCCAGTTCACCGCCGACTCCGGAAGCGCTTTCCGCAGCTTCCGAAGTACTCCCCTTCGCCCCGGCGATCTTCTCGCACACGAAAGAGATCGCATGCTCCAACTGGCCCACCAACTTTCGGGCCTTCTCTTCTCCCATTCCCTCCCGCTGAGCCAGCACGGCCACCAGCGTTTCCCGATCAATCGAATTCAGCCGGTTCAGAATTACGTCCGGCGCGGAACGCGGGTCTTCAAAGATTTCATCAATATCCTGCTTGATCCGCTCCGGATCAATCTCTTCCCGCCCCGTCCCTCGGAGGTATTCTTCCACTTTGGCTTGATATTTGGCGACATCATCCGCTCTTTCCCCCGAAACTTCTCGCACGATTTCCTCCACTTTGCCCGAGCCTCGCCCTTCCTTGCTCAGTGTTTCCCGTATCTCATGATAGCTATCGGCAAGCCGCTTGACGTCCTCCTTCTTCATGCGCGGTTGCTCCTCCTCGACCAAACGCACAAAGGTTTCGCGATCCAAAATCCCCTCCGTGAGTTCCGCCTTCTGTTCGAGTCGAACGTGGCTCAGGATATCGATCACGTCGGCCTTCACCCGATCCAAGTCAAGCGGTTGCGGCTTCAGTCGCTCTACATATTCATCAAATTTTTCCGTAATCCGGCTCTCATCGAAGGCCTCGGACAATTCTTCCCGCAAAGCGCTGGCGGTCTCGGTAGCCGCCTTTGAAATCGCACCATGCGGGGATCCGGCCAGTACGTTCCGCACCGACGCGAAGGAGGCACGCATTCCACTGAAGGCCGCCGTCAACACGCCGCCGATCAACGTCGAAACGGATCGAATTTCCAAATACGCCATAATCGCGAAAAAGGCCGCCCAAATGATCAATCCGAGCGTGACGCCCATCCAAACGGTCCCGACCACGGTGAGCCGCACCGCCAAAAGCGAGGCGAAGAACAACGAGAGACTCGCCGTGACAATGGTCCACACCCCGATCGCATTGCTGATCTTCACAATGGTTGACGTACCTTCTTCCTTCTCCTCGTCCCCTTTGGAATAAGCCTCGCCCCCCCCGGACGGTTTCCCTTGGAATTTTTCCTCCACATTGCCCACCAGCGAAATGCCGGAGGCGACGGACACGGGCGTCAACAGGAGCTGAAAGCCTATCGCGAGTATCACACCGCCAATGACGGCGATAAAGAAATGGGGGGCGTAAGTGGTGACGGCCTGGCCCACGGCCACTTCCTGTTGGGCGGCCAGAGGTGTCAGTCCGGCTGCAACTGCGAAAATAATCAGGGCCACTGATTTTCGTATAAATCCAGTCTTCATCTTGTAATGCCTTTGGTGGTCGGTTTTGTCTTGAAATTTGCGGATATCGAAAACCTACCCCCGACACGCTCCCAAACAATCGGGGAAGTCCCCGCTTGCATCATCAGTGGGTCCCCCTCAAACCAAGCCGGAATACACGAGGTTTCAGTTTAGGTATCCACCGCCTGCTCAGGTCGAACTGTAAGCAGCTCAATCTTTTCCGCCAATCCCGTCCCTTCCGCCAGGTCGATCAAAACCGCGGAAAGACGCACATCGCCGCTCGCCACCTCGAACCGTCGCGGCATTCCATCCAAAAATTTCGCCACCACCGGCTCCACCTGCCGGCCCAGGATCGAATCATACGGCCCCGTCATCCCGACGTCGGTAATATAAGCCGTCCCATGCGGGAGGATCGAAGCATCCGCCGTCGGAACGTGGGTATGACTGCCAATCACCGCTCCGGCCCGACCATCGAGGTAACGTCCCAACGCCAGTTTCTCCGAAGTCGCTTCGGCATGGATCTCCACCACCACCGCATCCGCTTCGCCTTCCAGTTCCTTCAACATCCGGTCCGCTTCCGCAAACGGACAGTTCCGCGGCGGCATAAACGTCCGCCCCAAAACCGTGAACACGGCCAGACGAAATTGCTCCTTCTCAATGATGAGACTTTTTCTACCCGGACAGACGTCCGGCAAATTGGCCGGTCGGCACAAACGTTCGATCTGTTCCATCTCGGCCGCCAACGCCTTTTGGTCCCAAACATGGTCCCCCAGAGTAATTCCATCCACCCCGGCGGCGATCAACTCACGCGCGATCTTTCCCGTAATCCCGGCCCCGGCCGCGGCGTTCTCCCCGTTGGCGATCGCCAGGTCGACTTCATACCGCGCCTTCAACCGTTCGATCTGATCGATCAAAAACGTTCGCCCGGGCCGCCCCACCACGTCCCCAATAAACATGATTCTTTGCACCCGAAAGAGATTCGGCCCTTTCCAAAATTATTCAACGCCAAAGAGGAACCCGTTTCTTCGTTTCGCCATTTCCCCGCTTTCGATTATCGTAGCGAAAAGCGATGAAACCGCACCGCCTCCAGAATGAAGCCGCCCGCCGTGTCATCAAACGCGACGGGCGTCAGGTTGTTTTTGATCCTTCCCGCATCACCCGCGCGGTCGCGAACGCCTTTTTCGATGTCCGAAACAATGGTGCCCCGAATCCTGGTCGGAATGACCCCACACACCGCTACGGCCTGAACGATGCGGATTTCGCCAGGGTGAATGCCATCACTTCCAGGGCGACCGCAAACCTCGATCAAATCTATCGCCAGGGACGTTCGCCCACAGTCGAGGAGATTCAGGATGTCACCGAAAAGGCGATCGCCGAGGAGGGCGAATGGGAGGTCGCACGGGGATTCATCATCTACCGGCAAAAGAAGGCGGAACTGCGCATTCGCCGTTACCGGGAAAACGGCATGAGCGATTTCA
>LFIK01005515.1_pt1 | contig 10150 bp, 8 predicted proteins | sample 643401 | NCBI WGS metagenome assembly LFIK01 (sample SAMN03777447, study PRJNA286221) | soda lake metagenome | biome: soda lake; feature: Kulunda steppe; material: water; isolation source: sample T5-Br brine of Lake Tanatar-5 | place: Russia: Kulunda steppe | collected 2010-07
AGATGCCGTGGATAAGAAAAGAGCAGGTTCGTCCAGAACCTCTTCCGAATAAAGGGCCACTGTCTTGGCACCCGCGCCTACCCATGCTGGCGACGAGAGGAAAAGAACACGACGTGATCGTCCACGATTTGCGTGAGTGCAGGGAAACCGGGACCGCTCCCACGCCAGTCGTGCTGTGCAACGAATACCAAAGAGGTGTGCGCAGTATTGCGTGGAGGCCGTGTGCGGGAAAGCAGATTGCCGTGGCCTGCGACACAGGGGTTTGCCTATGGAAATTCGGGAAGGCACCTATTCCTGGCTTTCCCGGCTTTGCGCAGGTCAAGGAAGATCCAGAAGCCGCATGGATGGTATTCATTGATCTGGACAAGCCCGCCTCTACGCTTAGTTGGAGCCCTGATGGAAAGCACCTTGCTGTGGCGCACGAATGTTCAACTGTCTTACAGATATGGGATGTATCGACGAGGGCTGCTTCCCCAGTAAAAGCATCTCACAAAGACAAGGTTCTCATGCTGCTTTGGTCGCCATGTGGCAAATATCTCTGGACGGGATGCTGCAATGGAGTCTTCTACGTATGGGACACATTCACATGGACACATAAAAAGTGGAGCAATCCTCAAGCCAACATCTTGGATGCAAGCTGGGGTCCTGATGGCAAAGCTGTCGTTGTTTGTTTTTATGGGAGGATACCTGCTGTTGCGGTGTATCTTTCTGGAAGATCTGGAGTTCTTGTGGCACACGTTCTCCCAGTGGAGATGCCAGGTTTGGTGGAAGAGACTGGTACCAGCCCAAGGTCTTGTCTGGTGGAAGCTGTGGCATGGGACGGGACTGGAGAGCGTCTGGTTGCAGTGATGGGGCGCGATCACAGTAGAGCAGGCGAGATTGCGATTTACTCGGCCAAGGCTGCCCCAGTCCTGAATTTGAGCTTGATTGGTTTCCTCAAACCTCAAGCAAAGCGACTTTCTCCTGCAAGCGAGAGAAGTGCTCTGGAATTTCTCCGACATTCCTCGTCGGGATCTCTCGTTGCCCATGGTTTTGGAGGAACACTGGATGTGTTTCCACTCATTTTTTCCAGCTGAGGGAGATGACCGGGCAGATCCCGGATCACAACCCAATTTTTCCTCCGCTGATGGCAATAAATTCTGGCTTTTGACCTGCCCATGGCGTTTCCAACTTTGAACTGTTCACATCTGTCACAACGCTTTGTTCCAAAAGCGTTCTTGCAATGGAATTCTGATCCACAGAGGCCCTGTGGTTCGCCACTGGTCACAACTCAAAGTTTTCCCACCACCGCGTCGACGCTTTCTCGATGATCCGCCACATCTCTTTGTTGAAGTTCGTCGAGGGAAAAGCCACGCTCGAGGCCAAGAAGACGATTGAGTCGGCCCTGAGCACGCTGCCGAGCATCATTCCGCAGATACGCGCGTACACTTTTGGCTCCGACCTGAAGCTCGCGGAGGGAAACGCAGATTTCGCGGTGGTCGCAGATTTCGACAACGAGGACGCTTATCGCGTGTACGCGGAGCATCCCGAACACAAGAAAATCATCGCGGAGACGATCAAGCCGTTGCTTGATTCGCGGGTGGCTTTGCAATACAGATTGCGATGAAAAAGTGACGTCCAAAGATCGCTCGAAACGTGAAGGTCTTTCCAACACGCACAAGTCCTTCAAAAACCTTTATTGCGGTTCGCGTCGGAATTCGGACGCTTTACTGATCGAAGATGAACCAGTCATCTCATTGCTCGCGTTTTCTTCGGAGTGCTGCCACCTTGCAGAGGTTTGTGCGGCCCTCGCCATGCGGATCACGAAGGTGTCGGATGCGTATCCGTGTCCTTCATGTTCACCTTCAAACAAAGGATGCTGCTTGTGCTGCGCGGCTCTACCTTCTTATCTTCCCTCTTGTCTTTATTCATGAGCTTTTCATGCGTAATCGTCGCGTCGAAGGTCAGCGTCGAGGAACGCTTCGATCCACCTTGCATTTCTCGTTCACGGGTCCGGCCAGTTTTTCGCACCTTGCGCAGCGTGTTCTTCAATCACTTCTTGTGTTCTTCCATCGAGGCTTGCCGAAACTCTTCCAGATGCTCTCGTATACGTCCCACGGTGGATCCAGGTCCGTTCTCCCTTGCTTTGGAGCAAGAGGAGCGTTCGTCCGCCATGCCGACTTGAGCACGTCGAATCGTGCGTCCACACCTCCGACCCTCCATCTCCCTTCGCAATACCATCCCTCGTGCCGACGAGGATCATCGTACCACCCCATATTATCCTCTGCAGCGATGGTAAATGACGAAGGTTTCGGAGGACTCTTTTCGGTCTACTCCTTTCAACGCGATCGTTTCCCCGGTTCGCTCTTCCTTCGATCGGGATCGCTTGAACCCAGTGTGTTCCCTTTCGAAGCCACGATCCCAGCCGTCCACCAGGCTCGTGCCCAACCACCGAGAGACAGCCTGTCCCTACGGTCTCTCTCTCTCCCAAGCGGAGGGTGGAAGACCGCATGGACCGTGGGAAATGCGATCCACGACGGTCCATGGCCTTTCGGTGCACGTCGTGGACATCGCCGCTTCCGACTGCACGCTTCTTCGCTGCCGACCTTTGCCGCTCCTCGTCTGCGGAGGAATACAGAACACGAGTGCGTTCGAAAACGAGAGCGGGACCTGGATGACATACGTGCCACGAGGAAGGCGCACGACACGCCGAAAACCGCGGAAGAATGTGCAGACCGAACCTCGTCGTTCGCGTCCTTCTCCTCCACCTGGTGGGTTCCACTGCATCGTCGTGGGAGCAGGTCCTGCTGGATTGGCTGCTGCTTCGGCTCTATGCCGCGAAGGGTTGAAGGTGGTAGTTCTGGAAGCAAGGTCGCGGGTTGGAGGACGAGTACACACGGTGTCCCTGCCCAAACGGAAGCTGGATGATGGACGCACTATGCATGCCACTGAAGTAGATTTAGGAGCGAATTACATACACGGATGCGATGACTATCAGCCGATACTCGAAATTGCAGTGCGAGAAGCCCAGCGGATACCTATCGTAGCAGGTGGTGCACATGCAGAGTCAACCACTTGTGCGAGATGGTTCGATCCCAGCACTGGCCAAGCTGTCCCTTGGGACACCCTGGCAGACATGCATCATCTATGTTGGCGCGCGGCTGATCATATGGTGCTATTAGCCAATAGAGCACATGACAATGGTGCGGACTTGGATGTAGAATCTGCCTTTGATGAAGGCCTAAAGCACGTGCTCCATAGAATGGGAGGACGAAAGCTCAGTACCACAGAGAAGGGAATCGTGGACAGCATCAAGGGAAGGGCCTGGGGTTACGTCAGTCGGCTCTCAGAAACTACTGTAAAATTGCAGGCAGGTGAATTCAGCGGGTTGCGCGATATGGATGCCTTCCACAACGCAAACAACATCAAACGGGAAACCAAGAAGATGAGAGAAGCTATGTCTAGATCACGATTTCCTCCAGTTTTGCCAGCTACAAAGTTTGCTGGGAAAGGGGATCGCCTTGTTGTGGATGGCTACAAAGGGCTTCTGATTGACAAACTTGCAAATGGAGTGCGCATTGAGCTGGAGCAAGTTGTGAGCCACGTAGTTGTCCGTAATGGCATTTGCACGACAAAGGTGCGAGACGGCAGTTCTTATCAGAGCTTGTTTGTCATAGTTACTGTTCCCCTAGGAGTGCTACAAGGGAAACACGAACAAAGTACGATAACTTTTGACCCACCACTTTCTAGTGAGAAAGTGAATGCAATCAATCGTATGGGAATGGGGGTACACAACAAAGTCATTTTGCGCTTCTCGCCAAATGAAATATTTTGGCCACAGGAAGTGCCACAAATAAACTGCCCAGATCCACGTTTTAGCTTTCTCAACCTCCATGCATATGGAAAAGAAGGTGTCCTATTGTGCCACGTATTTGGTAGTAGTTCCTTTGCTCATGGTTGGGATGGGATGAGTGATGAGGAAGTGGTAGAAGAAACGTTGCGATGCCTTTGGGGAATGTTCCCAGGCATGACAGCAAAGCCGCTGGACTACATAGTGACACATTGGGACAAAGACCCTTTTTCAATGGGATCTTATTCTTTCATGCCCGTTGGGTCAAAGTTATGGGACGACATCAAAGAGATAGGTAGGCCCCACCCCCCAGGCCCATCTGAATTGCACAGGATTTTCTTTGCGGGCGAAGCAGTGAGTATCGATGGATGGCAGTGCGTCCACGGTGCGTACGAGACTGGAATGGAAGCCTCGCATGCAATAATGACAAGGCTGCCTTTCTGGGCATCCAAGCAATAAACCCTGCCCTCTTATTTTGGCCTTTCAGTACATTGGACTGTATTTTTCTTGATACAGACGAAACGCACAGCATCCCAGAATTCCAGTTGCAGCTGACTCGCGTGTAGGAAAGCCCCTACGGTGAACAAGTGCCGTCCTTCAAAGAAGGATTCTACGGAGAGTGTTCAACCTGCAGGATGCGATGGTCCTATGAGCTGCATCACACGCATGACGAAAGCAGTACAAAGTCAGCGGCATTCCCAGAATTATCAATGCCAAGTATCTTTGCGATATTTCTAGAAAGCTCAGTCCACAATTTTTCAACCCAGCATTTGCATTCAGGAAGATAACGCAGTAAGTAAAGATCATCATTGCCGTTCTGCTCAATGTTCAAGCAGTTTGACGCACCGTAGTAGCTCCCTTCGTATTTCAACGAAAGTTGCTGTGGTTTTGACAACCACAATGCTCTTCTTCCACTCTTTTTCACTGACTGGCGAGTATGACAATGTGCACTTTTCATGAGAGAGGTCATTCTCTTGGTTCTCTGAATCGATATTAGTAGAAATCCAATACAGATCAGCTGCAGATAGAAAAGCCTCCATCGATATGGTAAGTTACGGATGGATTGTTTCGGAGCGTTTCATAGCACATTCTCAGGCTAAGGATGTGGCATGAGCATAATTCAACAACTGCAGAGGCTTGAAGTGCTTGAGAATTCAATGGCTTGCCCCAGTTCCGACTTTTTCCTCTGCAAGAGATCAACCAGTATCACTAGTCCACAATCGGTTTCGGCACACGGCAACGGCGAATCACTGCTTTTTCGATGTGCTTGGCAGTGCTGCCCGCTTCCAGGGTACATCTTTTCAAACGAAATTGGATCCAAACGAATTTCCCAAAGAAGAAGCTAACCACCGTCGTGCTTTTCGGATAGAAATTGTTTGACGAGACCCAAGAGCTCCTCGCACTCATCCTCCGAGAACCTGTCGTCGCAGTTATCGACGAGTAGGTGCAGTTCCACGTGTTGCAACGGCCTTTGATTCAAGAGTTGCAGCTTTTCGTACCTGGACAGTTTGAACTTATCAACGGCTTGTAAAAATTCCGCTGCAGCTTGTCTCGTCGCCGTGCAGCGTCTCGTCCCATTCAAATATTCCCAGACTTGCCTTTCGACTTCCGTCAAGGAGTTCTCTCGTTCCTCTGCTCCGCGTTTCTTCAGCATGTCCATCACTTCCAGGTTGCTCAGCTGACCTTCGTACATCGGATCCGGTCTCCTGCGACTCGCTGGATCCGCCATCGCCATTGGCGTGGATGGCGATGGTGCGTGGAACCGCCGCCAGTGCGAAACTGGGACGAGACGCACCCACCACCACCGTTTTGGAACCAAGAGCAAAAAAAACGCATCCAAGCGATGCACCTGGGAATCGAACCCGGGACCTCGAGGGAAGGGGGGTCAACGGTCCTTCTCCCAAACGGCAAAAGGAAAGGGACAGTTCGGCACCGGGGATTCCCAGCTGGTCACCCAAGCCAGTACTAATCCGGCTCAACGGCGTTTAACTTCCGAGTTCTGATGGGATCGGGTGCTTTCGCCGTGATATGACCGAACCATGAAATGTAGTGGAGATGTTGCATCTTTGTAGTCGTCTAGCATTCCAGCCCCAGTCTCGTGACGATGCATCCCGTCCGAGACGGTCCTGGACGCACCATTTGCACGACCGTCGCAACGACAGAACCACCAGATCAAGATGTCGCGGGCAGGGAGACACTGGAGATCACCAACGGGAGATCGTCGGAATTGCAGGAACCGGAAAAGCGCAACGTGTACCCCGAGCAGAAGATGCAGAAATGTTGAGGTGATTCCGGAGTGCAAAGTGAGGAATAGAACATGTATCACACCATAGCGCTAAGATAAGGTCAATGATTTATCTCCAAGGACAGGCCTGCACATGCTTCCTCTATTATTTGACACAGAGATGGAAGCCATACAAAACAACTGGGTAACGCTTTAGAAGGGTTGGACACAAACGTTCACCTTGCCTCATATTGCACAACTGAGGGATGACAAAAACGTGACGGTTAGTCAAACGAGCTTGAACTTTGCTAACTCGTCCGGTAACCTGAACTCGCTTAAGTGGTGTGCAGTTGCGCAGTCGTTTGTACTTACTTCTGGATGTCCTCTTTTTGTATAGAATACGATACCCACACTCGCGACACATGATGGAGTCTCCTGGGCGAAGCAGGGTTTCGTTACCGCAGTCTACCGTAAACTACAGGTCAGTCGCAAGCTTCGCGTACGCAGGCTACCGTTCGACGAGTCTCTCCGACCGGTAGTTTTGGTCTCCTTTCGTCCGTCGTTTGCTCCCTTCTCGCCGCCGCTGAATTGCGCACCTCCACAGACGTAGGAGACCGGTTGCGTGGGTTCCATCTCCTAGCTTCTTTCCTTCGAACACCGTTTCCTACGATACGTGGTCGTCGGTCCCTTCTTCTCGCAGAAGCGAAGCGCCTGTCTCGCTTGGAGCGCCGCACGCACGATGGCGTTCCACCTGGAGCAATTTCACAACCATTTCACAACCCCAGCCAACACCGTGCGATGCCGCATTTGCTACAGGGGCGGACTCTGCGGGACGTCGGCTTTCGATCCGTCCAATTTTTCCCTTTCGATCCCGAAATGGTCGGGTCTGAACCCGACACGATCCCGGTTTCAGACGGACGTTGAACCCAGGATTCGATCGGATCGCAAGGATGGGTCGCTCATTCTCACAGTGCACGCAGAGGAAAATACGACGTCGTCAGATGAACGACGGAGAAGCTGGGTCCCGTCCTCGACGGATGCAAGCAGAGATGCGGTCTTTGGCCCGTCCACGGTCTGGTTGAGATCTCTCGATTGCTGCAGTGACGCTCGTCGGCGCAAGATGCATACGCCAGCGTTCGAGCCCAGCTTGTGCACTGCGCGTGGAAGCTCTCGACGTGCGGGGTATGGACACAAATGCACCAGAGAGAAGTCCCTCGTGAGGGCTTCACGTGTGCGTGGGGTTGCGGGAGGTGCTCTGTCGACGTGCGTTTCGAAGGTAGGAGAGAGCCGACCGTGGACTACTGGTAAACGATGCACGGCGATGTTACTGCAGCTAGCAAGGTGGTGGAAGGACACGTCGCGGAGGAGGGAAACCGGAGCCAAGCTCTTTCTTGGAGCCGCAGCGGTGCCAGGAGGGTTTGCGGAGCTGGGCAGGAACCTTGTGTTTATGGCAGGGTTCTATGCCTGGGTCATCGCTCAAGTCATGAAAGTGTTCACTACCTTCTACAAGGAAGGAAAGTGGACCCTCAAGCCATTGATGGAGAGCGGAGGAATGCCGTCTTCACACTCCTCTCTGGTAATGGGCGTGACTACGGCAGTAGCACTGAAGCACGGGCTGGGTAGCACACTCTTCCCTATCTGCCTAGCCTTCAGCTTGATCGTCATGTATGATGCAGCTGGTGTACGTAGGCATGCAGGGAAACAGGCAGAAGTCCTCAACATGATCGTTGCAGAGCTCTTCCATGGCCACCCTGTGAATGAGACACAGTTGAAAGAGTTGATTGGGCACACGCCCTCGCAAGTGCTGGCGGGGGCTCTTCTGGGGGTGCTGATACCCATGTTCTGCATGCCGAGTCTGTCCCTGATTGGACGATAGCATTACAATAGGCATTCCAAAGTTTCAATAACATCCCATCCTTTTGAAGAATTCAAAGGGAACGCAAGGATTGCGTTGGGAAGTCCTTTATCAGTACATCCCATCCATCTTGTCCATCCTTTCAGCCTCAGCATTGGCTGACTTTATGCACTTGTAAAAAAGAAACGCAGACATTGGGAAACCTGTAAACACAAAGATCCCTAGAATTGGCTTGTACAAGACACTCTCAGGCCCCACAATCCCAAAGATCGAGTTTTGATTGGTGTACTCGAAGATCGATCCAACCTGCAATCCAGGGCAGGTACGTCAGCCAACTTCAAGACGTTCCTTTCGCACCATCTTCGAACGTAGTCACCCAACTTACCGCCGCAATGGCCACCATGGAGGAAAAGAGCAGGTACAGGCCAAAGGGAAGATCTCGTGGTTCTTTCTCCAGCAGCTTCCTTTCCTTTTCCCTTCGCTCCCATGGTGGGATCTCCTCCTCTTCCGTCTCGACGTTCGACCCGTCTTTCTCTTCCGCACGCACGACCCATGACACGCTACGCCATCCACCTCGCACAGCCGCCTTCCCATCTCCCACTGCACGCCTTGGACGCGGCAAGTTGCTGCGACTCGACAGACCGGTCAGGCGCACGGCGGTACACGTCGTGCACAACATCCTACGTCCTCTCTACGAGTCCAGGGATCCGATGGAGACACAGACGGTCTCTTGTTCGCCGTTCGATCGGTCCTCGAAGCTCTGCAAAGCCGTCTCTGCGTCTTGGACGTGCGTCGGTCGTCTGCAGCTGCCGGTGGAGAGACGTGTGTCGATGGTGTGGATCAGATTTCGTGGCTGAGTTCGTCGATACACCCCAAGGGAACCCAGCACTAGGACGAAGCAGAAGGAAAACAACCGACACTCGTGGGCAAGCCGATTGTATCACACGTGATGTGAAATTGGACGAAGAAGCGAAGAAAGGTGGAAGGGGGATTGAAATGCAGGTCTGCATGAGAACCCAGTTAGGCATCGGGCCGTAGAAGATGCTGCTGTGACATAAGCAGACATAAGGTGGATGCTATGTTGGGGTCGATCCGGATCGATGCTTCTGGGACCACGAGCGTCCAAACGGAACGAATGGGTATGCTGGATCCATTTCGGATTGAATGACAGCTTCGATCGCCGAATTCCTCGACATCCCCCCTGTTCTAGGTTGCAAGCTGCTGCTCCCATCTGGAAGGCATGCATGTCTATGGGTGTCCCGTGAGGAGCGCTTCTTGAATCCTCCAGCGAATTTATTTCAAAGCTGCAATGACTCTGCAAGCAAAACATTGTCCATGTCAGTGGATGTTCGTCTTCAAATATTCCACAAACATCCGGCGCACGGATGTGGCATCCTTGATCGAACCGTTCGATTGGCTCAATATTCGTAAAAACATTCGTTTTTGTGTTCTCAATTCTGAAAGCGTGACGGGTCGAGTGAGGTGCAGAGGGGTGCGTACATCTTTCAGTCTCAGCAATCCCACTGGTTGTCCGCAGGCCTCTGATTGGGCCTCCGCAATCTCCATGAGCACGCTTTGGGCTTCCATATCCATTTCGTTCAGTAAGTTCGTTTTCTGAGGCATCTTGACAACGGTAGCTACGGTAGGTTTGAGTTCCTTGGCTTTGGGAGCCGTGAGCCTGGACTTCCCTCGCATCGCGCGAACAACGTCTTGCACGATTTCGTCCGTGTCTGCTTCTTGGTGTCTGATTCGGAACAGAGGTGCTTCCCATCGATTCTTGGAATCTGGGACTTCGAACCTTCCAGCTAAGTCTTCGAACACGTCGTGGCTGAATGCGTCGTCCACCCGACGTGCATTCCACTCCCTGGCCGTTGGGACGTCCACATCGACGTAGACCACGCAGTACCTGGTGGCTGCGGCTCTGGCGATGCACCACAGTTCGTATCTGTACCCTTTGATAGCGTTCATCGCATCCAGCACTACGTAATTCCTCTTGGTGAGTTCTCTTTCCACCTTGGATTTGAGCGTCCCTCGTGTCGATTTCTCCTTGGCGGCGTCGGCATATCCTTGATTTTTCCCCACGTGCATCGTGGATTCGTCCACCACCACCACCTTCTCGTCCCGTTCCATCTCCTCCTCCAATTTCGATGCGATTCGCTCCGCGTATCTCGTCTTTCCGCTGCATGGCAAGCCGCACATCACCACCAGTGGCATCCCGACACCACTCGCCCACCCACGTCCG
>LFIK01005516.1_pt1 | contig 10150 bp, 6 predicted proteins | sample 643401 | NCBI WGS metagenome assembly LFIK01 (sample SAMN03777447, study PRJNA286221) | soda lake metagenome | biome: soda lake; feature: Kulunda steppe; material: water; isolation source: sample T5-Br brine of Lake Tanatar-5 | place: Russia: Kulunda steppe | collected 2010-07
ATCACCCTCACTTCGACCCCCACCAGCTCCGCCACAGCGCTGTCGGGCTCAATCGCCACTCGGTTAAAGCTGTCATCCTCAATCCAGTAATGCCGTGGTTCTTCAAATGTGGCCACGGTACCCTGAGTTTCAATGCGCTGACCATGATAATCCGCCTGTCGATCGACCAGCGTGGCCAGGTCGACCATATCCGCCTGGTCACTACAGGCAGCCAACAATACTGGCAGCGCCAGCAGCAACGCCCCGGATCTGATCGCTCGGAAAAAATCAATTGTGTACATAAACGACCCTGCGCTACTCAGGCTTACCACCTGACTCCATGATAATGGCTTCGCTCAAGATCACAAAGCACCAATGCTTAGGCGGATACTCAACCACATCTTTGGAAATGCCAAACGAGCAGAAATTCTGATCCAGTCACGTACCGTCAGCGTTAACTCAGAGGTACTCTCAATTCAGGAAAATATTCACATGCCTTATTCGCGACTTACAAACCGTCTCCTGTCCCTGTCATTGGTGCCGATGTTGTTGTCTGTCCTTGCAGCCTGCAGCTCCCTCCCGGGTGCTTCAGCCTTCCAGGGTGAGCCCGATGTTGTGTTCCAGCTCACGGCAGAAAACCATGAATTTGTGAAAGATGGCGAGGTCAACCCGACATTGACTGTTACTGAAGGCGACCGGGTACGGGTCGAACTGGCAGTCACCGAGGGCCGTCACGATTGGTACATTGAGCAGTTCGACGCTTTTACTCCCTTCGCCGATAGCGGTGAAACGGAAAGCATTACCTTTGTCGCCAACGAAGCAGGGACTTTCGATTACTACTGCAGCGTTTCCGGCCACCGCGAATTGGGTATGGAGGGCCTTTTCATCGTTGAACCCTCCTGACAAGATTTGACCAGTGTATGGAAATTTTGAAATATTGTAATACACTGAGCAGAAGGATCATCAGGAGACGCTCATGAAAGAGCAGGCACATCAGTTATTCCGCACTCTGGAATTGGAGATTGCCAGCAACCGGCGCATTCTTCCGTCACTGCCAGAAGTGGCGATGAGAGTCCGGGAGCTTACCGCGGACCCAGAGTGTGAAGTGTCTGACCTGGAGCGTGAAGTTGCCAAGGACGCTGCCATCGCCGCTCGGCTGGTCAAGGTAGCAAACAGTGCTGCTCTGCTTCGAGGCAAGCCGACGAGCTCTCTACACCAGGCCATTTCCAAGCTCGGTTTCCAACTGGTGCGGTCCCTAGTCACCCAGCTGGCCATACTGCAGACTATGCAGTCCCACACCGACACACAACGTATGCGCGGATTTGTTGCCGGTGGATTGCGCATCAGTGCTTTGTGCTACACCCTGGCCGGGTATCAGGCCCATCTGGACCCGGAGCAGGCCGCTTTGGGCGGACTGCTGCACGATATCGGAAAACTACCGTTGCGGGACTTCCTGGAAGGCCGACCCGACCTGACCGACAAGGAGCGATTACAGATGGAACAGTTACTGCACCCGGCTGTCGGTGCCGTGATGTTGCGCCGTTGGGGCATGGTGGACAGTCTGGTGGAGATGGCCCGCGAGCACGAGAAAATCATGCGGGAAAGCGGTCGCCCTGAGGCCGACTATGTGGACGTGGTTATCGCCGCCAACCTGCTTCACTATGGTACCGAGGCGGGACGCTACGCCCGCTATCACAATGTCAAGGTACCGGCGATGCATAAATGCACCCGCGGTCATGCGGAAGAGAAGGTCACCCAAGGCACTGAAGAACGCATGGAGTTGGCCATGGCGATGATCAGCGCCTAGTGTCCTTACTACAGGACCCTGTTACCACATTAGATCATCAGGAATCGGGAACTCCTCGTAAGGATCATAATCGTCATCATTCTGATTCTGGTCAGCAACAAATATCACCGCTTCTTCAAAACGTTCGGCCACTTTGTCGGCTATGGGCCTGGGGACCACCAGGTACTCCTCACCAGCCGCACAAATGGCCAATTTCCCACTGGCAAGATGATCCTGAATTTCTTTGCTCACAAAAATGCGCTTGATCTTGTTGATCCGGCGATCGGTAAAGTTGAAGCGAATGTCCCCGTCCACTGGCTGTCGATTCTGTAACAGCATCTGCCGCGCCTGAGCCTGCATGGCTTTCGCTTCTTCCTCGGCCTGTCGTTGGCGATTCAACGCGCGGTCCCGTTCAATTTTTTCCTGGCGCTGCTGTTCCAGTCGTTGTTGTGTATCGTCCGCTTCAATCTCACCTTTCAACTGCTGTTTTTGCTGCTTGCGCTTCTGGTGCTTGACCTGTTTTGCCTTCTTGTCGTCGACCAGGCCGGCGCCCAGTAACTGGTCTGCCAGTGATTTCGCCATGTGAACTGTCCTGAATTTGTCGCTGGTGATGGAAAAATTGTAGCATGACAGCCCAGAGAGTCAGAGCCCAAAACCATCAGGACACACATTGCCGGACATAAAAAAAGCGGCGAGTTAATCGCCGCTTTCCGCATTCAGGTCAGGGTCAGCAGACGCCAGCCATCGCTGTTTTACCGGAACAATTGAATGATCTCTTCCGGAGCGTTCAACGTCTCGCGATACAATTCTTCCATTTCTTCCGGGCTGGTGTAACCAACCTCTTCACCGGCACGTTCCAACTCCGCGATATAGGCAGGATCGTTCATGGTGTCGCGGAACGCCTGGCGCAGAATTTCCACCACGTCGTCTGGTGTTCCTGGCGCGGTAAAGAACGGTCGACCGGCTACCAGTGGCGCGGCCAGGATATTGGCCAGGGTGCGGAAATCGCCCTCCAACACTTCCCGGACATCATCGTATTGTGCAAGATCAGGATGGTTACCCAGCTTGGCCACAATGGTCAGATTCTCATCTTGAATGATGTCCCGTTGCGCCGGATAGGTACTGTTCATACCATCGACCTCACCACGCAGCATCGCCAGCAACTGGTCACCTGTACCCTCATACCCGGTGACGATGCGCACCGGATAACCGGCCACTTCCAGCAACTGCACCATCTGTGCGGAACCTGCTCCCAAGCCACTAACGGCAAAAATAAAGTCGCGGTCCAGCTCAGCCAACTCAGCCATATTTCTGGCGACGCTATCAGGCCCTGCCAGCCAGACACGGTTATCACTGGCAGAGCTGCCAATGGCCGGCATTTCCAAGGTACGATAGGCAACGCCGGTTTCACCCAGGCGTTCCGACATCGCTAGTTCTCGGGCTGCGATCAGAATTTCGGTACCATCTCTTGCTGCCTGTCGGTACATATAATTGGTGGCTACCAAACCACCCGCTCCGGGACGGTTAACAGCAATAACGCGCGGATTACCGGGGATATGTTTACCGATGTGACGAGCCAGCAGACGGCCATGGAAGTCATAGCCACCACCAGGTGTGGAGCGTATGACGACCTGAATGGTCTTGCCCTGAAAATGAGGTTGGTGACTGGATGCCATGGCAGCCGTCGTCGCCGCAAATGCCAGGGCAGCCGCCATCACACCGACTCCCGCAATCGCGAGCGATTTCTTTATTATACTTTTCATGTTTTCGTTTCCTCTCATTCGGACTGCTATTGGTAGGAATTAGAGCAATCCGATAGTCCCGGCCAGGAGGCCAGCTACTTCTCGACGCCAGCTGCTCGCAGACCCCCGGATTGCCGACATGGCAATGGAAAGTCGGCCAGCACCGTTGACCCACAGAATTCAATCCGTGTGTGCGAGAGCCCTGGTTAGACGCACTTTCAGCGCAACCTTTTATAAGGTACGATGTTCCCTATAGAAGAACAAGAAGAATTTTAACGGCTTTTCGTTATGTTGCACAAAAAGTAACATAACTTTTACGTTTGGGGTTTAGTGGCAGGGCGAGACGCAATATGATTTCGCCTCCATACAGTGCTGTACCAGCAGACGCTGCAGACTGAATGGAGGAGAAAATAGGTGACTATACCCGGACCAGCCATTCATGAGGGTCTGTCGAATGACCCCACTGAATGTCATTGAGCGCCTGGCGAAGCTTGGCTGTCGTTTCCCCAACCCGACCGTTGCTGACGGTATATTCTCGTCCCTGGTGAATCAGCGTCCCCACCGGCGCCAGAACGGCAGCGGTACCAGACAGTGCCGCCTCAGCGCCCGGTTTGACCGCACGTTCTAGCAGTTCTTCCACGGACAATTCACGTTCCGAGACGGACATACCCATGTCCCGCGCCAGCGCCAGAATCGAGTCTCTGGTGACGCCGTGCAGGAAGGTCTCATCCAGCGCCTTGGTGATGATTTCATTGCCATCAATGAGCAGGAAGTTGGCGGCACCGGTTTCCTGTACATCGCCACCTGGACAGAACAAAACCTGATCAGCCTTGACGCTGGCCCGTGCCTTCATGATCGGCTGTAACGCACTGGCGTAATTACCGCCGCTTTTGACCATGCCCATGTGCGCCGCACAGCGGGCGCCATTTTCTTCCAACAGCAGTCGTAACGTGTGGTCGCCACCGGCAAAGTAGTCTCCGACCGGCGACAGCAATACATACAACAGCGAGGTGGCAGACGGGGCTGCCGCTTTACCAATGGCTGGCTCAGTCCCCAGGTGAGTTGGTCGAATGTACATGGACCCAGGTGGTTCAGGCACCGCATTGGCAAATTGACGCACGATGTCCATGATCATGGTTTCGAGCATGTGCGGATCTACCGGCGGCAATGACAGCAACTCACTGCTTTGCATCAGGCGCTTGATGTTGCGGTCCATGCGAAAGATGTTCACTGAGCCATCGGCATGGCGAAACGCCTTCAGGCCTTCAAAACAGGTGCTGGCGTAGTGCAACACATGCGCCCCTGGGTGCAATTCGAGACGATCGCTGGGCACCACTGCCGGTGCACTCCAGGATTCCCCGTCGAAACTGGCCAGAGACATCTCCGGCATGAACACTGTACCAAACGCGGCCATACGTATATTCCTGGTTTTTTGTTGTGCAGAAAGATCGATCTCGGATTCTACGGTCAATTGCGAAGATTGTTAAGCACAGGGGCAAATATACTTCAGCGCGGGCCCAGGGTGAAATAGACCGCGCCAGTTTGAGAGTCTACCGGGTCGTGGGCGTACCCCAGGGTAGCCGACAGAGGCAACAGCCACTGCAACGACAGGTTCGCCGTCACTTCCGCCCCTACATTCAGGTTACTCTGCCCTGCCAGGTCGTCCGCCACATTGGCATAGGGTGCCAGCCAGATCGTACTTAGGCCGAGCCCGGTGGTACCAGCGGTCCGATTGGGTTCTGCCAACATGATCGGCAATGACAGACGTTGATAGGCAAGCTGCTCCGACACCAGCACGCCTCCGATCAGTGGTTCCGGTAAACCACGGCGGGTCAACGCCGTCGGCAGGGGGCGAGAGAATACGCTGAATTCGCTACCGCCTTGGCCACTGGCAACAAACGGGTCGCCGGCGTCATCGGTCCACAACAACGCCGACTCCGATTGCAGGCTATGCTGGCCACCGAGGCCTTGTTGCAGGTTAAGGCTCAGCTTGACGCGATTGCCCTCACCTTCCGTCAGTGCCCGTTCGTAATCCACTCCCAGGCCATAAGCATAATTGGGCTGATAACGCCGGTGCGTTCGCTCTCCAAGACCATAGCCCAGCGACACCCCGGCCCACCGACGCAGACGCGCGTCCTGGTCGCTGCGCTCGTGCCGATGGTCAGCGACCCATTGACCCTGAGCCGAAACTGACTGGCGATTGGTCAGTGCGAACCGTCGCTGCCAGCCCGCACGGTATCCGGAGTGTCGAGCCTCCCCACGCAACGCCTGCCCGGCGCCCAGGGACCATTGCCGGTCCAGGACATAGGTCAGCGTACCCTGTAACTCTGTGGTCACCAACAGGGTTTGCGCATTCACCGTCACCTGGTGGCGATCGGTCGGGTCCTGCCAATCGGCCAACACTCCAACACCGGGTTCACCAGTGCCAAACTCGCCACGCCAGAACGGGTAAGGTGCTACCATCGTGGGCGCCATATGTTCAATTGGGAAGTACGGATGGAGGGGAGCACCGCTGCCAGCTTCTGGCTCCGACAACGGACGTTCCGGCGGAATGACGCCCTGCACCATGGTCTCCCGTTGTCGGCTATCGGAGCTCTCCGGAACGGGTAACACCAAACGGGAGTACGAATACCCGGATTCGGTGAGATAATCCAGAGTATTGTCGGCGTTATCCAACCTTGGCTCCAGCACATTGTGGGGTACCGTGGCCAATCGTTGTTCCTGACCGTTGGTAACATCCAGCCGGAATGGCTGCAGAATGCCGTCTTCTGAACGGCTGTACACCAGCAAGTCGTCCTCCTGCCAGCGAGCACCGTAATAAAGCGTGCGATCCTCCGTCAGTTGCCGCCACTGACCGGAATCCAAATGCAATGCATACAGGTCATAATTCGCATGAGTGCCTGGTTTCATGTTCACCAGAAGCCGGGCTTCCTTCGGATGCCACTGCAAGCGCTTGATGCTGACATCCCACGGCAGTCGCAACACCGTTCGGGTGGCGGTGCCATTGGCATCCAACAGACGCAACTCACTGCCTCCATCGCCCAACTGCCACACCGCCAACTGCTGTGACGGCGCGTGCCAGCTCAAGGCGGCCACGCGCTCACAGTGCGACACGCGCTCAATATTTCCAGAGTCGACGCTCAATCGATACAGACTGTAACGCTCTTCTCGGCCACATTGCTCCAGTTGGTTGAACCATAGTACGTTGTCATCACCGGTCAGGGTTTCTGGCTGGTAGCCGCGATATACCCGCCGACTATCGTCGTCATTGTCATGTATCACCAGTTGCGAACGACGCATACCGTCGCGATCCTCTCGCCAGGCGGTAATGTTCTCACCGCGATACTGAGCGGCGGGGTAACGATAGCGTGAAATGTCTGTCGCCACTCGCTCCGGTTGTACTGATTCGTCTGCCGCAAAAGCCGCATCCAGTCGTTCCGTTTCCGTGGCCAGGAAATCGGTCCAGGTGTCTGCCAGCGACTCGTCGAAATAGTCTCGCCACCCGACGCTGAGAGTAAACGGGGTGATCAAATTGGTGAAAAACCCATAATCAGCAGCCCGGCTTTCAGTCCAGTCACGTACCACATCATCCCCGAAGCGTTCAGCCAGGTACGTGAAAAAATAAGCGCCGTATAAATAGGCCAGCACGGCCTGTTCATGGAAGTTGACTTCAAACACCTGGGTGTAGTCCTGAAACCCGCGCTGGTATTCCTGACGCCACAGGCCTTCGGTTAACGGGTTCAGGCGCTGCGCACGGCCTATGCCTACCTCGGCGTCGGTTTCGAACCACTGGGCATACCCTTCGTGAAACGCCAGCGGCACAAACATGTTGTTCCCTGGCACATACCCCAGGCGATTGACCCCCGGCTCTGGACCTTTGCGGCTGGTGAGAATGTGCGCCAACTCGTGGCGCAGCACCATGCGCTGGGTATCTCCCGCTTGTTGCAGTTCATAACGTTGATGGGGTATGGGGCTGATGCGTACCACCGGCTGGTAGGCGATGGTGGCACTGGCATTGTACCGGTCACCGAAATCGTCGCTGATAACGACATCGACGCGAGGCCCAATGTTCATGTCCAACCGGGTCAACAGATCCTCGTAATCAGCATCCACCACTTCAGCCAGGTGTTGAGCCAGGTCGCGATGTGACGAGTCATGAATGATGCTCGCATGCCGGGTATGGATAACATCGGTGGATGCTTCTGCCAGCGGAGTCAGCTGGCTCAATAAAAGCATGATCATCAGCATTGCGGGCAGCGCAGCTACAACCCCACGACACCGCTGCGCCTCAACCAGGGGACAAGTGAATGCCGCCTTGTTCATCATCAAAATACTCCTTTTGCAGTCTCCCTGATGCGCCCAGCGAGGAGCTATACCGGCCAGCTTAAATCCAGTTGCGCAACACCCGCATGGGTGGTGTGCGCACCACCCGCATGGTGGACAATACCCCCACAGTGCCAATCAATAAACCACCGGCGGCTGGTGCAATCACCCAAAGCAGAGGATGCCAGCGCGTGTCCATATCAAACACGGTACCCTGCAGATAAAACAAAACCGCTTCCGTACCCAGGGCGCCCAACAGCCCGGCCAGCGCACCAAGGGCACCGAACTCTACCCACAGAGTACCGCGTAATAGCGATGATGGCGCCCCCATGGTCCGCAGCAGCGCGCTTTCACGATAACGTGTATCCAGACTCGACTGGATCCCGGCCACCAACACCAATAAGCCGGAAACCAGAACCAACGCCAGAATGAATTCCACCGCCAGGGTCACCTTGGCTATGATGTCCTGAATCTGTTCAATCAGCAGGTCCACCTCCAACACGGCCAGAGTGGGAATCTGCCGTACCAGCGAGTTCAATGCTGGCTTGTCTTCGGGTGGCAGGTAAAAACTTACCAGATAAAAAGCCCCTGTACCCGCTTCCAGTGGCTGGTTGAATATCATGTAGAAGTTGGGATTAAAGGACTCCCAGTTCAATGAGCGCAAGCTTCTGACTTCGGCACTGACGTCGAGACCACCGACACTGTAATGCAGGGTATCACCCACCTCGATGCCAAGACCTCGGGCAAACTCTTCCTCCACCGACACCAGCAAGTCGCCCTCGCCGTAATCTTCCCACCAGTCGCCGGCAACCACGGTATTGTCGCTGCCCAACTCTTCCGACCAGGTCATGTTCAACTCACGACGATAATTGTTGCGGTCTGGCAAATCCCTGGACAGGTCATCGACCCGGTCATCATTGACCGAAATCATCCGACCACGCGTCACCGGATAAGCCGGCGATCGGTTCTCGGCGTACTGGCCCATCCAGACCTCCAAGTCTGCCAGGTCTTCTTCAAACACGTTGTAGACAAAGTGGTTGGGGGCGTCTTCCGGCAGTTGCTGATGCCATTCTGCCAGCAAGGAGGTTCGAATCAGAGTGAGCGTAAACAGTAACATCAGAGCAATGGCGAAAATGACTACCTGCAAGCCGTTCTGTTGACTGCGCCGCTGCAGGCTGGCCAGTCCAAGGCGCCAATTGCGGCCCAGTTCACTGCCATAGCGCCGCAACACCCAGAGTAATACCCTTGCGAACAGGGAGGCTCCCCAGATGCACAGCAGCCCACCCAGCACCATGATCATGGTCAGCTGCCAGTCACCGCTATAGATAAACACAATGGCCATTACACCCAACGCGCCCCAGACCTGGGACAGCAGTTTCGGCTGCTGGTACTGATCACTGCGGATCACACGTACTGGCGGCACCCCGCGCAGACGGTAAAACGGCGGCCAGGCAAAGCCCATGAGGGCCACAAATCCAGTCAGGGCACCAATGCCATAAGCACCCCACTCGTGCATGGCCAGATTCGACGGTAACAGGTCGGCCAGCAACCAGATAATCAACTGATGAATCAGTTCACCAGCAATCAGCCCCAATACAATGCCCAGTACGGCAACGGCGGTCAGGCCTATGCGATAGAGTCTGATAATCTGGTTGGGCGTGTAACCGAGTGTTTTCATCAGCGCCACGCCATTTACGTGTCGACTGGCATATCGCTGCGCCGACATGGCCAGAGCTACCCCCGCCAACACAACGGCGAGGGAACCGGCAAGCAGCAGGAAGCTCTCCGCGCGATCCAGCGCCTCGCCCACATTTTCATTGGCACGCCGGGCACTGCGCCAACTGAAATGTGGTTCACGCTCATTGCGAATGGCATTGCGCAGCTCAGTCTGGGCAAACTCCGGCCCGGCCAACAACCAACGATAGGTGACACGACTTCCAGCCTGAACCGCTCGGGTCGCCTCCAAGTCGGACAGATTCATCAGCGCTCGCGGCTCCACATTGAAGCCACTGGATGACTGGTCGGGCTCCGACAGCAACACGCGTGTTACCGTCAGGTCGGTGGCTCCGATGCCTACTTCATCACCAATGCTGACATCCAGCAAGGGAAACAGACGCGAAGCCAACCATATTTCTCCCGGCGGAGGGCCATGATCAATGGTTTCCGCCGCGCCGAACGGCTCTCCAGAAACCTCCAGTGTGCCGCGCAGTGGGTAGGTGTCTGAAACCGCCCGGATCGACCCGAGACGGTTGCTTTCCGGACCGAACAACATACTGGAGAAACTGACCACATTCGCCTGCTCCAGCCCCAGTTCATCGGC
>LFIK01005518.1_pt1 | contig 10149 bp, 9 predicted proteins | sample 643401 | NCBI WGS metagenome assembly LFIK01 (sample SAMN03777447, study PRJNA286221) | soda lake metagenome | biome: soda lake; feature: Kulunda steppe; material: water; isolation source: sample T5-Br brine of Lake Tanatar-5 | place: Russia: Kulunda steppe | collected 2010-07
GAGGGCAATCTTGGGGGTAGTGGAGCAGCCATCCGCAGCCTTTCGCGCTGCATTATGGCAAGTTTGGTTAGTTTGGATCCTATGCTCGTTGATGGTGTGTTTCACACTGGCGCACCTCAAGCTTTCTTGGCAGACCTCCCAAGGTCACCTGCCTCTGTCTTTAGTGCCCCGGCTGCGATTGCGTGGAGAGCCTCCTTCGCCTTGGAGGCTGGCCTTGGCTTGCTTCTACAGCTAGCAACCTCTCGCGTTCCACATGGAGCAAAGCAACTAGCTGCTGGTGGAGCGTTAATATCCTTAGCTGATTTTAGAGCCATCTCTTCAGAGCCTGAAGTAGCTCCTGGCGTCCCAGGCTCTCAAGTTGGTAGACGTCGCAGAGTTTTAGGGGCCACACTGCGGCTTGCTCTAGCCATTACAGCAGCTCTCCCAACCTCACGAGAGGTGACCGAACAAGCAGTGGCTTTTGTATCGGCTCAGCAGCGCGTTCTGATCCGTTGCCTCGCAGGTCGTGCCATGGGTGCGGCCACTATACCATTCCATCAGGAATTAGAGCTGATTATGCTTGCTTCAGCACTGGTAGCTCATGTCCAGGGAAAGGATTCATTGCAAACACCTCCGGCCCTCAAGGCATCCATGTACAGCCTGGCCTGGCAATTTTTCCCAAGAGAAGGCCCAGCAACAAAACGCATGTCTGGAGCAGTAGGACAGGATGCTTCAATGGCAGAGACCTTGGATAGGTTGTGGGGAGTTCGGTGCAACATTGCTCGTTTTCTGCGCGGTGTCGCTTCGACAGATGGAGATGTGTTCCCATGCATCCGATCTGTATCTCACACCGAGGTACTAGACTCAGAGGGCAGTGAAAGTAGGCCGACAATGCGACTGATGGTCGACCTTCTTCGTACGGCAGTGGATGATCTGTTCAACCATGCGGAACAGAGGGATGCGCTTGCTGGAGCAATCAACCCTGAAGATGAAAACATGGGCTTAGAGATAGCTCCTGAAGGGATCGAAGCACTGAGAATGGAAGGGGTGGATCCCCAGCGTGTCATGTCAAGGGATATAATCGCTGCCCTTAAGCACCAGGATAGAATCATTTCTCGTCTTTTTTTCATATCAGAGAATGTGCTTGCAACATTATATCTGAATTTGCGTCGTTGCTTGCAGCCAGCAACCAAGGATATATTTGCTACAAGAGATGCTTTCAGTGCAGCAGATGATATGTACACCACTCCAATTCGTCCGTCAAACGGTGGAGAACCCTCTTCCCAAGCTATGCTTGGAACCCAGTTAGAGCTAGAGCAGCTCAGCAAGCTACTTCTTCCTGTACTCGAGACTGTTTCCCAGATGAGAACCAAAGACTTTGGTCGAGACCTCCAGTACCTTCACCTGTTGGTTCGTCGCACAAAGGAGTACCTCTCCTTGTGACCTCCATGATTCAAACTCCAGCTACATGTGGAGGAATCTGCGTGCAATAAATACTCTTTGATTCATTTCATTCGGCGTCTTGCATACTTTCCACTTGCACACTTGTTGGTTCTTCTCTTGCTTCCATTTGGAGTCCATTAACATCCGGATCAGTGCTTGGTCTGGATTGCACCAGGTATTCTTGCGAACCATAAATTTCAGGCTCGTCAGTGCGCACAGCCTCTGCCTCAGAGGTGCCGTTCTGCAACCTTTCACTTTCCATTCGCTCCAGTCCTTCCAAAGCGGCTACCTTGTTCTTCTGAAATGCGGCTTCTCGAGCCGCAACACCAGGAGATTTGCCCTTGGCAAAGGCATCATCTTCGTCGTAGAATTTCCTCCAGTGTGCCGACAGGCAATCAGGATCCTCCTCGTCCTCCAGATCTCCTGCTTGCAGCACCTTTCCATTCTTCAAGCTTTCATCCTTCCTGCGTTTGGCTTCATCGCACCGCCACACTGTGTAGAAATAGGCCACCACGTCTCGCATCGATCGGCTGCTGTCCTTTGGCAAAAGCGCCTTTACCGCGCGCAGGTCGGTTCCCAGGACTCGCACGGCTTTGTCGAAGGCTTGTGTTTCTTCCACGCTCCACGAGCTGCGCAGCTGCTCTTCCAAAGTGGCTTCTGTGTTCGCCAACAGCGCTTGGTGTCGTTCGGTGGGCAGACTTGGCCAGTTCCCAAGGGCCTTCGTGGGCTTGAAATACGTCGCACGACGCGGCACACGTGCTTGGTACGACTCTCCCACACGCGAAGCCGTCGCATGCGACGTCGTGGATGCACGCGGCGACCGGTGGGCGCGACGGTTCCTCCTCGGCGGTGCAGGCATGCTGGCGATCCGCGTGGACGTGCGATGCACGCCGCGTCGGAGGGCTTTTCGCGCACGCACCACGCGCAAAGCGTCCGTCCGGTCCATCCTGCAGCTCCTCGGACGCGCCGCCGATCGCTTCAGCGACTCCACGAACGTCGCCAGCGCGTCCGCCATGCCGACACTTGCACTACACGTTGCAGTCTGCCCAAGCTCCACACCGTGGTGTCCCATTGCACTGGTCGGACGACGAACGGAGAATCGGCAGAGATGGAGCCACCAGCAAACAACTGCAAGCGCCACGCGGAGAGTGCAAGCGGACACGTGATCAAGTGGAGGAGACAACGGACGGGAACTCGTGGTGAGCAAGGTGGTAGACAAGAGGCACACCAGTGCGGAGATGGAAGCGTGCAAGTGGAATGTCGTGTCACGCAATGGTGTGCATCTGTCCCACATGGCGATGCGAGAAGTGTGGCATGGCCTCAATGATGTCACGCATGCGCACTTGCAAGTCTAGAATGGGAAGATGGCGATCCGCACTCCGTCCGGGGTTGGCCATTGCAACAAAGACGTGGCTAGGAAAAGGACACCACGCCACGAAAACAATCAAACACAATTTGTGCCACATGAGAATTCCCTTCCAAACAAGTCCTCTCTTCACACAAGACGGAATAACACGTGGAATGCACGGTGTAAGGAGAGAGGCAAGGTGGCGAAAATCATAGATCGCGTTGCATTGTTGCGCATAGCCCTCTCGCAACACCTTTCTTACCTAAATTGTCTTTTGAGAATGAGGGGTACGCCTTCAATCGAGAGGCTTGTGAGAGGATCGCAATTATATTCGGGCAATTTACTCGGGACTTGTTCGCATTTGCGAACAAAACCCAATGTCCGGCCTTCTTTACACGGGACACGAAAACGTACTCACCCAAGAGTGAGCTAGTCGCGGCAATCTATGGGCAACTCCATCCCCGTTGCCTCGTAGACGCCGTGGCGGGCAAGTTCGAGACCGAACCTAGAGCCCTTGCGACCATGATTACTCTACGTCGGCCAAAGGCTCCTTGGTCCCCTCGTTTGTAGCATGTTGCTACCTATCGGAAGGTGCTAGGGAGTCACGAGGGGCTTTTCACAAATTCTCGAGGCAAGCTTGTGCTTGCTCGTCATTGGGACGTCCTCCTCAACCATATCCCTAAGCGAATGCAAGGCTCAAACTAACCAAGCATACGGACCAACCTTGCGCCACTTTTTGGGTGCATGAGTCCCTGGCCCTCGCGTTCCACCATGCTAAGCTTTGCTACTGAAACGGGCACGAATCTTTAGCGTATCAACGATCTTTCGTGTGGTGGGCCTACGCTGACCAATAACGTCGTATCACTTGTTTCGTTCTCCCTCGTTGCGGGGTGCGACGTTCGGGAATCCGGCTCTTCCGGCTTGTATAAGTGGCCGGATGACAACTCATGCCTTGCAGATACGCAATGAATTTGGCGTCACTTTTCATTTTCCACCATGTCACCCATCTTTGTTCACTCTTACAAGATCTCGTTCGTCGCATTAGGTTCGTGGCTTGGGAGCTACCACGCCAATCATGCTAGAAAATGCGATGAAGCATCCTATTTGAGGCGTGTGCTTCTTGGCCCACAAAGTTGCGTGCAAGCCGTTGCCGACGAATTAGAGGTCAACTCTCCGTAACCAACATCAAGGGCTATCGATTGACGGGTCGTACGTGTCAATCCAACCTATACATCGAGAGATTGGAAGGATCAAAGTTCATCTACCTCACTTGGAAGAAGCGGATACCAAAGGACCGCGGTGGTTAACCGGGCAAACTCGCCACATCACGGGCTGGGAACCGACTCTCAAGGCAAAGTCACTCGATCAAAAAGATGGGACGCGACGCAAGAAACTAAATTCATCGCATGCTCGAACGAGGATTCGAATTTCGTTGGAAATTACGAGTGCATGCGCATAGACACTTCCACCGCGCACCGGTCCAAGTGGCATTGGGGTGTTCTCGGACGTGCTACACTTTCCAACCGAAACGAGACGTGTGAACGTAACTCTGGTCTCTTTGGAGAAGAATATCCTTTCTTACATCATTCCCTGTCCATCAGTCCAGAACCGGTAACTTGAGGTAATCGGGTCTGTTCGCAGATATGCCCTACTAGATGTGTGCTTTTCCCGGCTGTCGAAGAGAGATATTTTTTATACACCTTTTGTAGTCCCTGTCCTTGGATCCCACGATCCCTTGGATATCGACCGCATAACGACCGACAGCTGATCCTGTCCCCCTTGTTCATCGATGGAACGATGTTCTCCTGGGGCGACCCTGTGCTTTCAGATATTTCTTGGAGTGGTTCCGTCAGAACGGTCTCGCACGACAGAATTGTGCGACGCAGATGAGAGAGACGCAGTTCCTCCAGCAACAACGCGTGAGCAACAGCCTTCTGACAACCAGCAAGTGTCCATCTCGTTGAGTAGGAAGCCATCCGAAACGAACCAGACAAGTGCCGATCAATCATGACACTTGGCCCCAGCCAGGGAAAGAGTCTATCCAAAAGATGGCGGATAACTGCCGCACTCTTCAGTCTCATTGTCACTGGCAGCAAAGCATCGAAGTTTTTCCTTGACTCTAATGGCATTACTGTGCGGTGCCCGCTTGCCGAAATAGGTGAGTCTGGAGAAGTGCAAGGGATAACTTACACGAAGAGAGAAAAAAGTCAAATCACTGCACGAAATGCAGAACATACCTGTACTACAGGTATTACAGATATGAGTGCATTGTTCGAGAATGATCAAGTATTCAACGGATACATCCGTAGTTGGGACACACGTGATGTTCGTGACATGACGCGAATGTTCGCTGGCGCAGATAACTTCAACCAACCAATCCGAGCATGGGACACTAGTCAAGTCCGCCGCATGGATGGAATGTTCCAAGGTGCTGCCAGATTTGATCAAAACATAGGCTCCTGGAATACAGAGAGAGTGGAGAGCATGGAGAGTATGTTTCGAGGAGCTTCCTCTTTCAATGGGGATATCATGCACTGGCAAACGGAAAACGTGCGGACCATGGCTCACATGTTTTACGAAGCCAAGGAGTTTAACCGTGCAGTTGGGGTGTGGGACACAAGCAGAGTAGAGGACATGTCCTGGATGTTCTACTTGGCCAGACAATTCGACCAACCTTTGAAAGATTGGAATACTGGAGCTGTATCCAACATGGAAGGAATGTTCTATGGGTGCTGGGAATTCAATCAAGACATACACACCTGGAATACTAGTAGGGTTACGAATATGGGGTGGATGTTTGCATACAATACTGTATTCAACAAGCCGATCGGCAATTGGGACACAAGCCATGTCACAAACTTTGAGTACATGTTTTCTTGGGCATGGAATTTTAACCAGCAACTTGAGAATTGGGACACTAGCAAAGTTACCAGCATGTATATGATGTTTGCTGGAGCAAAATCATTTAATCAAGATATTGGGAAGTGGGACTTACGTCAGGTGCAGAATGTCGATTATATGTTCTGGAATGCGGTTTCTTTCAACAGCCCACTGGCTGAGTGGAATACCAGTAAGATCACGAGCACCTGGTGGATGTTTCATTCAGCGGAAAGTTTTAATCAGCCAATCGGTGACTGGGACACAAGCCATGTCACAAACATGTATGCAATGTTCGCTGGCGCAAAATCATTCGATCAGTCGCTAAACAATTGGAGCACAGCAAATTTGGAACGCGTGGAGTATCTGTTTTCGAATGCAAGCAGCTTCAATCACCCCCTGGACCGTTGGAATGTTTGTAAAGTGAAGAGCTTTTTTCGAATGTTTGCAGGTGCATCTGCCTTCAATCAACCTATTGGAAACTGGTGCATGGGAAATGCAACCAGCCTTGCGTACATGTTCGCTGCTGCAACTAAGTTTGACCAGGATTTGGGCCAATGGGACACCCGAAGGGTGACAGATATGACTGGGCTTTTCTACGATGCACACAACTACAACCATGCCCTCAACACGTGGAATGTAGGTTCAGTTACTCGAATGGACAATCTTTTCAATAGCGCATTCCGTTTCAACCAAGATTTGCATCTTTGGGACACGTCTAATGTAGAGAGCATGTCGGGAATGTTTGTGGGTGCAGCAAAGTTCAATCAGCCTATAGGTGGGTGGGACACCAGTCAAGTTGTAGATATGACTGGCATGTTTACAGGTGCCTCAGATTTCAGTATGGATATATCGGGGTGGGACACTAGCAAAGTTCGTTCAATGTCGATGATGTTTGCTCTGACCCAAAGTTTCGATGTGAATTTGAGCAATTGGAAAACTGAGCAGGTAAAAGACATGAGCTACATGTTTTCCTTTAGCTCTTTTTCAAATTTTGTCGGCAATTGGAATACAAGTAGAGTGACAGATATGTCTGGAATGTTCTACACTGCAGGGTCGTTCAATGGTAATCTGGAAGGCTGGGACACTTCTCAGGTGACAGACATGAGTAGAATGTTTGCATTTGCATCTGGATTTAGGGGAAGAGGATTGAGTCAATGGAACACCAGTCAAGTTCTTAACATGGAATGGATGTTTGCTTCTGCAAAATCATTTGTTGGAGATATCAGCAAGTGGCGCACATCCCAGGTAAAGAATATGGCACATATGTTTGACTCGGCTGACTCCTTTGATGGAGAACTTCAAGGGTGGGACACAAAGAATGTGGAGAAAATGACTGAAATGTTTTCTGCTGCAAGTCTTTTCAATCACTCAATCAATTCCTGGGACACAAGCCGTGTGTTGGATATGAGCAAGATGTTTTATGAGGCCAGGGACTTCAACCAGCCCCTTAATCAGTGGGACACCTCTAGGGTTCAAACAATGTTTGAGATGTTCGGCCGCACTCCATCCTTCAATCAGCCTCTTGCAAACTGGAACACAGAGAGTGTCAAAGATATGGATGGGATGTTTAGCAGGGCTACAGCTTTCAATCAAGACTTATCCTCTTGGTGTGTTCCGAGTATTGAGTCCACTCCTCTGGGCTTTGACGTTGGTGCGAGTGGGTGGACTCTACCAAACTCACGTCCAATATGGGGAACATGTCCTGCGATGCCGGATGGAAGCAAGCAAGTGAATCTCAGATACCTCGAAGCACTCATTTCTGCATTAGTCCTTGTTTTCATAGTGTTGTGAGACTCTAACTTTCACGAATAATTCTTCGGTATGCTAGGAGTGGCTAGCCAGAGCAAAAGACCACGCTATTCATTCCAAAAGATGGAAGTCATACCTCACCAGAAAAAAGAACAAAAATAACACGGATTACTTTGTATCTTGGACGGACCTTTGGGCTCTCTTGGACCTATGAAAGTTGCTCATTTATAGATTTTATGCCAGTTGATGCGTACTTAAGTTGTGCGTTGATGTTATCCATGACCATCCATGCTTCTCCTCGTTTGAGAAAAGTCTGCCTGTAAACATTAGTGTGGTTGTGTGATTAACCTCGAAGAAAATTGAGCGACGGTCTCCAACTTGGTTGGTTGTATGCTGCCGCAATAGCTACAAAATGCAATGAAGGCTGAATTTAGCACATTTTTGATATGGAATTCGATCCATCCTATTGTCGTCTCTTCCACGACAACATTTTTTGTCCATTTAAGATTGCCTATCTTACGTTGTTGCAAGTGTCGCCTTAGTGCGCTTTTGCTTCAAAAGTTGTTTGCATAGAGCGCAAGGCCCAACCTTGAGACACAGTCTGATTTAGAATCCCACAATATGAGCATCCACCCTCCAATACTCAACCATCATTTCCTATTGCATACGGGAAGTAAAATCGACAACCTTGTCTCCACCCTCTTGCGAATGTAGTTTGGGTCATGGAATATCGCCTTGTTACCTCCTCGTTCACAACTTGTTCATGTCCCGATAGTGGCAATGCAAGGGTCAAAACAACTCGTGTGCAATAACCCATCAATGCAAAGTAATAATTGTCCAACTCACTATCATAGTTGTTTAACGCATAGGGCCAATGCTACTTGTGGGGGAATTAGTCGCGGTTCGATAGTCGCAACCCGAGCCTTTCAAGCACGGAACGAAAAACCTAGTATATCAAATGTCCTACAACCTTCACGTCTATGACGATGTCGATGAGGCACCAAGTGGAAGGCTTGCGGTCAAGATGACCTAGTCCTAGTAGTCTTCCTTGGATATATATTAGAAAGGCACATCCTTCGCTCCTAAAATGTATGATGCGTGCGAGGAGGAGAGAGAACATCTCACTTGTCACACCACCCTTTCTTTTTGTTCTTGTCTGGTTTTCCCGAACAAATGCCTCAAACTTCCAAAAGAAGCCCATCCGCACGTACAAAAAAAAAAGACTTGGGTGTATGAAGAAGGATGCACCCATTTCGCCACATCACAATGAAGAGTGAGCTCTCACGAAAAACTCGTGAAAGAACTCTAGAAGGTGGTTCTTGCAAACGAGGCGGAGAGCACAAACAATTGGAATTTCCCATCATGGAGAAGGCAATCAAAGAGCAACATTTCGTTGGTACTGCGATTAAATGGTCGGAAAATCGAACGAAGACCTACATGTCACCATTAGGAATCCCAATAGATACGTTTTGGCTCTATAGGCAATTTGAGTCGAATACTAATGCTCTTGCACGCGAGTGTAGCACGACATAGTAATATACGTTGAAGGAACCTGGAAACCTACTCGAAGCACACGCAGCGGTTTGCTAGCTTAGAAATGACCAAATATTTCTACCTTGTTGCCAAAGACAACCATGGAAACTACACGGAATATCTTGTATCATTTGTTTGTAAGAATATTCTACAATATCCTATGTGCATTGGCCTGAGTGGTAAATCAACTACGTTTTGTGTCAAGAAGGACAATGCAATTAACAAACTAGAGGGAAATTAGTTCTGAGTAGAATCCAAACGCGAGCATTAGGTTGCAGATGAAGGTGTCAATGATTTCGGGGATGACCTTCGACGTCTTGCTTGAGCCGTGCTTTGATCAAAGTCAAAGACGATGAGGTTGACGCGAGGTGTCTTCTTTCAAATTTAAAGACTTGCCGGTTACAACGGGCAAGGACAATGTCCCTTGAATTGTTCCAAGGCTCCAAGCAAGGCTTGTATGACGATGTGGTCTATTCGGTCACTAGGTAGGGTGGATTTTCAAAAGGGCTTTTGATTCTTGCCATGTAGTTGGAGCTCTGGAGCGCACACATGAACAAGTTAACATGTATCCTTCAAATAGGATAATCTTTGAATTCGTCGCACTTTCGTCCCATAGCCCATTTGGATGGGAGAAAAGAGCCTTGTCAACACAAGACATGGTCCTATCATAGGACGGAATTCCAATCGATAATGTTGCATCTTGCAGTGTTTGTTCTCAAGGATCTATGAAGACAAGCAAAAGTGAAAGGTATTCAGAGTTTGTCAATGTCCACTTCCGAGAAGAAGGGCCCACCAAGGACATAGGAAAAGAGGTAGGCGATTATGTGTTGATCACTCGCAAGGAGGCACTCTCCAACCCTCTTAGGTAATGCAACGCTTGAGCACCCACCTCCTATTGCAAGCCGGCGTCAATGTGTGCTAGCGTTGGTTTGCGTTGTCGTGGCTACCGAAACGATTAGGCGAACACCAAGGAACGTTGTTGTTCTTGTTCCCCTCCGCCACACTTAGTATAACCTACACATTCCATTGGGTAGTCTAGCCGTGGCCGAGCTATTTCTTTATCTAGTCCATCGGTCACGAAGCCCTCATCAGAAAGGGGGATAGATCCGCTCCTATTCTTGGTTGGTTTGAGCCTTGCATTCGCTTAGGGATATGGCTGAGGAGGACGTCCCAATGACGAGCAAGCACAAGCTTGCCTCGAGAATTTGTGAAAAGCC
>LFIK01005519.1_pt1 | contig 10145 bp, 6 predicted proteins | sample 643401 | NCBI WGS metagenome assembly LFIK01 (sample SAMN03777447, study PRJNA286221) | soda lake metagenome | biome: soda lake; feature: Kulunda steppe; material: water; isolation source: sample T5-Br brine of Lake Tanatar-5 | place: Russia: Kulunda steppe | collected 2010-07
CCTCAAACGAGCAAGTTGGCTCTGACAGACGGCTCAAATAAGCCATAGTACAAAAAAGCTGCCTCTGCAGGACCCTTCTGACCTCGCGCGCTCCAGCGCACCCCCAGAAGACATGCTCCCTGAGCTGGAGAGCACGCACTGTGCTGGGGGCAGCTTGGGCCGGCAACCAGCCAAAACCGCAGCCCACCCCCTTTTTTGGCGCCCACCCATGACCCCCAGCCCCCACCACCCCGTGCTGGATGAGGCGCCACCACACCTCCTACCTGCTGTTCTCCCAGTGCAAGCGCTTCCACACGGTTCGGATGCAGGCTGGGAGAGCCCGCACCAGATCCCTTGCTTCAGAGCGTGGATCTGGAGAGGGGAGGTCTGCAGCTGCTTGGACCACTGCTGACTCCGCGCACTGCTGCCACGCCTTCTGCCTAGCTTCCGCTACATCCAGCATTTGAATGGCGGTGACTAGCCTGACTGTGAAGCGGTTGGACGCCATGCAGAGCGGTTGGACGCCATGCAGATCGGTGAATGGCGGTGACTAGCCTGACTGTGAAGCGGTTGGACGCCATGCAGATCGTGAAACAAGTCTGCAAATTGAAGCTGCAACAAACACATTTGCATGCAAGGGCACAGGAAAAGAGCATATTTTTCATCTTGAATTGCCTGCAAGCCACACTTATCACAGGTACCATCATGATGTTCCCAGCTTCTTGTCTCGACACGCAGCGCATGGGAATGTAACCTGAAACATGCCACGTTGCGCTATGTTTGCTTGCCTAATTCCAGATGCAGAAATTGGTACAGAAAAAGGCGGTCCATAAACAGTCACCGAATTTCCTTCCTCAATGACGGATTAGACTTAGAGTAACAGGGTTACTAGAGAAGGCCTTCAGTCAAGAAGTGCAACTGCACATTACAAACTATTAGTGCATGAAGGAAGAAATAAACCTCATTGTGTTCCTGGCCCAGAAAAGCAGACACATTGTTGAAGCCTGCGGGAGGAAATAGGGACGCATAAGTCCTTCGGAGTGAGACCACGTGTGGATGGGTGCAGTGAAATAGGTCGTCTTGCTCATCTTGGACATCATTAGCATTGCACTAGTCACGAGTAGGGGAGGTATTGTGAGTCCAGGTCACTGTTTCGATTCATGGGGGGGTTTAACAAAGTCTGAAGCGTCACGCACGGTGCCACGCTGCGAATAACCTCACTAGGAAGATCAAGGAGCATGTATTTACTAAACAGTCCTAGTAGGAAGGGTGTACGGCGAAAATGTGACCAGGGCCCTCTTGATTAGGAGGGCGCACCATTGATGATAAGTGGAGCGTTTGCTGTTGCGCCCTCGTGAATGCATATCAGATTAAGGTGTCCAACTTGGATTGCCTCTCCCTGAGGTCCACAACAAAACGACCAAGATTAACGGGCTCACACTTCAGCAGCGTTTCCTTGAACAACTTGTTCCTATTTGAAGTAGGATTGTGTGAGACCATTCATAGCAGACAGGATGTAGGATGACCAGCAATCATTGTACCGTGAGCTCAGTTGCATGTCAGCTTGTAAGATCTTTCTCGCAGTAGAGCTATTGCTTTGAGTTAAAGTACTACAATAGTATTGTACAACCGCACTGCCGCCCGGAACCTGTTGAAATGTAGAGACTCTAGCCCCCACTCGCGCATGACGCACCATGAAAGGGTTATGTCCTTGACCATCGGAATCCTCTTGAGCACCGTCAGCAGCCATCTTTAGAAAGGATTGTCCATTTCTCTCCCCTGCCGTACTCTTAGTAAGAATGGGGTGGCCCAAACCCAGACTTTGATTATACTTAACATTTTCATCTCAGACTTTATAGATTACTTTTTGGCTGGCTAAGACCAGCCGCAAAACGGTCAACCTAACAGCCAGGCTGTTGGTCAACCCTTACTTGTAACCTCATCATGTAAATGAATGATATATCTAATTACTAATTACTATTACCATGCACTGTGCAGTGGGCAATAGCAGTTAGGTCTCTCGGTAAGAAGTGCCACTTTCCATACTCAAGATTGTTCCACTTTCCGGCCCTTTTTGTTACACGTGGCGTTGTGGCCCGCCAGCTTGTCTATTCAAGCGCTGCTTTTAGCCATAAGTTCCCCTGGTTAGCCGCTGTTTGTACGAGCCTTTGGCCATGGGCTGCGTAACTGAACCAGAAAGCCACCTGAAAACTGCAAATGAGCAAATGTTTGCAATTAGTTCACTTATAAAAGGATTTTTTAAATTTTTTTTAGCAAAAGGCAGTTTTTCTTTTGCTCAAAAGGCAATTTTTGAGCATTACTGTTGTGAGGCATGGCGCCTGTGGGTAGACAGCAGGGCCCGCCCCAACATGCCCAGGTGAGGCTGCATTCAGGTGCTTTACACCATTTATTGCATTCAGGTGCTTTACACCATTCATTGCAGCCTGCATAGTCTATGTACTCCAAACCTGCCAAAGGCTCTGCCATGTGGCATGCATGCAGCGCGCAAGCGCAAATCCAGCTAGTCTCATGCATAGTGGTTCACAAACCATTATGCCACCGCAGATGGAGGAGAATAGGGGCAACAAAGAGGATCCTCCTTGAGTGGATGCTGTTCACAAGGTCAAGATCAAGCTGATAGTTTTATGGAATAAGAAGCAAAAACGCACTGCGGAGAGGTTCGAGGAACTCCACAATATATACCATTCCTGTGGCTTCAAGGTGAATGCCTGCAACCTCCAACTCCTACATCAACTTTTTTGGCTAAGAGCCCACTTTTTTGGAGACTCACGGCTTGCAAAATGCCTTGGAGATTCTCCTTGGAGGCATTGTTTGCCACAGAGCTGAGACGCGAGATGAAGCTGCTCATGCCCTGATTGATGTTGCCAAAGTGCGCAAAGGTGAGAGGTCCTGTGAAGTTTGGCAGATCCCTGAAAGCTTGATGAAGCTGGTGGCGTTCTGTGCCATTCTTGTGCAGGCAAAATTTGGGGGCCATGCACAAATGAGGGAGGCAAACGTGAGAGGAAGAAGGTCAAGAAGCAATTTAAGAAGGGAATTGTTGCACTTATTAACCAAGGGGGGTTCTCATTGCCTCACACTTGTGTGAACAGACACACATGCACGCATGCATGCATTCGTTGCCTGACACGTGTGAACAGACACACATGCACGCATGCATGCATGCATGCAATGCCACGAAGGTGAGGGCAGAGATCAGCCCACTACACTGCCAGACGAGCAACAACAACACGGTGAGCAACCGCTTATTAAAGCCCAGCTCAATTTTGACTTTGTGCCTGTTTGTAAATAAAAAAATAGCAATTCCTTTTAGGGCAACATTTTGGCAGGAAGCACGGGCTGAAAAGGGTCCTGCAACGGGACCGCCAAAACTGGACCCCCAGCATTCCAGCTCAAACTTTGGCATCCAGGTTCAGGCGGGTGGTCGTTGCAGCCGTGCCACTCATTTGTCTTGTGGAGCTGTGTGTCCTTAGTTGTGCACACAAATTTTTCCTTGCGTCCCATTCCTGGCTGCAGCGGCCTCAGATGAAGGGGCACCAGGGGGAACCAGCAGCGCAAGCCAGCGCCTTCATGAACGCGTGCAAGGTGAGCTTGTAAGCAAGGGTGTGTCCTCAAAGCAACATTTTGGCAGGAAGCATGGGCTGCTAGGTGGGCTGAAAAGGGGTCCTGCAACAGGACCGCCAAAACTGGACCATTGAAATTCAAAACAAAGTAAGACATAACATTGCTTCCAGGCTCATCATTAAAATCTTGAGCAAAAGTGATCTTGGAGGAAACATCATTTTTTATAGATATTGGAGCGGATGGCTCAACAAAGTCTGGCCTTGCCGACACATGTAGCCAACTGGACTTTACCCCAGTGGCTTCTAGCACATCTTTCAGCAGATGAACCTTCGCCTGCTCTAGACCTAATGCTATTTGCATACTGCCAGTTGGATCAAAAAATGGCCATCAAAGAGACATACAGGCTATGCATCCTTCATGCTTGAATGTACACCTGATTGAAGCCAGATATTGTGCTGACACACGACCAGAGCAACAACTAGCAAGAGCAACTGAAGGGCATACTACATTGCAACATACCCTTGCACAGCAATGCCACAAAGGAAGCTTACATACCATCCTGATTGGAGTGATGGGGACCATCTATAAATGTCATACTGAACTACCCCTCAATAAGCTTGGTCTAGACCAATAGAGAGTAAGAACACCTACTCTTAATCTAAATACTCGTTATTCAATACGCGACAAAAATCATAAATACAAGTATGACATTCAAAAATATCAAGGAAAGAACAAATGGCTCTTTTCAGAACCCTCCCGACCCCCAATAATGGACTTCTTCCTAGTTTGAAAGTGGAGGTTTGTCTGGTGCTTGCACCATATGTAAACTCCTTGAAAAAAAGCTCTCAAGGTCTTGGTCTGGAGCAGGAGGCTGCCAGCCATCTCCCAGATCCCCACTACTTTTCCATTGGTGATGGAGACTCAAGGCACTTCGGGCCAATGTGTCTCCTTTTCCTTAGTTGATGCAGGGAGCATCTTGCTGCCTGCGTTGTTTTCCTTTCTCGATCTTTCGTAAGTTTGTCACTCATTTTCAGGCCAGGCAACTTGCTGTGAAGTGCTGGTTCTAAGCTCCTCTAGCCTAGCTGAGCAGTAGGGCCCGCAGCAAGAGAGTTCCAAACCAGACAATGTTCATTGTTCTAGACCCTCTCTTACTAAGAGAGCACTAGTAGTGCTTGTATTGCTCCTCGTATAGAAGTTTTCTCTCACCACATTATTTGCCTGCCTTTCTGCTGCTGACCTCGGTGTGTTAGCTTTGATGCACTCGTCTACTAGACGCTTAGTAAGCGGGTCATGATTTTGATAAATTTCATGCTGTCAAGCAGTCCAACTACAGGAGTCCTAGTTGAAAATGCGAACTCGCCTCATACTGTGCTGCGGTGTGAGACATATTTAAGTGCCTTTTCCCCCTTTTCAAGTTTTTTTATGTACAGTAATCATTAGTATATGCTATACTTCTTACACGTTTTTAACATGCAGCCCTGCAGTCACACCTTTTGACTGATGGCTTATCCTTTTAACGCTGTAAAACCTGTAACTTTGAGCAGAATACATGCTAAGGATTGACAAATAGTGTCGACAATTTAAGGCTTATTGGTCATGTTTGATCATCAATTACTAGTTGGTTGTACCAAAATGACTACTTTTCCTGTAGCATGAGATCAATCCATTAAGATAGACTCTATCTAGGAGAGTGTGTTGTGACATTGAGAAACTGATCAAAGCATGTTGTGAGGCAATTCAGATGCATGCAATAAAAAGACAAATAAATGGGTTTGAGAGGAAAACAAATCCACCAGGCTATTCAAATGCATTTCCGCAGAGCACTCACAGATGACACTATCAACAAGTGAGTAATTAATCTCACGAAGTGGTACAAGAACACATACAGGTCATAAAATGCTCAATATCATACCTTTTGACCACCACTGCATTCATGCTTCAAGTCACAAAGGAAAGGACTCATGCTGAAGTTTGTTTCAAAGGCTGAAAGCCTGATAAATCCCAAGTTGCAAACAAGACCCATGCAAATGACCTCTGGGCCCTAGCGTACGTGCTTAAATACATGTGGCCCTCAACTGTCTGTTATACAGAGACCAGGGGAGAAAGCGCAAGTCGGACGTCCCTGGTACTCTGTGATCGCACTGCGCACTTGATCACACAGCAACCATTGCTTTCATTGAATGCTCATCAATGCATCAATGAGCACTGCCGCAATGATTGCAATGTTTAAATGGCTGCTAAAAATACCTGGCCCCAAAAGTTTTGGGCTCCTAAGCTTGATCACCACTCATGCAAACCTAGGTTCTGACCTACTGGCAAGGTGGTGTGCCTGCATCTGAAGGCCTCACCCTTGTAATCCATGTATGCCTGCATCAATGATCAACCTATTCAGGCTATGCGGCTGGCCAATAAGACAATACCTAATTCTGTAACCTGTGTTGCAGGTTAGATCAGCAAGAGCGTTGTGTCGATGCTCAGGGGCTGATTGCAAGATAGCACTGGGGTTTGCCCAGCTCCTCCTCCTCCGCTTCCAACGACCCTGAAAGGATGGATGCACGCGTGGGTCCTTCATTAGCAGCAGACCAGGAACTGATGCAAAGGTTCTGTCAAGCTGTGCAATCTGCTACCCTGCTGCATGTGCAGCACAGGCAATGGCACCAAAAATACAGGAGCTGATTCCTTAGGGTTTAGGGCTGAAGAGGTTTAGGGTTAGTCCCACGCTAAGGGTTAGGCAGAGGAGTATGAAAGCTGGACATGATTGTGCGGTGATGCACAGTTGAGATGTCCAACCCGTAATCACAGACTGGAAACCCTAGCCCTCCCTATGCTGCAAAATGACCGGGCAGAGCTGTGCAGGAAATACGTTTCGCATGCTCCAGCAGGATGATGCAACTAGCCCTTCCCACCCACATTGAGAGGATGCCCCCAAGGAAATCTCCGCCACCACTGCTGGAACCTCCGCCAAGCCTTAACAACGAGGCATGCATCTGTCTGAGCACCTGAAGTGCACATACAGGGATGGCGCTTGTGTGTGATATGGGGGCAGCAAGAGCCAACCACATCATGGGCTTGAACAGACAGATGCACCATTAAGTAATTCTTCTTGCAATAGGAGGTTCACAACAGGTGCTCGCCAGGTGCTTCATCAAGACGGCACCCCCAAATATACAACCATGCAAGCAAGTCAGTGATACAGCTTGAGTAAGTTCCATGCATCACACTCTCGCAGTGGAATCCTCCCTTCCATGTGGCGGAAATGGACATTGCGACTTGTACTGCTGCGTTAAATGATGCATCTTCTTTTCACTGTCAGGACTCTGTGCGCTCATTCAGGAACAGATATTTGTTCCTTTTTCTCCCTTTTTGCAAGTCATTTTCCGTGCAGGCCCATAACATTTTGCAAGCTTATCTTAAATCAGACTGTCTTTGCTTTCCTTTCTCAGCAGCAAAACGCTCTTTTATTTCAGACATTATGGACAACTTCTTGGACAACTTCTTGGCTGGCAATGACCAGCCACAAACCCATCAGCCTAACGACTAGACTGGGGGTAGACCCAAACTTGTAAGTTGCATGCTATATACGCTTGATTGCGCAGAGACGTCGGGGCGCTTGGCAGGACTTGGCGAGGCTACACGGCTTACCTGCCCATAGCTCTGATAGATGCCACCAGTTTCAATTGCGGCTATAAACGCATAAGTGGCAGCTCCTGTGTGCGCTGTGCCGCTCAAGCGGTTTGTATCAGCAGCAACCTGTAGGATGGGGGACCAACGTCACCAACATGGCCCATAATTTCATTAGCTTGCCGCACTGTGTGGGTGCAGCGCAAGGCAAGATAATAGTATTTTGTGCATGATAATGGAGCAGGAAGCAGGGTGCTTAGCCTGTCATGGCGCCAGCTTGCAAGGTCATTTCTGTTTATGGAATAAGTGGCGCAGCTTGCATTTTTGTTTATGGAATACATGGCGCCAGCTTGCAAGGTCATTTTTGTTTACGGAAGGTGAAGCTAGCCCAACAGCACCACAACATTGGCAGGCGTATCAGGGCAGGGCCAAAGTACCTCTGAGTCTTGACATGCACTGACCTGTGCGTCAGTCTTGACATGCACTGACATGCACTGACCTGTTAGCCTTGACATGCACTGACCTGTGCGTCAGTCTTGACATGCACTGACCTGCACTGACATGCACTGACCTGTGAGTCTTGACATGCACTGAAGGATAGAGCCAAGCCTCCGCTTGTTGACTTGAAGTGTCTGCACAAGCGTGCACACATAACAGTAACAAAGTTGTGGAACAAACGATGCAGCCCAGGTGCAAGACTCTTGCCTCTGAGGCAAAGGTGTCAAGACCAGCAGCATGCTGCTTGATGATTTGATCATTATAATCTGACTCACTCCCACAGCCCTCTCTTCCACGCAAAGGGCTTGCCAGGCTTCACCACAAGGTGGTACTGCAAGTCCAGCACGCTCCCCGAATGGCAGGCGTCAATCACACAATTTAGCGTCACGCCTGCACATGCAAGGACGTCAATGGCGCGTTTCAGTGTGACACCTGAACATGCAAAAGTGTCAATGGTGCAGCTCAGTGTTACGCCTGCACCTGCGAGGCGTCATGTTTTAAGGACAATGAAATCCTTGGGCCCAGGGATGGGCACCGACGCCCTTAGTGTGCGTCTTGCTGCACAGTGCTTACCTGGCATCAGCGGTTTGATAAGGCGATCATTCAACTCATCGTCTGTGATTTGGCCTGCCGTTGTGTAGTCACATGGGAGGATAGTCTGTTCACGGAAGTAAGAGGGCAGGAATGTGAAAGAGGCCCCAAGGATGCAGGGGTTAACCAGCCCCGTCCTGCTATTGTGTAGTGCCATTCCTCTGGGTGGCTGGTACCTTACAGGAAATCAGTGCCCTTCAAGGATCAAACTCTTGCCATGGCAGTTAATATGCAATGTCTGTGCAGGAGAGGAAAGAGGTCATCTCATGTTCAGGGCAGGTTTTGCTTCGGCTCCATCACAGCAGCGTTCTTGGGAGGAATGCAGCAAGAGCAAACCAGTGACATGCCGTCAGTGCCCTGAGGTGCACTCTTACACCCTAAATGGCACACCTCATCTAGCCCATTTTCCTCATCTCCCCTGCACAAGCAAGTGCACACACGTAAAGAATGTAATGCAACTTGTCCTGCATGGCGCTCCTCGCATTCCATACACACATTCAGGCAAGCAAGAAGCACTGAACATTTAGCATGTTTTGTGTACAACCAGCAGCTTTTCAGCTGGGGATTAGCTTCTCTAGTGACCTGCCAGTAAACAAGCTGCAGCCATGATCCTGTACAGCCTGTCAGACATCGTGTTACACACACACACACACACCAGCCACGCTTACTGTACGGGCAATATCCAAGCAGAAAGACACTGTCACACTTGCTCTATGCACTAAGCTTTGGGAAGAGAGCGAATGTTTCCCTTGTCCAGGTGCAGCAGCCTGAACCACACTGTTGACTCACACAAGGTCAGGGACTTGCGAGCCATGGCCTGCACATGTGGAAGGCAGGTGTGAGGTGAAAATAAGGGTCACAACTCAGTCAGCTGGCGCGCGCACACACCAGCAAACATGCACTCACAGCCCGTTCTGAGTGACAAAGCATACCTGAAAAGCTGAAAAAGAGGGATGAACCAGGCTGCGCAGAAGCAAGTGCAATGTAGGACAACGATGAGCGCATGGAAATGTGATTAGAAATGGGAGGGTTCATGCCATTGTGCTGTCGCATCCTATTTCTTACTACAGCAACAAAATCATCCCCAAAACAGTTCCCAGGTAGGGCAGTTAAAAGTGGGCTGCTGGGCATGACCAGAGAGGAGGGGGTTTGGAGGGAAAATGACCAAATAGTGATGTGCCTGAACTATTGCTTTGGCAGAAAGTGAGGTGTCTAAGTCAAACATTTCTGCTGAGAGCAGCAAAACAACTCACTCGCGTGTCCGTCAAAAGCCAGTAGATTCCCCTCATAATGTTGTAGCGTGTGGGCAAGAAGTCAGGGTGACTTTGCCCTGCAAATGATTTGAGGTATGATAACATCTGAGGGGTGGGGCTCTAAGTTTTTTCTTTGGCTTCAGCTAAGCTGCCCTCGTTCGGCAGGTACAGCTATGTCACCTAACCTAACCTAACCTATGCTTTTTCCTATCACAGGGCAGTGTAGAAGACAGGGCTCACTGTGATGATGCTTGTGCCCCCACAGGAATTTTGCTCGTCCATCCCTTCTGACTCACCATCCTCAAGCATTACAATATCTGATTCTTGGTATCCAAACTTCGTGGTGAGAAGGTGCCTGGAGCGTGCAGACACTGTATTCGGTTGGAGCGTTGAGCACAAGCTTGGTCTGCCAAATGTGTGTCTGCGTGTACTGAGTTTCGCAGTAACAGCACTATCCTCAGGCAACACCCACTTGAGGCACTTCACATCATTTATGCAGCCGCGCAGCTCGGCTCTCGTCCCTTTGTAGCTGCATCCAATCAGAAGTGCCTTCTTATAGGTGACGGTGGGGGGGGGAGGTAGCGTGTATGTGGGCTCATAGTCCTCGGGGCGCAGCTGCAG
>LFIK01005521.1_pt1 | contig 10143 bp, 13 predicted proteins | sample 643401 | NCBI WGS metagenome assembly LFIK01 (sample SAMN03777447, study PRJNA286221) | soda lake metagenome | biome: soda lake; feature: Kulunda steppe; material: water; isolation source: sample T5-Br brine of Lake Tanatar-5 | place: Russia: Kulunda steppe | collected 2010-07
CCTGTCGCTGGCGAAGTTGCGCGCTGCGCCCCCCAGCATACGAAGTGCACAGAAAGGAACCGTAAAAACAATAACTTATCGGCGGGCGGAGAGAGTTTTTCCGGTCAAGCGGTGGGCGTTTGCCCGGTTTCGAACTCTCTCTGCTCTCCTGCCATCTTGCCCTCTTTGGACCCCCAACTGGACTCTGGGTGGACCCCGGAATCCAGTCGCCTTGTTTCGTCCTGTCCCTCACACCTCGTGCGAGCTTGCCAGGGTTTTAGCCCCCTGATCCGATCCTGTCACGCCTTCCGGTGTCTCACTGAAAAGTGTCTCGCAAACACCGAAACTCTTGACAGGCTCATGGCCCCGCGCGGGCAATCACATACTGCATCGACCGCTTCCTGGGGGGCGTCTTGCCGTTCAACCGCCAGACAATCACCGCCAGCCCATACTCGTGGCGACGGTTCGCAGCGGCGCGGCTGATGCCGTGCTCCCAGCAGATGCCCTTCCAGGCTGTGCGGTTAGCGCGCGCCCAGAGGATCTGCGCGATGTCCTTCTCGACCCAGCGCAGCCAGAGCATGGCCGCGTCGGCCTCGCTGATCATGCGCGGCGATGGCAGGGGTTTGCGCATGCGTGGCTCCTGACCCACCTGATCGGCGAAGCTGTGGAAATACTCGGGCCAGGCGTTGAAGAACCCCTGCGGCCGCACTGCGGGCAGGGATTTCATCACGTCCGCAGCGAGCTCGAGCCGATCGGCAACCATGGCGCGTGTCCAGTCAGCCATTGCGCACCTCCCGAACTGCCGGAAGCTTGCCGTAAAGTTTTTCACCAAGCTGACGAACCAGTTCGCGCTCGGGCCAGGTCAGCCGGTGATCATGCAGCGACACTGCCAGCATATGCTGGTCGTGCCAGCCATCGCGCTTGACCTCTTCGGGCGTGCGACGCTGGCCGCCATAGCCTTTGGGGAAATACCTCATGCCGCACCCCCATTGGTCTCGATGGCCCAGAGCAGCAGCGCGATGGCATCGGCCTCGTTATCATCTGCGGGGCTGAACCCGCGGTCACGGGCGGCAGCGATCATTGCGTCCTTGCTCGCGTTGCCCTTGCCGGTGGCATGGCGCTTGATTGTGCCCACTGGCGTTCCGGCATACGGGATGCCCCGTAGTTCCGCCCAAGCTGTCAGCGTGGCCATCAGACCGCCGTAGACATGGCTCGCATCGGTGCCCGCGTGGCGGCGGACCTCTTCGAACCAGATTGCGGCAATAGGGCCGGACAGCCGGTCGATTTCGGTCAGCCAGTTTGTAAAGCGCAGATAGCGCATGCCGCCGCCATCGTAGCGACCGGGTTTGAAACAGACCGTGCCGCTGGTGATCAGACCATCATGCGCGCGCAGTGCCCAGCCGGTTGTGGTGCCGAGATCGAGCGCAAGGATGGTGCGCGGTGTGTTTTCGGATTGGGTCATCAAGACCTCCTTTCGGGGTGAGCGGTCGGGGCGGCATGGACATCTGGTGAGGATGGCTGTCGCCCGGGCCCGGAAGGGGTCAGGTTTCGTCAATGTGTCAAAGTTCGAATTGACGTAAGTTTGACGGAATTTTCGTGTTTAATGCATTGTTTTTATTATATATAATAACTTACGTCATATAGTCATCACTCTCCATAGCTTCCCTTTTCTCAACTTCCTCGGGGACCGGGAGGGGAATACTACCCATCCTTCTGGTTGACGGATTGACGAAAGATTTTTGTCCAGCTTCTTCATGGTGTTAACCCCCAACTTCCGTCCTTTGACGATCTCGTTGACGTTGTCATAAGTCCTGCTGGACGCGGTATGTTTCCGCCTTACGCCCCCTGGTGCTCACGGAAGCACAGACAATCTGCTCGCTCTCCATCAAGGTCAGCAGCACCTCCTGTCGCGCTCTCAGATCAAGGAATTGAGTCCGCCGGGTCAAATCACGCTTTCGGATACCGCTGGGCCCCGCGGCGCGGATGATCTCGAGGACCCGCTTGTGGTGCTTCTCGATCCGTGTGTCGGCCAGGTGCCGCTCGGATTGCTGCAGGAGCGTGCCGACGCAATGCGCGACCAGTTCCCTTGCCCAGAGCGCGTCCACCTCGCGGATGACCGGCGCATGCGGATCGGCGCTGACCGCCTTGATCAGGGCGACCTTTGCCGTGTTCTCCCAGACCCGGGCAAGGACCGCACCCTGCTCGGTGCCGACCGCCGCGCGCTGCCGCGCCGTCATCTCGAGATCAAGTGCATCGAACACCTCAAGCGCAGTCGGCTCCATGCCGACTGTCAGCGGCGCCGGCGCGGTGGTCGCCCCACCGGTCTGGGCCAGGTTCCCGCGTTGGCTGCTGCCGACATTGGCGACCGCCTTGAGCGCGTTGCTGAGCGGCTTCGGCACATCTCTGACCGGGCGTGGAGAACGGTTGCGGTCGGGTATGTCGTCCTCGCTCCTGAACACCAGGAAGCGCGCGAGACTGCCATCATGCAAAGAGCCGGTGGACAGTGACTCCCAGAACGGCCCCGGCGCCGTTACGCCGTGCACGCAGGCGCACGGCTGGATGATGTCCTGGCGCGGCCGCTCCTTCTGATCGGCGTACTCCGCTCCCATGAAGGTCGTCGCGGCGCTGGTGGCAAGTTCGGTGAACAGGTCCCAGATCTCAGACAGGTGCTTCGGCGCCCGGTGCTTGTCGACAACATTGGCCATGAACTTGCCGAACTCGTCGATCTGGAAGAGCGATGCCGGTTGCCGTGTAAGCGCGGCGATCAGGCCTGCGCCGGAGGCGATCCGCTCGCCACCGAGGTGGGACGCGAACCCGGCCTGCGCGAACATCTCCTTTATCGCCTTGCGGGCATGATCCTTCCCACCCCCGCTTTCCGCCAACCCGATCACGTAGAGGTTCGAACGCAAATCGCTCCCGGTCCGGACCTTGCGGCCCATCAGGGTGCCCAAGGCGCTCAGCGCGGCCCCGACTGCCAGCCAGGGTTGTGGCCGGATCGCGCTGGCCAGCATGTGCTCCACCATGAGCGCCAGCGCACCGTCGAGCTGGCTCAAGGTCGGTGGCGGCGGGACGCTGGTGGTCTGGACGGGCTCGCCAGGCGTGTCGTCGTTTTCAGCATCGATCAACTTCGACAGCAGCCCTGCGGCGGGATGATTGCCGGCCTCGGCGATGCTGCCATCCAGACGCAGATCGGGATCGGGCTGCCAGCCGCGCTCCATAGCGAGATGGTAGATCGTGCCCGCCCCGATCCGGTCAGGCTTGAAGCTGGACCACGCTTTCATCGTCGTGGCGGGCACGTCTTTGGCCGCCTGCGCCGACCAGCCGGCAAAGAGATCAGCCCCAGCCTCACCAAGCGCGCCTTTCAGCGCCATGCCAATGCGCATCCAGCTGTCATAGTCCAGCTCGGCATTGGGTAGCCAGGCGAGCGCCGCCTCGATCGCGGGCAAGGTGCCGATTTGGCCGTGGCTGCGCGCGATGTCGGCGGTTGATGCATTGGAAGCCAACCCACGCTGGCGCAGCGCTTCCGGCAGCAGAGCATAGGCCTCGTCGAGAAACGCCGCGGCAGTCTCAGCCGAGATTTCGGGCAGATCGGTGATATCGATGTCCGCCAGCCCCTCTTCTGGCCAGGCATAGGGGGCACCGGTTTCAGGGTGGATTGCGTAGGCCAGAAACTGCTGGCCGAGGCAGAGCACCTCCAGCGGATGGCGCTTGATGCCGCGGAAGGGCTCAGTGGTGCGATAGACCAGCATGCGTTTTGGCGCCCGCCCGATGCGCAATGCGGGCGTGTCACCGAGGCGTTCACGTGCAAGTCGCTCGATCTGCAGCGCTAATTCCGCGTCCTCGACGATGTCGATATCCACAGCCGCGACCGCGCCGCCGGCGATTCCAACACCGCAATTGGGCCAGGACGACCACGCGGCCACCTCCAACTCGGTCGTCCCACGTTCCGCGTGTCGGTTCCATTCGCGGTAATCCACCCAATCACCGCGCTGAAACCGGCCCGGCTTCTTCGTGCCAGGGGCGATCGGCAGAATGGCGTAGCCATGGGTGACGAGCCGCGCGCCAAAGCGCGCCATATAGGATGCAGCAGTCATCAGAAGGGCACCTCGGGGATCATGGCGTCAAGGCGTTTGCGGTCCTGATCCGCAAGCTCACGCAGGTGGTCGCAATATCCGGTGACGACCGCATCGATGAAGCGATCCCATTCGGTCTCGGTCAGGGTGGCGAGATCGGACTTGCCGATGCTCTCGAGATACTCGCCGCCCATCTGGCCGCCGACACACATTGCCTCGGTCTCGTTTGGAGTGGGATCGATCATGCCTTTCCTCCCATGGCAGATGTCCTGGCAGGTGCGGCTGCAGAGCTGCCTGCGGCTGGCATCGCGGCGCGGGTCGGTGCGGCGGAAATTCTGGCTGAACCAGCCAAAGCCGCGAGATTGCCGGCGGCAGACGGCGCAGAGGCCGGTGTGGATTGGGCGCATGGATCAAACCTGTAGCCGGAGACTTCGAGATAGCGGCCCGAGGGACGGACCGAGATGGCACTCGGGCGAACAAGATCTGCGGCCGCTTCCATGGCCTGATCGACGGTGAGCGGCACGGGCCGCCCGGGCGCGCGCTTGCGCCACCACTCGGCCGCTTTCCGGCGGGCATAGCCCTGATGCTGGATGCAGACCCATTCGCTGTAGGAGGTGAGCCCGCAGCGATAGGTGACCTTCAGTGAGGGCAGCCCGCCCCGCTTGTCATGTCGGCTGTAGGACACGCCATGCACAGGCAGCCATTTCACCTTTGGCGACAGGACCGGAAGTGTGGCCGCTGTGGGGGCGATCTTGATCTCACGGGCCGGGAATTCGTATCCGCAATCCGGGCATTCCGTCGACGAGAGCGCGATGATGCTCTCGCAGATCGGGCAGACCTTGGTCGGGGCCTCTCCAGAATCGGCTTCACCGGGCCGTTTTGGCCGCACCAGATCGATCGGCCCGTGACGTCGGACATTGCCAGCGAAATCGAGGACCAGGCAGTTTTCCTTGCCCGGCGCGAGGCGCGTGCCGCGGCCGACCATCTGCACATAGAGCCCTGCGGACTTGGTAGGGCGCAGCAATGCGATCAGATCGACCGCCGGCGCGTTGAAGCCGGTGGTCAGCACGCCCATCGAGGCCAGCGCACGGATTTCGCCGCGCTTGAAGGCGGCAATGATCGCATCCCGCTCGTCCTTTGGCGTGTCGCCGAAGATCGTGCGGCAGGTGATGCCCTGGCGGGCGAACTCTTCGGCCACGTGGCGCGCGTGCTCAACGCCAGAACAGAAGGCGAGCCAGGATTTCCGCTCGCGCCCATGCTCGATGATCTCGGTAACGGCAGCCCGGGTGATGGCCTCCTGATCGACAGCGGCGGCCAGATCACGCTGGATGAAATCGCCCGCGCGGGTGCCGACCTTCGAGACATCCAGCCGCGTGGCGGGCTGCTTCGACACGAGCGGGCTCAGATAGCCCGCATCGATCAGATCGCGCACTGGGGCCTCATAGGCAATGTCAGTGAAGAGTGCGTCCTTACCCTCGTGCAGCATGCCGCTGTCGAGCCGAAACGGCGTCGCGGTCAGCCCGATCACCTTCAGCGCGGGGTTGATGCGCATCAGCCCGTCCAGAAACCGGCGGTACATCGTGCTGGAATTGCCGGGGATGAGATGCGCCTCGTCGATCAGCACCAGATCCGTGTGGCCGACCTCGTGGGCGCGGCGGTGGATCGACTGGATGCCTGCGAAGAGAATGCGAGCCTGCGCCTCGCGCTTGCCCAAACCGGCCGAATAGATGCCGGCCGGCGCCTCGGGCCAGAGCCCGATCATCTCGGCATGGTTCTGGGCGATCAGCTCGCGCACATGGGTCACGATCAGGATGCGCTGGTCAGGCCAGGATTTCAGCACGCCCTCGATGAAGGCGGCCATGACGAGCGACTTGCCTGAAGCGGTTGGAAGCACGACCAGAGGATTTCCTTTGTGGTTCTGGAAATAGCCGTAGATCGAGGCGATCGCGGCATGTTGATAAGGTCTCAGGGTCAGCATGGCGCGGCCTCCGTTGTGCGGGCGTCGTTTACCCAGGTCGAGCCCTCGGCCATGCGGTAGGTGACGACATCGTCGCCCGCATCGATGACCTCGCCGGGGACAAGATCGGGGATGAAGAGATGGCGGTTGCAGGCCGCACGCTGCTCGGCAGGTGTCAGCATCCGGTCGTGACGGGCGCAGTGCCAACCGCCGAGGTTCCTGTTGGTCGCGCTGCCGGACGAAGAACCGGTGTCCACTTCTTCTGGAAGCGCTCCGACCGGCGTCGCATGCAGGCAGGACCGACAAGTCACAGCCACTCCACCACCTTCGTGGCAGACAGCATGGTGATCGCAGAACCGGCATTCGAACCAGGCCGGGTCCTCGCTGATCCGCGCGGGCGGGTGCTGGGCGAAGATGACGCGGCCGGCCTTGTCCAGCAGGCGCTCGGCCATGGCGCTATCAGCCTCGATGCGCTCGATATGCAGCGCGTCGGTGTCCTTGCACACCGCCACATACAGCGCGCGGGTGATGCCTGTCAGGTGCATGTAGATCTGCATCTGCGCGGCATGCTGGGGCTTGGCCATCACCACGCCTTTGGCGGTCAGCTCGCTGAAGCTCTTGACCCCATGGGTCTTGAACTCGAGCACATGCCAGGTCTTCGGGGCCTCGAGGATGCCGACGGCCACGCCATCGAGTGATCCGCCAAAATGCCCGCCATGCGCCGCGACTCGGAACTGGCGGCCGGTTTCGGGATCGACCTCGAGCACCGTCGCGCCAGTGGCGCGCAGATTACGCACGAGGCGGTCCTCTTCCAGCTGGCCGGTCTCAAAAAGACGCAGCAACCGGCCGGAATGGCGCGCGGGCGTCGCCCAGCGGAAATCGTACCAGAGCGCGCGAGCGCAGGACTTGCCGATGATCGAGGCGCCGAGGTGATCGCGGAAACCATCACCCTGGCGGGCTTCATAATCGGCATGGATCGCCATCAGCGTTGGCGTGGGGGCGCAGGGCAACTCAGCCATCACAAACCCTCCCGTTCACTGCGGGCCTGCGCCTCGGCCAGAATGCCGTTCCAGGTTTCCGGGTCATGGCGTTCGCGCAGGACGCCGATCAGCGCGTCCTTCAGCTTTTCGCGGCGGCGACGGCCAGCGCCTTGGGCGAGCAGTTCCGCCCGCTCGCGGCTCAGATGCCGGAGTGCCGTGCGGGCCCGGTGGAACCAGTCCGGGTCGATGGGTTTGTGACCCCGCTGCCGCGCCAGATCGGCCGTCGCGATCTGGGTGCGGATCTTGGCAATGGCGTCGTCGAGTTCGATCAACCGGCGCTGATCATCAGGCAAGCCGGGGCTGTTCACGGCCACAGGGGCCGTGTTGGAGATATTCGTCATTGGAATGTCCTCAGATGGGAAAGAGGGCTGCCCTGGCACTCATGAGCGCAGGGCAGCGCAGGGGATCATTTCTTCTTGTTCCAGGGCGCGGAGGCCATCTTGACGGGTGCTGATCCGTCCCGCGACGCCACAGGACTCTGCGAGGGCGCAGCAGGTGCAGGACGCGGTGCCGCGGAGGGGCGCGTCCGCTCTACCGGCAAATAAGCGATGGCATTGCTCTCGCCGTAACCGTTCTTCGGCGGCCTGATCTTCACCTGGATCGTCATCGGGATCAGGTGCAGCTCCTCGCTGTCGCTGACATGCATCTTGCCCGTCGCATGGCAGATGGCCGACAGCGTGCGTTGTGCAATCTCCACGGTGGTCGGGTTCGGGTTCACCAGGTTCAGCTGGTCGAAGATTTTCCGGCCCTTGTGCTCACCGTCCAGAATATCGATCATCAGCCAGAGATACTGGCCCATGCCGTTGCGGGTCGGGCGTATCTCACTCTCGACGATCTGCGCGCGGTATTTGCCTGCGGGCAGAAGCTCGTAGACTGTGGTGGGCTCGACGCTGGTGGCGTCAAAGGAAGTGTCAAAACGTGCCATTATAGGGTCCTCTCAGCAGGGTGATCATTCGGCTGTTTGCGGTGCTGTCGCGGCGCCACTGGGGCCACGGTCACCGCTCACCATGGCCGCCATGAACTCGGCCCAGCTAAGGGGCAGCGTGTCGGGCAGGCCGTAACGGTTCTTGGCGAGGAAGGCGGGGCGCTCTTCGGTGTGCATGACGCGCGCACCGGACCCGAGCGCCCGGGTCACCTTCTTGTTGAAGCCGACATCGGATTTGGCGACCGAGATCTGATAGTTGGCGAAGAGCACCACGTCCGAATGCTCCTGCAGCAGCGCCGAGGCGCGGGTCTGCAGCTTGATCACATAGCGGTCGTAGGGCTCGTGCTCAGGGCTATCGAAGCGCTTGATGTCGGTATGGGCAATCTGGATGACCGCCATGCCCTTCTGGTCCCGCAGCGCATTGAGCTTGTCGAGATACTCGCGCCAGACATTCAGCGCCTCGGCATAGCCCTTGCCGAAGCCCGGTGTCTCGATCGAGGCCCAGCCATTGCGCTGGCAGGCTTCGGCCCAGATCAGCGGCTCCAGCCAGTCGACACTGTCGATGACCACTGTTCCGAAGTCGTGGTCCTCCGTGAGCAGCGCATCAAGAGCCCCGGCCACTTCGGCGTAGCGCGTCGCCAGCGGAAAATGCGGCACCTGCAGCTTGCCGAGCCCGTCCTCGGTCATGATGAACACGGGCCGGTCGGCATCGGCCGCGAAGGTGGATTTGCCGACCCCGGCCACGCCATGGATCAGGATGCGCGGCGGCGTCAGTGCCGAGGTCATGCGCAAGGATGCGAGAGAAATCGCCATCAGATTGGGCCTCCATTTGGGTTTGGATTGGAAACAGGTTGCGGGCTATTCCCCGGCATGCCGGTCACCGCCGCATAGAGCGCATCGAGCCGGTCGGCTTCCGCGAGACATGCGAGGGCCTGCCGCCGCATCGCGCGGCGCTTTTCTTCAAGCGAGGCGAGATCGGTAGCCGGATTGCCGGAGTTTTGAGGACGCGTGGTCATTGCACTGCCTCCCCACCGAGCGTGGGGCCGCTCTTTGCCAGGATCGCATCGAGGCAGTCACCGAAGCTCCAGTCCGGGTGTGCCGCCCAGAACCGATCCGCCTGGCGCAGCGCGTTGCGCCATTCGCGCAGCGCATGTTGGTCGTTCGCGATCTGCAGACGGCGGATCTCGATGGCGCGCTCGAACTCGGCGCGCGACAGTTGCCGGGTCGACACCAGCGTCGTGCCCTCGAGATCCATGGCCACCGCCGCGGGGAGCTGGAAGGGCAGCGGCGGCTGTTCGGGCGTGGGCGTGCGCTCCGCCTTGAGCCTGAGGCTGCGCGCGCGCTGATCAATCCGGGCGACAACGCCATCAATGCCAGCAAGGTATTGGCCATCGGCATCGATATCGTCCCAGCGATTGACCGCCGCCTGCCGCTTGTTGATCGCCTGACCCGCGATCACCGCGCCGACGATCTCGGCCACGACGTCATTCAGTCGCATCTGTCCCATTCCGGACCTCCTGTTCGTAAAGGGTGGTGAAGTCGGTGAGCCAGGCCGCTGCGCGCCGCATGGGCGCGATCTCCACGGCGTGGCGCGAGGCCGGTGGAATGCGGCGCACCGCCTCCGCCGGGCTTGGCTGTTCATCGATGCGTTCGACGATCTCGACGAGGCGCTCGTGAATTGCGCGATCCTCCTGCGTCCCGAACACCGCGATCTGGCGGGCTCTCTGCTCGGGCGTCAGCTGCGGCGGGCGGGTTTCCTCGAGGCGCTTGACGCTTTCCTGAACGCGCTGCAGCCGATCGAGGGAGCGTTGCAGGCGATCCTCTGCGGCGCGACGGACCGCAGAGCGCGTTGGTTCTTCACCGCGCTCGAGTTTCGCCTCGAGGGTTCGGCGCACGATGCCTGGCTCAGCGGCTTCGGCGTCACGTAGGCGGCGCGCTTCATGGATCTGGTCACGGCGGAGGCCCAGGTCGGACACCGAAGGGATGTTGGGGTCGGCAACATCCCTCGGTACCTGCCCACCATGCCGATGAACCTCACCCCGAGCCTGCGCCGCATCGTATTCATCGGCCAGCCGGCGCTTGGCGCGGGCCTCGATCTCCAGCGCGTGGGCCTGCGCGCGATGCGCTGCCGCGACAAGATCGTCATGGGCGCTCTTGGCGCGATGCAGC
>LFIK01005522.1_pt1 | contig 10143 bp, 6 predicted proteins | sample 643401 | NCBI WGS metagenome assembly LFIK01 (sample SAMN03777447, study PRJNA286221) | soda lake metagenome | biome: soda lake; feature: Kulunda steppe; material: water; isolation source: sample T5-Br brine of Lake Tanatar-5 | place: Russia: Kulunda steppe | collected 2010-07
CGCGACGCGCGCCATCATCGCCGCCTTCCGCCGCCGTCACCCCGAGCGCGCAATCGAGCTTGTCGAGGGGCCGCGGCGCGGGGCGGCGGCGAATTTCCTCGCCCTGCTGCAGCGCGGGGCGCCCCCGCGCGGCCATGTCGCCTTCAGCGACCAGGACGATATCTGGTTGCCGCACAAGCTGCGCCGGGCCCTGCAGCGGATCGCGGCGCATCCGCCCGGGCGACCGGTGCTCTATGGCAGCCGCACCATCATCGCCGATCATCGCGGCCGCGACCGGCGCACGTCGCGGCGTCATCCGCGTCCGCTCGGCTTTGCCAACGCGCTGGTGCAGAACGTGATCGCGGGCAATACGGCGGTGCTCAACCCGGCCGCGGTGGAGCTCATGCGCCGTGCCCGCGCGCCGGCGGAGGTGCCGTTCCATGACTGGTGGCTCTACCTCATGGTGTCGGCGGCGGGCGGCACGGTGCTGCTCGATGAGCGGCCGGGGCTGCTCTATCGCCAGCACGCGGGCAACATGCTCGGCGCGAGCATCGGGCCGCGCGACAAGCTCGAGCGGCTGCGCCGGCTCGCCTCATCCGAGATCGCGCGCTGGAACCGGGCGCATATCGGCGCGCTCGAGGCCAATCGCGCCCTGTTGACCCCGGCGGCGGCGCGCCAGCTCGCGGTGTTCAGCGCCACGCACCGCGCACGGGGTCTGCCGGCGTTGTGGCGGCTGGCCGGCACCCCGGTCTACCGCCAGAGCGGCGCGGAGCTTCTCGCGCTTTACTGGGCGGCGTTGCACGAGCGGTTCTGAGCCGGGTGGCGGCTCAGGTCTCGTCGTCCTTCTCCGCGACGTCGGCGAGCTCGTCGAGCGAGACGGAATCGTCGTCGTCATCCTCGAGCAGATCGGCCTCCACGTCGGGGGCGGCGTCCTCCTCGATGAGCGGATCCTCGGCCTGCGGCTTGGCAGCGGCCGCCTTCCCCGAGCCGGATGCGGCGCGCGCGCCGACTGTGGCTGCCTTGCCCGCGCCCGTGTCGATCTGCACGACCTCGCCGGTATACGGGCTGACGATCGGATCGCGGTTCATGTCGTAGAAACGCTTGCCCGTGGTGGGGCAAACCCGCTTCACGCCCCATTCTGGCTTGGGCATGGTCGTCTCCTTGGTGAGTCGTGTCGCTTGAGAGGGGGCCGCGTGCCATGGCTGGCGCCAGTTGTCAAAGCGTTTCGCCGCGGCCGGGGGTGATCATCGCGCTTCCCAGTTGCAGGCACGCGGCCTAGGCTGCGGCCATGTCCAGTCCGCGATTCATCCATCTTCGCCTGCATTCGGAATACTCGCTGCTCGAGGGGGCGGTGCCGCTCGCCGAGCTGGCGGAGCTGTGCCGCAAGGCGTCGATGCCCGCGGTCGCCGTGACGGACACGAACAACATGTTCGCCGCGCTCGAATTCTCCGTCAAGCTGAGCGGCGCGGGGATCCAGCCGATCATCGGCTGCCAGCTCGATCTCGCCTTCGACAGCGCCCGCCCGGGCGACCGCGCCCCGGCGCCCGCGCCCATCGTACTGCTTGCGCAGAGCGCGGCGGGATACCGCAACCTGATGAAGCTGAATTCGTGCTTCTATCTGCGCGGCGACGGTGCGCCGGGGCATGTCACCCCCGACGAGCTCATCGCGCATGGCGAGGGGTTGATCGTGCTGACGGGCGGGGCCGAGGGGCCGCCGGGACGGCTCCTGCAGGCCGGCCGGCGCGAGCAGGCCGATGCGCTCCTGCGCCGCCTCGCCGCGGGCTTTCCCGACCGTCTCTATGTCGAGCTGCAGCGTCATCCGGGCGAGGACGGCCGTTGCACCGAGGCCGAGCGCGTCACCGAGCGGCCCTTCATCGAGATGGCCTATGCGATGAATCTTCCGCTCGTGGCCACCAACGACGTGTATTTCCCCGATCCGGACATGCACGAGGCGCATGATGCGCTGCTGTGCATCAGCGAGGGCGCCTATGTCGATCAGCAGGCCCCGCGCCGGCGGCTGACCCCGGCGCATTCCTTCAAGTCGGGCGAGGAGATGGCGGCGCTGTTCGCCGATCTGCCCGAAGCGGTCGAGAACACGGTCGAGATCGCGCGCCGCTGCGCCTTCATGGTCGAGACCTGCGATCCGATCCTGCCGCGTTTCGCCGATGACGAGGTCGAGGAGCTGCGCCGGCAGGCGCGCGCGGGGCTCGAGGCGCGGCTCGAGGCCAACCCGCTCGCCGCCGAGCGCGCCGAATACGACGCGCGGCTCGATTACGAGCTCGGCGTGATCGAGGGAATGGGGTTTCCGGGCTATTTCCTGATCGTGGCCGATTTCATCCAGTGGGCGAAGGGCCGCGACATTCCGGTCGGGCCGGGGCGCGGCTCGGGGGCGGGCTCGCTGGTGGCGTGGGCGCTGACGATTACCGACCTCGATCCAATGCGCTACCAGCTCCTGTTCGAGCGGTTCCTCAACCCCGAGCGGGTGTCCATGCCGGATTTCGACATCGATTTCTGCATGGACCGGCGCGAGGAGGTCATCCAGTATGTGCAGGAGCGCTACGGCCGCGACCGGGTCGGCCAGATCATCACCTTCGGCGCGCTCCTGTCAAAAGCGGCCGTGCGCGATGTGGGCCGGGTGCTGCAGCTTCCCTACGGGCAGGTGGACAAGCTCTCGAAGATGATCCCGGTCGAAGGGGTCAAGCCGGTCTCGATCCGCAAGGCGCTCGCCGACGAGCCGCGACTGCGCGAGGCGGCGAAATCCGAGGAGGTGGTCGAGCGGCTGCTCACCCATGCGCAGCGCATCGAGGGGCTGTTGCGCAATGCCTCCACCCATGCCGCCGGCGTGGTGATCGGGGACCGGCCGCTCGACGAACTCGTCCCGCTCTACCAGGACCCGCGCTCGGACATGCCGGCCACGCAGTTCAACATGAAATGGGTCGAGCAGGCCGGGCTCGTGAAGTTCGACTTTCTCGGCCTCAAGACGCTCACAGTGATCCAGAACGCGGTCGATCTGCTCGCCCGGCGCGGCGTCGGGATCGATCCGACGATGGTGCCGCTCGATGACGCGAAGACCTATGAGCTCTACGCCTCGGCGCGCACCGTGGCGGTGTTCCAGGTGGAAAGCTCGGGCATGATGGATGCGCTGCGGCGCATGAAGCCCACCTGCATCGAGGACATCGTGGCGCTGGTGGCACTCTACCGCCCCGGCCCGATGGAGAACATCCCCAAGTATTGCGAGGTCAAGAACGGCCTCTCCGAACGCGAGCACATCCATCCGCTGATCGATCACATCCTCGACGAGACGCAGGGCATCATCGTCTACCAGGAGCAGGTGATGCAGATCGCCCAGGAGATGGCGGGGTATTCGCTCGGCGGCGCGGATCTGCTGCGCCGCGCGATGGGCAAGAAGATCCAGGCCGCGATGGATGCCGAGCGGCCCAAGTTCCTCGAAGGCGCCAAGGCCAAGGGCGTCGACGAGGCCAAGGCCATCGAGGTGTGGAACCTGCTCGACAAGTTCGCCAATTACGGCTTCAACAAATCCCACGCGGCGGCCTATGCGGTGGTCAGCTATCAGACCGCGTGGCTCAAGGCGAATTACCCCGTCGAATTCATGGCCGCCGTGATGAACTGCGACATCCACCTCACGGACAAGCTCAACATCTACAAGCGCGAGGTGGACCGGCTCGAGATCGAGGTCGTGCCGCCCTGCGTCAACCGCGCGCGCGCGACCTTCTCGGTCGATGACGGCCGGCTCGTCTATGCGCTCGGCGCGCTCAAGAATGTCGGCGTCGAGGCGATGCGGATGATCACGGCGGCGCGCGGCGATGCGCCCTTCGCGACGCTGTTCGACTTCGCGCGCCGCGTCGATCTCAAGCGGCTGGGCAAGCGCCAGATGGAGATGCTCGCCCGCGCAGGCGCCTTCGATCAGCTCGACCCCAACCGCCGCCGCGTGATGGAAAGCATCGACGCGCTCACCGCCTATTCCACCGCGATCCACGAGGCGCGCGCCTCCGACCAGGTGTCGCTGTTCGGCACCGCCGGCGAGGACATCCCCGAGCCGCGCCTGCCGGAGGTTCAGGACTGGCTGCCCAGCGAGCGCCTCGCCGGCGAGCACATGGCGGTGGGGTTCTATCTCTCCGGCCACCCGCTCGATGATTACGCCGCGGCGCTCAAGCGCAAGGGCGTCGCCGGGCACGCCGAGGTCGAGCGCCAGGCCGCGAACGGCACCGTGATCGCGCGCATCGCCGGCACCGTCTCGAGCCGGCAGGAGCGCAAATCGGCCAAGGGCAACCGCTTCGCCTTCGTGCAGCTTTCGGACCCGTCGGGGCTGTTCGAGGTGACGGTGTTCTCCGACACGCTCGAGACGGCGCGCGCGCATCTCGAGCCGGGCGCCAATGTCGTGCTCACCGTAGAGGCGACGCTCGAGGCCGATCAGCTCAAGCTGCTCGCGCGCAGCGCCCAGCCCGTCGATGCGGTGGTCGCGGATGCGGGCGGTGATGGGCTGCGCATTCATATCGCGGATGCGGCGGCGGTAGGCTCGGTGAAGGCGCTGCTCGGGCAGATCGCCAGTGCGCCGGCGCGCGGGCCGATCCTGTTCTGCGTGCGCGATCCCGAGACCGGCTGCGAATACGACATCGAGGCGGGCCGCGACTTTCCCGTGGGCCCGAAGATCAAGGGGGCGCTGCGCTCGGTCGGCGGGGTGCTCGAGGTCGAGGAGGTCTGAGCGTCGCCGATGCTGGCGTTTTGTGTGGCGTGCGTTATGGTGCAGGAGCGACCTTCAACCGCCGGACCCCGATGCCCTTTCGCCTGACCGTCAACGGCACCACCGAGGAGCTCGACCTGCCCGCCGAGATTCCGCTTTTGTGGGTGCTGCGCGATGTGCTGGGGCTGACGGGGGCGAAGTATGGCTGCGGCATCGCGGCCTGCGGCAGCTGCACGGTGCATGTGAACGGCCGCGCGGTGCGCGCCTGCGGGATGCCGCTCGGGGAGGTGGACGGGCCCGTGACCACGATCGAGGGGCTCGGCGGGCCGGGGCGGCTTGCGCCGCTGCAGGAGGCCTGGATCGCGCATCAGGCGGCGCAATGCGGCTATTGCCAGCCCGGCCAGATCATGCAGGCCGCCGCGCTGCTCGCCGACAATCCCGACCCAAGCGACGCCGATATCGATGCGGCGATGGATGGCGTGCTGTGCCGCTGCGGCGCCTACAGCCGGATCCGCGCCGCGATCCGCGACGCCGCCGGCGCCATGCGCGGGGGCTGATGATGAGCCGCTGGGGCCGCATAACCCGGCGCACGCTGGTCCTGGGATCCGTCGCCGTGGCCGGGGGGGTTGCCTTCGGCATCTGGCAGACGCGCCGGCCGGTGGAGAATCCGCTCGTGCCCGAGCAGGGCGTCACCCTCAACCCGTATGTCATCATCGACCGCCAGGGCACCACGATCATCGTGCCGCGCGCCGAGATGGGACAGGGCGTGCACACCACCCTCGCCGCGCTGGTGGCCGAGGAGCTCGACATCGCCTTCGACTCGATCCGCGTGATCCATGGCCCCGCCGCCGATGCCTATTACAACGCCGCGCTCCTGCGTGCGGGGGTTCCCTTCGCCGAATACGCCCAGAGCGGCTGGCAGCAGACCGTTTCCGGCGCGGTGGGTCGGGCAGGGCGGGTGCTCGCCCTGCAGATCACGGCCGGCTCGACCTCGGTGATCGATGCCTATGAGCGCATGCGCCTTGCCGGCGCGGGCGCGCGCGAGACGCTCAAGATGGCGGCGGCGGACCGGCTCGGCGTGCCGCGCGCCGCGCTCGAGACCGAGGACGGCGCGGTGATCGCCCCCGATGGCACGCGGCTGAGCTACCGCGAGCTCGCGCAGGAAGCGGCGGATTTTCCCGTGCCGGAGCCCAATCTGCGCGATCCTTCGGAGTGGCGCTATCTGGGCCGGTCGCTGCCGCGCACCGACATGCGCGACAAGGTCACGGGGGCGGCGGTCTTTGCCTGCGACGTGCGGCTGCCGGGGATGCGCTTCGCCGCGGTGCGGCGCAATCCGCATCTCGGCGGCGGGATGCACAGCCTTGATGCAGCGCCCGCCGAGGAGATGCCCGGGGTCGAGCGGGTGATCGAACTCGAGGACGGCATCGCCGTCGTCGCCGATACCACATGGACCGCGATGCGCGCGGCCGGGGCGGCGCGCATCGCTTGGGGCCCGTCGTCGCACCCGCCCGATACCGCGGCGCTCTTCGATGTCATCGAGGAGGCCTTCGACACCCCCTACAACGCCCGCCTGCGCGATGACGGCGATGCCCCGGCCGCGCTCGCCGCGGCCGAGGGCCCGGTCATCGAGGCCGAATACCAGGTGCCCTTCCTCGCCCATGCGACGATGGAGCCGATGAACGCCACCGCCCATCACACCGGCGACGCACTCGAGATCTGGACCGGCAACCAGGCCCCGATCCTGCACCGCGACGCCGCCGCGGCCGCCGCCGGGCTCGACGCCGATGCGGTGACGATCCACACCACCTTCATGGGGGGCGGTTTCGGGCGGCGCATCGAGACCGACTTCACCGCCATCGCCGCGCAGGTGGCGCGCGCGGTGGAGGGCACGCCGGTGCAGGTCGCCTGGTCGCGCGAAGAGGACATGCGCCACGGCTATTTCCGCCCCGGCGCACGGGCACGGATGCGCGGCGCCGTGGCGCAGGGGCGCGCGCAGGTCCTCGAGGCGCAGGTCGCCGCGCCCTCGGTCACCCGCCAGGCCGGGCAGCGCTTTCTCGGCCTCTCGGCGCCGGGGCCCGACCGCGGCCATCTCGAGGGGCTCTTCGATCAGCCCTATGCCATCGCGAACTACGCCGTGACGGGATTTCTCGCCGAGCTCGCGCTGCCGGTGGGGTTCTGGCGCTCCGTGGGGGCGTCCTTCAACGGCTTCTTCCACGAAAGCTTCATCGACGAACTCGCGCATGCGGCAGGGCGCGACCCGCTGGCCTTTCGGCTCGATCATATCCGCGACGAGCATGCCGCCTCGGCGCGCACGCTCGAGGTGGTGCGCGACATGGCCGGCTGGACCGGGCAGACGCCCGAGGGCATGGGGCGCGGCGTCGCCTTCAGCTTCGGCTTCGGCACCCCTGTGGCCGAGATCGTCGAGGTGGGGCTCGAGGGCGACGCGGTGCGGATCCGCAACGCCTGGATCGCCTGCGATGTGGGCCGCGCGCTTGATCCGGGGATCATCCGCGCGCAGATGGAATCGGGGCTGATCTTCGGGCTCTCGGCGGCTGTGCATGGCGAGATCACCTTCGCCGAGGGCGCCGTCAAACAGCGCAACTTCACCGATTACGAGATCCTGCGCATGTCGCGCACGCCGCGCATCGAGGTCGAGATCCTCGAGCAGCGCGCGCATCCCGGCGGTGTCGGCGAGGCCGCCACGCCCGCGGCGGCGCCCGCGCTCGTCAACGCGCTGTTCGACCTGACCGGAGAGCGTTACCGCACGCTGCCTCTGTCGCGGCATCTGCGCTTTGCCTGAGCGGCGGTTGACCGTCGCGCACCGATCCTCCTATATCGCCGCGTCACAGTCGCAGGAGGAGACCATGCCCGCAGTCCCGACCCGCTCGGCCGCGATCGCCATCGCCGCCGCCCTCGCCGCCGGCCCCGCCGCGGCCGATTTCGACGGGATGGAGCCCGTCACGCTCGATCTCGCGCATGTCGTCAACGAGCAGGACGCCTTCCACGTCGCCGCCGTGCATTTCAAGGAGCTCGTCGAGGAGCGCAGCGAGGGCGCGGTCTCCGTCGAGATCTACCCCAATGCCGAGCTCGGCGACGAGCGCACCCTGCTCGAGGGTATGCAGATCGGCACCGTGGATATGGGCGTGATCACGAACGGCCCCGTCGCCAACTTCGTCGAGGAGATCGCCGTCTTCGAGCTGCCCTTCCTGTTTCCCGATCGCGAGAGCGCCTATGCCGTGCTCGATGGTGAGATCGGCCAGGAGCTTCTGGGCGAGCTCGAGCGCGTCCAGCTCAAGGGGCTGGCCTATGCCGAGCGCGGCTTTCGCAACCTCACCAACAGCCAGCGCCCGGTCCGCGAACCCGGCGATATCGACGGGCTGCGCGTGCGGGTGATGGAAAACCCCGTCTACACCGACACCTTCCGCGCACTGGGCGCCAACGCCACCCCGATGGCCTGGACCGAGGCGCTCACCGCGATGCAGCAGGGCACCATCGACGGGCAGGAGAACCCCGTCGGCGTGGTGCATTCCTTCAATCTCGACGAGACGCAGACCCACATGACGATGTCGCGCCACACCTATGCGCCGGCGATCTTCGTGATGGGGCTGTCGGTGTGGGACGACTTGCCGGAAGCGGCACAGGAAGTCGTGGCCGAGGCCGCGCAGGAGGCCGCCGAACACGCCCGCGCCTTCAACGCCGAGATGGAGGAGGAGCAGCTCGCCGAGCTGCGCGAGCGCGGCATGGAGATCATCGAGGATGCCGATCTCGCCGCCTTCCAGGAGGCCGTCCAGCCCGTCTATGACGAGTACGGCGCGCAATTCGGCGACTATCTCGAGCGCATCCGGGCGCAGCTCGACTAGGTGCGGCTGCTCGCGGCCATCGACGGCGCCATCGGCGCCGTCCTGCGCCCCGTGGTGTTCGCGGGGATGGTGGTGCTGATCGGGGTGATCACGCTGCAGGTGGTCTCGCGGGTCTTCTTCACCGCCGTGCCGTGGACGGAAGAAGCCGCGCGCTTTCTCGTGATCTGGCTGACCTTTCTCGGCGCGGCGCTGGCCTATCACCAGCGCCGCCACATCGCGGTGACGGTGCTCGTGGAGCGGGTGCCGCCGCGCTGGCGGCGCGCGTTGCTCGTGGCCGGACTGGCCGTGATCTGCGCCTTCATGGTGAGCATGACGGTGCTCGGCTGGCAGTTCCTGCAGACGCAGGGGGCGCAGCGCGCGCCGGCGCTGGGCTGGCGGATGATGCATGTCTATCTGATCCTGCCGCTGAGCGCCGGGCTGATGGCCTGGCTCAGCCTGACCGATCTCGCCCGGCTTCTCGTCAACGGCGCGGAGCCGGTGCAGCGGGATCTGCCGCAATGAGCCTTCTGCTGTTCGGGCTGTTTCTGCTCTTCGTGGTGATCGGCGTGCCCATCGCCATCGCCATCGGGGCCAGCACGCTGGCGGCGATCCATCTTGCCGGGGTGCCGCATATCGTGGTGCCGCAGCAGATGTTCTCGGGCATCAACTCCTTCGCGCTGGTGGCGATCCCGATGTTCATCCTCGCCGGAGACATCATGGCCAAGGGCCAGGTCAGCGAGCGCATCGTGGCCTTCGCGGATGCGATCTTCGGCTTCCTGCGCGGGGGGTTGTCGATCGTGGCGGTGATGGCGGGGATGTTCTTTGCCGCGATCTCGGGCTCGAGTGCGGCGACCACGGCGGCGGTGGGGTCGAGCCTCGTGCCCGAGCTGCGGCGCAAGGGCTACGAGCCCGCCTCGGCGGCGAGCCTGATCGCCGCGAGCGGCACCATCGGCGTGGTGATCCCGCCCTCGGTGCCGATGATCATCTACGCGGTGATCGCGCAGGAATCGATCTCGCAGCTCTTTCTCGCGGGCATCCTGCCGGGGATCTTCATGGGCGGCGCGCTGATGATGATCGCCGTGGTGCAGGGCTACCGGCGCGCCTATCCGCGCGGCACGGCGTTCTCGCCCATCGTCATCTGGCGCACATTCCGCTCGGCCTTCTGGGGGCTGATGACGCCGGTGATCATCCTTGGCGGGATCTTTTCGGGGATCTTCACCCCGAGCGAGGCGGCGGTGATGGCCGTCAACTACGCGCTGTTCGTTTCGCTCTTCATCTATCGCGACCTGCGGCTGCGCGATCTCTATCCGCTGCTGATCCGCGCGGCGGTGACGACGGCGGTGATCATGTTCGTGATCGCGGCCTCGGCGGCGCTGAGCTGGGCGCTGTCACGCTGGCAGGTGCCGGGGCAGATCGCGCAGACGGTGCTGGGCTGGTCGAGCGACCCCTACATGGTGCTGCTGCTGATCCTCGGGCTGATCCTGCTGACGGGCGTGTTCATCGAGACGGCCTCGGCACTCATCATCCTCACGCCGATCCTGCTGCCGCTGGCGCTGCAGCTCGGGATCGACGCGGTGCATTTCGGCATCATCATCGTGGTCGGGCTCGCCATCGGCATGATCA
>LFIK01005523.1_pt1 | contig 10141 bp, 13 predicted proteins | sample 643401 | NCBI WGS metagenome assembly LFIK01 (sample SAMN03777447, study PRJNA286221) | soda lake metagenome | biome: soda lake; feature: Kulunda steppe; material: water; isolation source: sample T5-Br brine of Lake Tanatar-5 | place: Russia: Kulunda steppe | collected 2010-07
AGCAGCATTTCGAGAAGCTCAGCTCCTTGGAGGTAGAGGCTGTGCTGCAGGGGCTCCCGGACTCTGTGCGCAGCATGCCGGCCTTTGCTCAAGTAGGTCAAACAGCTGCACAGGCGTGAGTGTGACATGTTGTTTACAAGAGTGTGCTTGCCTGTGCCTCATGCTCGTGAGTGTTCAATCTGCTGACCCTAAAGCCTAGGAAAAGCCTTGCAAGGGGTTGTGATGCAAGCATAGATGTGACGTAATCACGCCCATGATCGCAATATACGGTTTGTACCAAAAATATTCAGGTTCCTGATTGATTCATACTAAGGGCTTGTTATGCGAGCAGAAGGCTTGCAGATTCATGCCAAGTTGTTGCAAAATTTAGCTATCAGTCACAAAATACAGAGCTCTATTTCCTTAGATCATACTTCATAACCATCCAATCACGTTCAGGCTCGGGACCTACATCACATGCTTCCCCCCTGCGACATTGTATCACTGTTTGAGCCACCCCTGCCTTAAATGTATGCATGGTGTACAAGCAGGACCATACTCTGGGCGCCCATACACAAGCAGATCTTGGACATTTCTGCTACCTGCAGGTGGAGGATGCATGCAGGATGTGGCTGGTGCAGACCTTCTATGACTTACACAAGGTCGTCACTGATGATGAGCTGCGGCAAGCATTCATGGACCTTTGCCCACGGGCAGTGTGCTTGTGGATGGAGTGCGATGAACTTGCTGGGGCAGAAGACGAAGTCCTGGCTTTGCTGACGATCTGGCATGCTGGACCGCAGGTGTGTTGCTTGTCTTGATGGGCACATGCCTGCACAAGTTATGACTCATGACATATGAGAGTATACCCACCTTGCAGGGCTTGCAAACTCAAGAGGTGTTGACAAGGTGCTGCCTGACAAAGACAATGTTAGCTTCCCTAACCAAAACTTCTTGATTTGCTTGAATGTTCAAGCGTCCCACTGTTGTTTGAACATGCACAAGCCATGTATGCGTGTGCTAGGCGAAAAATGCCTGCATGCAGCGCTCAAGCGCAAATGTTGTGTGCCTGCATGCAGGGCAAAAAGGCCACCCAACTGGAGCTGGCCACCCTGTCCAAGCTGCTGCGCGTGGGCAGGCTGGCAGAAAGTGTCCGAGAGTGTGTGCTCCCAGATTTGGAATGGTTCACTCTCGGCTCACTGCTGCGAGAGTTCTCATTCATCTACAGACATGAAAAAGCACATGATATCATCACACGCTATAGATTCATGAAAGTTCCTGAAGTCTGGGTGGCCAAAGCGCGCACGGGCTCCACACCCACAGACATCAGGCAAGCGCACGCTGAGTTTGTGTGGAGGGTGCCGGCCTCTGAGGTCCTTGGCCTAATGCAGGGCAAAGATTTCAAGTCCCTTTGGAGCTCCAGTTTCTACGCAAAGGGGGCATTTTTCAAAGCGCACTTGAAATGGTTCCCTGTCGAGAACTTCTTAAGTGTCTACCTTCACTCGACGGGAGAGCATGGGTATCCAAAGCCAACCCTGCTGGGAGTGAATTGCAGCGGCATCCACTGTGGCCGAGTTGAAAGGGCTTTGTTTCAACTCAAAAGAGTGTTCACATCATCGGCCTGGGGAGGCGATGTTTTTCCGTCATGCAAGAGTGGTGATGAGGCCTCACTGGAAGAGTACCTTGTAGATGGGCACCTAGTGCTCAAGTTCAAGGTGCATGGACTTTTCTAGACTGTGTTGGTGTTGGCTTTTACTTTTGGCAGCAGCGCAGTACCACTAAAACTGCAAAGGCTCCTGTCCACACTCTCGCAACACAGCCCAGGTAGGCGTGCTTCTTTTCACACCAAGTACACCTTTGAGGAAGCCACCAGCATGAGATCGTGCCTACCATCTCAAAGAGTGTTTTCAGATTGTGGCAGCCATGAGGCAATGCCATTGTGATGAATTAAATAACTTTTCACACCATGCCTGCCATGTTCTATGTTCGATGAGGACTTCAAAAAGAAAAAGCGAGGGAAGCATGCTAGATATCTAGACAGGTGGATTACGGAACCTGTGGCCTTGCTGGACTTTTCTTTTCTGTTTTTGCAGCTGACACTCATATTCTGTGGAAGGCATTCTACTCATACTGGACTTGGACCACGCACTTGTTGCCTGCTGTGCTGTGTTTTTCAAATTTAGGCCTTTGGAAGGCCTAGAGTGGACTTAAGGCTTCAAGGTTTTAAATTTTTTACACAAGGAAATTGGGGCCAATAGGGTAGACCCTGTTGGCGTGAATTCAGGAAGACATTTTCAGCTGGTGCAAGCACCAGACAAACCTTAACCATCAAAGTAGGAGAAAGGTCAGGAGAAAGGTCAGGAGAAAGGTCAGGAGGGTTCTGAAAAAGCCATGGGTTGTTTCCGTGCTATTTTCAACCTCCTACTCGTATTTCAGATTTTTGTTGCCTATTGAATAGAATGAGTGTTAGGATCAGGAGTACCTCTCTTCCTCAGATCAAGAGTACCTCTATTCCTCAGATCAAGAGTATCACTCCCTTACCTACTTTTGAATTGAAATCGCCAACTATCAGTAGTACTAGTAGTACAATTAGGAGTAGTACTCCTCATTCACAACAGGAACCATGCCCAAGACAACCCAGTGGAGATGTTTGCAGAGCTCACGAGCTTACTGTCAGTTAGAGGGGAGCACACCTCGTACAGGTCAAGTACTATGAATGTAATGGTCTGACAGACCTGGCCAAAAGGGTCCAACCAATTCCGGTGGTGGATGCCACTTTGGCACCTTCTGAAGGTAGGAGTCCTACTCCTTTGAAGAGCGGGGGGACTTGCACCCCAACCCTTTTGGCCAGGTCTGTCAGGCCGTTACAATGAAGATACACAGCACGGACACCAAAAGGAGGCATTTAAAAAATGGGGCTATCTGCTGACCAAGGCACCGTTTCAAACGTGAATAAGTTATTCATAAGCATGCATGCATGCAGGCTCTTAAGCATTGAGACAGGAGAGGGCAATGTAGAAGAAAGGCTGAATTGCTCAAATGAGGTGGAAGCGTGGAAAAAGCACTCATTAGGGTGGGGGGTGGGGTAGCCTTAATGAATGCTTCTATTTGAGCTGTTTGGAATTCCTGCTTCGAAGCAGAAGTGATGCAGGAAACATCCTGAGCAGGGTAGGAAGGAGAGACGTAGAGAGCCACATGCGTCATGAAGCTGCCCGGGTCCTTCCTGTATTGTGCTTCCGAAGCAAGGAGTCCATAAGCATGAAAAGCAAAGCTTGTTGTATGTAGGACATGAAGGCAGTGTGTAAGCACAAGGTAAAGAGGTGGGTGGGGGGGTCAGGATGAACTCGCCTGTTTGGATAACAGAATACACACAAATAGTAAAGTGTGAGCTGTGGGTAAGGCAGGGCATGACTTGGGGAGTGAGCTGGTCCGGTGATGAATTTGCGTGCTTACTACTGGCAGCATGGATGATTGTTTGTTATGAACACAGGTATCCATTGCTCATTCTTTTTGCTCTCCATTTTCTCGAACATGAAGTGCCTTTCCCTGTGACAGGGTGATCACACACCCACAATTTGCCAGCAATCCCCTATCTTTTGGCATTCCAGATCAGTGTGAGCGATATAGGATAGGCTGCTGGAAAAAGATTGCCAGACAGGATGGCGAATTCAATGGGTGGAAGTGAAGCATGGCAATTTGCTCATCACTCCTTGCTTCTGCTCTCCTTGGTGTACAAATGACTGGAAAGACTTTTTTCGCATTATTCTTTCATGGGCAGGGGACCTTGTTGAACGTCACATTTGGAAATAGCATTCAGAATTTTAGGGATGTAGGCTTTATTCCCGTGGTATTCATGCCAGTAGATGCCCTGGGTCAATTTAAATTTGGCCAGATGCTAATCTCACTTTGTTCATCAAGTGCCTGGCTGAACTAACTGTGGAGCTGAAAAGTTTAGCTACCAGGGCTGTTGGCTACACGACCCATGATGTGTTGCAGGTAAAACGACTGCTTATGGAGGGGGAAAAAAGTGAAAAAAGTGAAAAAAATGTGTGTGACCGCGGCCTAAGACTGCCCTCAAAATACATGCTCATTCTGTGCTATATGCGCACAAAATGACAACAACTAGACGCGCTCTTGAAAAATCCAGTTGCTCTCAAGGTCTTGCTCTGGAGCGGGGGGCGGCTTGTAAGCCCGCAGATCCTCACAAGTTCTTCCTTTTCCCTGGTGGAGGAGACTCACGGCTCTTTGGGCCAATGTGTCTCCTTTTCCTTAATTGATGTAGGGAATGTGTTTTGCTGCCTATGTAGTTTTTCTTTTTTTCTTTTTTTTCAAGGCCTTCAGAGAAGTGCGACTACTTGCCTGCTCATAGAATGCGAGCAATTCATGAAAGAAAGAGGAAATTATTTGTTGAAAAAAGTAGGCACATCAAAGTTTAGTTACAATGGTTCAGACCTTCAGCCGGATGGGTCGGCTGCTGGGCTTGCTGGGCACTGCCAGCAAGTAAAATAATCCATACTATGGACAAGTAGTTTCAGAAAGAAATAGGGGTAATTTGTACATTTGCTTCAAGAGAAACAATTTCACATCCTCAGCATTGATGGTGTGAAAGTAGAAAGCTCTTGTGTCTAGACTGGAGATCTCCTCCGTAAATTCTGTCAGCCCCAGTGAATTCAGCTAATTGTTCTGCGAATTTCCTGGTCAAACAGAACATTTCCCCTTAAGTTACTAAGAAACAATAGTTTCTTTTTAATAATCTTAATAATTCAGTTGATGATTAAGGCAATTGCCTTTGGGTAATGATGGAAGTGTGGAGGTAATACAGCTAGCAGGGTTAATGGAGGCTTGCATGATCACGGCTGAGGCAATACTACTTGACAAAATGAATAACACATGACTTGGGACTGCCTTCGGGAGTTGAACCCGGCTAAACCGCTCAGCGAGATCATGAAGTCCATGAGCCCAAAACATTGACAGTCTAAGAGCACAGATGCCCACGGCTGCGAGCACTTGATGCTGCCACTACAGAAAAAAACACAAGCCCCCCTTTAGCTTATCGCCTACAAGGAGGGGAGGAATGAAAACAAATCCACCCAACAAATCTTACGAACAAGGGCTGAATCTCAGCAAAGTGTAGCAGCATGGCCACTCTGCCGCTTACAGTACCCCGTTCGAGCTGATCAGGTCTTATGATTCGTCTGCATAGGATTTACCCCAGCGGCACACCTGCCCGTTTGTTTGAAATCGCAGAAACAGATATGAGAGAAATGGAAATGAAAAAAGCCCAGTTTAGCCAAAAGCTTGTGGATGCTGCATTGCACCCCCTATTACAAATGAAATTACCATCCTTGGCGCCCACGCAGGTGTTGTGGACCTACGCGGGGTAAACAGCATGTATGCTCTTGCACTCGGAGAAGCCGAGCATATTCTTAGGCGGGTGACATCATTGGGAAAAGTGACCTCGCACTTAGCTTGTCTTCTGACTTAGAGGCGTTCAGTCATGAGACGGCGCCGTCTTATGCTGCCGGCAGCAAGGGCACAAAACACAACTTTTTCATCCTGGACATCATGCAAGTCACGTTTGTCACAATGCCTAATGTGTATTTGCCAACTTTCTGTCGCAACTCTCAGGGTATGGGCACGCAAGCGAAAACGAGCAATGTTGCAAAGCACATGCCTACTCAGTTCCAGCTGTAGGTATCTAAGAAACAAATGGGGGGGGGGGTCCTTGCAGTGCTTGGCTTGAGAGGCGAGGTCATCCATGCATGATAAGTAGCCAATTTGTGAGCATGCATGCTAGGGTCTGCTCCATCCAATTTCCTTCATACCGCGTGCAAGCGCTCACACAGATTGACCACTAAGTCTTGTAATGGAAGGGGGATGGCAGCCTTAGCGCATTCAGTGTACCCATTTCACGCACATGATCCCTCACATGCTTCCATGAACTCTGCTGTCCAACACTTTTTGTGAAAAGCACTGAGAGCAATACCTGCATGTACAATCTTATTGAGCAAGCCACTATTCTTGCAAAGCATAAGAGTTAACAAACTTGGCAGCATTGCGGAACCAATAAAACTTCTAATGCCCCTGTCCACACTCTCACAACACAGCCCAGATAGGAGTGATTCTTTTCACACCAAGCACGCTGTTGAGGAAACACATATAAGCAGTTTGACAGGGGCTGTCAAACTCACTGTTCTTCTTCATGAACCGTGTGCCCCAGACCTGGCAAGCGTGCATGCTTGTGGTAATAGCGCAGCATTAAGCCAACCAGAGGAGAGCATGTGGTTGGCTCCGCCTCAGCTGAGACTTTGTGAGGCGATAATATGTGCCTAATAACGATCGCAACTTATGGTAGACCTGAGATTCCAAGTGGCTGTTCCACATCGGAGAGTGTGAACACCCAGTCTAAATTGAGCCACGCTTCAAATGACATCGAAGGGCAGTTCAAGGAACACGCACTGGGAAGGATGTAGGGAGACTGCATCACCAAGGCCCTGTTTACAGGTGGAGCGCGCCACTGGTAATAGGTCATTCTTCTATTGCGCTTTAGCGGGTGAGCACTAGAAAAGGGCTCCCAACAATGCAGTGGCTTGTTCCCAAGATCCACCGCAATGCGACTGAGTTCAATGGGCTCACCGTTCAGCAGGATTTATTTGAATGAAGACATGAGAGTGTGCCAAACCTTCCATGGCTGATAGTACATGAGAGGACCAACAATCATCAGACCTCGTACTCAGCTGCGTATCCGCCTGCAGAATCTTTTTATTGTGGTGCGGTTGCGTATGGAAGTTGTAAAAGTGCATCGCTCCTCGAAAACAATTGAATTACAGGGGCTCCAGACCACAATGTTGCATGATTCATGCGGCATGATACATCATGAGGGAGTAGTGTCTCTTACCCCCAGAGATCTTCAGCACTGCCAGCAGCCACTCCTGGATTGTCCATCTCTTTGCCTCTTCTCAGGAAGGGGGTAGCCCAGATTTGACTCGCATTCATGCCAAAGCAAAGTTTTCATTTTGGTTCATCCACCCTGTGTCACTTTCTAGCCTCTTTCGGATGGTAGAAGACTGTCAAATGCATATACTGATCACATCCCTTTCACTCCATGCATAACACAAACAAATCTTGTTAAGGGCGTACATTCATTCTTTCCTCTAAATCGAGCTGAAATTACAATGCTGCACACACGCTCCCTGGCTGAAATTGCGCCTCATGTAAAGCAGGTCTGCTCTGAGGTGAGGGAAGTAAGCTGTTCTTTCCAAGCACCTGTTGGTTTGGGGTTCGAGCCTCAACGGAGGCTTTCAACCGGCTGAGCTGCCCTCGTTTGGCAGATGCAGCCTTGAAACCTTAAACCTTTCCAAGCACCATTGCATAATGCAATTTGCATTCCTCTCAAGGGGGCTGTCTACTCTCAAGCCACAACAGGGATGCTACAACATGTCTAATAGAGACAGCAATTGAGCCTCAGGAGTTGATAACAACCGTTGCTAACAATATGTTGCTAAAACCAAGTGTTTTTTGGCCGATGTTCTAGCTCTTCCCGCTGTAGCAAAACAGTGGAAGCTGTTCACCTTATCCATACGGTTTAGTCCCTGGAAGTCAAGTACAACACCATGCCTTTGAAGTACTTAAAGTACTTAAAAGAGTGCCGATGCCACGATTGACAGAGATGCTATGATGCTGCATCATCGATGCAACCCTTCACCAGCATCCTCGCGGTGAAGGATTACATCTCTTTTCATCTTTTCATGAGAACTTCCTGACTCAATTGGCTCATCATGATGATTAACTTGAATTACACCATCCATGGCCAGGGCTTAGACTGTCCCCAGAAATCGAATGCACTCAAAAGATGCAGCCTGCACCATAAACAGCTAAGCTACCCTCGTTCGGCAGGTTCAGTCAGCTTTGTAACCTAATCTGCTTCATAGACGAAGAAATCACAGCAAGGATTTGCAGAGCACGCCAGTCCTTAAACCCTGGAATCGTAACCTCATGACAGCGCAGCCATGAGCTAGCACATGGGAACTGCTGTTGCCCCCATAACTTGGTAGCTGCCCAGCATCCACGTAATGAGTAGCCTGCATCTGGCTCAGCACCCCAATTACTCAGGACAAATCTATACCAGACCCTTGGCTGAGCGTGCAGGTAACACATGCCTTCCTTCGTGTGTTTTTTCAAACATTGCCAATTGCCTTAGAGGATGAATCTTTTAAAACAATCCATGTGCCCTCCCTTATTCTTAATCATGCAGGATTTTATACACACTGAACCAGGTTGGCCATGCAGAAAAATCCTGAACCATGCAGAACCCCCATTATGACCCCGAGCTCAGACACTCTAGGACCATTGGCTTCAACTCGCTGGAGCAGAGAGAATCAGAGAGAATGCCCTGTTCCCTTCATGACAACATATCTCCTCCGCAACACAACATCCTCGAAACCTACGCCCATAGCACAGCCTGCCTCCTCTTGTCTGCCATCAGCAATAGCAATAGCAGCCAGCGCATCCCTAGCAGAAACAACCCCAGCTGCTCACGCAATCACAGCTGCCCATGCAAGCACATCCGTGGGGCGATGAGACAGAGAAAAGGCATGAGGGGCAAGCAGATGGGCCAAGGAGATGCAGGCGGGAGGGGCAGAAAAGTGAGCAATGAATACAGGGTGGCTCAACCACAACAGAATTCCTTGGGCTAGAGACAAACTCTTTGAGCATCAGCGACAGCAGCAGCAGCAGCAGCCGCAGAGGAAGAGCGTGCATTAGTAAGATGCCCAGGCTTGGAGTGTGCATCAATAAAGGCTGGCCTTGCAGTAGCAGCTGCAGCAGAAGTGCCCCACCATTGCAGGCACCCTGCATGCATGTGGTGGGAAGTTCTGCGGCAGATGAGATAACAGTTTGCAGAAGTTCTACATGTTGCAGCATCAGCGCCCCATGCTTGAATATGAGCTGCAGCAGGAGCTCCAGCAGCTTGTACTTCAATGAACTGGCTTCACACTGCTATCTGGTGGACGGAGCGAAAATGTCCAATACATAGTCTTATTCACACACAGCTGGCAAAGATAATTAAAAAGCCTTATTAGACAGACAATGTGACAGTGACATGCAAGCCCACAGTGGGTCCATTTCGCATGCGTGCCAGTCATCTGTAATTGCCCCATCACTCTTCACCAAGATGCTGGAGCTGGAGCAAGGAAAGCTAGCGAGCAGGAATCCTTCAGCCTTGATGCTTGCTCTACACGTTGTATGCTCTGTTGATTAGCTTGAAATGCGGTCCCAGAGGCTCCACTTGATCGCCCTCTGATGACGACAAACCTCCATGACTGCACAAGATCTAAAGGTGTTGACATGGTCACACATGATGCATGCAGGTAGGCATGCACAGATCAGGCAGATGGTTGTCATTTCCAATCACTTGCAATGTGCCAAACAATGAGTAGCCGTAAACAAGAAATTAGTCACAAAATTCAAAGGCATATATGTAACTCTAATATATCCACAACTCAGAAGTCGCCTCCATCCTTCCTCTTGAAATGTGCTGGTCTCATTGAGCGCTCGTCCTTGCTGTGTGTGAGTACGCTAGGCTTCTAGACCGAGGATGGTTACTTGGTGCCAGGGTACCCATGCACGCACCGATCCGCTACTCGAGCTTAACCGTACCCTGCTCAACAACTTTTTGGCTGCAAAAGGAAGCTTGTGGAGAGGTCTTGGATATGGAGCTGCTGTGCTTCTGTGCTGTGTTTCCGCAGGTTAAGACGGCCCAGTGGAAGAGTTTAGATGCTTGGACAGACTGCAATATCGAGCTAAGCATCTCGTACCTGGAACAACTGAACCAGGTGCGCAGTCTCTTGTGTCAGAGCATCTCATCCATGCGGAGACTGCATTTGAGTCAGGGATAACTACATGTGTCACATGATGTAGTGGACACCCAAAAGGCAGCCAGCCAGCCTGCCTCAACATTTTGCGGCTCACTGACTGCCATCATCCAAACACCTATAGAATGGAGCCGCCACCCGTTTTTGAGTAGTTCATTGAGACATCTTCGATAGCATTGAAGATAGGAGTTGCTTGCATGATCTGTCAGTGCTCATCATGACATACTTTTGGTTGTTGGGCGCACGAGGACTGAGAGGACAGTGTTGTTGCCTGGCAAATTTATCGATGA
>LFIK01005525.1_pt1 | contig 10138 bp, 9 predicted proteins | sample 643401 | NCBI WGS metagenome assembly LFIK01 (sample SAMN03777447, study PRJNA286221) | soda lake metagenome | biome: soda lake; feature: Kulunda steppe; material: water; isolation source: sample T5-Br brine of Lake Tanatar-5 | place: Russia: Kulunda steppe | collected 2010-07
TCAAGCCCTTTCTCTTGAACAACTGCTTGCGGCTCTTTGCCGGTGGCAGCGACTTCATCAAAAACTTGTTGTGCGGCACGCGTGTTGATGGTACCTTTTTCAACAAGGTTTACAAGCTGGGCTACGTATTCAGGGGTAGCTTTAAGTGTTTTGATGGTTACTTTGTGTTCTTTGAGGTAGCCCATTACGTTACGTACAACCCAGTTAATAAGCTTAGGGCTGGATGTATATTGTGCTGCTTCTTCAAAAAAGCTACTAATTACAGGTGCATTGATTAAGATTTCTGCTTCATCCGGGGTTATTTTATATGTTTGCTGTAGACGTACTGCTTTTTGGGAAGGCAATTCTGGAAGCTGTTTTTTTATGTTTTCAATCCATGCATCGTCAAGTACTAATTGTGGTAAGTCAGGATCTTTAAAATAACGATAATCAGCAGCTTCTTCTTTGCTGCGCATGCTTACTGTTTTCTTTGCGGATGTGTTCCATAGACGTGTTTCTTGTTTTATTTTTTCGCCATTTTCTAGCATTTTTATCTGACGTTCTATTTCATACTCAACAGCATCGCTAATGAACTTAAAAGAGTTGATATTCTTCATCTCACAGCGTGTACCTAGTTGTGAGTCATCTTTTTTTCGTACGGACAAGTTTGTGTCTGCGCGAAATGCTCCTGCTTCCATATTACCAGTAGTTATGCCAAGGTAGGTGACAATACTATGTAAAGTTTTTAAGTAGGTCTTTGCCTCGTAAGAGCTTTTGATATCAGGCTCGGTAACAATTTCAAGTAATGGTGACCCTGCACGATTGAGATCTACTAAGCTTCGTCCTTGTGCATGGATATTTTTCCCTGCATCTTCTTCCATATGAATACGTTTAATACGTATTTTTTTTGTTGATCCATCTTCGAGAGGTATGGTTACGTGTCCATTTTCGCAAATAGGTTTATTATCTTGTGTTATTTGGTAACCCTTGGGAAGATCTGGATAAAAGTAATGTTTACGAGCAAATTCGCTTACCTTATTAATGGTGCAATTCGTTGCTAGGCCTGTCATGATAGCACTATCTACTACTTGCTTATTGAGCATAGGCAGGGAGCCGGGATATCCAGCGCAAATAATATCAATATGCTTGTTTGGTGTAGGACATGGGCCATTTTTGCTTGGACAAAATATCTTGCTGGCTGTAGAAAGTTGTACGTGTACCTCTATGCCAATATCAGTTTGGTAGTCAGGATATTTATCCAATGTGTTAGTTGGTTGTGACACGGCTATTTCTCACTTATTTGGGAGGAAGGTTCGACTGAAAACTCATGAAAATTATCTTGCTGGTGATGGGCGACGGTAACTTTGCAGTAATAGTTTTTTTCCAGCAGCAATATTGCGTTATATTCTGTTTCGATTAAGTAGTCAGCTACGCGTGGGTGCACTTGTAGCGTAATATCTCCTGAAAGAGCTTTTCTTTCTAACATTTCTTTTACGGATCGTAGAATATCGAACGTTTCAGTTTGGACCGATTTAATAAATCCGTTGCCGCGACAGGTAGGGCAAAGGTTTGTTAACTCTTGAATCAAGGTTTTGCCTGATCGCTTGCGCGTCATTTGTACAAGACCAAACTCAGATAATCGAAGGACTACTGATTGGAATTTGTCTCGCTCGCGTAAGGTTTTTTCAAAAAAATTATAGAGCTTTTGTCGATTATCTCTATTGTTCATATCGATAAAATCGATTACGATCAAGCCGCCAATATTACGTAGGCGCAATTGCCGGACAGTTTCTCCGGCAGCTTCTAGATTAGTCTTTAAAATAGTATCTTCTAGATTGTTTTTTCCTGTGTATTTGCCTGTATTAACGTCAATTACCGTCATAGCTTCGGTGCTTTCTATGATAATTGATCCGCCTGACTTAAGAAACACTTTTCGATTAAGTGCTTGTTCAATTTGTTTTTCGAGTCCGTAGTGTTCAAACAGTGGAATTGGTTCGCGAAAGTGACGTATTTTGTGAGCATGGTCAGTGGCAATTTGTTTTACAAATCGGTAAATACGGGATTCATCCTCTTTGTTGTCACAGATAACTTGCTCTACATCATTATCTAAATGATCTCGTACCGCTTGCAAGACTGGGTCAATATCTTCATAGACCTTTTGCTCAGGTTCAGTATCTTTAAACTTTTTTTGGATATCATTCCAAGTATTCGTGAGATACTTTAGATCACCGATAATCTCAGACTTCCCTTTGTTTTCTGAGGTAGTACGGATGATTGCGCCCATACCTTCTGGAAGATTTTCACGTAGGATTGCACGCAAGCGCTGTCGTTCCTCAGGATCTTCTATTTTTTTGGAAATTCCAATACGAGGTATGTTAGGCATGAGTACAGAAAATCGGCCGGGTAAGGTAAAGCAGGTTGTTAGCTTAGCGCCTTTTTCATGAATAGGCTCTTTACTTACCTGTACGAGGATAGCCTCACCTTCTCTGAGGATCTTATTAATATCCAGTTCTCGTTTAATAGGTATTTTTTTGGTTGATTCATCTTCTTCAATCTCTTCATCCCCTGAAGCCATGCGCTTAAGCGCTAGTTCACGATCAATTTCAGAAATATGAAGAAAACCCGCACGTTCTTGCCCAATATCTACAAAAGCTGTTTGAATTCCGGGCAATACTTTTGTAACAATGCCTTTAAAAAAAGAGCGTTCAAGTGATGTATCTGTAGGTGTGTCAAAGTAAATATTTTGTAAGCGTCCTTCCCTGGTAATCGCAATACGATTTTGCCACGGGCTTCTATTAATAAGAATTTGTTTCATAGAAAATCCATAGTAAGTTTTAAATTTATTTTCAGTATATCATATTCGTATGATGCTGTGAGGAAGAGTAAGAAGGATCTGAGAAAGAAAAGGAATGAAATAGGGGCCATAAAAGCCCCCTTGGGTTATTTAATCTTGACAGGACATTGACATGTGGCAAACAATAGACCACTTACCCCTATCAGTACATATATTGCACGAGCAGTGTTTGGCATTGTGTCAAAAAGCATAGCTACTATGTTGTATTCCATGCCCATTACGCCAATAACACCCCAGTTTAATGCACCAAGTAATACAAGGATACTTGTTATGGTATAAAGTATATTTTTTTCTTGCATTTTTTCCCTTTTTAAAATATATGAAACTGTTACGCACTTTTATCATGAAAATGTATCATGTTCGAAGTCAAGAGAGATGTGTATAAAAGATTGAGAAATTTAATGAGGTAGATTCTAGTAAAGGGTATATGCTTATGATAACGTTGCTAATATATAGTAAAAAAGTTTATGTGAGTGTAATCGTGGAGATATGGGAATGAAATATGCGGGGTTACCATTACTCGTGCTTTTGATTTGTTTGCCAGGGTGCTTTAATTGGATGAAAAAGAAAACAGATGGTCATGCGTCTACTGTAAAGGTTGCTCGTGGGTCGCGTTTACATCAGTCTGCTCATTCAAGCTTGTTTTTAGATGATGAAGTTGATGAGCTTGTATTTGAAGAAGAAGGAAGTGATGCCTTTGCTCCGGGCTTTATAAAACAGGATAATGAAGTACGCGTAGTAGGCGATGAGGGAGAGAATATTGATCAACAACGTCGTTCTGACCAGATAGAATATGGCTTTACGAGCATTTATTTTAATTATGATCAATATAAGGTGCGTTCGGACCAAAAAATTGCTTTGCAAGATAATTTTAAGTCTGCTAAAAAAGCAATCAAAGACGATCGTATAATAGTCATCGAGGGACATTCATGTCACTCCGCTGGCTCTAAAGCCTATAATATGCTCTTATCTGAAAAACGTGCTCAGTATGTTGCTGCCTATTTAATAGAGCATGAAATTCCTGCCGAAATAATTAAAGTAGTAGGACGCGGCTGTGAAATGCCGATTGTGCCATATGGTGATAAACGACAACAAGCACCAAACCGGCGTGTTGAGCTGTATACGCTTTCCAAATAATATATAGAAAAATAAGTAAGTTATTTTTGAGATGTCCTTTGTTTAGGCAAAGGGCATCTTTGCTTTAGCAGGCTTATTTACAAGCAATTATAATTCATTTCTTTGCACATTTTTATAATAAAATGAGCGTGGATTATGATTCTGTTTATGCGGATAAAAGCGATGGTTGTTATGATTAATATAAAGTTGTTTGTTATGGTAACCATTTATTGAAGTGTCTTTTAGTGCAAGTTTTACAAATATGGCAAGAAGGCTTCTTTTTTTTAATTGTGCAGCATGCAAGATGACCTGTTTTGATCCATGGATGCCATGTTTTTGTTGTGTATGATATATTCCATATCCTGTTCCACCTACTATGCTTAGCCCCCCAAGAGGCTGCCACCACTTTGCACTAAAAGCTGTCAAAGAAGCTATAGGTAAGGTTAATAAAATCAAAAAAGTATACCACTTCATATAGTTGTTCTTTTTTCTGTTTATATTGAGCATGTTAATTCTACCTCCGCAAAGCTATTAACAAATTTCAAGAAAATGAGCTATTGTACGATATTTTGCTATACGGAGATGCCAATAAGCATCTCCGTATAGCAAAATATTATTAAATAAATTAGACAGCTTATAGTGTTATAAGTTGGCCATCATTGTTTAAGTTAATGTGTCTTAGTTGTGCTGGTTGGGTAAATGCGTTATAAGTCATTGCACCAGCAGTAGCGGCACCTGCACCAAGCATGAAACCAGCAACACCAAAACCTTTTCGTGTGCGAGCAAAGCGAAGGGCTTTACCGTTGTAGCTTTTAGCAGCTTTGAGAGTGTTGCGGTACATCTTCTTAGTTTGCTTTTTCGCAGCTAGGTACTTTTTTTCAGCGAGCTTTTGGGATTTTTTGTATTCCTTAACCATGTTTTGCTCAAGTTTTTGCCCTTCTTTGAGAGCTTTATGAGCGTTGCCCTTTGCATGGTTTGCGAAATCGCTACATACTTGTTTGCTTTGCTGTATATATGGTGAAGCATAGTTATAGCTGTTTTTGCCTGCTTTTTGTGCAGTGATCCATGCATCATGTGCATGTTGCTTGAGGTTCTTTGTAACGCCATATAGTTTTTCTTGTGCAGAAGCAAGCTTTACTTTTAGCGTATTTTTGACGCTTTGGTTTTGTGCTTGAAGTTTTTCACTTCTTAGCTGAATTAAGCTTCTTACAGCACCTGTGTTGCATATAGAAGGCTGCGCTTTAAAAGTTTTTGCAAAATTTTCGTATTCTTGTCTAGTAGGACGATCAAATTGTACTTTTTGTACTTCAGGAATATCAATAGCGTTATGTTTTTGCTTAGCAGGTGCATTGTTGTGGGTGGCTTTTAGTGTTTGCCTTTTGTTAAAATCATTGTTCAATATATTTCTTGAAAAGAAACAAGGACTAAACGCATACATATTGCTTAGTAAGGCTAAGCTGAGTAATTTTGTTATCATAAATTTTTTATTCATAAGTTCTTCAGGTTATTTATTTGCTTTGATGGTATTTTATTTTTTATATTATTATAATTAATTGCCATTGATATTATTCTATGAGAAAATAAAAAATTGTCAATATATTATGTATTGTATGTTTGCAGTGAGCTTATTTGTATTTGGGCTATTTTACCGGATAAGGGTGGTGGAGAGAGGCCTTTGTTTGCCCATTGTTACCGTATAAGATTTTTTTCTTTTATTAGTTGTAAGAATTATAGACAAGTGTCCATTAACAAAATGAGCGGCAGTATTATCTTCTAGAGCAATACCGGGTGCAATAAGATTGTTTTCTATGTAGCCTTGATAAGCTTGTGGGCGTTCTTTTTCGGTATCAAAATGTGGGCAAAGGCTGCCAGGTAAAATTCCTAATCCTGCTACCACACCCAGCGGTTTTGTTGAGTCGGTAACCCCTTGTTCAAACCAACAGATTGCTCCTGCGCTGACGCCACATAGAATAATGCCTTTTTCATATGCTTGCTGTAGGGTTTCGTCTACTTTCCATGCTTGCCATAATGCAATCATGCTTTTCGTGTTTCCGCCGCCTACGTATATAATATCTTGGTTTAAAAGTTGTTCTTTCCAGGTATTTCTTACGCTGCCAAATAAGGAAACATGAGAAGGGATAGCTCCTAGTTGCAAAAATGTCTCGTAAAAACGCACAATATAAGAAGAATCTTCTTTGCTTGCTTGGGGCAAAAAACAGATGTTTGGTTGAGCTTTGCCAGTCAGTTTGAGAATATGGCGTTCGAGCGCTAAATCATTCTTGTTAGAACCAAAGCCGCCTCCGCCACTTGCAATGATATGCTTAGTGATATTTTTCATAATAAATTAGAATAAAGAAACGAACAATATTTTCTAAAATAGAGCATGTATGTTATTTTCCAACACAAAACTCTTTGAACACGGTATCCATTGCAGCTTCAGTAACACTTTTACCTGTAAGTTCGCTGATATCTTCCAAAGATTGTCTGAGGTGGTAAGAGACAAGCTCATATTGGATATCTCCGTCCAGCATAGATAAAATTACCTTTAGTTGCTTTTCAAGCTGTGTGAGTAAATTAAATTGTCGCTTGTTAAGTAAAAATGGTGTTTTTGCTTGTTCTAGCAATGTTGCTATTTTTTCTTCTATGCGGGCAACTAACTTTTCCCGTCCTGACAACGCAGTACTTGAGACACCGATAGCTTGTCCGAGCTCTTTCGGAAAATCGTGAACGAGAGGTTTGTCTTGTTTAGTAGCAATAAGAATAGTTTTAGAAGGATATTTTTTTAGAAGGTCCTTGTAAACTATTTGCTCTTCATTCGTTAGTTGCTGTGATTGATCAAGTACAAGGAGTACGATATCAGCTTTTTCTGCTTCGTTAAAAGAGCGCTTGATACCCTCTTTTTCGACGATATCGTGTGTAATGCGTAAACCCGCTGTATCGATGAGCGTCCAATGATTGCCTTGATGATACATGCCTGCTTCGATAGCATCACGAGTTGTTCCTGCAATATCAGTAACGATAGCACGAGGTTGGTTAAGAAGATAATTAAACAAAGAAGATTTACCAGTGTTGACACTGCCTAACAATGCTATACGAAAGCCTTGCCTAATTTGCTGTGAAATATCAAAGCTTGCTTTTGCCTGATTAACTTTGGCAACAATGTCGGTCATCTGGTCTTTTATTTGTGAACCAAAATCACCCTCGTCTTCTAGAAACTCAAAGCTTGCCTCGCACCATGCTAGTGAACGTATGAGCTGTTTTTCAATATCACGAAGCCAATATGACAAACTTCCTTCTAGTTGAGCGAGTGATTTTTTGAGCGCTGTTTGAGTTTGTGCGCATAGTAAATCATTAATAGCTTCCGCTTGAGTAAGATCGAGTTTGTTATTTTCAAAGGCCCGACGTGTAAATTCTCCTGGTGCTGCTTGCCGTGCACCATGAGCGATGGCTTCTTGGATGATTTCTTGGATGATAAACGGGTTGTTGTGGCAGGTAATTTCAACTGTCTCTTCGCCTGTGAAAGTATGTGGAGCATGCATGACCGCAAAAAGTACTTGGTCGATGTGTTGCCCTTCTTTTCCAACCACCCAACCATAATTAATGGTATGACTCGGTTGGTCTTGTAGTATACGAGAACGAGGTAGCTTGCTTATATTATCTGCAATTGATAATGCCTGTGCTCCCGAGAGTCTAATGAGGGCGATAGCACCCAAACCACTGGGAGTACTTTGGGCTATTATTGTATGATCATTCTGCATCATGAGTTAAGACTATTTTATGTCCTCTTAAAGGCTTTTTAAATTTGCGTTTTAGTGTCGCCATTAAAAGGTTAGAGAGACTTGCAAGCAAGTGTTTTTCATTATTCGCATCTGTTAAAATCGGTTTGTTGAGAGTAATGCGCAGATAATAGTTTTGTGGCTCAATGGTAAATGAAATCTTAGTATGTCCCATGTGAGTTAGTGTTTTCTCAAACCATTCTCGTGCACTAGCAACAAAGTCTTCATTCCATAACCCACGCTGTTTTTGTTGTTTTGGTTTGTCCGGCTCAGGTGCTGGTTCTTGGGGTTTATTATGTTCCGAACGGTGAGGAGCGGGCGATTTTTTCGCACGGGGTTCCTGGTGTCTTTTTTCTTTGGTACCTTGAGGTGCTTTTTTCTTGGTAGGTTTTTGTTCGTACGCATCAGCTGGTTGTGGCACATGTGCTATGTTAAATACAATCGCTATCTTAGCAGAGCGTGTTGTAAGCCCAAAAAAATTTTTTTCAGGATGCTCAAGGATTTTGACAGAGAATTCTTGAGGTTTACCAGCAATTTGCCACCCTTGATCAATAGCTTTGGCAATAGAAGAAGCTTCTTGGATGATAGATTTCATATTTTAGAGTCCTGTAACAACTGTTTTTTCGTCTTATACACTGTAGTATAAATAGTAAGAAAGGGAAATGAAAGAAAAGTTTCTGGAGTGGGAAACGGGATTTGAACCCGCGACCTCTGCCATGGCAAGGCAGCGCTCTACCAGCTGAGCTATTCCCACATGGTACTAATTAAAAAGTACCATATTAGGTAAAGTTGTCAATTATTTTGCACGCTAATTTCGTCATATGTAAAATCAATAAAAAATTGGTTACGTTATAGCAAAAATGTTCTATGGTAAAGAAAAAAGGATTTTCATGATAGAAAGACTAGTAGGACATATCGTTGTTTCTGCAAATCAATGTGTAACATGTCTGACGTCCAGTGGAATTGGTTTTGAAATCCATGTGCCAGATGAGTCTGTTTTTGGTCTTCATCAGGAAGTAACATTGTATACTTACTATGGATGGTCATCGGATAATGGACCAACACTTTATGGATTTGATACGATTGCATGTAAGCAGGTTTTTGCGTTGCTTGTATCGTGTTCAGGTATTGGGCCTCGTATGGCACTTGCGAGTATAAAAAAACTTACACCTTCTGATATTCTTTCAGCTTTAATAACTCAAAATACATCCCTTTTAAGCTCTACACCGGGTATAGGGGTAAAAAAAGCAGAGCATATGATAGTACAGCTTAAAGACAAAGCACAGCAGCTTATTCAACAGCTTGATTTAGGTGTTTCAGGTAATACTGCTCGTGTCTGGGGCGAGGTTGCGCAAGTGCTCGAAACTCTTGGTTACTCTCGACAAGAAATATCTTCAGCTATTGGTTATGTACAAAAACAACAGTCTGCTGAATCTCAAGATGAGCTTTCACGTGATGTTATTGTAAAAAAAGCGTTACTTGCTTTAGCAAAAAACAAAAAACAGTAAGTAATTTGTATTAACTGATTTATAGCGAGCTGCTAAACGGTCTGGCAGTGTAAGTGTTGAGATGATTTTTTATATTTATGCAAAACATTGTCAGGGTTATCGGACAAAAAAGCTTTTTTGCCATGCTCTTCAAGTCCAAGCTGTACAATCAGGTCGATAAACTCCATAGGGTGTAACCCGATTTCTCCTGCCTGATGGAACAGGCACGTAGCTGGGGTAAGAGCTGGTAGGGTGTTAATTTCAAGGATAACTACCCTTTCGGCGCCGGTACTGCTTTGTTCAGCTGTTTGGTAAAAACAGTCAATGCGCGCATATCCTTTGCATCCTACCGCTTTATATATCTTTTCCATGCTTTTTTGAATAAAGGCTAGGGTTGCTTGTGGCAGAGGTGCAGGTGTTTGATTTTCTCCTGCGCCAGGTAAAAATTTTTCTTCGATGGAAAGTACTTGCGTAGCTGCAAGAGCTTGACTAGGGGGCAATGCAGTAGGTTTTTGATTGCCGGTGACACCCACTGTAAGTTCGGTGCCCTCAATATATTCTTCAATTAAAACAGATTCTTTATCGGTATCAAATATCTGCTTAACTGCTTGTATGAATTCATCAGCAGTATGTGCTTTATGGACAAACATGCTACATCCATCATCATGTGGCTTGATAATAACTGGATATGCTATTGAGGGTTCAATATTTGTGTTTTTTTCCCACATGTGCCGGGGTAGAAGTTGTTGCTGAGGTGCGCTAAAGCCTTTGGTGATCAAAAATTGGTTGGTTTTGTATTTATCCATACACAGAGCGCTTGTTAATACTGAGGATCCGTTGTAGGGTAACCCAAGCATTTCTAGCATGCCCTGTACAGAACCATTTTCTCCTATGCCACCATGCAATCCGATGAAAACAAAATCAAA
>LFIK01005527.1_pt1 | contig 10136 bp, 9 predicted proteins | sample 643401 | NCBI WGS metagenome assembly LFIK01 (sample SAMN03777447, study PRJNA286221) | soda lake metagenome | biome: soda lake; feature: Kulunda steppe; material: water; isolation source: sample T5-Br brine of Lake Tanatar-5 | place: Russia: Kulunda steppe | collected 2010-07
ATGAAAGGCCGTGTCGAAACAGGCGATCTGGGGAATATCCGGAAACTGCCTGGCCAGATCATGAATGGCGACAAGGTTGTGCGGTTGATGGCTCGGGACCATCGGTGTCAGCGCGCCCAGACGGTCCAGCACACTGGCATCCACCTTCACTGGCGCCTTGTAGTCCTGGCCGCCGTGCACCACCCGATGCGAGAACGCGGCAATCCGGGCGGGATCGATCTCGGCCAGAAGTCGATCCTTCATCGCGGCCAAGGCTGTCTGCTGGGCCTTGTCTTGGGCATCCGGAGGGTCAAGGTTCGCTTCCTCCGTCTCGCCTGTTCGGGCATCAAGGCGTTCCCAGATCATTGCATCCGGCAAGCCCCGAAGGCTCAGGCGCAACCGGGCTGCCGGGGGGCCACTGCCACGGTCAAACACGGCACAGCGCAGGCTGGACGAACCTGCGTTCAGGGTGACGATCACAGTCCTTTCCATGGCGAGTTCCACCCTCATGACCTACCACGCGCCGACACCAGCACGGCAAGGGCCGCCGACGCGCGGCGCTCGCGGACACTGTCGGCACGGCTGGTGAGCGCAATAGGCACCCGCGCCCCAAGTGCGATCCCTGCCGCATCTGCGCCCGCCATGTAATCAAGGCCTTTGGCCAGGATATTGCCCGCCTCCAGATCCGGCGCAATCAGGATATCGGCGTGACCTGCAACAGACGATTTGATGCCCTTGATCCGGGCCGCTCCTTCGAACACCGCGTTGTCCATAGCCAGCGGCCCGTCGACATCAGCGCCTATGAATTCACCCTTCTCCGCCATCTCGCGGATCGCATCAGCAGCGAGCGTTGAGGCAATGTCGTTTGTTACCTTTTCGACAGCAGAAAGCAGCGCAACCTTCGGGCGCTCGATGCCGATCGCGTGGGCCAGATCAATGGCATTCTGCACGATATCGCGCAACGTCTCCAGATTGGGCCGGATATTTACGGCGGCATCCGAGACAAGCAGCAAGCGTGGATAGCCCGGCACATCCTCGACAAAGACATGGCTCATGCTTCGCGCGGTGCGCAAAACCTTGATGTCGAGCACGGCACTGAGCAGCGTATCCGTGTTCAGGCTGCCCTTCATGAGGGCATCGCAGCCACCGTCGGCAGCAAGCTGCGCTGCGGCGCGGGTTGCGTCCTCGGTGTCGGGGATATCGTGGATCTCCACACCAGAAAGATCCACCCGCGCCGCCCTGGCCGCCGCGCGAATTTCCTTTTCGGCCCCGAAAAGCACCGGCTCGATAAAGCCCGCGCGCGCACTGCTGATCGCCCCCTCGATTGAAGGCGCATCGACCGGGTTCACAACAGCCATGCGGATAGGCCCCTTTTCGCGGGCAAGGTCCTCAAGCCGTTCGAACCGGTCGGGGAGCTGGCCGGAGTCCATGGCGACAGGACGACCCAAAACCCGCGAAACCGGCGTGTCGGGTGCGATCACCGTGATCTGTCCCGACACGATGTCTTGCCCACCTTCGCGGCGGCATCGGCAGTCAAGCTGCACCTCGCGTGATGTTTCATCCACCTTTGCAACGGTTACTTCGGCAACGGCCAGATCACCCTGCTTCAACACGCCGGGAAAATCGAGCGCCAGCGCCTTGACCCGGCTTCCCGGGCCGGGAAGCCGGGTCGCGATCAAGGTAACAAGCAACGTCACGGCGATCCCGCCCTGCCCAAGTGTTGCGCGAAAATCAGGATCAGAGGCCAATACCCTGTCGACGCCATGTTCCGAAGCGTCGGCGGCAAAGGTCGTGAAGCAACGCATGTCACCGACCGAAACCCGGTGTTCCATGTCTTCCCTGTCTCCCGGTTTCAGGCTGCCAAGTGTCCTGTTGGAGATAATCATTTCCGTATTCATTGCTGAAACACATAGGTTCCGGGTGCATTTTCAAGCGCGCGGTAGTTTCCCTTGCCGGTGCCCAGTTTCGGCGGCGATGTCGCGCCGCTGGAGCGCGTATCCAACCACTCGACCATGGCTGGCCACCATGATCCCTCGCGTGCTTCGGCCACACCTTCCCACGACTCGGGCGGGATGTAGGGGTCGTCCTTCTCGGTGGTGTGAATGTGAAACTTGCGCTTCTTTTTTCCCGGGGGACTGACGATCCCGGCGTTGTGCCCGCCGCTGGTCAGCACAAAAGTCACGGGCGGATCGGCCAGCAGGTGCAGCTTGTGGACGGAGCGCCAAGGCGCAATATGGTCCGAGGTAGTGGATACGCAAAAGATCGGCACCTCGATCGCGCCCAGCGTAACCGGCTTGTCGCCGATGCGGTATTGTCCCTGCGCCAGTTCGTTGCCCAGATAGAATTGTCGCAGGTATTCGCTGTGCATCCGGTACGGCAGACGCGTGGCGTCGGCATTCCAGGCCAGCAAGTCGAACATCTCCTGCCGGTTTCCCATCAAGTACTCACGAATGTAGCGCGACCAGACCAGATCGGCCGAGCGCAACAACTGGAACGCGCCCGCCATCTGCTTGGTGTCCAGATAGCCCTGATCCCACATCATGTTTTCCAGATAGGAGACCTCGCTTTCGCTGATGAATAGCTGCAACTCGCCCGGTTCGCTGAAATCGACCTGCGTGGCCAGCAGGGTGAGCGAGGCCAGCCTTTCCTGCCCGTCGCGCGTCATCTGTGCGGCCTTGGCCGCCATCAGCGTGCCGCCAAGGCAATAGCCCATGGCATGGACCTTCTGCTTGGGCACGATCGCTTCAACCGCGCCGAAGGCCTCTTCGATCGCGTCGAAGTAATCGGCCATGCCCATGTCACGGTCTTCGGCCGTAGGGTTGCGCCACGACACCATGAATACCGTGTAGCCCTGTTCGACCAGAAACTTGACCAGCGAATTGTGCGGGCTGAGGTCAAGGATATAGTATTTCATGATCCAGGCCGGCACGATCATGATTGGCTCGGCCTTGACCTTGTCGGTCTGCGGCGCGTACTGGATCAGCTCCAGCAGGTGCGTGCGGAACACCACCTTGCCGGGCGCCGTTGCCACCTCGCGGCCGGGCACGAAATCCTCGGCGCCCACTGCCGGTTTGCCGGAAATCGCGCGTTCCCAGTCTTCCAGAAAATGCTGCATCCCGCGCGCCAGATTGCCGCCGCCTTCGCGCATCGTGGCAGCGGCAACCTCGGGATTGGTGGCGATGAAGTTCGAGGGCGACACCATGTCGAGCATCTGCCGCATGATGAAGGAAACGACATGCGCCTCGCGTTCCGTCACGCCGTCAATGTCACAGGCAGTGTTGTACCACCATTGCTGCGTCAGCAGAAAGCTCTGGTGCATGATGTTATAGGGCCATTGCTGCCACGCCTCGTGGTCAAACCGGTGATCATGCGGCAACGGCTCGATGCAGCCCGGCGTGTTGGGGTCGCGCGCAAGCTGGTTCATGTAGAGGCCAAGGCGCGTGGCCTTGCGCGCGGCCTTCTCGGCCAGTTGCACCTGCTTGCCGGGCGCACCCATCAGATGGACGCCCCAGGCAAAGAACGTGGACGCCAGCCCATAAGGCGTGACCCCCAGCGTGAATCGCGCAAGATGGGCATTCGCTGCGCGATCTAGGCTTTTGGTGCTGTAGCGGTCAGGCATCTCAAAGGGCGAGCGGTGGACGAACTCGGGCGGCGCTGGCGCCAGATCGCAGGGCTCGTCTGTCTGTTCATCCACTGCATCGCGCACCTCCACAGGCTTGGACTCCGAGGGGTTGCGGCGTTCTTCCTCTGGCTGCCGGGCGTCAATTCGCGTGTCGGGCATTTGATCCTCATAGGTATGTACTTCGGAAAAATGGCGCGCCGGTCCTTAGCCCATCCGCAGGCCCCCATTGACCGCAAGCGTCGCTCCCGTGATGTAGCTTGCGTCGTCCGAGGCGAGGAACCGCACGCAGCGCCCGATCTCATCGGCCTCGGCCAGACGGGAAAGGGGTATCTGTTCAAGGATCTTCTCAACCAGCTTGTCAGGAACCGCTTGAACCATAGCCGTGTCAGCATAACCCGGCGAGATCACATTGACGGTGATCCCCTTGGCCGCGGATTCGCGCGCCAATGCGCGGGTAAATCCCTCGACCCCGGCCTTTGCCGCGCAGTAATTCGTCTGGCCTGCCTGCCCATGCGCGGCGTTGACCGACGATATGTTGATGATACGCCCGAACCCGCGTTCGCGCATGCCGCCGATCACCTGCCGCGTGACGTTGAACATGGAGCCCAGATCGACCCGCATCACGATGTCCCAATCTTCGCGGTCCATCTTGTGGAACATGACATCCTTGTTGCAACCAGCATTGTTGACCAGAATATCCAGCGGCCCAATGGCCGCTTCCACGTCTCTCATTCCCTGCACGCAGGCGTCGTAATCGCTCACGTCCCACTCAAACACCGGCATTCCGGTTTCTTGCGCAAAGGTCTCTGCCCGCTCCCCTGCATCCAGATGTGAAACGGCCACTGTCACGCCTGCATCAGCGAGCGCCCTTGCCGCTGCCGCACCAATGCCTTGCACGCCGCCCGTCACAAGGGCAGTTCTGCTCTGGTCACTCATTCACTTGTTCCTTTCGGTTCTGTACTCATGCCGTGCGGGGCCGTCAGCCCTCGCGCTGCAGCAGCAGGGCAATGCCCTGCCCGCCCCCGATGCAAAGTGTCACCAACCCGCGCCGGAGACCGTCGCGCGCCATGGAATGCATAAGCCGGGTGGCCAGGATGGCGCCGGTCGCGCCGATCGGATGGCCGTGTGCGATGGCGCCGCCTTCGACATTAACGCAGTCCTCGGGCAACCCAAGCTCGTTGGCCACGGCGATGGCGATGGCGGCAAACGCCTCGTTGATCTCGGCGCGCTCGACATCGCCTGCCGACCATCCGGCGCGGTCGAGGGCCTGCTGCACCGCGGGCACAGGGCCCAGCCCGAACATGCCCGGCGCAACAGCCCCCACGCCGCTGGCCACCAATCGCGCGGCGACCTCAAGCCCGTGTTCGGCCGCAAACCCAGCAGAAGTGACGATCATCGCGGCCGCGCCTGAATTCAGCCCCGGCGCATTGCCAGCGGTGATCGTGCCATCTTCGCGGAATGCAGGCCGCAGCTTGGCCAGCCCTTCGGCTGTGGCGTCCGGGCGGTTCGATTCGTCATCTTTGAATTCGGCCTTGCCCGACTTCGCCTTGACCTCCACGGGCAGGATTTCATCGGCGAAATGGCCCGCCTCCTGCGCCTTTGAGAACCGCTGATGCGACCGGGCCGCCCGGGCGTCCTGCGCCTCGCGGCTGATCTGGAGTTCGGCAACCAGATCCTCGGTATGCCAGCCCGAATGCTTGCCCGAGAAGGCGTCATTCAGCCCGTCACGCAGCATGGCATCGTCAATCTTGCCCGGCCCCATCCGGTAGCCCCAGCGCGCGCGATCCATCAGATAAGGGGCCTGATCCATGTTCTCCATGCCCCCTGCGATCACGCAATCTGCCTCGCCCAGCCGCACAACGCGGGCGGCCGTGGCAATCGCCTCGGCCCCTGATCCGCAGACGCGGTTGACGGTCATGGCCGGAACGGATTCGGGCAAGCCACCGTTCAGCGTGGCCTGACGCGCTGGGTTCATGCCCGCCCCTGCCTGGATCACATTGCCGAACACGGCCGAAGACACCTTGTCGGCACCAAGGCCGCTGCGCCGAAGCACCTCGCCGATGACCAGCGCGCCAAGCTTCGGGGCGGCGATGGCCTTGAGGCTGCCACCAAACTTGCCAATGGCCGTGCGAACAGGAAGACACAGGACGATTTCAGAATCTTGCATGATAAGCGCTCTTTCCTTTGGGGTTTTTGATCATTGCTCCCTTCAAGTGGATTGACGGTCTTGCAGGTCTGAGCTGACGGACGACCCTGCATGGACAAACCACCCATGTTTCACGCGACCCAGCGCTGCGCCGCCCGCGCCGCGGCACCAGCCAACCGCTGGATTCGGAGGCACGTTAGCCGCCCAGCCGGGCCGTGCCATTAACGCGCGTTAATGCTGTCAGGATGCGGGACGGGTTTCCTCGGCGCAGACCCATACGGAAACGCAGGGAGGATACAATGTTGTTGAATACCAGAGATCTTGCTGGCTACCGCTTGACGGCAACAGACGGCGCGTTGGGCACGATCGACGATCTTCTGTTCGACGATCGCGCGTGGACCATTCGCTGGATTACGGCCGATACCGGCAACTGGCTGCATAGCCGCAAGGTGCTGCTCCCGCCAGAGAGCTTTGGTGAACCCGATCATGTGGGTCGCGAAATACCCATCGGCCTTGACCGCAAGCGCATCGAACAAAGCCCTGCCATCGAATCCCATCTGCCGGTGTCGCGGCAGGCTGAAGCCGATATCTATGACTTCTACGGATACACGCCCTACTGGAATCCTGTGCCCGGAGCGCCGATTGCAGGGGTAGTGGGAAACATGCCGCTCGCGTCCATCGGCACGCAGGCTTCGGATAGCGCGCAGGCGCAGCAGACAAGATCGGCTGACCCTGCAGACGCTCCATTTGCGGACATCAGCGGCGATGAGCAGGACGATCCGCATCTGCGCAGTGCGCATGAAGTGATTGGCTATCATGTCGAGGCCAAGGATGGCAGCATTGGTCATGTCGAGGACATCATGATTGACAGCAAAGGTTGGACAACGCGGTATCTGTTGATCGATACGCGCAACTGGTGGCCGGGCCGGAAGGTCCTGATCTCGCCCAGATGGGCAAGAAGCGTCAGCTGGAGTGATCGCAAGGTCCATGTCGACATGACGCGCGAGCAAGTGCGCAGCAGTCCCGAATACACCCCACAAAGGCCAATCGACCGCAGATATGAAGAGAGGCTTCACGCCCATTATGGTTACGAGCCGCACTGGCTGCGATGAGCCTGGATCGGCCCGGAATTTATGCATCGATTGCGGCCCGTGTTGAGGCACAGACTCCGGCCGACCGCGACCGATATCTGGACTTCCTGCGCGTCGCCGCGATCCTGATGGTGATTGTTGGACATTGGGTGGTGCGGGTGGTGGTCGCCCCCGATGATGAGCCGCAGGCGCAGTATCTTCTGGCCGAGCAGTCGGGCTGGCAGTGGGCCACACTGGTCTGGCAGGTGATGCCGGTGATCTTTCTGGTGGGCGGCACGCTCAACGCCGAAAGCTGGCGGCGCGCGCGCTGGGGCGGCGTCACACCCGTGGGCTGGATAAGGGCCCGGGCGCAGCGGCTTCTGCGCCCGGCAACGGCATTGCTTGTGATTTTGGTGCCCGCATGGGTGCTTTCGGAAAACCTATGGGCTGAAATGCTGCTGATCGACCTTGGGGTTGCACTTATTCCCTTGTGGTTCGTGGCGGCCTATCTGGCGGTCATCGCGCTGACCCCGGCCACGCTGGTTGTGCATGAGCGGGGGTGGAGCATGCCCATGATCACAGCGGCTATCGCAGTTGCAAGCATGGCAGATTTTCTCCGGCTGTCCGAGATGGGACCTGTGATCGGAACACTGCCCCTGGTGGGTTTGCCGAATTTCCTGTTGATCTGGGTGGCGATCTACCAGTTGGGGTATCTTTGGGCCGACAACCGGCTGCCCTCACGCGCGTGGGGAAAGCTGGCGCTGGTGGGCGCAGGCGCGACCGCACTAGAGCGCGTTGCGTTCAATCGGTTTGATAGCCTGCGGCCTTGAAGAAGTTGCGGCATTCTTCGTCGGTGAAGAGGTCGCAGACATGACCGACGACCCGCCAGAGCTCGTCATACGTTCTGGCAGCGGCTCGCCTTATCAAGGCTTTGAGCTTGGCAAACGCCATTTCGATGGGGTTCAGGTCGGGGCTGTAGGGCGGAAGGAACAGAAACCATGCGCCGACCGCCCTCATGGCCTCGGCTGCTCTGGGGCTTTTGTGCGATGACAGGTTGTCGAGGATGATCACGTCGCCCGGGCGCAGGGTCGGGGCCAGTTGGGTCTCGACATAGAGCTCGAACATCTCGCGGTTCATCGCGCCGTCGATGACCCAGGGCGCATCCAGCCTGTCATGACGCAGGGCGGCGATGAAGGTCTGGGTGTTCCAGTGACCGAAAGGTGCGTGACAGGTCAGGCGCGCGCCTTTTGCAGACCAGCCTGTGGTCTTGGCCATGTTCGTCTTGAGCGAGGTTTCGTCGATAAACCCTATGCGTGGCAACAGGTTACGCATGAAGGGCTGGCGACGCATGATCCAGTCATGGCGGGCCTGCCGGACATCAGGCCGCCTTTGCTCGACGGCTTGCAGGTCTTTTTTTGTGTGTCAGGCCGAGGCTGCGGAGGGTTCGCCAGACCGACACGCGATGGACCGTCATCTGGTGCTCATCGGCGATGTCCTGCACGAGATCATCCAGCGTGAGATCGGGCTTGGCAGCCATCCGTGCCATGATCCAATCCCGCAAACGGCCCAACTTGCCATGACCGCCACCATTGCCTTGGGCACGCGGCTCCAACCCGCCCGTCTCGCGTTTCAGGATCACCATGTCATTGACGAACTTCACCGAAACCCGGAATCGCGAGGCGGCAGAACGGTGCGAATACCCCTCCTCCACAAACGCGAAAACGCGCTCACGAAGCGCCATAGGATGTGGCTTGCCCATCTCAAACCCCCATATCTGCCCTGCAGACAGGGAATCACAGATCAAGCCTCATGGGAATCCTGAATCGGAAAGGCCGCGACACGCTCTAGTGGTGCTGATCGGGCTTGCAGGCTGGCCCTTGACCATGGTTCCGGTCGAAGGCACGCAGCTTCCCAATAACGCCGCTCCGCCGACCGTGGCGTTGTTTGCGCTGGCATCGATGCAAGTCGGGTTGGTGTTGCTGGCGCGCAGGCCAGTGCGCCTGGCGCTTGAATGGCCCTGGATATGGGCACCTTTGGCGCTGCTGGGCGCGCGGATGCTGACGCTGTTCTTGTGGCATCAAGTGGCAATGGTGACAGTGACCAATCTTGCGGTGCGGTTTGACTGGCTGCCATTGACCGAAACCATTGATGCGCGCTGGTGGGCGCAACAACCCCTGTGGGTGATCGTTTTTGCACTGGTGCTGGCGGGCTTTGTGGCCGCTGCAGGTCGGTTCGAGCAAGCAGGCAGCAAGGCCGCGCAGGAAAGCTGCGCAGGCTGGGGCATTACCGTGTCTGGTATGATGCTGGTTGCAACAGGCATCTCCGGCCTGCTTTGGCTGCGGATGACAGATCTTCCGGTGGCGCTGTCGTTTGCCTGTCTGGCCGCGCTTCTGGCAGGGTTCTGGGCGCTTGGCGCGATTGTTCGGAATGCAGGCAGGTAAACACTCTTCCCCGGACCGTTTGTGCCTGCCAACAAGGATTTCCGTTTATTATCAGATCTATCCGATACTCCCAATGATATCGCACATGCGACGAAACCTCGCGTTCGCAGACGCGGCAAGTCCGCAGCGTCCAGTGCCTAATAACCCGTGTTAATGCACTTGGTGCGCACCGTTGCTAGCGTTCGTCGAGTGGTCGCGATTTGCGCGTCGCAGCAAGGAGATAATCAGCACATGGACACAGTCCCGCAAGACCCGAAACCGCACGAAACACCCGAACAGCCTGCGCCATTGCCCAAGGTGCCCGCCAAGCCACTTCGGGAGACTCCCACCCCCCCGAATGAAATACCTGAGCCGCCAAGAGAAACGCCGCCGCCGCCCGGGCCTTTCGAAGTCCCGCAGATGCCGGATGAGTTGCCAGCGGGGCCACCCGACGAGTTTTGACCTCCATCCATCATCCACGCAGTGGTCGGACAAACCCGCGATAATGGCAAGATGGCGCTTCTCTCAACGCCGCGCCCTTAACACACGTTAATGCTTGCAGGGCAGGGTATGAATAGTTTGCCCTTGCCGACCAGAACAGCTCTGGCGAGCGTGGCAGTTCAAGCAGCGCCGAGAGGGCAACATGGGCACAACGGATACATGATTATGGAAGTTTTCAGATAGTCACCAAGCAAGTCCAATTTCGGTCGCCGCACCTGCGGTTTGCATTTCGCATCCGCCCAATCGTCCTAGCGGCGAAATGCTCAACCACAAAAATGCTCTGCTACAAGACGCTACCCACAGCGCAAACGCACACACGTCCAGGTCAGGAAAGCTGAAAGGAGCACCGCATGAAACGCCTGAACGGAAAAACCTGCATCGTCACCGGTGCCGGCAAG
>LFIK01005528.1_pt1 | contig 10135 bp, 11 predicted proteins | sample 643401 | NCBI WGS metagenome assembly LFIK01 (sample SAMN03777447, study PRJNA286221) | soda lake metagenome | biome: soda lake; feature: Kulunda steppe; material: water; isolation source: sample T5-Br brine of Lake Tanatar-5 | place: Russia: Kulunda steppe | collected 2010-07
AGCCCACGCCCACAGCCCTCACCCAAGCCACGCCATCCATGCTCGCACCCCAAGCCCCTAAGCCTCCCCAACCACAGCCAGGCAAGGCAAACAGCACGCCCAGCAGCGCTGCGACGCCTCTTTTTCCACCCAAAGCGCCCCAGCAACATATCCCACAGACGCGCCCACCATCATATGCACCCTAATGGGGCGCAGCAATGCCCGTGCCAGCCGCCCACGCCCACACACGCACGCACCTGCGCCACAGCAGCCCTGCCGCCCGCACATCATCCCGCTGCAGCCGCGCCCACACACGCACGCCCACACATGCACGCACCTGCGCCGCAGCAGCCCTGCCGCCCACACATCATCCCGCTGCAGCCGCGCCCACACACGCACGCCCACACACGCACGCACCTGCGCCGCAGCAGCCCTGCCGCCCACACATCATCCGGCTGCAGCCGCGCGCGCTCCTGCCGCAGCCCCAAGCCTTGCAGACCTCCCGCCCCACCACCACCTCTGGCACGCAGGCCCGCCAGGCCTATGCCGCCACCACTGCTGCCATGAACGGCGCTGCTGCTGGCGTCAGCAGGCGCGAGGGTGGGTGCAGGCTGGGCTTCAGCGGGCGCAGCCTCCAGCACGCGCCATACCGCCTTGGGGATGGGGCGGGAGAAGCCATGGGGGAAGGGCGAGGGGGGCACGCTGGCGGCCTGGCCTGCAGGTCAGGGCGCACTGCGCGCTTGAGTGCGTCTCTCCGTGGTGGGCTCGTTTATGTGTGTGTGTGTGTGTGTGTGCGTGCAGCGGGTGGTGCACAAGCGTGGTGCGTATCTTCTGTGCGTGTCGTGCTATAGGCTGCAAGCTGACACATGCAACACCAGCACCTAACAGCCAAGGACGAGCCAGCCTCCCTGGGGCCCTGCCTACTGCCACACAAAGAAGCACCAGGTGCAGTGCCATGCATGCCAACATGTTGCTGAAGAGCTTGAGAAGGTAGGTGCAAGTTAAACATCACAGAACAGGATGTGGGTGACTCAAGGCGTGGGCAAGTTGCACAGACACGCATGTCATGCACAGTCAGTGTTTCTAAGTTCAAGGTTTAGGGGCATGTGGCCAATTGGCTTCAGGTGCTCCTACCAAAAAACCAGTGTAGCAAGGCCAATAAAAATTTGCCAAAATTTTGGCGAGTAATTTAATAACATTCTTTACAACATGAAGCATTACACTTAGGTTGCCTCCAATTTCACACGAAGGGCGTCAGCGCACTGACGGCCAGACCCTGCACCCTGTATCAATGCAAACCTCCCCTCAGCCCAGCCTTGCAAGGGCCATGCTAATGAAACTAAGTTTCATGCCTCGTACTAACTTATACTAATTTGTCATCGCTCTCAGAGATGGTGATAGGCTGCTGCTAGCAGGGTCTGCTTGCTTTAGTGCCTTTAAAAGAATCAACTGCATCCTTCTTATATACTTGAACCAGCGCAACCAGCTTCTTCACCCATAAACATGGCACACACAAGCACAGCCCATGGCCCATATCCACAAAGTTTACATTTTGGCAACATGCTGCCTCCCCAACTCAGGAATTTTGCTGAGATCACCCAGCTTGCCGCCCTTGGATGCCTTGTCTCCACTTCCTGCCCCTCCTGGCTGCGCTTCCTGGGCCCAGCAGCCGGCCCGCAATGTCTCCTGCTGCAGTCCCTTGTTGCTGCTCCCCCGCAGATGCGCTTGCACGAGCCGCATCAGCAGCTGGGGTTGTTGCTGCAGAGGAGGCATTTTTTTCTACTGCTGCTGCTGCTGCTGCTGCTGCTGGAGAGGGGGCAGGCTGAGCTTGGGGAGGCTGTGCGAGGGCTGACTTGGCATTCGCCCAAAACTCCCTTAGAACCCCCCCCGTCGCCTCATTGAGAACACATATTGATATTTGGCTATGACAGGTACTCCCCAAAAAACTTCCAGTGGCCAATTGGCTCAATTGGCTACACAGGGTGCTCAGTGACGCCCTGCCAGGCCTCTGCGTCTACGTCATTTAGACGCAAGTGCAGTAAAATGGCGACATGTCGCGCTTACTTGAAACACTGTGCATGGAAAATGGAGGTATGGTCACAGAACAGGATCTACATCATAAGGAGCTGGCGGTGAATCCACGCACCTTGGGCTCGAGCTACGACAACAGGGCTGCTGAATGATGCGAGGGGCAGCTCCGACTCCTCAAACTCCTGCAAACAGCCATAAAACAGCCGTAGTGGCATTCTTTGAACGTTTCAGGGCTGCGCATTCTTTGAAGTTTGTGAGACTGCGGGAATCCATATGCCAACAAGCAGGGGAAACTGAGAGGGTCAGGGCAATTGACATCGGGCACAGGCACAGCTCAAAGGCAAGTCATTCCAGGGAGTGATGAGAGGTGCAGTCAAGCAACCGGCCCCGTGTCCCAGGACTTGCGCTGCCAGCTTCCAGATTATAGCTACTATGCAGGCAGGAAGCTACAGCAGGATTGACAGCGCATACGTGCTCACAGCAGCATCATATACGCACCATAGTCATGTTCCATTCAAAAATGCAGCAGGAGCATGAACTCACAGCGTACACAACCGTGACATGTACGCACACATGCAGGCAGAGATGCTGGCAAGCACGCTCAAGCACCGGCTGACCCTTCGCTGTCCCCAGGGCCCTTGAAAAGGCAGCTGACGTGCACAGATTCACAGGGCAGTGGAGCAGATGAAGCAGGTGCAGCATGCAGACCCACACGGGAGGCGATGCAGGGTAGTGTAGCAGCCAGGGCGCGGCGCTTGGCCGACTTGCCACACCAGCAGCAGGCGTGGTTCATGGGCCTGGGAGGGGAGCAGGTGCCTAGATAGTGCACGCACATCTATGTCGACAGTCGCAGCAGCACGCGCCAAGCGCTCGATGGGGAACGGCTCGTATGGGTGTGCGTCCCGCAGGTGATGCATCCGGTCTTGCATGACGGCATTCAGCGCCGCCTTTGCGGCGCCATACCTGTGGGCGCATATGCAGATACCACGTGGGAGCGTGGATGCTGTCAAGCAGGGGCAGGTACAGCACACAGGCAGTGCGAATGCTTCACGCTCCAGCCACCACTGCAAAACAGAGCAGTGGTGCATTTGTATGTGCCTGCTTGTGATTAGACTAGGAGTGTTCGTGTGTGTGTGTGCGCGCGCGTACTTGGTGTGCACACATGTTTGTAAACATCTGTGTGGTCGCTGTTTGAGAGCTGTGCAAGGGGCTTTGGCTGCAACTGGAGCGATTGGGGCAGTGCCTTGATGCATCCGCCACAAACAGGCGCGGCTGCTGGGATCCAGCTTGACCAGAAGCACACAACAGCTGGGATGTGCTCTCTGGCGGGCAGCAACATCACATTTTAGCGTGCTGCTGAGCAGCAGTGTCGTGCTCTGACACACTCTCTGGAGCGTAGCAGTGTTGTGCTCTGTCCAGCTTGGGGGATCATACGGCGACACACGCCAGTCCCGCCCCATCCCCACTCCAGAAAGGGGGGTGCGGAGCTGCATGCCCTGGCTGCAGGCTGAGCACCCTGCCCAAGTGCTGCTTGGGCCGAGCATGCTGCACGCAGCACAACCCGTGCCCCGTGCCAAGCGCGCTGCATGCCTCGCTCCCCCCCGCTCCCCAGCAAAGCGGGCTGCATGCCTTGTGCCCTGTGCCGCACCTCCCGTTGGCGGTGGCGAGCTCTGCCTGCAAGCGGGCCACCTCAGCTTCATTGCCAGCCTTGGCAGCCGCTTTCAGCCTCCCGGCCAGCGCATCAGCGCGGCCCTTGTGCTTGAGGTTCTGCAGGCGCAACGGTCAGGAGAGCACTATGAGTCTAGCAGTAAATTGCAGCACCAGGAGAGGACCACCAAGAACACCAAGATCATCAAGTCAAGTCACAGCACCGCGTCCAGTCACAGCACCAGGGAAGCCTGCGCAGGCCGGCCGGTCAAGTCACAGAACTTGCAGGTGTTTGCGCATGCCGACCGGTTTACTCACAGCACCGGGGTATGCGCTATGCCTGAGGAGGCAGCGTGTACTTCAGTCATGTGTGGAAAGACACATGTGAGCGTGCCGGTGTGTGTTGCTAACCACTGTGAGCGTGCGTGCACACCACAGAGCACCAGAACCACGGCAGAGCCCCACCACACCCACTCACGCACCAGAGCCCCACCACACCCACTCACGCACCAGAGCCTCACCACACCCACAGCACACCTGAGCCCTACCACACCCGTGGTGGAGCCCCACCACACCAGCCCACAAATCACAGCCCAACCCACCACACCCATTGTAGAGCCACGCACCTCCTGCGTCGCTGCCTTCATGCGCTCAGCCAGGCCGGCGCACGCCTCGCACTCGGCAAACATCTCGCCCAGCATGGGGGAGGAGGTGCCCATGAGGTGGCGCACGGCCGAAGGCATCAGCGTGCGGCCGCTGCGGACGGCAGCGGGCGACGCGGGGGCAGCACATGGGGCTGACACAGCACTGATGACACAGCAGCCAGTCCCGGCCTCACAAGATGGGACAAGGGATTGAAAATCGCCGAGGTGGGAGCTGAGCTGCAGCCTGAGGGACGAGGAGATGTCCACGGCCCGCAGGTTGTTTCGCGGGGGTCAATGGGAGGCACACAGGTACAGACAAACAGGCACAGACACAGACACAGACACAGACACATAGGCACAAATGCACAGACACAGACACACAGGCACAGACACACAGACACAAGGCACAGGCACACAGGCACAGACACACAGGCACAGACACACAGACACAGGCACAGGCATACAGGCACAGACACACAGGCACAGACACACAGACACACAGGCACAGGCACAGGCACAGGCACAGACACACAGGCACAGGCACAGGCATGGGCACAGGTGCAGGTCCAGCTAAAGGCAAGCCCCTCCCATATGCTCCTCCCTTGATCCTGCCTCCCTCCAACGCTACTGCCTTCAAGGCACACTCCCTTGCTCCTCTGCCAGGAGGGGCCCCTAGAGCAGCTAGGCCAGCTCCTGCCATGATCCACCCTTTATCAAATGCCACCTCCCCTGCCTGGCGCATGCCTCCAAGGCTCCCTCCCTCGTGATCCTGCCAGGGACCGCCAGAGGCTCCTCTGTGTGCAACGGGCCCTTCTTGCAATTCTATGGAGGTCGCATGCGCGCTATGCTGTTAAGGTTGCATGTGCGCGCAAATAAATAAGAGCACACACATGCACACGCACCTTGCGGGCAGCAGGGCCATGGCTGACGCAAAGGGCAGCAGTGGCTGCAGGCGCTCTGGCTGGAGCGGCCCGTATTGCGCGTGCGTGAGGTAGGGCTGCTGCTGCTCGGCCGCCTGTACAGTACGCAGCACGCAGCGCCCGCCGGTATCGGCAAGTCAGATGGTTTTTAGATTGAGGATTTTTGAAACGCAAGTTTTTGGGGCGCGGAGCGCAGAGGAAGCTGTACAATTGGACAGACAGGCTGACGCAGGTGGCACATACTCTGATGTACCTGCAAGGCCGCCGCGCATGCATGCTCACATGCTCCGGACAGGCATGTGCGATGAGGACGACGCTCCCCTGGTGCGACACGCTCCCTTGCACGTTGGCCCGGCTCCGCCGCCAGATCACTCACCATCTGCTCCCATGCATCAATGCGGGTCACTCACCATCTGCTCGCATGCATGGATGTAATTCCCTCACCATCTACTCACATGCTCGGTGTCACTCACCATCTGTTCGCATGCGTCACTCACCACACCTCGCGAGCGTCACTCACCATCTCCTCACATGCGTCAATGAGGCGCGAGGCACTTGGTGCGGAGCCGTCATACGTGTACCTATAGTCCGGGCAGGTCCCTGCACGACGGCGCAGCAGCACACAATGACTCTGCCACGCTGAGCAGCAGCGTGCAGTGACCACAGCACGCTGAGCAGCAACAGCCGTGACCGCAGCACGCAGCCCAGCAACACACTCAGCAGCAGGGCGCTCAGGCTGCAGTGCGCTTATCATTCATACAGCAGCATGCACCTTCCTCAGGCAGCCGTGTGCATATGCAGCATATGATAAGCTCAGTTTATGCACCCTGTGTAACCTCAGCAATGCCCCAACACCTGCATACATCATGCACCCACACAACAGCAGCTTGCTTGGCACCCTCAGCAGTGCGGTGCTGTGAGTTGGCATCCGGTAGGAGCCTGCCAGGCACGCCGGCCATATAGCACGCAATTCATGATTATGTCCAGCAGCCAGCATGCCGCCCCGCAGGTAGTTGCCTGCGCCTGCAGGGGCTTTGACGCCGACCCAGGCACCCGCGTCTGCCCGCGTGTTGCACTCACCATTGATGTACATGTCCAGCAGCCAGATGCAGCCCCGCAAGTAGTTGCCTGCGTCTGCGCTGGCTTTGACGCCATCCCAGGGATCCGTGTCCGCCCGCGTGTGGTACTCCGTGCACGCCTGCACACACCCGTATGCGCCGCGCACGAGAGCAGGGTCCTCAAGGGTTCAGGTCTCCGTGCCTGCACCCATCTGCAGCAGATAGCACACCCAACACACTAGGGGGCTGTGCAGTGCTTGAGCACTAGCTGACGCACACAGGGGGGGCGCTTGGGCTGGCCATCATAACAAGAGCAGATCTTGGCTACTGGGCATTTTGTAGGGTGCACAAGCAAGCCTGATTGGTGAGCACGGGCGGTGGGAACAGACCTGCCACAAAGCAGGGGCGCTATGAAGGTGGAGCAGGGCAACTCAGCAGAGCAGCGTGTCCCTTGGGCGGCAGTACAAGCATGCCACTGGTGCATGTCAACGTGCAAACACATGCTCATCCAGGCATATCCCAGCACAGCCTAACCATCCTCACCCGCAGCAGGCTTGCCAGCTGCAGCAGGTTAATGTAGGGCACGCCTGTGCCCTCATCCACGTGGCAGATGGACGAGGCTGCGCCCTGGCTGGTCTTCTTGCGCAAGGACCAGTAGTAGGGCCACAGCCCTCCCGAAGCTGCGCGCATGCAATGCGGCACATACACAACCAGACCTTGCTTTCAGCGCCAAGCATCTGTGTGGTTACACACACGCACGCGTATGATATGCAGGCATGCAGCAAAGCACTCCACCTCAGGGCAGCAGCACAGCGCACCGCCAAGCAAGCCCTGCGTATGGACTTGTGAGCCCCATCCGAGGAAGAGAGGTGCCGGTCATGTACCGGTGTACCTGATGCATGTGTGTCAGGGCCGCAAGAGCACATGGCTCGTGTGCCTTGCACTGTGTGAGCTTTGGTGCATACGCCACGGAGGTCGTGACAAGTGCACAGGAGAGCACCCCAGGTTGTGACGCATGCACAGGAAACGTAAGTGCGCAGGAGACGTGAGTGCACAGGAGATGTAAGTGCACAGGAGAGCACCCCAGGTTGTGACGCATACACTGGAAACGTGAGTGCACAGGGGACGTGAGTGCACAGGGGACGTAAGTGCACAGGAAATGTGAGTGCACAGGAGATGTAATTGCACAGGAGAGCACCCCAGGTTGTGACGTATACACTGGAAACGTGAGTGCACAGGAGACGTGAGTGCACAGGGGACGTAAGTGCACAGGAGATGTGAGTGCACAGGAGATGAAAGTGCACAGGAGAGCACCCCAGTTTGTGACGTATGCACAATAGACGTGAGTGCACACGGGACGTGAGTGCACAGGGGACATGAGTGCACAGGGGACGTAAGTGCACAGGGGACGTGAGTGCACAGGAGATGTAAGTGCACAGGAGAGCACCCCAGGTTGTGACATGTATACAGGAGACGTGAGTGCACAGGGGACGTAAGTGCACAGGGGACGTGAGTGCACAGGAGACGTGAGTGCACAGGGGACGTAAGTGCACAGGAGATGTAAGTGCACAGGAGAGCACCCCAGGTTGTGACATATACACAGGAGATGTGAGTGCACAGGAGACGTGAGTGCACAGGAGACGTGAGTGCACAGGGGGCGTAAGTGCTAAGGAGACGTGAGTGCACAGGGGACGTAAGTGCACAGGGGAGCACCCCAGGCTGCCAACATCACTTGCCCCCCTCTCTCCCTGTCTCATTCCGCCATTATAGACGCACGCAGGCAGGGAGGGGCACACACGCGTACACACACCTCCTGAGCTGAGTGCCACACCACGCAGTGGGGGCAGGTAGTCGTTGCCACTGGCCATGACCGCCAAGAGCATCAGGTCCATCTTGGCGCCCAGCAGCTTAGCGCGGTCACCCTGCAGATTCCATTCGCCATGAGCAGCAGCCACTTTGGAGTGAACCTCATCACAGGGGAGGAGGGGTGGGGGGGACAGAGGGGGGGGCCTGGCCCAGGAAATGCGGCGTGCACTCTGTGTGCAAAGTAAACCAATCGAGCAACAGGCCAGGTCACGGAAAAAGATAGTGGTATAAAAAGACATCTGCCACCTGTGGCAGCCGCAGTGAGCATCCAAACAAGGCTGGCCTCGTACAGCAAGCAGGCAGTTGCAGAGCAGCAGCACAGCAGGACTGTGCTATTTCATTTGCTGGCCATGGGCACCTGACAGTGCATACCAGTCACAGCTCTGCACAGACTACCTGAGGACATGACGCATACCCATCACGCACCTCAGAGGTACTGACGCAGAGCTCATGATGGGTATGCGTGGACCATGGCCACTGAACAAAGCAGGTCTGATGCAGAGCTCATGATGGGTATGCGTGGACCATGGCCACTGAACAAAGCAGGTGGGCACCCCACGGAAAGTTGCACCAATTATATGATTCAGGGCCCTCCGACACCAAGACGCAGGTGCCAAACACGCACATCTGACGTGTTGAGTTGCGCATACTTAAGAAGTCGTTGCACTTCCGACTGAGGCGGCAACATCATCATCATCAGCAGCAGCAGCAGCAGCATTCATCAACCCCCCACCATTATCACCATCATCATCACTATCAGCAGCGGCATCAAGTTCCTGCTTCACAATCATTGACTACTGACCATCTCCAGCTGGCTGTGGCTTGGATGGAACATATTGGACAGCCACGCCTTGTGGAGCAATGCGGTACAAAACACCTGTGGAGGGCACATGCGGTTCAAAACACTTGTTGAGGGCGGGCGCAGTCAAGGCTGGAACAGGGTGTCACATACATCATGGTGGCCGGCCAGAAGGGTATCACAGCCTGTGTGCTTGGACAGAGCTGAAAGTCTGCTTGCTGGCTGGTGACGCTGCGGATCTCTGTGCGTGGCCTCATCAGAGGGGGTGGGGGAAGATGTAAGGGGAGGGGAAGATGCCGTGCGTTCTAGGTGTGCCATGCCAGATGCAGACGCACCTGCTCGCTGGCCACACACTTACTGACGCTTACTGACTGCACCCTGCCGTGCGCATTGGCAGCTGCATAGGTTGATGTAACCCATGCGCAAAGCGCCCCTAGTGATGTAACCCCTGGCCGCCCCCCGGAACACGTGCCACTTTATGTGCACATGCTAAAAAAGCTGGCAGACGCACGCCAGCAAGGAAAGGACTGCCAGCAAAGGAAGGACTGCCAGCAAGCAATGGACTGCCAGCAAACAAAGCATTATCAGCAAAAGAAGCACTGCCAGCAAGGGGAGAACCACCAGCAAGGGAAGTACCGCCAGCAAGCAAAGGGCCCTGGTCCATGGCTGCGCATGCACACATGGCGCATGCACACATGCCCGTCCGCCAGACGGAACTAACCGGCATGTCTGACTGGATCCCTTGTTGCTGGCCGGCCATCGCGCAGTTGGCCACGTACAGGTTCTCCATCCAAGACACGCACGCCATCAGCACCAGGTCTGCGTCATCACCCACAATCACTGCGGAGCACGGGCCATCGCACACGCATGGGGCCGATGCACGTGCACGAGGCCGCATCAGGGCTGGAGCAGGGCCATCCCACCATGGCAGGAGTCAGCAGGCTTGAGAGCATGAGCAGCCAGGGCAAGTTGGGCAGCAGCCAGTTTAAGTGAGCCACAGGAGCAAGCGCAGGTAGGCAGAGCGGCCATGGGCATGCGCAGTGGCCAGTGCACAGGGAGGCAGATGCAGCTTGGTCTGTCAGAAGGGTGCCAGCAGAGTCAGCGTTGTCAGATGCCAGCAACAGCAGAGTCAGCGTTGTCAGATGCCAGCAACAGCAGAGTCAGCGTTGTCAGATGCCAGCAACAGCAGAG
>LFIK01005529.1_pt1 | contig 10131 bp, 9 predicted proteins | sample 643401 | NCBI WGS metagenome assembly LFIK01 (sample SAMN03777447, study PRJNA286221) | soda lake metagenome | biome: soda lake; feature: Kulunda steppe; material: water; isolation source: sample T5-Br brine of Lake Tanatar-5 | place: Russia: Kulunda steppe | collected 2010-07
AGGGTGTCGAAGGCCAGCGACGACTTGCCGGAACCGGAGAGTCCGGTGACCACGATCAGCCTGTCACGGGGCAGCTCGACATCGATATCCTTCAGGTTGTGGGTGCGGGCACCCCTCACCAGAATCCTGTCCATTCCCACCTCGGGCGCACGGCAAAAGATCGATTATACGGGCTCGGTCGCGCTGGCGGCAAAGCGGCGCCGGGACGCGGCTTTCCCTGGGTGGTGGCGAGCCGCTAGAATATGCGATTCACTCAAGGGTGCATCGCACCCGAGCATGGAACGCCATCATCCCTATGCGAAAGGTTTCCGGGCTGCTGCTGCCCAGCGAACGGCGCGCCATCACCGGGCTGGCCAGCCTCTATGCCACGCGCATGCTGGGCCTGTTCATGGTGCTGCCGGTACTGGCTCTCTACGCCGACGACCTGACCGGCGCCACTCCCCTGCTGGTGGGGCTGGCACTGGGTGTCTATGGCCTCACCCAGGCGCTGCTGCAGATACCCTTCGGTGCGCTCTCCGACCGCATCGGCCGCAAGCCGGTGATCGCCTTCGGCCTCGTGCTCTTCATGATCGGCAGCGTGGTGGCGGCGAACGCCGAGTCCATGGGCGGGGTGATTCTGGGGCGCTGCCTGCAGGGCAGTGGGGCGGTGGCCGCCGCGATCATGGCGCTGCTCGCCGACCAGACCCGCGAGCAGGTGCGCACCGCGGCCATGGCCACCATCGGGTTGTCCATCGGCGTGGCCTTTGCCCTGGCCATGGTGCTGGGTCCCTGGCTGGCCGCCGGCTTCGGGCTCTCCGCGGTGTTCTGGTTCACCGCGGTGCTGGCCGTGCTCGGTCTGGCAGTGCTGTGGAAGCTGGTTCCCCCCGCGCCGCGCCGCCTTCAGCACCGCGACGTCGGCATAGAGCGCAGCCAGCTCGCCGCGACCCTGGGGCGCCACGAGCTGCTGCGTCTGGATCTCTCCATCTTCGCCCTGCACCTGATCCTGATGGCGATCTTCGTTGCCGTGCCCTTCCGGCTGGTGGAGGCCGGAATCGCGGTGGAGCGCCACGGCCTCACCTACCTGGGCGTCATGCTGCTGGCCTTCGCCGGCATGGTGCCGCTGGTGATCCTGGCCGAGAAGCGCCGTCAGATGAAGGCGATGTGTCTGTCGGCCATCGCCGCCATCGCCCTCAGTCTCGGCGGACTGGCCGGACTGGACGGCAGCCTCTGGGGGCTGCTGGGCTGGCTGCTGCTGTTCTTCATTGCCTTCAACCTGCTCGAGGCGACCCTGCCGTCGATGCTCAGCAAGCTGGCCCCCGCCGGGGCCAAGGGGACCGCCATGGGAGTCTACTCCACCAGTCAGTTCCTCGGGGCCTTCCTGGGCGGGGTGCTGGGCGGCTTTCTGGCCCAGCAGTGGGGGCTGGCCGCGGTGTTCGTCGGCTGTGGCCTGTTGGGAGTCGTGTGGCTGGCGCTGATGGCGGGCATGACGCCGCCGCCCCACCTGGCCAGCGAGGTGGTAGCGCTGGACGACGAGCACCAGGGCGCGGCCCTCGCGAGCCTGGCAGCCCGCTTCGCCGAGGTCGTCGGCGTCGAGGACGTGCTGGTGGTTGCCGAGGATCGGCTGGCCTACCTCAAGGTTGACCGTCGGCGCCTCGATGAAGAAGCCTTGGCAAGAGTGATCGATAATGGCAAGGAGCGGGCCTGATGGTCTGCTCGTAATGAGCGTCTCGTAATGAGCGTCTCGCAATGATTGTCTCGCAACGACTTGGCTCGCAAGCAGGCGCTAGATGCGCCATCCTGCAGGCCTGCCTGCAGCCACATGTATTCATGACAGCAAGGAGTCCAACATGGCCCGTGGCGTCAACAAGGTCATTCTGATCGGCAACCTGGGACAGGATCCCGAGGTTCGCTTTCTGCCCTCCGGGGCTCCGGTGGCCAACCTGCGGCTGGCCACCACCGATACCTGGATGGACAAGCAGTCCGGCCAGCGCCAGGAGCGCACCGAGTGGCACACCCTGGTGATGTTCAACAAGCTGGCCGAAATCGGCCAGCAGTACCTCAAGAAGGGCTCTCGCATCTACGTCGAGGGTCGCCTCCAGACTCGGAAATGGCAGGGCCAGGACGGTCAGGACCGCTACAGCACCGAGATCGTGGTCAACGACATGCAGATGCTCGATTCACGGAGTGGCGGTGGTGACGTCCAGGGCGGCGGTGCCCCCCAGGGCGGCCAGTACGGCGGCGCTCCTCAGCAGGGCGGCTATGGCGGTGCTCCCCAGCAGCAGGGCGGTGCGCCTCAGCAGCAGGGCGGCGGCTATGGCGGCCAACCCCAGCAGCCAGCTCCCCAGCAGCGTCCCGCTCCGACTCCTCCTGCGGGGCAGCCCCAGGGCGGACAGCAGGGCGGACAGCAGGGGAATCAGCAGAGCAACTATGGGGCGCCGGATCCGGGCAGCTTCGACGACTTCGATGACGAGATTCCGTTCTAGAGCAGAGCGATCCGCCGGGCGCAGGGAGAAGCACGAGTGAAGTTGCTGATACTGGATGCCGGCCACTGCCTGAGCCTGGCGCTGGCCCGGGAGGCCAATCGGCGCGGCGACACCGAACTGGTCATCGACGCCGGCAGCCTGGTAAATGCCGAGCGGCTCGCCGAGGTGGCGCCGGATGCGTTGATCATTCCACCGATGTCGCGCCCCATCCAGGCCGCGCCGGCCGAGGTGACGGCCCATGCCGAGGCGGTAGAGCAGTGCCTGGAGGTGTGTCGGGAGGCCGGTATCCCCCTGGTATGGTGCGTCTCCGACCAGCTCTACGAGGATGGTTTCGCCGAGCCGATTGATGAACACGTCATCCCGCGGCCTCGGGATGAGAGCCTGCGCCGTCTGGTGGCCACCGGCGATCGCATCCGTGCGGAGTGTCCGCGGCACCTGATCGTGCGCCTGGGTCCACTGTTCGCCCTCGAGGGCAGTCATGCCTGGCTGGGTGAGCTGGTCGATACAATGGTGGCCGGGCGGGAGGTGCGCGGCGAGGCCGACGTCACCTGCTGTCCCACTTCCGCCGACGCCGTGGCCATGTCGCTGGTCGGCATGCTCCAGCAGCAACACTGCGGTGCCGATGCCTGGGGCAGCTACCATCTGGCCGGCACCGAGCCGGTCAGTGTCTACACCTTCGTTTCCATGGTGCGTACCCAGCTCTCCACGCGTCTCGAGGGCCTCGGCAACGAGGCCCCCCTGGGAGAGGTGAAGGCCATGCATCACCATCACGACCATCCGCTGCGGCGGGTGCTCAATTGCCGGCGGGTGCTCGAGGTGTTTGGCGTCCACCAGAAGCCCTGGCGGCTCGAGGTGGGGAGGATGCTCGACGCCTGGTGCGAAGCCAGCCATCGTCGCCGTGAACTACCGGAGGAGCCCTCTCCCCCATGAATGCCCTGCGCAGCCTGCTCTTCTACGTGGGCTACTTCCTCATCATGCTGATGTGCGGCCTGCTGTTCGTGCCGCTTGCGCCCCTTCTGCCGTTGAGCAGCCGCTACCGCCTGCTCAACATCTACAATCACCTGATTACCGCCTGGTTTCGCTGGGCGTGCGGGGTGCGCTATGAGATTCGTGGACGCGAGCGCCTGCCGGCGGGCCCCTGCGTGATCATGTCCAACCACCAGAGCGAGTGGGAGACCATCTACCTCCAGGTCCTCAAGCCGCCAATCTGCACCGTGCTCAAACAGGAGCTGCTGCATATTCCGCTCTTCGGCTGGGGGCTGCGCCTGCTGCACCCCATCGCCCTGGATCGCAGCAGGCCCGCCCGGGCCATCAAGCAGGTGCTCACCCAGGGCAAGCAGCGCCTGGAGGAGGGGCTCTCGGTGCTGATCTTCCCCGAGGGCACGCGCGTCGCGCCGGGGCAGCGCAAGCGCTACAACAAGAGCGGCCCGGTGATCGCCTGTCGCGCCGGCGTGCCGGTCGTGCCGATAGCCCACAACGCCGGTGAGCGCTGGCCGGGGCGCCACTGGGTCAAGAACCCGGGGCGGCTGTCGCTGGTGGTGGGCGAGGCCATCGAGACCACCGGGCGCACCCCGGAGGAGGTGCTGGTAGAGGTGGAGGCCTGGATAGAGGCGACGCTCATCGATATCTCCGAGGTGCCGCGGCCGACCTCCCCGACGCCGGGGGCTAACGCCGGGAAGGACGCGGTCTGAGGGGAGGGCGCGTCTGCGCAAGATTCACCAACGCAAGAAGGCGCCCCGCGGGGCGCCTTCTTGCGTTGGGCCGACGCTCGATCGGCCCGTGGGACTCGCTCTGGGCACGTCAGTCCGTGAACTTCTCCAGCACCAGGCAGGCGTTGGTGCCGCCGAAGCCGAAGCTGTTGGAGAGCACGCGTTCGACCTTCACGCCGGCGCGACACCGGGTGACGATATCGAAGCCCGCGGCCTGCTCATCGAGGGTGTCGATGTTGGCCGAGGCGGCGATGAAATCGTTCTCCATCATCAGCAGCGAGTAGATCGCCTCCTGCACGCCGGTGGCCCCCAGCGAGTGCCCGGTGAGCGACTTGGTGGAGCTCATGGCCGGCGTGGTGTCGCCGAAGACCTCGCGGATCGCCTTGAGCTCGGCCACATCGCCCACCGGGGTGGAGGTGCCGTGGGTGTTGATGTAGTCGATCTTGCCTTCCACCGTGGACATGGCCTGGCGCATGCAGCGCATCGCGCCCTCACCCGAGGGGGCGACCATATCGTGGCCGTCGGAGGTGGCGCCGTAGCCAGCGACTTCGGCATAGATCTTCGCTCCGCGTGCGCGGGCGTGCTCCAGTTCCTCGAGCACCAGCATCCCGCCCCCGCCGGCAATGACGAAGCCGTCGCGGGCCTGATCATAGGGCCGCGAGGCCTTGTCCGGGGTGTCGTTATACTGGGTGGATAGCGCGCCCATGGCGTCGAACAGGCAGGAGAGGGTCCAGTGCTCCTCCTCGCCGCCGCCGGCAAAGACCACGTCCTGCTTGCCCATCTGGATCTGCTCCACGGCGCTGCCGATGCAGTGGGCCGAGGTGGCGCAGGCCGAGGAGATGGAGTAGTTGACCCCCTTGATCTTGAACTGCGTGGCCAGGCAGGCGGAGACGGTGCTGCCCATGGTGCGGGTGACCCGATAGGGGCCCACGCGGCGCAGGCCCTTCTCGCGCATCAGATCGGCGGCCTCCACCTGGTTGGCGCTGGAAGCGCCTCCGGAGCCAGCGATCAGGCCGGTACGCTCGTTGGAGACCATCTCCGGAGCCAACCCCGAATCCTCGATGGCCTGGGCCATGGAGACGTAGGCGTAGGCCGCGGCGTCGCCCATGAAGCGGCGCAGCTTGCGGTCGATCAAGGCGTCAAGGTCGATGTCCACGCTGCCGGCAACCTGGCTGCGGAACCCGCGCTCGGCGTAGTCATCCTTGAAACGAATACCCGAGCGCCCTTCCTTGAGCGCCTCGAGAACGGCCTGACTGTCGTTGCCCAGACAGGACACGATGCCTATGCCGGTGACTACCACTCGTCGCATGGGAGCCTCCTGATTCAGAAGTTCGCGGTGGAAGTAAACAGGCCGACACGCAGGTCAGTGGCCTGATAGATGTCGCGGCCATCGACCGACACGGTGCCGTCAGCCATGCCGAGAATCAGGCGCCGCGTGATGATGCGCTTGATGTCAATCTTGTAGGTGACCCTGCCGGCCTCGGGCAGGATCTGGCCGGTGAACTTCACCTCGCCACAGCCCAGGGCGCGGCCGCGCCCCGGATGGCCGAGCCAGCCCAGGTAGAAACCGACCAGCTGCCACATGGCGTCCAGACCCAGACAGCCGGGCATTACCGGGTCGCCGGGGAAGTGGCACTCGAAGAACCACAGCTCGGGGTCGATATCCAGCTCGGCGATCAGCTCGCCCTTGCCGAAGTCACCGCCATCCTCGTAGATGCGAGTGATGCGGTCGAGCATCAGCATGTTGGGAGCGGGTAGCTGAGCGTTGCCTGGGCCGAACAGCTCGCCGCGGGAGCAGGCCAGCAGTTCTTCGCGATCAAAGGAGTGTTGCTTGGTCACTGGATCATTCCGAAGGTCGAAGGTATTGTGCGCGGCAGGCGAACAGCCGCCGCCAGGCGACAGTCAACAAGTCTACTGTCAGCGTAGAGGGAATGCACGCCGGGTGTCCCTTGCCGGTGCCAGCGTGGAAAGTTTGCGGAGCTCGGGGGTGGTACAGTAATTGCCCGGGCAGCCGATAAAGCGATCAAGACCTTCCCCTCACGCATGAGTCGAGTCAACGCCATGTGGCCACCCTTCTCCCTCAACCGCCCGCTGATGTGGGTGGGTCTTGCGGGCCTCACGTTCAGCGTCTGGCTGCCCGATCTGGCCCTGCGCGCGGTTGCCGTCACTCTGGTCGGGCTCGGCCTGGCAGACGCCTGGCGGCAGGTGCGTCGTGAGCATCAGCATGCGCGGCTTGGCCAGGAGGCATTGGCGCTGACCGAGGATGGCGTCATCGTGACCGACGACGCCAATCGTATCCTCGCCGTTAACCCCGCCTTTACCCGGATCACCGGCTTCAGCTTCGCGGAGGTGAAGGGCCGTAATGCCACTTCGCTGTCGGCGTCGCGCCACGACACCGCCTTCTTCGAGGGTTTCTGGGAGACCCTGCGCAGCAGCGGGCGCTGGGAGGGGGAGATGTGGAACCGCCGCAAACATGGCGATGAATACCCCGAGTGGCTGCGCGTGCGTGCCATCAACGATGTCAGTGGTCGGCTGAGTCACCATGTCTATCTGTTCACCGACATTTCGATGCACAAGGCACGCGAACGTGATCTGCGTCGGATCGGCTTCGAGGACCCCCTCACTGGCCTGCCCAATCGCCGCCGCCTGCACGACCTGATGGGGTCACGGCTGCGCCAACTGCGGGCCGGTGAGAGCCTTGATATCGCGTTGATTGACATCGACGGCTTCAAGGAGGTCAACGACTCTCTTGGCGTCGAGCAGGGCGACCGCCTGCTGGCGCGGTTCGGCCAACGCCTGGCCAACCAGGTAGCCGGCGGCGTCGTAGGACGCCTTGGCGGCGACGAGTTCATGGTGATCCGCACGACCAATTTCGACGATCACGACAAGTGGGTCGCCAGCCTTCGGGACCACCTCGCCGAGCCCTTCGAGCTTCAGGGGCAATCGTTGCGCCTGGGGCTCACCATCGGCAGCTGTCGCGCGCCGGATGATGGGCGGGACTCCGGCACGCTCTTCCAGCGCCTGGAGTCGGCGCTCTATACCGCCAAGCGACATGGGCGCAATCATAGCCAGCGCTTCCGTCCGGCCCTCGACGTGCAGGAGAGTCCGCAGCTGGGCATCGTCAATGACCTGCGCCACGCCCTGGCCACCGGCTCCCAACTCGAGTTGCACTATCAGGGGCAGCACCGCCTGGGGGATGGCGGCCTGGTGGGCTGGGAGGCACTGCTGCGCTGGCGCCACCCCCGCGACGGCATGATTTCGCCGGCCGACTTCATTCCGCTGGCCGAGCGACATGGTCTGATGGCCTCGCTGGGCAATTGGGTCATCGACGAGGCGCTGGCCTGCCAGTCGCGCTGGCGCCGATTGGGGATGCCTGAGCTGCCCATCTGGATCAACGTTTCTGCGCTGCAGATGTTCCAGGGCGAACTGGAGTCCTCCCTCAGCGCAGGTCTGGCGCGTCATGGGGTGCCAGCGCCGCTGCTGGGTCTGGAGATCACCGAATCCGTGCTGCTCGACGGGCGTGCCGGCGACATTGCACCGCGCCTGGAAGCATTGCGCACGCTGGGACATCCCGTTGCCATCGATGACTTCGGCACCGGCTATTCGTCGCTGGGCTATCTCAAGCAGCTACCCCTGGACAAGCTCAAGCTCGATCGCACCTTTATCCGGGCCCTGCCCGGCGATCGCGCCGACGCGGCCATTGTCAACGCGGTGCTGGCGATGGCCCGAGGTCTCGACCTGGAAGTGATCGCGGAAGGAGTCGAAACCGAGGCGCAGCGCGACTTCCTGCTGGCTGCCGGCTGCGTTCTGGTACAGGGATTCCTCTATGCGCGCCCGGAGCCGGCAGACGCCATCGAAGCGCGCTGGCTGCCGGCGGTATCAGGCGGGGGAAGTGCGGCGCTCGCCGCGGCCAAAGTGAATGGTTAGCCACAGACAGAGCAGCCCCCACACCAGCGCCTGAACCGGAAGCAGCCAGGGCGCGATGGCTACATCGGCCAGCCGGGCACCGGCGAAATAGGAGGCCGGACCGCTGATGGCTCCCCCCAGCACGGCGAGCCAGGGTCGCTGCCACAGCCAGGCCAGCGAGTGGTGAATCAGGGTGGCGAACAGCGGCCACAGCAGCCATATCCATAGCGGCAATACGCCGAACATCAGCGGTTGATCACCGAAGTCGAAGCCGCCGGCCAGGGTCAGACCGCCGTCCACCACGAGTCCCAGTCCCGCAAAACCCGCCAGCCAGCGCCACTCTCCTGGCCGTGCCTGCCAACCCAGATGAAGCGTCAGAATGACGGCCGCCGCCGGCGCCGCGATCCACGACCCCCCCAGCACGCAGGCCAGCCAGCCCAGTTCGAAGGCCACCAGGTTGAGCAAAGCCCGGCGAGTACCCGGCTGGAGAAGGGCCGACGCCAGGGCCATCGTTCAGTGACTGCCGGTCTGGGGGGCGGGGCGAGCACCGGGCTTGGCCAGCAGCAGGTGGCAGGTGCCGATGCTGCGTTCCAGAAAGCCTCCCTCGCAGTAGCAGAGGTAGTAGCGCCACATACGGATGAAGCGTTCGTCATAGCCCAGCTTGCGTACCCGCTCGAGGTTGGCCTCGAAGCGGTGGCGCCATTCGCGCAGGGTGCGCGCGTAGTGGGTGCCGATCTCGTCCAGGGCCAGCACGTTCAGCGACGTGCGCCGGGACAGGCCATCGAGGATGGCGCGGTGGGAGGGCAGGAAGCCGCCCGGGAAGATATAGCGCTTGATGAAGTCCATCTCGCGCTTGGCCGCCTCGAAGCGCTGATCGCGGATGGTGATGGCCTGCAGCATGGCCATGCCGTCGTCGGTCAGCAGGCGATCCAGGGTGACCAGGTAGGTGTCCAGATACTGGTGACCCACCGCCTCGATCATCTCCACCGAGATCAGCCGATCGAATTGCCCGGAGAGCTCCCGGTAGTCCTGCTTGAGCAGGGTGATGCGGTCACCCAGGCCCTCCTCCTCGATGCGCCGAGCGGTATGGGCGTACTGCTCCTCCGAGATGGTGGTGGTGGTAACCCGGCAGCCGCGGGTGCGGGCGGCGTGAATGGCCAGCCCACCCCAGCCGGTGCCGATCTCCAGGAGGTGATGTTGGGAACGCACGTCGAGGCGGTCGAGCATCAGGTCCAGCTTGAAGGTAGAGGCTTCTTCAAGGCTCGCCTCCGGATAGGGAAATACCGCGCTGGAGTACATCAGGTGGTGCTCGTCGAGGAAGGTGGCAAACAGGTCGTTGCCGATGTCGTAGTGGGCGGCAATATTGCGTCGCGAGCCCTTGAGGCTGTTGCGCTGCAGACGGTAGACGGCGGCCATCAGCCAGCGCCCCAGCCGCGCCGTGCCGTTCTCCATCTCGCCATTGACCCGCTCCAGGTTGGCGGCGAGGAGCCGCACCAGGGCGACCAGATCGTCGGCATCCCAGTCGCCGTCCATGTAGGCCTCGGCGGCGCCGACGGTGCCACCCAGGGCTAGGCGCTTCCAGGCGCGGCTGTCGCGAACCACCAAGGTGACATCCAGGGGGCCGCCCTGACCGAGGTGGTGGCGGCGATGTCCCTCGATCAGGGTCACCTGGCCGCCCTCCAGGCAGTCCAGCTGCTTCATCAGTCTGGGCCGCAGCCAGCGGGTCAGGCGATCGGAATCCTCCACTAGGGAGTTGGTGGTGCTTGCGGAGCGCAGGGTGTTCACGACGAACTCTCCTTATGGGAACTCGGGTCAGGACCAGGGTGGTCGTGGATCGGCACGCGCTTGAGCCACAGACGCAGGGCCTCGAAATGGATGCCGGCCAGAGTCTTGAGACTCATCCAGGGCTGGCGAATCAGGGTGCCCAGCAGCACGCCCCGGGTCGCTGGGCGGGCCTCCAGGGTCAGGGTGGCGTCGAAGTGTTTCGCGTCCCCCTGCCAGTTCTCCATGTGCATCATCAGCCGTTCTTCGGGCGTGTTGAAGCGCCAGCGGTA
>LFIK01005531.1_pt1 | contig 10130 bp, 9 predicted proteins | sample 643401 | NCBI WGS metagenome assembly LFIK01 (sample SAMN03777447, study PRJNA286221) | soda lake metagenome | biome: soda lake; feature: Kulunda steppe; material: water; isolation source: sample T5-Br brine of Lake Tanatar-5 | place: Russia: Kulunda steppe | collected 2010-07
AGAGTATCTGCCGTATTCCCCCGGCCACGATGCGCCGGGACAACAAAACCGGGGCTTTGACCCGGTCGGCCACACGCCGGCGCATGGCCTCATCATACCCCATGCAATGCATGACGATCAGATCACAATCGGCCAAATCGTCGGCGGCCGCTTCGAACCGATCGGCGCCATAAGGGCTGGCATGGGTTCCGGTAACCCGGCGCCCGGGCGTTTCGCCAAGAGAAATATGCGCGATCTGGCGTTCCAGCGGCACGACGACGCCCAAATGCTCCACGCCAGAGGCCAGCGCCTCGGCCAAGCCGTCAACGACCGCTTGCGCCTCGATCAACAGCGTGTTGCTCAGCGGCGGCACGCGGGTGCCGGTGCACAAGACCACGACGGCATCAAGCGACGGGTCGTCCATGTCGCGCAGCAACCGGTCGAGCCGCTCTTCGGTCCGAACCTTGTCTATGACGACTTCGCGCCCATCGGCAAGACGCGTCGCCAAACTCGGCGCCCCGTCAGCCGGGGCCAGATCGGCAATGGCGGCATCATCCAGCCCATCAAGGGCGCCGCGCTCGACCACCTCGATCTGCGGCAGATCGGCACAAATCTCCGGCACCATATCGGTTCGGGGCGACTGGCCGATGGTGACGAAAGCAATACGGCGCCGACGGGTCATGCGCGCTCTCCATCCTGATGGGTGCCAACGCGGTCTTGCGGTGCATTCAAGGATAGACGCCACGCCGACACCCCGCCCATAAGGGTATGCCCTTACAGCGGCCGCGCAACGGGATTCATCGTCCGCGCACCGAACACCCCCTGATCGTCCCCGACTTGATCGAGGACCCCGAGCCGGATGAGCCTGGTTCGTGTGCCTACATAAGGGAGTTGTCGCACGAGGCCCCAGGCCTGCAGCGCTTCACTTCATGGCAGCGCGGCGTCCGAGGCGCAGCCAACCGTCGGTCAAGTTGCAAGAAAGAAATGTCGAGCCGTCACAAAACCGGTTGTTACAATCATTAATGCGCCTATAAGTGGTATAACGACGCCAAATACTTTTTTATCATCAAATATTTTTCTACTAGACTGGCCCATCATCCCGTATGTCATAAAGCACAGAAGCGCGACCAGCCCTACCGGCAGAAATATTTTAAGCATCTCTGATAGTGAATTGATATTTATATCGCTTGTAAATTGCGGAAAGAGTGCAATAAAAAACATAATTTCCTTCGGATTGAAGAAAGCAATTCCGAATCCCGTCAAAAACCGCCGATACACCAATGCCTGCCTTACAACCGATCCAGCATCACTGATCTGCATATGGCGACCGTTGCGAATAAAAACGTAACCAATGTAGCATATAAATACCGCCCCCAGGGCTTGGATTATGCTCTGCGCTTGTGGGCTGACTGATGCAATAGAATGAAATGCGAGAAATGCTATCGCTGCTTGCGACAGAGAAGCCACCATGTTACCCAGAGCCGCTGGTATCGTGCCAATCAAGTTATATGCTGCTCCCTCCTTGAAGGCGAGCATCATGCTTGGTCCTGGAATTATTGACACCGAAAAAATAACATAACTGTATATGATAACGTCATAATATGACATTTTTTTATTCTACCCTATCATTATGAAAAATATCACCCTTCCAATCAATCGACCCCACGGTTCATTGAAATCGGCGTCTATAAATGATCGCAACAATTAAATTTATCGATTGCCGAAACGGATTGTCAAGTCGGTCATTGGACAAAATCCGGATCGATTAGGCATCGCTGTTGATTAGTTTTAGTCGAATTTAAATCGATAAAATTACAATCCATCGCACTGAACAGACATATTATTTTTATAAGTAATCTCTTCAACAGCACATCGCATTGCAACCCACCTGACCCGCCTCAAAGGAAAATCACCGGCACCCCTAAGGCGCGCGCCACCCGCACGGCTTGTCCCGTTCCGCCCGAGTCCCGGCCATCGGCCGTCCAGCAGATCAGGAATTCAGAAGGCGTTTCGAGGTCAGCGCCCAGTACGATGCAAACATTGCGGGCGTGGATGGCGCGCGAGGCGGCGTTGCAGTTCCGCCAGCCCGGATGATGGCGGGCCGCAATTTCCATGGCACGGTGCATGTCGGGCGGTACGGCGCCGCAAGTACTGCCGTTGAACCCGGCCCAGGGCAGGAAGATTTCTTTCGCCGCACCGGCCCCGGATTCAAAGGCCCGGTCGGCGCCGTTTGCGCCGCCGGAGCGAAGGACAAAGCCTTGGTCGCGCAGATTCTCCGCGATCCGGCGCATGTGGTCCTGCACGGCTGCCGGCGTCTTGCGCGCTCCGACGCCGGAATAAAAACGCTGCATGGAAACCACCCCGATAAGGGGCGGCCCGCGCGTTTTTAATTGCGCGGACCGCCCGATGTCACAGTCGGGGAGCTAGAAAACCGGTATCAAACGGCCCCGTTGGCCTTTGGTGGCGAACCACTTGGACATGCGCCAACGGCTCCCCGACCGCGAACACAGGAAATCATTACCATGATCCCGCGCCGACGGTCAGGGGTCCGGCATCAATTTTCGGCGATGCCATCCGTTGATACGGGAGTTTTCTAGGCTCCCAGAGGCGACGGCTGCCACCCCCATCATGCATGCTATCGAAAGGCGGGAACGACGACAATAGGTTGTTTTTGGTATTGCTATTATCGCCCTTAAATCATAGTGACGGTAGCCAAGGTCTAATGGCCCCGCGCCTCGGATCGACGTATAGTGAAGGCAGTAGACGTGGGGCAGGCGCGCGACGGTAAGGGGGCTGGGCGGATTGAGCCTCTGGCGAAACCGCCCAACGCACGCTATATTACGGAACAGGTGATAGACGCAAAGCAGCGGTGCCCGCGCATCGCCTTTCGGAGAAACCATGCCACCGTTCGGATACAAAACCCGCAAAGCTGCACAGGTCGCAGCCTTCTTCGCGTTGAAGCAAGGCGGCTCGATAAACGTGCTAAAGCTGGCCAAGTTGCTCTATATCGGCGATCGGGAGCACCTATCCCGTTACGATCTGCCAATCCTCTTTGACAGCTTCGTTTCGATGGATCACGGGCCGGTCACGTCGACAACGCTGGACTTTGTGAACGGATATCAGGAAGACCACGCCAACTGGGATCCCTTTGTCTCGGACCGCGCCGGCTACACTGTCGGCGTGGCGTCGGACCAACTGACGATCGACGACCTGGACGAGCTTAGCGACGTCGAGTTGGAGACCCTTGAAGCGGTTTGGGCTCAGTTTGGCGGGATGGACCGCTATGCCGTTCGGGACTGGACCCACAAGCATTGTGGTGAATGGGAAGACCCGAGAGGATCGTCGTCTCCGATCCCCTATGAACGCGTGCTGAAGTTCCTGGGGAAGGATCACACGTCCGAGATCGCTCAGGAAATCGAGACCGTGCGCAGTCTTGATAAGGCAGTCAGCTACGCCCAGTGACGTACTCGCCGAAGCCCCGGAACACACTGCTGATGCCCTCCGGCACCTTCGAGGCGCCGGATAAGAAGCATCTGTTCATTATCATGACAAAGGTATGCGTTAACGGACAGCACCTTTTGCTATCCGTCAGTTCGATCAAGACTGGCGTGAAGCATGACGCAACCTGCGAACTCGAAATTGGCTGCCATCCGTTCGTTACGAAACCAAGCTTCATTTTATATGCAAAGGCCACACAGGTTCGTTCGGATAGGCTTATCAAATGCGTTGAAGGATGGCTTTACACACCAAAAGAGCGCCTCGCCGACGATGTGTTCCATCGCGTATGTGTCGGCGTCGATGAGTCACGCTTCACGCCGCGTTGGGCAAAGAAATACTTCGCCGAAAACTGTGGCTGAAGAGGTATCAGCGTCCGCCCCACCCCCACTACAACTCCGGATGCTCCGACGACAACAGAAGCCGGATCAGCGCGGTGGAACTGACGACTTCCATTTTCGCCAGCACCTTGGCGCGGTGGATTTCCACGGTGCGCGGGCTGATGTTCAATTGCAGGCCGATGGATTTGTTCGGCAGGCCTTCGGCGATGAGGGACATCACCTGGCGTTCGCGCGGGGTCAGGCGGTCGAGCCGGTCGGTCAGGATGTCGCTGGCATCGCGGGGCCGGGCGACGGCGGCGCCGGTCAGTTCCGGCGTCAACAGCAGGCGCACGGCCCCGGCGATCACGCGGCGCGCCAACACCACCGGCTTGCCCGATGCTTTGCTGACGACCGTGCGGTCGGTCTCGTTGAAGGTGACGGCGTTCAGCACGATGATGTCGCAGCCGGAAAGTTCCTCAGACGCCCGCGCCAGCGCATCGGCGTCACCCGCCGGGGCCGAGGTCAGGCGGAACTCGACGCCGTCGACCCCCTCAAGCTGCGTGACCGGCACCTGCCGGGCGATCGGCTGGATCAGCCCCACGGTCTGCCCGGCGCTGACCAGCGCATTGACCGCGCTTTCCAGCGCGCGCTGGCCGTTGACCGTCGGCGATCGGCTTTCGAAATGGCGCACCAAGCCCGTCGACAGCAGCACGACTAGGTCGAAATGCTGATCGTCGAGCCCGGCCATGAGCTTGGCCAGTCTTTCGCCGATGCGCGATTTTGAAATGACGACCGGCCGCCCTGTCCGAAGCAGCGTTGAGAATCCCGGATCGCCCGGTTCGGGGGCCAATGCGGCGATGGCCTGTTCGTCCAACCCGTCGAGCGCACCGAACTGATGCACCTCGTAGGGTTGCTGCAGATGGGCCAGGACGTCCGGAACCAGGTCGTTTCGAGGCGTCTGCCCCCCCGTCACGATGGCGACCCGGATGCGTTTTTCGAATGTCATCGCTTAATCCGACAATGAAACCGGGGCTGGGGAGACCGCGGCTGGGGAAACCGTGGCGGAACCGGCCCGCCCCGCCAGGGATCACAGTAGTGCGATGCCGCATGCCGCCACAAGAGCCGGTTTCAAAGCCCGCTACGTTCGGCCGCCGCCATAGGGGCATGCCCTTATAGGCGCGTCGGCGCGGCTTATCCTAGCCTTTCGGTGGTTCTAATCGAGGCGGGTGACATGCGCGAGTTTGGTGTAGACGAGATCGAACCCCTGGCGATCGGGGCCTGGATTCTGGGCACCGGCGGCGGCGGCAGCCCCTATCTTCATCAGCTTAACGTCAAGAAGCTGTACGATCAGGGTCATCGCATCCAGTTGATGGACCCCGCCGAATTGGCCGACGACGACATGGTCGCGGTCGTGTCCAAGATGGGCGCCCCGCTGGTCGGGCTGGAACGCCTCGTCGACCCGGCGATGATGGCCCGCGCGGTCAAAATGATGGAAGAGTATCTCGGTCTTCGTTTCCGCGCCGTGATGAGTGTCGAGATCGGCGGCGGCAATGCCCTGTCGCCGTTTCTGGCGGCGGCGATTGCCGATATCCCGGTGGTCGATGCCGATGCGATGGGCCGGGCCTATCCCGAAGCGCAGATGACCAGTTTCGCCATCGGCGATCTGCCCATGTTTCCGCTGACCCTGGCCGATGTGCGCGACAACGATGTGATCGTGGCACGCGCCGCCTCGTGGAAATGGATGGAGCGCATCTCGCGCAAGGTCTGCACCGAGGTCGGATCGACCGCCGCCACCTGCAAGGCGCCCCGCACGGGCCGCGAAGTCAAGGACTGGGGCATCCATCACACCGTCACCAAGGCCATTTCCATCGGGCGTACGATCATGGAAGCCCGGCGCGTCCATGACGACCCCGTGAAAGCCCTGGTTCGGAACCACGAGGGCAAGACGGTGTTCGTCGGCAAAATCTCCGACGTGTCGCGCGAGACGACCGGCGGTTTCCTGCGCGGCACGGCCACGGTCGACGGGCTGGACGACGACCGCGGGCACCGTATGGACCTGGCCTTTCAGAACGAATTCGCCGTTGGCTGGATCGACGACGAACCGGCGGTCATGACCCCGGATCTGATCTGCGTGCTGGATTCCGTCACCGGCGAGGCGATCGGCACCGAGACCCTGCGCTATGGCCAGCGCGTCAGCGTTGTCGCCCTGCCCGCCCCGGAAATCCTGCTGTCGCCCAAGGGCCTGACCCATGTCGGACCACGGGCATTCGGCTATGACCTCGACTTCAAATCGGTGTTTTCAGCATGAAGCGAATCGGAATCGATGTCGGCGGCACGAATACGGATGCCGTCCTGATCAGCGAGAACAGCATCGTCGCCGGGGTCAAAGCCCCAACGACCGAGGATGTTCTGACCGGTGTCTCGAACAGTCTGGCCGCGCTGAAGGAAAAAGTCGGCGCCGCCGCATTGACCGAAGCCGACGCGGTCATGATCGGCACCACCCATTTCACCAATGCGGTGATCGAGCGCAAGCATATCAGCCGGGTGGCCGCCATCCGCATCGCCTTGCCGGCCGCCGCCAGCCTGGAGCCGGCGATCGATTGGCCGGCCGATCTGCGCGCCACGGTCGATCCGGCGATTTTCATGATCGAAGGCGGCCATGAATATGACGGCCGCCCCCTGGTGCCGTTGGACGAGGACGGGATTCGCCGGGCCGCGCGCAGCATCGCGGAAATGGGCATCCGGTCGGTGGCGGTCACGGCGCTGTTCTCGCCCCTGACCAGCGCCTGCGAAGACCGCGCGGCGGAAATCCTGGCCGAGGAATGCCCCGGCATCGCCATCACCCTGTCGAATACCTTGGGCCGGATCGGCCTGCTGGAACGCGAGAATGTCGCCATCCTGAACGCGGCGCTCAAGGAGCTGGGCGCGCGCACCGTTTCGGCCTTTCGCGACGCCTTGGGCCAAGCCGGGCTGCGCGCACCGTTTTATCTGACCCAGAACGACGGCACGGTCATGCTGGCCGAAGTCGCGGCGGAAAACCCGGTCTATAGCTTCGCCTCGGGCCCCACCAATTCCATGCGCGGCTCGTCCGCCCTGTCCGGCCTGACCGACGCCATGGTCGTGGATGTCGGCGGCACCACCAGCGATCTGGGCATGCTGGTCAAGGGCTTCCCGCGCGAAGCCAACGGCGTGGTCGAGATCGGCGGCGTTCGCACGCTGTTTCGCATGCCCGACCTGCTGCCCTTTGGCCTGGGCGGCGGCACCATCATCGACCCCGATACCGGGCGCATCGGCCCGCAATCGGTCGGCTATCGGCTGACCGAACAGGCCCGCGTCTTCGGCGGCGATGTGCTGACCGCCACCGATATCGCCGTGGCGGCCGGACGGATCGAATTGGGCGACCCGGACCGCGTGCGCGATCTGGACCGCCGGTTCATCGACGACATCATGGGCCGCATCCGCGCGATGCTCGAAGAACGGGTCGATCGGATGAAGACATCGGCCGACGACGCCGTCCTGATCGCCTCGGGCGGCGGGGCGTTCCTGGTGCCCGACGAACTCGACGGCGTCAGCGAGATCGTCCGCCTGGAACATGCCGGTGTCGCCAACGCCGTCGGCGCGGCCATGGCCCAGGTCTCGGGCCAGGTCGATCAGGTCTTTTCCGGCATCTCGCGCGCCGAAGCGCTGGCACAGGCCAAGGCCGGGGCCGAAGACCGCGCGGTCGAGGGCGGGGCCGATCGGGCCACGCTGAAAACCGTCGATATCGAGGATATTCCGCTGGCCTATCTGCCCGGCGAATCCCGGCGTGTGCACACCCGCGTTGTGGGCGACATCGCCGCCATCAAGGCGGCGCAATAGTCGATAAAAGAAACGGGAACCGGGATCATCCGGGGCGCGCAAGACCCCGGATAGTGCGATATGCGCTTCCGGGGATAAGAAGTGGGGCGGATGCGGCAACGAATCCCCCCGCCCCGGACGCGATGCACCATGAAATGGTGCTTCGCAGAGCCGGGGCCCACACTATCCGCGCTCTCCCGGCACGTGTGGACCCCGGACGCCGCTTCGCGGCTCCGGGGATGAGGAACGCAGAGACGCCCCCCTAACGAACGTCCAACCGTTTCGCCAGGGCGCGGACGAATCGCCGATCCATGGCGCTGAGTTTGCCTTTTTCATAATCGGACTGCATTTCGGCGAGATCTTCGCGGGTATCGTCGGTCACGTCGCGATGGGCCAGCAGTTTGGCGATCAACCGACCCTCTTCGCCACTTTGGCCCCCATCATCCGCGGCCACGGTCGGGGCGTCGGCCTCTTCTTCATCATCGTCATAATCGTCGCGGTCGTCGTCTTCATCGACGATATCATCCTCATCAATATCGTCCCGGGGATCGTCCCCGGCGTCATCATCGTCTTCGTAGTCGTCTTCGTCCGGCTCGAGCACGTCGTCCCATACGAAGCCCGACTCTTCGACGTGGCGATGCGCCGCCCGCGCGGCCGCCAGCACCGTTGCGTCATCCTCCGACCCGAGCTTTTCGAGTTGATCGAGCAAATAGTCGCGGTCCAACTCGGCCATGGATACTCCCCTGGTTGACGGCCCTCGCCGAATGCGGCCTCCCGCCGAACGCGGCCCCCGCCGAACTCGGCCCCGCCGAACTCGGCAATGAACCGTTTACCGCGTTCAGCCCGACCCGGCAAGTACGCGAACGGACCCGGCGGATACCCGGCCCGCCGACCCGCCCCTGATCGGTCAAATGGTTTTGCCCGCATTCTCTTGCAAATGCCGGATGGCCGCCTGCACGCCGCCGGGCCGATGGTCGATCCCGACCAGGGCCAGCGCGGTTTCCACCGCCCCCAACACCCCCAGAATCGCGCCGGTATTCACGTGACCCATATGGGCGATTCGAAACGCCTTGCCGTCCAGCGCGCCGATACCGCTGCCCAGCACAACGCCGCAGGTTCGCGAGGCGGTCCCGCGCACGGCCTCGGGATCGAAGCCCGGCGGCAGCAACACCGCCGTAACCGAAGGCGACCGGTGGGCCGGATCGATGACATTACACGATATGCCGTCGGGTGCGGCCCAGCCATCGACCGCCGCTTGGACCATCCCGGCCAGCAAGCGATGACGGGCGTAAACCGCGTTCAAGCCTTCCTCGCCCAGCATTGTCAAGGCTTCGGCCAAACCGAACAGCAGATGCTCAGGCGGGGTGCCGCAATATTTCTGATAGTGCTCGGGGCCGTCGCGCTGGGTCCAATCCCAATAGCGTGTGCGCAAATCGGCCTTGGCATGGGCCGCCCATGCCCGGCCGCGGGCGGCAACGAATCCCAAACCGGGCGGCGTCATCAGCCCCTTTTGCGAGCCGGAGACCGCTACATCGATGTCCCAGGCCGCCATATCGAACGGCATGCAGGCAAGTGACGCGATGCCGTCGACCATCAGCAGGGCCGGGTGCCCGGCCGCCGCTCGGGCGGCGGAAATCGCCGGAATATCGTTCACCACGCCCGAGGCGGTATCGACCTGAACCACGAGAATGGCCTTGATCCGGTGGTCGGTGTCCTGGCGCAAGGCCTCCTCGACCGCACCCGGATCGACCGCGCGGCGCCAATCGCCCGGCAGGGTCGCAACCTCGATCCCCAGATCGCCGGCCATCTGGCCCCAGCCGGCCGCGAAGCGTCCGCTTTCGAGGACCAGAATCCGGTCGCCGCGCGACAGGACGTTGGACAACGCCGCCTCCCATGCGCCGTGGCCGTTGGCGGCATAGATATACGCCCGGCCGTCGCCGACGCAGAACAACGAGCGCAAATCGGCCAAAATCCGGTCTGTCAAATCGACCAACGGACCCGAATAGATGTCGACCGCCGGGCGGTGCATCGCTGACAACACCCGATCGGGAACGGTTGTCGGTCCGGGAATGCTTAGAATTTCGCGGCCACCGGCCAGGGACATGATCTTGCTCTTCGATTATGACTGCGTTTAGGACTGGGGCAGCGGACGGCGCCGGGGTCAGCACCGGCGGGCATCCGCCATTCCATAATAGTCGTCCAACTGCCGATGGGATGTCCAGAGACTTGACAACAGGTATAGGCCCGGCGGACGGTCAAAACCGAAAAGAGTCACGCATCAACTCGTATGGGAGCGACGGCAACCATGACCACGCACAGGCTGGACCCCGGCGCCGAGACCGTTCATTGGGGATGGTTCGATGCATCCCTGAACCCCACTCTCACCGTCGACAGCGGCGACACGGTGACGATCGCGACCGTGTCCGGCGGCCCCGAAGTGATGCCTGACGGGAACTTCACCATTCCCGATGCGCTGAAAGCCGTCCATGCCCATGTTCC
>LFIK01005532.1_pt1 | contig 10129 bp, 7 predicted proteins | sample 643401 | NCBI WGS metagenome assembly LFIK01 (sample SAMN03777447, study PRJNA286221) | soda lake metagenome | biome: soda lake; feature: Kulunda steppe; material: water; isolation source: sample T5-Br brine of Lake Tanatar-5 | place: Russia: Kulunda steppe | collected 2010-07
GATCTGGGCAAAGAGGCTTACAGCAACATTGAGTTTGGCTTCGATCGCCACGCCGGGCCATTCCGTTTTGAGGCGGCCGTGTTTTACAACCGCGTCAGCGACTTTATTTTCTTGGCCTCTGAGCCAGATGGCGCCGGTGGCGTGGTGGGCGTGAACGACATTGGCAACCGTGCCGGAGAAGGTGCTGCAGCGGACTGTGCGCCGGGTGCCGGTGGTTTGTGCCGCTTGCGCAACCAGCTGGTGTTTGCGGAGCAGGCCAATGCCGAGTTCTATGGTGCCGAGTTTGCGGCCGTGGCGACCATGCTGGATGGACCGCTAAGCTTAGATGTGCGCTATGGCGCTGATTATGTGCGCGGCAAGCTGCGCGATGGCGGCAACCTGCCGCGCATCACGCCGATGCGCGTGAACATTGGCCTAGATGGCCGTTATGGCGACTTCCGTTTCTCGGTCGACTACCAGCGTGTGTTCAAGCAGAGCAACACCGCAGTGGCTGAGACCGAGACCGATGGCTTTAACCTGGTTGGTTTCGATGCCTTCTGGTCGCCGTCGTTCTTGGCCGGCGGTGAGTTCTTCCTGCGCGGTCGCAACCTGCTCAACGAAGACGGCCGTCGTCACCAGAGCTTCTTCAAGAACAGCGCACCGATCATCGGCCAAGCCTTTACGGTGGGTTATCAGTTCAATTTTGGTGGGTAAGTCCAGCCTGAATAACCGCTTGCGGTTTTAATTTAGGTTTTACAGAAGTCTCCAAAGCTTGCCCGGCTCAGTGATGAGCCGGGCTTTTTTATGGTGCGTGGCGTAAAGATCACTGGCCCAAGGTCGTGGTAGCGTAGATAAGGGTTTGGAAGACACAGCATTGAACAGGAGGCGCAATTTTTATGCATCATCGTGAAGCAAAAGAGCATGTGGTACTGATCACTGGCGGCGCCCGTGGCATTGGCGCAGCGACCGCTGAGCACTTGGTGGCCAGCGGCGCGCGGGTCATGATCAGTGATGTGCTGGATGAAGAGGGCCAAGCTTTGGCGGAGCGCTTGGGAGACCAAGCGGCTTATGTAGGCCTCGATGTCACGGACGCCGGTCAATGGGCGGCGGCAGTGCAGGCCACTGAGCAAACATTTGGGTCCTTGACGGCCTTGTTTAATAACGCAGGCATTGTTGAGTTTTCCAATATTGAAGCTTGCACGCAGGCAGATTTTGAGCGCGTCATGGCCATCAATGTCACGGGCTGTTTTCTGGGTATTCAGGCGGCAGCGCCGGCCATGAAACGGGCAGGCCATGGGGTGATCATTAATTGCTCTTCCACCGCCGGCATGCAGGGCTATGCTGGGCTGGCCGCTTATGTCACCAGCAAATGGGCGTTGCGCGGCATGACCAAGGCGGCAGCGCTGGATTTGGCCAGAGACCAAATCCGAGTGGTGTCTTTGCATCCGGGTCCAATTGAGACGCCGATGACCGAGAGTTTGCCGCGCGAGATGGCGGCCACTCAGCCCATTGACCGCTTCGGTGTGCCAGAGGAAGTGGCACGCATGGTGCAATTTCTGATTTGTGAAGCCAGCTACTCCACTGGCTCAGAATTTGTCATTGACGGTGGCGCACTGGTCGGTAGCTTGGCGCCGGTTAAAGGCTGATTTAACGCCCTCCACACTGGCCGCTGGATACCCAGCGGCCAAAGCTGTGGCGCCGCTATTTCGGCGTCGTCATGGTTCTGCCACATCAGTGTCATTGAAGCGACACATTGCCGCTCTAGCATCCTCATAATTTTCCACCAAGAGCCCAAGCTGCTTCAGCTTTGGGTCGTAAAACCCTGTAGCTGACTGCTTCAGTCAATCGAGGATGACCATGAAAAAGGCAATACTACCCTTGGCCATACTGACCGTTCTGCCAGCGGTTGCATTGGCCGATGTGACGCTTTACGGCCGCGCTAACGTATCTGTTGATTTGCTTGACGATGGCGCTGAGTACTCCGAGCTTGCCATGTCGAGTAACTCATCTCGACTCGGCTTCCGAGCCAATCGCGAGCTGGATGGCGGTTTGACCGCGCTGTTACAGATCGAGCAGGAAATTGATTTCTCGGATTCGGGTAGCAACTGGGCCAGCCGCGATACCTTCGTCGGCTTGCGCGGCGATTTCGGCATGATTCGCTTGGGCAAATTTGATACGCCGTTTAAGCGTGCTCGCGGTCCCGCCAACCTATTTGGCGATCAATTGGGTGATATGCGCAACCTGACCCGTGCTGGCAATGGTCGTTTTGATGAGCGCACACCCAACACCATCCATTATCAGACTGTTGATTTGAGCGGCTTTCGTGTCAACCTGGCTTATTCCTTGCATGAGGGTCGCGACAATCGTGGCTTAGACGACCAAGCAGTCAGCCTGTCTGTGACTTATCAGGCTGGCGACTTTGATTTCGCCGCTGCCTATGAGAAGTTCGATGATGAGGCCAGCCGCGGTGGTCGCGATGCGCTGCGTTTCGCTGCCTCTTACCGTTTTGATGCCTTGACTCTGGTGGGTTTTTATCAGACCGCTGATCACAACGACGATGCGTTTGACAGCGACGTGTTCGGCATTGGTGCGTCTTATTCGCTCAGCGAGAAGAGCGTGATTAAGGGGCAGTACTTTAAGCGCTCAGCAGATCAGACCAGCAGTGACTCCGGCTTGTTCGCGGTCGGTTACGAATACCGCGTGTCTCGTCCACTCCGGCTGTATATCAACTATGCCCGGGTCACCAACGATGACAATGCCAATCTGACGCCTTGGAACCAAGCAAGAACGACAAGTCGCGCTGGCTCACTGGGTGACACCGCCAGCGGCTTATCGCTGGGTATTCGTTACGACTTCTAGGCTCAATTAACCGGCTTGTCATAAAGCGCCATTAAGGTGGCCGTAAAGAGCAAGTCATTCACTACAAAACCATTGATCAGGAGATCAAGATGTTTAAGAAACTCATTTCAGCTGGCGCCATCAGCGCCGTATTGACCACGGGGGTAGCCTTTGCCCAAGTGGAAGTGGATCCGGGGCTGCCTGAGTACACGCCTGTTTCCGGCATCTCTGGCAACCTGTCCTCGATCGGTTCGGACACGCTCAACAACCTCATGACACTGTGGGCGGAGGAGTTTCAGCGCTTTTATCCCAACGTCAACATCCAAATCCAAGGCGCCGGGACTTCGACCGCGCCGCCAGCAATGACTGAGGGGACGGCCAACTTTGGTCCGATGAGCCGTATGCCACGCGAGAGCGAGCAGCAGGCTTTTGAGGAGCGCCACGGCTACCCGATGACGGTGCTCGGTGTTGGCATTGACACCATTGCGGTCTTCGTGAACCGTGACAATCCGATTGAGGGCTTGACCATTGAACAGGTTGATGCGATTTTTTCACCGACTCGTCGATGCGGTGGCGCTGTAGACATCACTCGTTGGGGCCAGGTTGGTCTGATGGGTGCCTGGGCTAACCGCGACATCACCCTTTACTCACGCAACGCTGTATCGGGTACTTATGGTTACTTCCGTCAACACGCGCTGTGCGATGGTGATTTCAAAGACTCCATCAATGAGCAGCCAGGCTCTTCGTCGGTGGTGCAAGGGGTAGCGGAATCCCTCAATGGCATTGGTTACTCGGGGATTGGCTATGCCACCTCGGGAGTGCGCGCTATTCCAGTGGGCAATCCGCCAGTGGCGCCCTCGGGTGAAAGCGCCGCTGATGGCAGCTACCCGCTGGCCCGTTTCCTATACGTGGCAGTGAACAAGCATCCCAATCGTCCCATGTCGCCGCTGGAGCGTGAGTTCATGCGCTTGGTGCTGTCACGGCAGGGTCAAGAAGTGGTGGTTCGGGATGGATACATCCCATTGCCAGCCTCGGTGGCAGCGCGTTTCAGGGCTGAACTGGGTATCGATTGAACCATCTGCAAGCGTGCTCTCCAAATGTGTGAATTTGACCCCGCCTGATTCAGGCGGGGCTTTTTTTCTCAGTGTCATGGAAGTGACATTTTTCTGTCATAAGCTGCGCGCATTGCCATTTTCGAATGTTCTTTGGGGAGATTGAGTTCGATGTCATCGCCTACCAGCCCATCAAGCTCAGCGCGATACGTATTGCCTGATACAGAAGGTCGCCAGCGCTTACGCCGGAATCGGCGCGCCAAAGACATGGGCACTCGAGCCATGGTCACAACCGCTGGTTCGGGGGTGGTGATTTCACTGGCACTGATCTTTATTTTTCTATTCATCGAAGTGTTGCCCTTATGGCGAGGCGCTAGCCTTGAGGAGCCCGTCAGTTTCCCCGTGACCGGTGGCGATGGCCAGACCTTGTTTCTTGCCACCGATCGTCATCGTGAGGCCGCGGTGCGCTTTACCGACGATGGCGCGGTGTCTTTTTTTGATCCGCGTGATGGTCGACCCTTACTCAAGCGAGTCATTGACTTCGAGGGCGCTGAGGTGCTGGCCTTCGCAGCAGGCGAGCCGCGCACTGGGCTGGTTGTTTTCGGGCTGTCTGATGGCCGCGCAGCGGTGGTTAAACACGAATATGACGTGACCTTTCCCAATGATGTTCGGCTGGTCACTCCGCGCTTGGGCCTACCGTTAGACCAAGCGCTCGTAACCATAGACGACGACGGGTCGGGCCTCGAGGTTGTGGCAGTCCAGCAAGGCGGCACCGGCATTGGCATTGCTGCGTTCACCCGTGACGGCCGTCTTCTCTTAACCCGTTACACCAGTCGGCGCTCTTTTTTAACCGGCGATACCGAATTTGTTCGGTCTTCGTATGAGCTGCCTCCACCGCCATCTCGTCCCACGCGCATCCTGCTCGACATCACCATGCGTAACTTGCTGCTTGGGGATGCAGATGGGTTCTTGCATTACTACGACATCTCCCAGCCGGCGCAGGCACGTCTGATGGACAGTCATCGAGTGGTGGAGGCGGTCGGTGCCGAGGTCACCGCACTGGAGTATTTGTTGGGCACGGTGTCGGTAATTGTTGGGGGCTCGGATGGCAGTGTTGCCCAGTACTTCCTGGTCCGCGATGAAAACAACATCGGCCGCATCACTCCGGTTCGCACCTTTCGGGAACACCCCGCGTCGATTACCTCGATTTTTCCAGAGTTCTCGCGCAAGGGATTTGTCGTCGGTGATGCTGGCGGCAACCTGGGCTTGCATTACGGCACCTCGGCGCAGACCCTTTTCATTCGTCAAGTGTCGGAGCGACCGATTACCCATGCCGCGGTCGCGCCACGCAATGATGGCTTAATCTGGGCTGATGGCAGCGGTGCTATTCATCATGCTGACCTGTGGAATCGGCATCCTGAGTCGTCAATTCAGGCACTGTGGAACCGAGTCTGGTATGAGGGTCGGTCTCGTCCTGACTATGTGTGGCAGTCCTCTTCAGCGACGGATGAGTTTGAACCCAAATTTTCTCTAGTGCCACTGTCGGTGGGCACACTCAAGGCAGCGTTCTACGCCATGCTGTTTGCCATGCCGCTGGCTATTTTTGGAGCCATTTACACCGCTTATTTCATGAGCCCCAAGATGCGAGGGTTCGTCAAGCCAACTATTGAGGTCATGGAGGCATTGCCGACGGTGATCTTGGGTTTCTTGGCCGGACTGTGGCTGGCACCGTTTGTTGAAAACCACTTACCGGCAACCTTTAGCCTTTTTATCTTGCTGCCATTGTTCATGTTGCTGTTCGCCTGGGCTTGGTCGAAGGCACCGGAACAGCTGCGTCTTCTGGTGCCGCCAGGCTGGGAGGCAGCCATGCTGGTACCGGTCATTCTTTTGACGGGGTGGCTGTGTATCAGCATGAGCCCATTGATTGAGGTCTGGTTTTTTGGTGGTTCCATGCGCCAGTGGTTCACTGATGTGGGGATTACCTATGACCAACGTAATGCCCTGGTCGTCGGGATAGCCATGGGCTTTGCGGTGATTCCTACGATTTTCTCTATCGCAGAAGATGCGGTGTTCAATGTGCCTAAGCACTTGACTCAAGGATCACTGGCACTCGGCGCCACGCCCTGGCAAACAGTCATCGGCGTGGTCATCCTGACTGCCAGTCCGGGCATTTTCTCCGCCGTCATGATCGGATTCGGGCGTGCGGTGGGTGAGACCATGATCGTGCTCATGGCGACCGGCAATTCGCCGGTGGTCAACTTCAACATCTTTGAAGGCATGCGTACGCTCTCAGCCAACATCGCGGTGGAAATGCCCGAGGCGGCGGTTGGTGCCACGCATTACCGGTTGTTGTTCCTTGCCGCATTGGTGCTGTTTGCCTTCACCTTCGTGCTCAACACCATCGCTGAAGTGGTGCGCCAGCGGTTGCGCGCCAAATATGCGTCGCTCTGATCGGGGTTTGTGACATGCGCAAATGGTTTAAAAGCGGTGACCCTTGGATTTGGCTGATTGGTGGCGCGATCAGCCTCAGCCTGATTATGGTGATTGGTCTGCTGCTATTGATCGCGGTGCGCGGACTTGGGCATTTTTGGCAACCGCCCATTGTTGAGACAGTCTTCCATGACCGTGGTCAATCAGTGCGTGTGCTTGGGGTGATTCGCGAGAGAGAGACCGTTACCGCACAGGTTGTGCGCGAGGCAGGTTTCCAAGTGCCCGAGGATCAGCAGTTGGTGACGCGCTACCTCTTTCATCTGGGCAACCGTGACCTAACTGGCCAAGATTTTCAGTGGTTTATTGGCGACCTGCTTGAAGAATTTAGCTATCCAAATGATGCCATCGTGTTAGAGCGCCGCGAGTGGGGTAATTTTTACGGCTATCTGGTCGCTGTAAAAGAAAATGGCGAGGTCGTGGCCGAGGGTGAGGCTGCCTATCGCGAACTTCGCAGGCGCTTGGCTCGCAGCGCTGAATTGGTTGCCGATACGGTCAGAATGGAGCGCTTCGACATTGGCCGAATCAATTTTGGCATCGAGCGTGAGCGATTAGAGCAGCGTCGCATCGAACTTAATGACCGCCTAACTGACGAAGAGCGGGCTGCATTGATCGCAGCCAGTGAGGCCGAGGTGGCGAGGCTCAATGAGGAATTTTCCGGCCTACTGGAAGAGCTGGGTGCATTGCGAGACTCAGCACGCCGTGATGCGCTGGTGGCTCGCACCAGTGATGGGCGCGAGGTGACAATTAATTTGGCCGATGTGGTGCGCGCCACCCGCGCTAACACCATGTCTTGGACCGACAAAATCGCCGAGTACGGGTCGCGGTTTTGGCATTTCATGTCGGGCTACCCGCGAGAGGCAAACACCGAGGGCGGTATTTTCCCGGCCATATTTGGCACCGTCATGATGGTGTTCATCATGTCGATTGTGGTCAGCCCCTTCGGTGTGCTGGCTGCGATTTATTTGCGTGAGTACGCCAGTCAGGGCCCGATCACACGCATTGTTCGCATCTCGGTCAACAACCTGGCCGGTGTGCCCTCTATTGTTTTTGGAGTCTTTGGTTTGGGATTCTTTGTTTATTTTCTGGGGGGGAACATTGATCGCTTGTTTTTCCCCGAAGCCCTGCCAGCCCCGACCTTTGGCTCCCCAGGATTGATTTGGGCCTCCTTGACCTTGGCCTTGCTGACGCTGCCGGTGGTGATTGTCTCGACGGAAGAGGGTCTGACTCGCATTCCACGCGCCATGCGTGAGGGCTCTTTGGCACTGGGCGCGACCAAGGCGGAGACCTTGTGGAAGGTCATCGTGCCGGTGGCCACGCCAGCGATGATGACAGGTATGATTTTGGCGGTGGCGCGGGCGGCCGGCGAAGTGGCGCCATTGATGTTGGTTGGCGTGGTCAAGCTGGCGCCTAATTTGCCTGTAGATGGCCAGTTTCCCTACATTCATTTAGAGCGCCGCATCATGCACTTGGGCTTTCATATTTATGACGTCGGCTTCCAAAGCCCCAATGCGGAGGCAGCGCGTCCCTTGGTTTATGCCACAGCTTTGATTTTGGTGCTGCTGATTTTGGTTTTGAATCTGACTGCCATTGCAGTGCGCAATCGCCTGCGTGAGCGCTATCGCAGTGATAGCGAATAAGGAGTAAGGAAATGAATGAGACGCCATCAATGATGCAGCCTGCACCGAGTCATAGCGTGGCTGGCGGTCGACAGCGCTTGAGTTTAAGTCGCGAGGACATGGCTATTGAGGTCAAGGATCTTAATTTGTATTACGGCGATAGCCAAGCGCTCAAACACATCAGCATGGGCATCGCGCGTAAGCGGGTGACGGCGTTTATTGGCCCATCGGGTTGCGGTAAATCGACCTTCTTGCGTTGCTTCAACCGCATGAACGATTTGGTCGACAGTTGCCGCATCGAAGGCAAGATTCGAATTGATGGTGAGGACATTTATGCGCCAGAGGTTGATGTGCCGGAGTTGCGGCGCAAGGTTGGCATGGTGTTTCAAAAACCCAATCCGTTCCCTAAATCTATTTATGACAATGTGGCTTATGGCCTGCGTATCCAGGGCGTGCGCAGTCGCCGTCAACTGGATGAGGTGGTCGAGCGTTCTTTACGCCGCGCCGCGCTGTGGGACGAGGTCAAAGATCGGCTCGATGACAATGCTTTTGGTTTGTCTGGCGGACAACAACAAAGACTGGTCATTGCCCGCGCCATTGCCATTGAGCCTGAAGTGATTTTGTTGGATGAGCCTTGTTCGGCGCTGGACCCAATCTCCACCGCCAAGGTCGAGGAGTTGATCATTGACCTCAAAGACAGCTACACCATCGTCATTGTCACGCACAACATGCAACAGGCGGCGCGCGTGTCGGACTTCACCGCGTATTTGTATCTCGGCGAGCTGATTGAATATGAAGACACCGGCAAGCTGTTCACCAATCCCGGCAAAAAAGCCACCGAAGACTACATCACCGGCCGCTACGGCTGAGCCATTGCCCCTGGAGGCGAGTCATGGAAGAGCAATTTAGTTCACACATTTCCCGTCAGTTCAACGCTGAGCTGGAGGCATTGCGGAAGGATGTCATGGCCATGGGCGGCATGGTCGAGCGCATGGTGGCTGAGGCCATTGGCGCGCTGGTTGAGGCCGATGTGCCACGCGCCAGAGCAGTGATCGCGGCGGATGATCAGGTCAATCAGCTGGAAAAGGCCATCGACGAGCGCGCCATCGAGTTGCTGGCCCGGCGTCAGCCCACCGCCAGTGACCTGCGCTTGGTCATGGCGATCATTAAAACCGTCAATGACCTCGAGCGTGTCGGCGATGAGGCAGAGAAGATCGCCAAGATGGCCATCATCCTGTCTGACCATGAACCACCCCGTACGCATTATTTTGAATTGGAATCAATGGCCGATCATGTGCGCCAGATGTTGCGTGATGCTTTGGATGGCTTTGCGCGCATGTTGTCGACGGTGGCGGTGGATTTATTCAAGGCCGATGAAAAAGTAGACAACGACTATGAGGCGATGCTGCGGCAGTATTACACCTACATTGCCGAAAACCCGCGCAGCACACCGATGGTGCTCAATGCCGTTTGGATTGCTAGATCACTAGAGCGCATCGGCGATCATGCCAAGAACGTCGGTGAGCATGTGTTCTTCTTGGTTGAAGGTCGAGACATGCGCCATACCAGCCAAAAAGAGAAAGCAGCGGTCATCGATCAGCACGACCAAGACTAAGACGTTCGGTTAACTGGTCTTATCGCCAGCGCTTGCCTAAAATGGGCAGGACTTCACTTGGAGCCCTGCGCACATGATTGCAAACCTTGGCTTGCTGTTGGCCCTCGCCGCCCTGATCGGCATGGCTTTGCGCGGTGTCAATATTCTACTGGCAGCCTTGTTGGCCAGTTTGATTGTTGGCTTGACCAATGGCCTGTCATTGCCCGACACCTTGCTCACGCATTTTCCATTTGGGCCTTTGGGTGCATTCAGCTTCGCTGGGCAATTCTTTATTTTGTTTTTGACTGGTGCGATTTTCGGCAAGCTGATGGCGGCCAGTGGTGCGGCCGCATCCATCGCCCGTGCCATCATTGACAAGCTCGGACCGAGTCAAACAATATTGGTCACCGCACTGGTCTGTGCCATCCTCACCTATGGTGGGGTGGTGGTGTTTGTGGTGATCTTTACCATCTATCCTTTGGGGATTGCGTTGATGCGTCAAAGCAATCTGCCCAAGCGCCTGTTCTGTGGCGCAGCGGCGCTGGGCTCAGGCACCTTCA
>LFIK01005533.1_pt1 | contig 10127 bp, 5 predicted proteins | sample 643401 | NCBI WGS metagenome assembly LFIK01 (sample SAMN03777447, study PRJNA286221) | soda lake metagenome | biome: soda lake; feature: Kulunda steppe; material: water; isolation source: sample T5-Br brine of Lake Tanatar-5 | place: Russia: Kulunda steppe | collected 2010-07
AATCTGATGAAGGATCTCCAGCGCGAGCTCGGGCTGTCCTACCTCTTCATCAGCCACGATCTCGCGGTGGTCTACCACATCTCGGATTATCTGGGCGTGATGTATCTCGGTCGGCTCGTCGAGGTCGGGCCGGCGCGCGAGATCTTCAAGAACCCGCAGCATCCCTATACGCGCATGCTGCTCGATGCGATTCCCGATCTCGAAATGACCGGGCGCAAGCGCATTCCGGTTGGTGGTGAGGTGCCGAGCCCGATCTCGCCGCCGTCAGGCTGCCATTTCCACCCGCGCTGCCCCTTCGCCAACGAGCGCTGCAAGAGCGAAACGCCGGGAGTGACGACGCTTCCGGGCGAGATCGACGTGCGCTGTCATGCCGTCGAGGAGGGGCGGCTTGCGGCCGAGGTCGAGAAGCTGCGGATGCAGGAAATCTCCGCAGCCTGAGACCCGGGCATGATCCGGGCTCGGGGTGACGGCGAAGGCGCGCCCTGTGAAGGGGCGCGCCGTTACCCCGCCGTGTCGTCAGCTGCGGGCTTGCCGGGGAATACCATTTTGGGGCGGCTCGTGCGGAACTGGCCGCGCGTTACGGCGACGAAAGCCAGCGCGACGACGATCAGCCCGGTGACCCACCACATCTGCGTACTCGCAATCCCCAAAGCTGCGAAGGTGAAGGCGGAGGTGAAACAGGCGAGACCGCCGGGTATCAGGATCGGCTGGCGCCGCGCCGCCGCCCGGACGGCACCCGCGAGAGCGACAGCGATGGCGACGGCGCCGACGATGCCGAGCTCATACCAGATCTCGAAGAGCAGCGAATTCGGCGCATTCCACGGCAGGTCACCGGCCATGCGGGAGCGCTGAGCCGCCTCGAGCCCGTAGCCGGTAACGATCCGCAGCGGGTCGTCGAGCATGATCTCCCGCCAGACCGCCAGAGCATTGATGCCACCGCCGGTCACGCCGGGTCCGAGCGGCGTCGCGATGAAGGCGAAGAGGGGAGCGGAGACCACCATGACAGCAGCTCCCGTCGCGAGGATTGCCGTCATTGCGCGCGGATAGGAAGCGGCGAGCACCCAGACGAATGCCCCTGCGATGAAGGCGACCAGCGGCAGCCAGGTGGGCGCGAGCAATGTCATCAGCCCAACCGATGCCGCGACGACGAGCGCCTGCGCGTCGCGCCCGCGTGAGTGCATCCATGCCGTCGCCGGCCATACGGCCAGCACCGCGAGCGCCATGCCGCGCTCGAGCGCGACGGGCGCGATACCGGGAACAGCGCCGCGCGTCATCGCCAGCGCGACCAATGCGCCCGTCACCGCCGCCGCTGCAACCCCGATCGGCAGGAGATAGAGATTGGCCGAGCGTGTCCGGTCGGACAGGGCGTAATAACCCGCCAGACCGAGTGCGGCGGTCGCGACGAGGCTGACGGCGCGGCTGAGCGCCGGGTCCGGATAGGGCGCCCAGATCAGGCTCATGCCGATCCACATCGTCAGTATCAATGTTGCGAGAACCGGCGGCGAGGCGGCGAAGCGGCGGTTGACCCGCGCGAAAGGACGCTGCTGGCCGTCGATCAGGGCCGCGACGATGATCAGCGATACGGCGATCGGCATCAGCAGGACAACGGCCCGGCGCGAGACCATGGCGAAAACCGGCAGCACCGTCAGCAGCAGCATGAAGCCGATACGCCGCAGCATGGCTGCGGCGGAGAGTACCGGATCGACTGTCTTTCGCTGGTTGCGCGGCATGGATCTGCAATATGCTCAAGTGATGGGGCGGGCCCGGCTATCTGCGTGGAACCATCGAATCGCCTTCACTCTAGCCGACTGCGCATCCGCGCGCTGTGCGGTCGCTGCAACACTCACCGTCCGATACGCATCATAAAGCCGGTGCCGCGCGGACGTTCACACGGGCAGCGGCCCGTCGGTCTTGACTTCCTCCATGACGGCGTAGGTGCGCGTCTCGCGCACACCGGGGAGCGAGAGCAGGCCCTCGCCGAGAAACCGGCGATAGGCGCTCATCGTGCCGAAACGGGTCTTGATCAGATAGTCGAATCCACCCGCAACCATATGACATTCAAGCACTTCCGGGGCCCGCCTGACGGCCTCGGCGAAGCGCTCGAAGACATCCGGCGTCGTCTTGTCGAGTGAGACTTCGACAAAGACGAGCAATCCGAGCCCGAGTTTCCCGGGCGCAATCCGCGCGCCGAAGCCGGTGATCACGCCGTCCTTCTGCAGGCGGCGCAGGCGCTCGCCGGTTGCCGTCGGCGATAGGCCGATGCGCTCGGCGAGTTCGACATTTGCGAGGCGCCCGTCCCGCTGGAGTTCCTGAAGGATGCGCCGGTCTGTGCGATCGATTTCCGTCATAATCACTAAAGGATAGATGATTTTCCGCACAAGTCACGGAAAATTGCGAAAAATGCCAATCGATCTGCGGAGCGGAACGCGTTATTTTCGAACCAGCTGACGCTTCAAGGCCTGCTTGCCGCAACGGAGTGACGTTCATGGATGCCGTGACTTCTGCCACCACCAGCTTCGCCGCCCCCTATGCGGAGGATGATCACGCACTCGCGCGGCGGCTGCTTTCCAGGCGGGCGAGTGATGCGCGCACGCGTCAGCGGGTCGACAGGCTCGCCACCGACATGATCATGGCGATCCGCAGCGAGGCCGGCGGCTTCGGCAGCATCGAGGACATGTTGCAGGAATATGCGCTCTCCACCCGTGAGGGCCTCGCGCTCATGGTGCTGGCCGAGGCGCTTCTGCGCGTGCCCGATTCCCGCACGGCGGATCAGCTCATCGAGGACAAGCTCGGCCAGGGCGATTTCGCGCATCACGAAACGAAATCCGGCGCCTTCCTCGTCAATGCCTCGGCCTGGGCGCTGGGCATGACCGCGCGTGTCATCCAGCCCGGCGAGACGCCCGAGGGCATCCTGCGGCAGATGACCAAGCGCCTCGGCGTGCCCACCGTGCGCACCGCGACGCGCCAGGCCATGCGCATCATGGGCAATCACTTCGTTCTGGGCCAGACCATCGAGGAAGCGCTCAAGCGCGCGCAATCGCCCAAGGGCCGCGTCTATCGCTATTCCTTCGACATGCTCGGCGAGGGCGCGCGCACCCGCAAGGACGCGAAGAAATATTTCGACAGCTACGCCCATGCGATTGAAACGATCGGGCGCATTGCCGGCAACCGCCCGCTGCCGGAGCGCCCGGGAATCTCGGTGAAGCTCTCTGCGCTGCATCCGCGCTACGAGGCGCTCAACCGCGAGAAGGTGCTCGAGGAGATCGTGCCGCAGGTCATCGAACTCGCGCGCAAGGCCAAGGGGTTCGATCTCAATTTCACCATCGACGCGGAGGAGGCTGACCGGCTCGAACTGTCGCTCGACGTGATCGATGCGGTGGTCGCCGATCCGTCACTGGCCGATTGGGACGGGTTCGGCCTCGCCATCCAGTCCTACCAGAAGCGCGCCCGCGCGGTGATCGATCACATCGCAGATCTGGCCGAGCGCCATGACCGCAAGATGATGGTGCGTCTGGTCAAGGGCGCCTATTGGGATACGGAGGTCAAGCGGGCGCAGGAGCGCGGGCTCGACGATTACCCGGTCTTCACACGCAAGGCGATGACGGATCTCAACTATATCGCCTGCGCCGAGCAGATGCTCGCCCTGCGACCGCGCATCTTCCCGCAATTCGCCACCCATAACGCGCTTACCGTGGCCGAGATCATCGAGATGGCCGGTGATGACGAGGGCTACGAGTTCCAGCGCCTGCATGGCATGGGGGAGCAGCTTTACGGTCACCTTCTGAAGCAGCGCCCGCAGCTCGGCTGCCGCACTTACGCGCCCGTCGGCGGTCATAGCGACCTGCTGGCCTATCTGGTGCGCCGGCTTCTGGAGAACGGTGCGAATTCCTCCTTCGTTTCGGTGGCGGGTGACCCTAACGTGACGATCGAATCGTTGCTGCGACGCCCCTCCGAGCTGATCCGTACGCCTGATCAGGCGCGCCATTCCACGCTTGCCCTGCCGCTCGATCTCTACGGATCCGCACGGCGCAATTCCGCCGGCGTCGAATTCGGCGATCGCGCGGCGGTGGCGAAGCTGCGCGGACAGATGGACGAGGCCGGCAAGGCGCCGGCGGAGGCTGTGTCCATCGTCGATGGCAAGAAGGCGGGCGGTGCGAAATCACAAGGAGAGAGCCGCGCCTGTGTCTCGCCGGTCGATGGCGAAACCCGCGTCGGCACGGTCGCGGAAGCCGACGAGGCGCTGGCCGACAAGGCAGTCGCCGCTGCGCGAGCGGGGTTCCGCGCCTGGGATTCGACGACGGCGGATAAGCGCGCCGGGGCGCTGGAGCGCTTTGCCGATCTGATGGAGGAGCGCCGCGCGCGGCTGCTCTATCTGTTACAGGCCGAGGCCGGCAAGACCATCGACGACGCCATGGCCGAATTGCGCGAGGCGGTGGATTTCTGCCGCTATTACGCCATCGAGGCGCGCCGGCTCTACGGTGATGGTGAGGAACTGCCCGGTCCGACCGGTGAATCCAACCGGTTGCGCATGCGCGGACGCGGCGTCTTCGTGGCGATCTCGCCATGGAATTTCCCGCTCGCCATCTTCACCGGCCAGATCGTCGCGGCTCTGGTGAGCGGTAACGCGGTTGTCGCGAAACCCGCCGAGCAGACGCCGCTGGTTGCAGCTGAAACCATCGCGCTGATGCACGAGGCCGGTATCCCGCATTCGGCGCTGCATCTCGTCCTCGGCGACGGGCGCATCGGCGCGCGGCTCGTGGGGCACGAGAAGATCGACGGCGTCGTCTTCACGGGCTCGACCGAGGTGGCAAGGCTGATCAACCGCACGCTCGCCGGCAAGGACGGGCCGATCACCCCGCTGATCGCGGAGACCGGCGGCATCAACGCCATGATCGTCGATGCTACGGCTCTTCCCGAGCAGGTCGCCGACGACGTGATCATGAGCGCCTTCCGCTCGGCCGGCCAGCGCTGCTCGGCCCTGCGGCTGATGTTCGTGCAGGAGGATGTCGCCGACAAGATGATCGAGATGATCGCCGGGGCGGCGCAGGAACTCGCGCTCGGCGATCCGCGCGACTTCGCCATCCATGTCGGCCCGGTGATCGATGCCGAGGCGAAGGCCGGTCTCGAAAAGCATATCGAACGCATGAAGCGCGAGGCGAAGGCGGTGCATTATGCCGGAACGGCGCCGGCGCGCGGCACTTTCGTCGCGCCGCACATGTTCGAGCTCGGCAAGGCCGAGGATCTTGAAGTCGAGGTGTTCGGCCCGATCCTGCATGTGGTGCGCTACAAGGCATCCGAGCTCGACGCGGTGCTCGATGCGATCGAGGCCAAGGGTTACGGCCTGACGCTCGGCCTGCATACGCGCATCGAGAGCGTCGTCGAGAAAGTGGCGAACCGTCTCGCCATCGGCAATGTCTACGCCAATCGCAACATGATCGGCGCGGTCGTCGGCGTACAGCCCTTCGGCGGAAACGGCCTCTCGGGGACCGGCCCGAAAGCCGGCGGGCCGCACTACCTGACGCGTTTCGGCACCGAGCAGACGATCACCATCAACACGGCGGCAGCGGGCGGCAACGCCGCGCTGATCGCCATGGATGATTGATCCGGGGCGAGAGCATCGGCCCGGACATCGCATGCCGGCGATATGACGCGTCTTGCGCTCCTCGGGAGGGTCATCCGTCCCGCTCGGTCACCGGCACGCCGTCGGCAATGCGGTCGCTCGGATAGAGGATCACGCGCGCGCCCGGCTCCAGCCCCGCCTCGACGATGGCGAAGCTGCGGTCGCGGGTGCCGGGTGTGATCGGGCGCAGGCGCGCGATACCGTCGTCGCCGGCGACGAAGACCGCCCAATCGCCCTCGTGGCGAAACAGCGCTCCCAGCGGCACGCGCACGACGTCCTCGAACTCGTCGAGCACGATGCGCGCGACGACACGGAAACCATGGCCGAGGCCCTCGCGCATTTCGGGCGGATCCTCGAAATCGAGCACGACGCGCACCCGCTGCTCCTCGATACCGAGCGCCGAGACCTTGGTGAAGCCCGCCGATTCCACCCGGCGCACGCGCGCGGCAAGGATGTGGTCGCCACCCCAGCCGTCGATCTCCGCCCGCAGGCCGGGGCGCATGCGCACCGCTTCCGAGGAGAGAAGCTCCACTTCCGCCTCGAGCAATTGCGGGTCGCCGAATTCGATCAGCGGCTCGCCGGCGCGCACCACCGTCTCGCTGCGATGATGCACGGTGAGGACCTCTCCCGTGATCGGCGCGTGCAGGCGCAGGCAGCAATCCTCACCGGCTGACGGCGCCTGCGGGTCGACGACCTGCGGCGCCGTCAGCCGCGCGCGGGCGGCTTCGAGTTCGCGCTCGCGCACGGCGAGGGTCGCCTGGGCGCTGGCCATGCGGGCGGAAGCGGCGTTCACCGCGGCGCGGGCGCGTTCGAATTCGCGCTGCGAGACGATATCGCGCCGCGCGAGCTCGGCGATGCGGTTGAGCTCGGATTGCTGGAAGCTCCATTCGGCGGAGGCCTCGAGCTCCTGCGCGCTGGCGAGCTGCACCGCCGCGCGAGCGGCCTCGATCGCGGCTTCCGCTTCCGCGCGCGAACGCGCATCCAGAAATTCCGGCGTCAGCGGGCGGATGAAGGCGGCAACCGTCTCGCCGGCGACCACTTCATCCCCGACATCCAGCGGTGAGCGCAGCACGCTGCCGGCCATGGGGGAGGAGACGACGTAGATGTCGCGGATGCGCGTCCGCCCCTCATCCTCGACGCTGAGGATCAGATCGCCCCGGTCGATCACGGCAAGATCCACCGCGATCGGTTGCGGGCGCATGGCCCAGACCGCGAGCGCGCCGAGGGCGGCGAGGGCCACGACGATCAGCAGGCGCTTGCGCCAGGTTTTCCGCGTTTGCGTGGCCATCCGGTTACTCCCTGGTCTTGAGAACTTCGATCAGATCGAGGCGGTCGATACGGCGGCGCACCACCAGCGCCGAGAATGTCGCGGCGGCGATAACCACGCCGCTCGCCGTGGCGAAGGTCGCGTGCGAGATCACGAAGGGCAGACGAAACAGATCGCTGGCATATTCCTCCAGCATCACGATCGCGAGCCCGTAACCGAGGAGCCAGCCGAGCGGGATGGCGATCAGCGTGAGCACGATCAGCTCACCGAGCAGGATCCAGGAGACTTCCGCGCGGGTGAAACCCAGCACCCGCAGCGAGGCCAGTTCGCGGGCGCGCTCGGAGAGCTGGATGCGGGCGCTGTTATAGACGACGCCGAAGGCGATCACGGCGGCGAGGATGACATAGATGCTCATCGACACCCAGATCAGTTCATCCATGGTCTGGCGGAAATTCGCGAGCGACACGCGTTGCAGGCCGATTGCGCCGATCAGCGGCGATTGCTTGACGCGGTCGTAGAGCGCGTGCTCCGCTTTCTCGTCGAGGCTGAAATGCGCGCCGGTGACGACGCGGCCCTCGCGCATGGCGCGGTTGACGGCGCCGATCTCCATGAAGGCGCCGAGGCCGATATAGGTATGGGCGAGATCGGTGACCTCCAGCATGACGCTGCGGCGCGCGCCCTGGAGGAATTCGACTTCGATCAGATCCCCGCGCCGCACGCCGAGCTTCCCGGCCAGCGCCACGCTCGGCACGATGCCGCGATCGGGCAGGGTGAGCGGGCTGTGGCTTGCATCGAGGGCGCGGGCGAGCTCGCCCTGCGCGGGCATGCCGGTGATCTGGGTCAGATGTTCGCGATGCCCGTTGCGCAGCCGGGCGGCCACGACGCGCTGGCCCTCGACGGTGAACACGCCGGGCCATTGCGCGATGGCGTGCAGGGTGCCCTGCGGCGCCTCGCGGGTGAAATTCACGGTCGCGTGCTGGCGTTCGGCCTGGAAGTAATGCACTTCCAGCATCTCGTAGATCGAATCCACCAGAAACAGCGACCCGATCAGGATCGCGACGGAGAGCGCCATGCCGAGCACGGTCATGCCGGCACGCACCGGCGCGCCCATCATGTTGCGCCCGATCATGATCGCCGTCTTGGGAACGAAGGCGGCAATGTCCAGCCAGCGCGGCAGGATGCGCCGGTAGCGCGGCGGCGCGGGTGGCTGCATGGCGACGGCGGGGGCGAGGCCCAGAACGCTCCAGACCGCCTTGAGCGCACCGATACTCGCCGCAGCGACCGTGGCGAGGAAGGCAATCAGATAGAGATCCGCCCCCGTCGTGAAGAGCAGGTAAGGGAAGTGGAAGAACTCCACCAGCATCACGGTCATGCCGCGCGCGAGCAGGGTGCCGGCGATCGCGCCGATCACCACGCCGATCGCCGCGATCACGGCGGCGAATTTGAGATAATGCGCCGCAATCGCCACCGATCCGTAGCCGACTGCCTTGAGCAGGCCGATCTGCTCGCGCTCGAGCGCGATGAGCCGCGTCAGCGTCATGTTGACGAGGAAGGCTGCGATGAAGAGGAAGATCGGGGGCAGCACGCGGCTGAGCGCATCGATCTGTTCGATCTCGGCCTGCACGAAGGCATGGCTCTGCTGCTGGTCGCGGCCATGCGCGCCGGTGCCGCCATAGCGGGCGAGCGCGTCATCGACCGCCGCGATCACCTGCGGCTCCGAGGCGCCGCGCAGGAGCCGGATCGAGATCTCGGAGAACGCGCCCTGCAGGTCGAAGGCGGCGGCGAGCGCCGAGCGCGACATCCAGATCACCGCGAAGCGCCGGTCATCCGGCACCACGTCCCACGGCCCGATCGCATAGATGAATTCCGGGCTCTGGGCGATGCCGACGATCGCGAGATCGCGGCTGCGGCCATTGACGATGGCGCCGAAACGGTCGCCGGTCGTGAAGCCATGGGCATCGGCGAAGGCAGCATTGACGACGACCTCGTCCGGACGGGCCGGATCTGGCTGGCGCCCGCGTTCCAGGGTGATCCGGTTGAGGCGGGCGGCTTCGCGATCGGGCAGGGAGAGCAGCCTCGCGCTGCCGGGCTCGACCATGCCCGCGATATCGAGCACCGCGTTCTCGCTGATCCGCGTCTCGACGGCGGCGATGCCGGGAAGGGCCGCGATGCGTTCGGCGACGCCCTCCGGCGCGCGGCGGACCTGCGCAAACACATCGGCGAAATTGTTGCGGTCGTAATAGGCCGCGCGGGTTTCCTCGAGCGAGCGCATCGCACCGGTCGCGAGAATCAGCGTCGCAGCGCCCGCCGCCATCACCAGGGCGATGGCGAGCACCTGCGCCTTGAGGCGCCACAGATCACGCAGGACCTTGCGGTCGAGTGCGCCGATCATCAGATCCTCCGGCAGCCGGATTGCGGCTTTGTATCGAAACGCAATTCGCAGCAAGCTAGGCGCTGCGCGGGATGCCTGCATTGCGCATGATCAAGGCCGCAGCCGTTTCGTGCGCGTATCGTCGAACTCGCTGCGCGGCCTTGCTGCGCGGCCTTGCCCGTATCCGACCGGGGCAATCGACGGCGAAGGGGGAGTTCGAACATGCCGGCCCGGGAACGCTATCGTGATCGTGCGCAGGCCGGCGAGGTTCTCGCGCAAGCGCTGACGGACCATGCCGCACGCAAGCCGCTGCATGATCCGCTCGTGCTTGCCTTGCCGCGCGGCGGGGTCCCCGTGGCTTTTCCCGTCGCGCAGGCGCTCGATGCGCCGCTCGATCTGCTCTTCGTGCGCAAGATCGGCGCGCCCGGCCAGCCGGAATTCGCCATCGCCGCCGTGGTGGAGGGCGCGGAGGATGCGGTCGTGACCAATCCCGAGATCGCCGACGGTCTGCGCCTCCCCGAGGGCTGGCTCGAGGAGGGGCGCGTGCGCGGGATCGCGGAGATCGCCCGGCAGCGCGACGATTACTGCGCCGGGCGCGCGCGTCTTCCCGTCGCCGGGCGATCGGTGATCATCGTCGATGACGGTGTGGCCACGGGGACGAGCCTGTTCGCGGCGATTGCCGCCCTGCATCGGCAGAACCCGCGCGACATCACCGTCGCCGTGCCCGTGGCGCCGCCGGAGACGCTGGAGCGCCTGCGCGAGGCGGTCGATCACGTGATCTGCCCGCTCGCGCCCCGCCTGTTCCAGGCGGTCGGCTTCTTCTACGACGATTTCCATCAGGTGGAGGATGACGAGGTGTTGGCGGTTCT
>LFIK01005534.1_pt1 | contig 10125 bp, 8 predicted proteins | sample 643401 | NCBI WGS metagenome assembly LFIK01 (sample SAMN03777447, study PRJNA286221) | soda lake metagenome | biome: soda lake; feature: Kulunda steppe; material: water; isolation source: sample T5-Br brine of Lake Tanatar-5 | place: Russia: Kulunda steppe | collected 2010-07
CAAAACATTCACGCGCTTAATGGTGTCAGCCTCACCATTAACCCTAACACCATCCACGGCATCATCGGTCTAAGTGGCGCAGGGAAAAGCACCCTGATCCGTACCATTAACCAACTTGAAAGACATGATACCGGTGAAATTAAAGTGCTAGGTTATAACGACATTAGAGCCTTAAACAAGGAATCGACACGAATGTTAAGACAACAAGTTGGCATGATTTTTCAAACGTTTAACTTACTCGAAAGTAAAACGGTCTTAGAAAACATCTTGTTTCCAATTCGTGTGATGCGAAAACCCGCTCAAAAAGATTATGCTTTAGCGTTAAGCCTCATTGAAGAAGTCGGTCTTAAAGGTTATGAACAAAGTTTTCCTTCACAGCTTTCAGGAGGTCAAAAACAACGTGTTGGCATCGCGAGAGCGCTCATCAATCAACCAAAAATCTTGTTGTGTGATGAACCCACCAGTGCGTTAGACCCTTTAACCACCAAAAGCATTCTAGCCCTTATTAAAACCCTAAAAGAAAAACAACACCTCACCGTGGTCATCGTCACACATGATATGCATGTCATTAAAGAAATTTGTGACGACGTCACCGTGATGGATCATGGACGCGTGATTGAGTCTGGGCCAATTAGCGATCTTTTAATCACACCCAAACATACCATCACTAAAGCGTTAGTCGACACCATTGGCTTTGATGTTGATGCGCTTGCCGAGTCTTATAAACATTTACCCTCCCTCACGACGTTAAGGTTTCCTAAAGACATTTTAGAAAATCATTTGATTTATACAGTCATTGATCGTTTTGACGTTAAGATTAACATCTTATACGCCAATATCACGCCCAACACGGAAGGGGTTATGTTGGTCAGCTTTGAGGGTGAACAAACCTTTGAGGCTAAAGCGTATTTACAAAATAAAGGGGTGAAGTTCCTCCATGATTGAACCGAGATTATATTTAGAAGCGTTCAATGAAACGCTTTATATGACCTTGATTTCTACATTGTTAGTCGCGTTTTTTGGCTTACTTTTAGGCATCTTACTCTATCTGACTTCAGCGTCTGGATTACGTCCACATAAAACGCTTTACGCGGTGCTATCTGTTCTGACCAGTGTGGGGCGCTCGATTCCTTTTTTAATTCTTATTGTTTTATTGTTGCCTTTTACACGTTTTATTGTGGGCACCATCTTAGGGCCTAGTGCGGCCATACCAGCGCTTGTGGTTGGGGCAACCCCTTTTTATGCCAGGCTGGTTGAACTGGCGTTGCTTGACAAAGGCAAAGACTTAAAAGAAACCGGGCTGGCCTTTGGCACCAAAGCCCACACCATTGTGACGCGTATTTTACTGCCTGAATCACTGCCAGCCCTGTTAAGAGGGATCACGGTGACAGCGATTGCGATTACAGGGTATACCTCGATTGCTGGCGCCATTGGCGCAGGGGGCTTAGGGAATCTAGCTTATTTATATGGTTTTGCCAGAAACCGTCAACAAGTGACCGTCATCGCGACCATTTTAATGGTTGCGCTCATCCTAGTCATCCAATTAGTTGGCGACTTAAGCGTTAAAAAATTCACACACAAATAAAAGGAGAAATAATTCATGAAAAAAATCATAGTGTTTATTAATTTAGTGTTCTTTAGTGTGACTTTGAGTGCATGTCATCAAACAGAAACGTACCGTATTGGGGCGACACCAGTTCCACATAGTGAAATCTTAGACTATGTGAAGCCATTACTTGAAGAGCGAGGGTTTACCTATGAAGTGGTGGTCTTTACTGATTATGTATTACCAAACATTGCGCTTGATCAAGGCGATATCATCGCTAATTTTTTCCAACACATTCCCTATTTAGAACTTCAAATCAACGAGCATGGGTATGACTTTGTTAGTGTCGGTGGTGTGCATGTTGAGCCCATTGGCCTATATAGCCGTGTCCATGCGTCACTTGAAGACCTTCCTTCATCCTTAGAGATTATCATTTCAAATTCACCGTCTGATCGTCCGCGCTTACTTGGATTACTGCAAGAAGCAGGCTTGATTGAACTACATGCAGAAACTAGCAATCAAGACATTGTTAGCGCCAGCTTATCACAATTACCAACTCTATTTTCATCTTCAAAGACCATTCAATTTATAGAAGTAGATGCACCACAACTTTATTCAAACTATCAAAACCGTTCAGGCGATGTGGTCTTAATTAACGGAAATTTTGCGCTTGATAATGGGTTAAATCCTTTAGAGGATGCGTTAGCCTTAGAAGGCAGTGGCTCACGCTTTGTGAATGTTGTTGTGACACGTAGTGAAAATGAAGAAGACCCCTTCATTCAAGCACTGATTCAAGTGTTGCAATCAGAAGACGTGCAGCAATGGATTGTGGAGCAATATGGTGGTGCTGTGGTGCCAGGTGCTTAATTAAATAGATCATAAATATTAAAAATCCCAAAATTCTGTTTTGGGATTTTTAAACACCCTCATTTAGTTTGTTAAAAGAAATAATAAAGGTATGATTATGGTATAAAAAAGAGAATCTTACATGCCTAAAATTAGTCCGATTCATGAGCTGAAAAATACTGCCAGTCTTTCTAAATAGGTAGACGATAGTAACGAACCTGTGTTTGACACAAAAAAATGGTTATGGTTCAATGGTCTTAATGAGTATGGATGTTTATGAAAGAGAAATAGCCAAAAACCAAGTCGTGGAATTAATAACGATTCCTTGAAAAATCTTGACAAGGATGATTTGAAAACCGATGGCTCCAGGTTTATTAGTGAAATGAAGTCAAAGTATGGCAAGAAGCTATAATTTATTTCCAACAGCCTATCCCATCATTCTAAATCCTGCTTTAAAAAATACAGTAATCAAGTTCTTTAAATGAAAATTTTAAGTCATTCAACTTCACAACCTGCTTGTTGTGAAGTTTTTTTATATGAAATGAACAATGATGATCAGTATAATCTCAGACGGCCATGACGGCAACAGTAAAAACTGTTATAATAACAACTTGATATGCTTACATACTATTTAACTTGAAGGTTGGTGACTTGGAATGAAACTATTGAGTTGGTTAAGTCTTGTTTCTATTGTATTTATCTTCGTAGCCTGTAACGGGGGTGATGATACTCGAACGATTACCTTTATGGACGGGGAGGACGTTTTATTCTCACAAGACTACGCGGTAGGCGATTCACTAGAAGATTTAGTGGTGCCTGAAGTCAACGAAGATGGCCGTCAGTATTTTGGGTGGAGCGACGAAATCCCTAGCGTTATGCCAAATGAAGATGTGACGCTTCATGCCGTTTGGGACATCGCAGATGTGTTTGACTATGAGATCATCAACGGTGAAATCGTCATCTTGAACTATACTGGCATTCGATCAGAGATCATCATCCCGGATACGCTGGAGGGCTACCCCGTCGTTGAACTAGGCAAAGGGGCCTTTGAAGACAATACAGTCATTAAAGAGGTTACATTGCCTAATGGCTTAAGCGTCATTGGAAACTCAGCGTTTAGAAACGCTTCGATTGAACGCATCACCATTCCCAGCAGCGTTGTCACTATGGGGCACAGAACCTTTCAGGATGCCAGTGAACTCACGACGGTCACCTTTGAAGAGGGTAGCCAATTAGAGAGCCTGGGTCAGTCGACTTTTTGGAACGCTGTATCGCTCACAGATTTTGAGATTCCTGAAAGTGTTCAACGCTTTGATCGATGGACCTTCGAAGGGGCGAGTTCACTCACGAGCATTCATATTCCTGCTGGGTTAATAAGTCTTGGAGCGTCCCCTTTTAGAGGCGCACGCAATCTTAAAACGATCACCGTTGATGAAGACAACGAAGCCTATACGTCTTTAAGTGGGGTTTTGTTTGATAAAGATATGAGAACGCTCGTGAAGTTTCCTGAAGGCTTAGAAGAAACAACCTATACAGTGCCTGCAAGTGTTACGGCGATACAGGAAAGTGCCTTTAGCCACGCTCGATTTTTAACCACGGTTCTATTTGAAGAAGGAAGCCGAGTTGAAAGTTTTGGCATGGGTGCTTTTCAGAATGCTAAGGCTTTAACACACATTCACATCCCTGCGAGCGTTACAAGTCTTGGTGGGAGTGCTTTTAGTGGTGCGAGTGCGCTTGAGAGTGTGACGTTTTCTGACAACAGTCAACTCATCTATATTAATAGAGCGGCGTTTCAAGACACTATGGCCTTAACGAACATCGAGATCCCTGATGGGGTCACCACCCTTGGCAGTCGCGCCTTTGAAGGGGCCAGTGCTTTAACACGCATCTATATCCCTGCGAGAATGTAAAGCGCTTGGGTTTGTGTTAGATTAAACATCAACAAAACAAAGAACGATAACGTCCCAATCATGATGACCTTATAACTGTTCAACAATAAGGTAAGTTTCCCTGCCTTTTCAGGCGTATCAAACTTAGCGAACGATTTCTTAAAAGGTTTCATAAAATAATCTAAAAAAAACGCTTCTTTATACAAGCGATTCAGATGAAAGCGGTACAATTTTAAAAAGCTACAATATTGTTTAGTGGTCAGTTTTTCTAATGGCTCCATGAGTCAATCCTTTCAGGTCATATCATCATTTTACCACCTTCTTAAGACTTGTAAAGGGCGCTCATGATAATCATTGAAATACCTAAACCTCAAAAAAGTTAGACGTCGGCTGTTATGGTATAATGTCTTTAAGAAAAATTAAGGAGTGGTCCAATGAAAACACTAAAAATGAATAATGGATTAGAGATTCCAGTCCTTGGCACAGGCACGAATACCTTTGGTAAAGAAAACAATGATTTTTTTGGTGAGATCACCTATGACACCAAAGAACTTTTATCCGCCATTGAGCTAGGATACAGGTTAATAGACACCGCCATTTATTACCGTAATGAAGCGGTCATAGGTAAAGCGGTCAAAGAATCAAAGGTTGATCGCAATGAGTTTTTCATTACCTCGAAAATCCCAGAAAAAGAAGAATATTCTAAAACGAACGAGCTTGTGAACAAACACGTTGAAGCTTCCCTTAAAGCCATTGATTTAGACTATATTGATTTATATCTCGTGCACTTTCCTCTTGAAACCAATGAAGAAAACTTACGCGTATGGAGCGTCTTAGAAGACTACGTCGATCAAGGGCGTATCAAATCGATTGGGGTGTCTAATTTTAACGAAGCACAACTCGCCTATTTACTTAAGCATGCACGTATCAAGCCCGTGCTCAATCAGTTCCTTTCCTATCCAGGCAAGCACCAACAATCACTGATTGATTTTTGTAAAGCCAATGACGTCATCCCTGAAGCCTATCAATCCCTCAGAAGAGTAGACGAGGATACTAAAGCCTTACTAAGTGAACTCGCAAAACCCTACAACAAAACTTGGAGTCAAGTCGTTTTAAACTATCAAATCAACGAAGGCGTGGTCGTGATTCCTAAATCACACAACAAACAACATCAGTTTGAAAACATCGATGTTTTTGATTTTACGCTCACTCAAAAAGATAGAGACATTATTCATGCCATAGATAATGAAAGCTCCTAGTGGCTAGGAGCTTTTATTATTATCGTACGCTTAAACTAAATAAACCTCATAACGGTTCCAAAATCTCGTTGATTTATGAAAAGAATTGTCTTGAAACTAAGGATTCATATAACGAATTAAACGATCAAATGAAAGGCTAGGTGAATGTATTGAAAATGAATAAATATCTTTTAGCACTCACGGTGAGTATCTTTTTTATAGCCGGTATTTTTAATTTTGCTTATGAATATTATGCGGGCTTAAATATAGGCTTTAATTTATATGGTCTTGTCCCAGCCGCTTTTTTGGGCTGGGCAACCTATGATGCTTTAGGCGGAGGTTCTAAGGGCGTCGTGCAAGGCATCCTTTCTAACATCAGTGGGGTTGCTTGGTCGATTGTGATTATTTTACTATGGGAGTATGGATTTAATAATAACTTATGGGGTGCTTTTGTTTCGGTTGCTTTGGGGGCTGGTGTGATGGTATTTCAAGCACACTACAAACTATTGCAGTTTGTGCCAGGGACCTTTATCGGCGCATCGACTTTTTTCGCTTTAGGCGCTAACGTCAACGGTACCACCTTGTGGCCAACCGTTTTAGGCTTACTGATGGGAATCTTTTTGGGTTTGATATCCGATGTGTTTGCGAATTACTTAAATGCCAAAGCATCCTCTAAAGACGTTTGATGGCCCATAGGATCTCTAAATTTATCGTTTCCAAACAAATCTAATGAGTTGTCAGAGTTTTTTAGAACGTTTCTTACGTCGTGGAATCATGAATGGGTGCTTGAATGGGTCAACCTCTAACAATCAAGTTTATGCGTCGTAGCGCTTTCATCAAAAACGCCTCTTTATCCTATGGTATAATCATGCCAATGATAAGGGGGCGTTTTATGAGTTATTTAAGCTTTGGCTACACCAAAACAGCGTACAATTATATTAGATCCTATAAAGAAGGCGCATGGCAAAAAGGCACACTCACGAAAGAAGACCGTTTAACCATCCCTTCGATGGCCACCGCCCTTCATTATGGTCAAGAAGCGTTTGAAGGCTTAAAAGCGTTTCGCCGTCAAGATGGCCGTGTCCAAATCTTTAGACCCTATGAAAACGCGAAGCGATTTCAAGGGTCGTGTCAGTACTTATTGATGCCGACGATTGAGATTGAAGATTTTGTTGAAGCGGTCTATGAGACCGTAAAAGCAAATTTAGAGTATGTCCCAGCGTATGATTCTGGTGGTGCGCTATACATTCGTCCTTACATGCTAGGCGTGGGTGAAACCTTAGCGCCAGTACCCTCTCAAGAATATCTCTTTGGCGTCATTGTGACGCCAGTGAGTTCCCTTTATAAAGGGTCACTTAAGCCAGTCAACCTGTGGGTTTCTGAGTATGATCGTGTGGCGCCCTTAGGCACAGGACAGTTTAAGATTGGTGGAAACTATGCGGCGAGTTTATTCGCCCAAAACGTCGCAAAATCTAAAGGGTATGACGATGCGTTATTTTTAGATCCTTTAACCCATACGAAAATTGAAGAAGTAGGCGCAGCCAACTTCTTTGGTATTACTAAAGATCATGTGTACATCACGCCTGAATCACCTTCGGTGTTAAAAAGCATCACAAACAAGTCACTCAGAGTGATCGTAAAGGACATCTTAGGGCTTACCATCTCGAATGGTGACATTTACATCGATCACTTAGAAGACTTAGCCGAAGCAGGTGCCTGCGGCACCGCGGCAGTCATTACACCGATCCGTAGTTTATCTCATAAAAACGAAGTGCATGTTTTTCCTACGCAAGATGAGACTGGACCAATCACTAAAAAACTATATGACATTCTAACAGCCATTCAAAAAGGGGATGTTGAAGATTTTAAGGATTGGACGCTATTAGTGGAGTAACATTAAAGCTCGCAAAACATGCGAGCTTTTTGTTTGTCTAGATGTTGGGAAGTGAGTTAAAAATGATTTTTTAAATAAAAGTTTAAGATATTTCAATATTTGCTTATATAATAAGACTAACAAACCAACGAAACTGCTTTTAAAGGAGGTCAAGTATGAGTGTGAACTATCATGACGCGCTGATTCCTTATCTTTATGAAGGGGTCTATGTGGTCGATCATGCCCGAAAAATCATCTTTTGGAATGAAGCGTGTGAACGCATTACAGGGTATCAGGCTTCTGAAGTAAAGAATAGCTATTGTTATCACAATATTTTGCAGCACGTTGATCAAGAAGGTAAAATGTTATGCCTCGAAGGCTGTCCACTTCAAGACACCCTAACGACCGGTGATATCCACGAAGCGCATGTCTTTTTAAGACACAAACAAGGCTACCGTGTGCCTGTAATGGTAAGGACTTTACCGGTTTACGATGAGGATCAAAAGATTGTGGCGGCCATTGAAGTGTTCACCGATGAGCGCTATCAAAAACAAGTGTATGAAGAAAACATTGAGCTCAAAGATAAACTTAAAACCGATGAACTCACAAAGATTGGGAACCGACAGTTCTTTGATTTTCAGTTTAATAAACGATTAGAAGAAGCTAAAGCATTCAACAATCCTTTTGGGATTCTTATGATTGACATCGATCACTTTAAAGCCGTCAATGATGCTTATGGTCATTTAGTGGGGGATGAGATTCTAAAAGTGGTGTCAAACTCCTTAGCCTCAAACGTCTTATCCCATGAGTTAGTCTGTCGCTGGGGTGGCGAAGAGTTTGTTGCTTTGATCGAAGTGAAGTCTTTGGAGGCTTTAAAAGAAGCCGCTGAGCGGCTAAGACTCGTTGTTCAAGCCTCAAGCTATCGTTTAGACGATGGGACGATTTTGAGTGTTACGGTATCTCTAGGAGGAACGCTCATCTACGGGGATGAAGAAGCAAAAGATGTGTTAGCACGTGCGGATAAGAATTTATACGCTGCGAAAGACAGTGGACGAAATCAAACGAAGTTGAGTGGATAATTGAAAGGGCTGCTAAATTTGCAGCCTTTTTGATAGCAAATGATTAACTTTTTATGTAAATCTAATATTATTATCATGTATAATTATAATTGATTGATAAGTTTAATCATAGATGATTTGCATGTATGTGTGTCTATAAAATGTTCGTGTAAACTGATTTTTTCATTTAGAATAATAATAATAGTCATTAGTTTCAAAGTGATAGTGTTAATTCGATTAAAAACTAGAGGTACAAGATGATAGTATATTTTGATTGTGAAGTTGAAGCTAAATCACATAAGATCGTTGACTTTGGTGCGATTTCACAAAATAATGCCAGAGTTCACTCTTCGAAACATAGTGTCATTAAAAAAACTATGTTAGAAGCTGATTTTTATTGCGGTCATAATGTGGTGAATCATGATGTGCCATATCTTAAGTCTATTGGAGTTAATATAGACCAATCTAAGGTTATCGATACACTATTTTGGTCTGTTTTACTATATCCGCAAAGACCATATCATAAACTTGTTAAGGATGATAAACTATATCCTGAACAAGATAATAATCCTTTACTAGATGCTCAAAAAGCAAAAGATCTATTTAACGAGGAACTAGCCTCATTCTCTCTTTTAACCATTAAAGAAAAGCAACTACTTTACGGACTTTTAAAAGATAAGGATGGATTTTCCGCTTTCTTTGATTTAGCAGGTTTTAAGAGTGAACTCTCTAATCTCTCTGACTTAGTTCATGATATGTTTAGGGGAATGTTATGTAGCCATAGTAGTTTAGAAAAACTAATTTCTGAAAACCCTGTGGAGCTAGCTTACACATTAAGATTAATTAATACCACGCCTGATTCATTATTTCCATCATGGCTCTTGTATCAGTTCCCTGAAGTTGAGGATGTCATGATTTTACTTAGAGGAAACCCATGCAATAAGGGGTGTTTATATTGTGATGATGCGCTCAACGCCGTTGGGGGATTGAAAAGGTTTTTTGGATATGATCGTTTTAGAAGTTTTGAGGGTAAACCTCTTCAAGAACTATCTGTTAAAGCAGCATTAGAAAACCGCTCACTAATTGCTGTGTTTCCTACCGGTGGGGGTAAGTCTATAACATATCAAATCCCAGCACTTATGAGTGGGGTAAATACACGTAGTTTAACCGTGGTTATTTCACCATTACAATCCCTCATGAAAGATCAAGTCGACAATCTGGAAAAGAAAAACATCACTTGGGCAGGATATATTAATGGGTTACTTGACCCTATTGAGAGGACTAAAACAATTGAACGCGTACAAAAAGGTGATATCAGTCTTCTATACATTTCGCCAGAATCGTTACGTTCAAGATCAATAGAGAACTTACTCTTGTCCCGCGATATAGCTCGTTTTGTTATTGATGAAGCCCACTGTTTTTCAGTATGGGGACATGACTTTCGTGTAGATTATTTGTATATTGGAAGATTTATAAGGCAACTGGAACTAAAAAAAAGAAACTATAAAAAAATACCAGTTTCTTGCTTTACAGCTACTGCAAAAAAGCAAGTTATCGAAGACATTGAGATGTATTTTGCTGAAAAACTAGGGTTAAGAATGGAAAGATTTACCATTCAAAGCGCTCGAAAAAATCTTCGTTTTCAAGTATACAATGTTGAAAATGATGAAGAAAA
>LFIK01005536.1_pt1 | contig 10123 bp, 14 predicted proteins | sample 643401 | NCBI WGS metagenome assembly LFIK01 (sample SAMN03777447, study PRJNA286221) | soda lake metagenome | biome: soda lake; feature: Kulunda steppe; material: water; isolation source: sample T5-Br brine of Lake Tanatar-5 | place: Russia: Kulunda steppe | collected 2010-07
GCCCTTCACCCACCCCTCCACCCACCGTTTGGCTTGTTGTGCGCCCACTGCCCCTCGTACCGCTGGCTCAGCGTCTTCCAGTGCATCGTGCCGTAGCCGCACTTCACGTCGTGCGCCCAGTCGCCCTCGTACACATTGCCGTTGGCGTAGAACATGGTGCCCGCGCCCCACTTCATGTCGTCCCTCCAGTCGCCTGGCGCAGGGGAGTGGATTGAATTTGAACCTTCCCCTGCTTTCCAGCGCGTGCTGCCCAACATGTGACAGCATGCATATCTGTAGAATAGGGCACGCACATGTGAGCGCTTGAGGCAAGCACGGGTGGGCCCCACGCATCACCAGTGCCAGCTGCACTGAGCCCTGGCTCCGTGAACCACAGACAGGATGCGCTGCTGCTGGGGGCGGCAGCAGAGGGATGGGCGTGCGCCCTCACCCGACCATAAGGGCGGGCTCCGCGCCCGAGCCGTGGCACCCACCGCAGCAGCACCACGCGCCCACCTATGTACCGGTGCCTCTGGGCGGCGTCAAAGTAGATGGTTAAGTAGATGGTGCCGGTGCCGTGGTAGGTGGTAGCACCACGCGCCCACCTATGTACCGGTGCCTCTGGGCGGCGTCAAAGTAGATGGTGCCGGTGCCGTGCCGCATGCCGTGCACCCAGTGGCCCTCGTACACGGTGGGCGAGTCCGAAAAGCGCATGATGCCCACGCCGTGCCGCTTGCCGTGCTGCACGTCGCCCTCGTACGTCGTCCCGCACGGCCACAGGTACATCTGGTGGGGCGGGCGGGCGGGCAGGGGGGCGTGCGTGCATGCGTGCGTGTGTGTGTGGGTGCGTGTGTGGGTGTTGTGCGTGAGTGTGTGTGTGTGTGTGTGTGTGTGTGTGTGTACGTGCGCGCGTGTGTGTGTGTGTGTGTTATGCGTGAGTGTGAGAGTGTGTGTGTGTGTGTGTGTGTATAAGTGAAGAATCAGCTCATAAGGCAGTGGCACACTAGGGCATGAACTAGGGCAGGCTCTGCTGTGTGCGCAAGGCACCCCACGAGGCACCACCTCTCCCTACACACGAGCGCGCACCCCATGGCCAGTGATGTCATTCATATGGAAGTCGCCGGTGTAGACCATGCCGTCCGGGAAGGTGAGCGTGCCGTGGCCGTGCAGCTTGCCCCCCTGCACCTCGCCCTCGTAGATGCACCCGCTCCTCATCTCCAGGCGGGCCTCGCCATCGGGCAGGGCCGCAGTGGAGGAGGCCAGCACCTCCATGCCCACGCCATTGATGCTGGTGGTGGTGAAGGCCACCTGAAGGGCGTGAAGGGCAGGGAAGGAGGTTGCAAAGGGCGTCTGCTCCCCTGTGCGCGCGCAGCAGCTCCTCGTCTGCGTGGCTGCGCATGGGAGGCAAGGCATGGGAGGCACGCACGCAGCACGCCACAGCCAAGTTGGGTTGGCTGCACACGCAGGCGGGACTTCTTGCGTGCAAGTGCAGTCGTGCAAGTCCATGCACATGTTTGCCTCTGCACGCTACGCCCCAACCATCCCTGCTACACCCTCCCCCTTCACCCTCTTCCATGCTGCAGCTGCGCATCAAGCAGAGGGCTCACCTCCAGCAGCTCCGGCTCCATTGCCGCGGGCTTAGAGTCCAAGGGCGTGTCGCGTCAGCTGCTCCCTCTGCCGTTGGTGGGTGCTTGGCCTCCCCTTGCCACTCATCCCAACAGGTCTTATAGCAAGTTCAGTGGAGGCTCTGGCGTGTGCGAGCGGGGTTTCACACTTCCTTTCATCACTCTCAAGCCGAGGGGGAAGCTCCAGTGCGAGCAGTGCGAGCAGCTAGCCACCCACCACCACTGGCTAGCTTGGCTGCAACATGGGCAAGGCAGACAAGGCAGAGAAGCAGCAGCAGCCGGAGGAGGCGGCGGCGGCAGCCGCGCCAGTGGAGCAGAGCTACGCAGCCAAAGTCAAGTTCTGTGCAGGTGTGGTGTTTGCACATGGATAAGTGGGGGTGTGGCACGAGGAGGGGAGGCAGCGTCCAACGCGTGCTTGCGTGCGTGCATGCATGCATGCAAGCATGCTCGCACGCGGCGCCGACGAGGGCCACCCCAAACAACACACAACCGCACGCACAACCGACATACAAACCCGCTGCTTGCAGTCATCGCCAACCCGCTGGCCGAGGAGAAGCTGTGCAAACGGGTGCTCAAGCTGTGCAAGAAGGCGTCCAAGCGGAAGCAGATCCGGCGGGGCGTGAAGGAGGTGGTGAAGGCGCTGCGGAAGAAGCAGAAGGGGTGCGTGTGTGCGTGTGCGTCGTGGGGAGACCTGCGCCTGTCAATGGGCAAGGGTGCACGCACGCACACACGCACGCACGCACGCTTGCACGCACGCACGTAGGCACGCACGCACGCATGCACGCACGTAGGCACGCACGCACGCATGCACGCACGCACGCACGCACGCACGCACGCATGCACGCACGCACGCACGCACAAACGCACGCACGCACGCACGCACGCATACACGCATGCATGCATATACGCACGCACGCACGCAAGCACACACACACACGCACTCGCGCAGGAATGCATGGTGCACAGCAACCTGCACGTGTGCGTGCTCGCAGCTGGGTTTGCACACACGCAACTGCCTGCCCTCAGCCCCCCTCATCCTCAACCAATCCCCCCACTTCACACACGCGCAGGATATGCATCCTAGCCGGCGACATCTCGCCCATTGACGTCTTGACACACATCCCCATCATCTGCGAGGACCACCAAATACCCTACATCTATGTGCCGTCAAAAGAGGTGGGCGGCCTGGGGGCTGTGCTCCTCGCACGGTTCTCAGCTCAGCAAGGATGGCCGGTCCAGTGCCAGGGTGCTGCTTGCCTGCCGGGACTCCTGAAGTGGGGCTGTGGGTTTGAGGAGGAGATGGGGACCACGTCTCATCCCATCAGCACCATTGCGCTCTGCATAGAGCCGCACGCGTGGCTCAACCCTGGAGGTGGCAAGCTTAAAGCGGGGGTGCTCTTTGGGATGCGGCTGCTTGTCTGTCTGCCTGTGTGTGCTGCTGCGTCCCACTGCACTCCGCCGCGTGCAACAGCCAGGCTGAAACCAGTCCCCTCCCATCACCAAACCACTGCCCGCACAGGAGTTGGGGGCGGCCGCGTTGAGCAAGCGCCCCACCAGCTGCATGCTGCTGCTGCCACAGCCGCCCAAGGGCGCAGCGCCAGACGACGCGGAGGCCAAGGAGTTTGCCGAGGCGTACGCAGAGGTGGAGAAGAAGGTCAAGGCCGCGATGCCCGTGTTTTGAGGCCCTGTGTGTGGGCTGTCGCTGAGTGGCGCTGCTGGCTGCGGGCGCGTGGCATCGTGCCCGCGCAAGGCCCTGTACATTTAGCCCGGATGGTGTATGAACTGCGGACACGGATGGATGAACAATGCTGGGCTTGTGCATAACTTTGCAACTTGAACACGGGCACCCACTGCAGCCTGAACTAGGTAGGAGGGAAGAGGAGAGCAGCAGGGCAGGCGGGCAGCAGTGGCAGCAGCAGCAGCGGCAGCGGCGCGCGCACTCCCCCTTCGCTGACTGTGTGGAGGAGCGGGCGCGTGAGGGAGAGAGAGCTGTGGTGGCTCGCCCCGCCAGCGCCACGCCCCTAGAGCAGCAGCCATGACCGGGCGCTTCAAGGCCGAGCACCCACTAGGTGAGGGCGCGCGCGCGCATGCGCGTGTGCATATGTGCGCGCGCGTGCCGCGTGTTGCCGGCGCTCTTCCTCAAGCATTGCACGCAGCATGCATGAATGCATGCATGCACGCCTGCCACCACCCACGCAACAACCACGCGGCAACAACGCCCGCACACAGACAAGAGGAGGCAAGAGGCCGGGCGCATCAAGGAGAAGTACCCCGACCGCATCCCGGTGGGTTGTGCCAGGGGGTGGTGGCAGCAGCAGCTGTAGCTGCAGCGGCAACAGCTGCTGCTGCTGTGGGGAGGGCAGGGCAGGCCTGAACCGCATTAGGGTTTCCAGTCGACGTTGGCCTTCATAGGGCGCACGCGGCTCAGCCCTTGCGCCTCCCTGCTCGCACGCACGCACGCACGCACGCACGCACACACGCCTGTCTTGCTGTTGGTGCGCGTGTGGTGAGGGCCTCCTCGCTCGCACACACCCCCCCGCCCCGTCTTTGCCGCATGCGTGCGTGCCCGCAAGCGTCGCCACTGCTGCAGCAACACACGCACGCAAGCACACGCAATCGCACGCACACGCACGCACACGCACACGCAACAGGTCATCGTGGAGCGCGCGGAGAAGAGCGACATCCCTGACATCGACAAGAAGAAGTGGGTGGCCTGCCTGCCCCTTCCGCTTGGGAGTTGCGCATGAGGGAGAGGAGTGGGCTGCGTGCGCGTCTGCAGCCAACACAAGGGAGCAGGGAGATGGGTCCACCTCAGCTGTCCACGCGCGTGCGCGCACGCACATGCCAGCACGCCTGTGGCAGCAGCCCCTGCTACTGTTATATGGGCGGAATGCAAACCGGGCCAGGACCTCTTGCGCACCCGAACTGGCCAACCAGCTGGCCTGCTCTGAAGGAGCCAGAGCAGGCAGAGGTTGCGCACAGGAGTGCCGCATCCGCTTGCTCTGGCTCAGTCAAAGCTCGCTGGACGACAGGTGTATGTGCAGGGCAGACACACGAGTACACTGTGTCTGCTGAGTCTTTGGGGCGCCGCATCTCCTCCCCTGCAGCACGTGCACTCCAGCCTGGAGAAAGCAAACCTGCTCCATTCCACAAATTAACAGCTGTGCCTGGCCTGTTCTGTGGCTTGGCATAGAAGTGCTTGAGGTGTGGGGCCTGCATGGCGCAATCGTGTGTAAATGGAGGGGGGCAGGCAACCTCCCAGCCCCCTTTTCACCAGAAGCGCAGCTCATTACCTTTTGTCATTAGATGGGGTGGATGGAAATGGGCCAAGGGCTTGATGCTTGTGCTTTGCGCCTGAGCTGGTTCATAACCGCATGCTGCACTTGTGCCGCATGTGCGCGCGCACTCATGAGCACAACACATAGACACGCACGCACGCATCCATCCAGGTACCTGGTTCCCTCCGACCTGACGGTTGGCCAGTTTGTGTACGTCATCCGCAAGCGCATCAAGCTCAGCCCTGAGAAGGCCATCTTCATCTTCGTGCGCAACGTGCTGCCTCCCACAGGTGCGGCAGGATCTTGAACTGCACGTGTTTGTGTGTGGGCGTGTGTGCGTGTGTGCGTGTGTGTGTGTGTATGTGTGTGTGTGTGTGTGTGTGTGGGCGTGTGTGTGTATGTGTGTGTGGGCGTGTGTGTGTGTATGGATGTGTGCGTGTGTGCGTGCGTGCGTGCGTGCGTGTTTGCGCGTGCGCGTGCCCTTGCGCGTGTGTTGCATCTGTTTGCGCATGCAGGCGCGCGTTGCCAACACTAAAGCTGCCCCCCTCCCTGCGCCACATGCAGCCGCCCTCATGTCCTCAATCTACGACGACCACCGGGACGAGGACGGGTTCCTGTACATAGCCTACAGCGGGGAGAACACATTTGGGGGCCTGCTGCTGGAGGCTGTGGAGGAGTAGGGCCGCGCACGCGCAGCAGGGTATGGGTGGGCAGCGCTGCAGGCCCTGCCCTTTTCCCAGGGTCACTGGCCCAGCCTATGCCGAATGATGCGCGCGTGGAGCAGGGGAGGGGGGTGGGCGCAGGGGGCTGTGGCCTGGCCTGCGGAGGGTGTGAGGCTGTGTGCCTGTGCTGAGCAGGGACGTGGAGCGAGGGCTGAGCGGCCCTCGCCGTGTACAAGAGATGCGCTGCTGTACCAATCTTTTGTGTGTACTCCGAGTAGCGGGGAGGGGCCTGCATTGTTGCTGCTGGTGGGCGCGTGTGTGCCGCCTGGGCAGCTGAGCCGATGTTTGTACACTAACGCAATTTTCAATGACACGGCACACTGTAAAACCTGTTATGCCTTTGTTTAGCATGACGGCTGGGTGCGGCACGCACCTCTCGTCCTGTGGGCATCACCCGTGGTCTGGCGCAATGCTATTAGCGTCGCGCATCGTGTAAGCGCTACACGCTTCTAGCGTAGCAGCAGCCCCCACCCGGCTACTGCCGCAGCCCCACGGCGGGCTTGTCTCTTCCCTGCCCAGCAATGACCATTATCAGCTCCTGCCTTCACTCTTTGATGCGCGCACTTCCCCTGACATAAACGACCTCTGTGCACTGCCTAGCTGATGGCAAGGCGAGGAGCGTACACGCCGCGCATCTCCTGTAATATACCCACAAACGCGGCAATGCTATGAGGCTGATATCCCCCCCCCCCCTCGAGGGGGATGGACAGAAAAAAAGACTCAAGACTACCACCTCTAGAAAGAAAAGAAAAAGAAGAAAAGAGCGTTGAGAAGAACTCAGTACCATAGCTTGTCCACTCCTCTCGCCATCTATCTGAAGCACCTGCCGCCTACACCGCCCCCGCACCCTGCTACTATCGCACGTCCTGCCGTACCACGCCAATTCCTGCCACCACACCCACTACTCCTACCCCTGAGGCACCGCAGCACATACACATCCAGTTCCACGCAGAGTCACCAGACCGGCGCCATTTCACTCCGTACGCAAACACATACACAGGCGGCACCCTAAATCATACAGCTTCAGCCACGCACACACGCTGTCACGCCAGCTCAAAATCAGAGGGCCACGACTCGGGCGCTCGCAGGAGCCTCGCTACACAAGGCCACCAGGATACAACGGCAAAAAGTTTGGCCGGGCCAGAGCCCGGTTAGCACAGCACTGTCACACCGCGGAAAAGAAAGGAAAGAAGAGACTAAGGCGGGGTGGGCAGCAGCCCCCACCCTGTGCTGGGGTTTGTGAAGGGCCTCACGGCAGCGTGCCTGTCTTCCGCCAGTCAAAAGCAATGGGGGCCTGCGCGCGGCAGAGGTGAGGCCGTGTCACACGAGGCAGGGCAGGAGGGGTGAGCGTCTGCAGATGGTCAGGGGGCGTCCGAGGGTGCCGCGCCTGCCAACAAACCGTCCCCACTGCACGCCCACAGTGGCCGTTTGCAAGCGGCCGCACGCCTTCTTTTCCTGGACTGTTTGCTTGCAGTGCCCTCATTGCTCGCGCAGTGTTTTGTTTCCTGTTTATGCCCGCCCGAGGGTCGGGGACAAGCCCCACCTGCAGCAGGTGGTCAGGGATGCCAAACGCGTCGCACAGCCCCAGCGCCAGCCGCCCGCCGTCCGCAACGAGCTCGGCATACACCGCGTTCACGCGCTCGCGCAGGGACACGCTGCAGGGCCAGGGCGGTGCGTGTGTGTGTGTGTGCGTGCTTGCGTGTGTGTGTGTGTGTGCGTGTGTGTGTGTGCGTGTGTGTGCGTGTGCGCGTGTGTGCGTGTGTGTGTGTGTGCGTGTGTGTGTGTATGTGTGTGCGTGTGCGTGTGCAACCAGCAACTATGGGCTGGCCACACAGAGCCCCCCAAGTTCACATGCGCGCTGCTCTCTCGGCTTGTGGCGCGTGAGCTGACCGTGCACACGGCCTGCATTTGCCTGGTCATGCCAGCATCCTGTGACGCTTGAGGGGCAGGATGCCCAAACCAACGCATGTGGGCGCCAGGCAGAGCAACGCTGCTCTGGCCGCACCGGTCCGCCCGGTCCATCACGCCCTCCTCCAGGAAGAACGCCAGGCTGTTCTGCACCCTCGTCATGCCGTACAGCGACGCCACCATGTGCAGCAGGGGCTGGATGCTGGGGCCCGCCGCCGGGAGGGCCAGCTCCTGCAAGTGTTTTTTTTAAATTTTGGACCATGTTTCAAGTCCCTGGGCAGCGCAGCCCGCGGTGTGTGTGGGTGCGGCCGTGCGGAGCGCAGGAGGTCAGGGGCGCTCCCACCCCCTTCACCCCTCCTCCCTCCTCCGCGAGCACTCATCCACTTTTGTGTGCACGCCGTCCTCGTGCCTCCCAGGCAATCAGGGGGACTGCCATTTCCATACCCCATTTCCAACCCTACGCCCCCACACGCATGCACGCACACACGCACACACACGCGCGTGCAAAGGCGCACGAGCGCGCACGCGCGCACCTTTGCAAAGTTGGCGAGGCAGAAGTGCTCCGTGTTGGCCCACCCCAGCTCCACCACCATGTCCAAGTTGGCGTCAAACGCGTCCGCCGCCGCCTTTGCGGCCGCGCCACTCCCGCTGCCCGCCCGGCGCGTCGCGGCCGCCATTGCGCCGCTCAGCTGCAAGGGGACGTGCAGGGGGGGGGTGGGGGGGGGGAGATTGAGCGTGCATGGGGCGTGCACACAGAAGAGGGCGCAACCAGGGTTGCCAGCGGCTGTGCGCTCCCCGCTGCCTGCCCGTCGCGCCGCGGCCGCCATCGTGCCGCTCAGCTGCGCGACCACAGGGGGGTGTGCATGGGGATGGGCGGACGGGTGAGTGGGATGGGTGAGCGGGCGGGATGGGTGAGTGGTGTGAGGGAGTGGGGTGGGTGAGTGAGTGGGGTGCGCGTGGGCCGTGCACACAGGAGTGGGTGCGGCCAGGTGCGCACCAAAGCACAGCAGCAGCTGCCTTGTCGGCGGCCATGCGGACCCCCACTGCCCGCCCGGCGTGCAGCAGCCCTGCCCGCACACGCCCAGTGGCAGGGGCCCAGAGGCAGGCAGGCAGCGGTGCGCACATCAGCAAGGGCATGTCCCCTCCTGCACGAAAGGCGCCGGCGCCGCACGCACCTGGCGCATGCGCATTTGACTTTCTGCGGATTCGGATCGCGTCAGACGCATGCGCATGCGTCCGCGTCACGTTACTCTATGCAACTGCGCTTTTGTACACCACCCGCGCACTCCCTCGCTCAGCGCACCCACCCAGCAGCACGCCGACACCACGCCTGCACACCCACTGCTGCCCCCTGCACACCGACGCTGTTCCCGCGTTGAGCGGTGGAGTTTGGAGTTTGACACACGCCGCCCGCTGCGCACCCGCACCACCCCCATCCCCCCCGCCACGCACATGCCTGCGTGCATCTTGCCCTTGCCAGCACACCCGTCCAACCTCCGCGCGGAATGGTGGAGGAGGCGCGGAGGTGCAGCGCACAGCGCGCAGCGAGCACAGTGGTGGCCCAAGTCCGCACCTGGCACGGGCAGCACCTCCATACAGCAAGCAGACGGCAGTGCACTGGGGTGTGTGTGCGTGTGTGGGAGCCGCTGCCGCCGGCCGGCCGCCGCCCATGCAAGCCCGTGCGCGCGCGCCCGCCCGCTGCGACCAACCAGCGGCCGCACGCACCCATTCACGCGGCATTGGTGGGCACAGGTGCCCCACTGGCGCTCGCTGTGCGCGCGGTGCCGGATGGGGCAGGTAGGGGGGGTGCATGCAAGCAGGCGGAAGGAGGGGTGGACCAGGCGGCGGGAGCGTGGTGCAGTGGGGGCTGGTGTGGTGCGGGCTGGTGTGGTGCGAACTGGCGTGGCGTGGAGCGGTGTGGTGTGGTGTGGTGTGGCGTGGCGTGGCGTGTGCGCTGGTGTGGTCGGCGCGGAGGGCGATGCAAGCGCGGCGCAGCACAGCCCAGCAGCTGGTGCTCTTCACCACCGCCGCCTGCCATCATCACCAACGCTACTACCCCCCCCTCTCCTGCTCACACACGTGCTTGCACAGACGCACAAAGGAGGGGGCGGAGAGGGGCACACAGAATGAACTCTGCACACATGCACACTAGCAGCACATTCCACACACACGCCCATGCACACGCACCAGCAGCAGGCAGGCGGGCAGGCAGGCAGGAAGGCGGGCAGGCGGGCGCAGGCGGGCGCCTCGGGAGGGGAGGGAGCGGCGGAAGGGAGTGGCGCGCGCGGCCCTCATCCGTCGGCAGCAGTAGCAGCAGCCGGCCCGGAGCGGGCGCCACCCCCTCTCGTCGACAGCAGCAGCAGCAGCAGCGGCTCGAGTCGACACAGAGTGCTGCTGCCGCGCTGCTGCTGCTGTCGACGGGAGGGGGTGGCGCTGGCAAGGGGGATGGTGGCGGGTGGTGCTGCCCCTTGGCCATGCATGATTGGAGAGCATGTGCGCACACAGGGGGAGCAGGCACGCTGGGTGTTGCACACACGGACGCACGCTCGTGCACAGGAGCGCTCGCATGCACTCGTGCCAGGCTTTCGCGGTGCTGCAGCCACGCGCACGC
>LFIK01005537.1_pt1 | contig 10123 bp, 7 predicted proteins | sample 643401 | NCBI WGS metagenome assembly LFIK01 (sample SAMN03777447, study PRJNA286221) | soda lake metagenome | biome: soda lake; feature: Kulunda steppe; material: water; isolation source: sample T5-Br brine of Lake Tanatar-5 | place: Russia: Kulunda steppe | collected 2010-07
AAAAAAAAAAGAACAGGACAGGTTGGGGTCGGTGGCGACCCCACGAAGGAACGCCACGCCGTGGCGAAGGCACGCCGTGTGGTCGTGGCACGAGCTAGGCAAGCCGCACCACGAGGTCGTGGTGGACGGAGGTGCGTGGAAGAGACGAGATGCCGTCGTGTTTGTGCGAAGTCGACGAGGAATGGGTGTCGTGGAACGGAACACCACCAAATGGACAGTGCAAGAACGACACCGAATGAAGTCACTGCTCGGACGCAAGCTTCTCCCTTGCAAATCATCACTCTATCGAACTTTCTTAGCTTCGAATGACCAGCCATCTTGCGTTCGGATGGGACACCTGCAAAAGTCATGCTCGAAGATGGAATCGATCCATGCCACAGTGCTTCGTCGTAACTCATGTTTTCAAGATGCATTCCATAGAGGAAGGAAAAGGCTTCTGCCACGGATCATCACCTACGAAACGAAGAGAGGACATTGGTGCGATGCAATTAAACACGAAGTTGCCTTGCACACGTATAATTCGGGATTGTGTGCCCCGAAAATGATGGTGCGCGATGAGTCCACAATGCACGCGATTAATCACTCTTCTTGACGAAAGAATCAAGTTGTTATTCTATGAGTCTATCGCGTACTTGCACGTGATTTTTTCACCATTGCGATTTGTGTATGGGTGAAGGAACTCAGATGGGAGACATCGTTTTGTGCGACGGCATCGACAAGGAGGGTTGGAATGGAAACGGAGACGAGGTACGATGTATATCTAACTCACGCTTCCACCATGCATGGGATTTGCTGTCCGATTTGTCCAAGAGCGATGCAAGAAAGTTAGAGGACGCGTTTCCCGTCCACGCTCTCCGGCGTTGGTTTTACACTCTTTTCCTCCCGCCCAACCACACTCTCACTCCTCCCAACCATCCTTCTTCTACTCTTCCTTCTTCTTCGCGACGTCCACACGTGCGGATGGAGTCCGCTCCCTCACGTCCATGCTTGCTTTGGCTTGCACGTCTTCGTAGGTGAACCGTTTCTTCCTTCCCATCGACCGAATCGACCGAATATTCGTAACGTTTCGTGGCATCGTGCGGCATTTCGCCGCCATCCGCGCTTCTCGTGCGTCGCCGCTTACGCTTGCTCCAGCGCGTCGTCCGTGCACTTGCTTGTCGTCAGGATGGTGTCCACGCGAAGGAAGAGATACTCCGACACGGAAGCGGCGGACGAGAAGGTGGTGCAGGAAGAGGAGACCAAGGACGTGGTGCAGGACGGCCATGCCGACGACAGCGAGGACGAATTGCCGGAAGAAGTGGGATTGGAAGAGGTGAGACGAGCTTGGCGGCGTGCACGTGCATGATTCGGAAGGAAGAGAGATGGACGACGGACGAAACGGCGCTCGAATGGACGTGGGATGCGTGCGAATGGAAGGAAGGCCTGTCCTGAAGGAGTGGAAGAGTTGCTGACGTGCGTGCACGTCGAACATGCGCGACGCAGAGCAAACGTGCGGCGTTGCAAAGGCACACAGAGAGACCCGTCACCGCACGCTCCAAGTCGGATGCCAAACGTAGACGGTCCCGCGTACGTCGGGAACCTGAGGGCCAAGACGACGAAGAAGTCGGCGATGCCGATGAACAGGACGCTGAAGAAGAATTGGGTGTAGATGTAGAAAGCGATGGGCAGGAAACGATGCGGTTGCCATCCAGCTACGTTGCTACGGGGAAGCGACCGAAGCCTCGACCGCAAGCGGCCAAAGTCCATGGTTTCGAAGTTCGAGTACGGCCAAGAGAGGACGACCTGCAGCTCCGAAAAGCCAGCGCCAGCGCCAAGTCCTTCCTTGAAAGCAAACGGGGCAAGAAAAGACGATCCCACTCCATGCTTCTTGCACGGCACGCACCGGCCTTGCGCTTCTGAACAGGATGGGAGCGGGTCGCCCCTTGGGCACCAATAAAAAGAACGAGGGACTATCTTTGCCGTGGAATGTGTGCATTCGCATCCACGACTGCATGTGGCTCAACCGTGCGATCTGCCGTGCTGGCGTGGATCTGAGCTGCTAACGGATGGAGCATGTTTGGTTGTGTAAAAGGCGACCGACTGCCTCTGAACCAAGCAGAGGATTTCGCAATTGCAAAGCTGCCAATTTGACGGGTCCTCGTGGCTCAATGACATCCACGGCGCTTTGCGTCTCATTCTGATGTCTGTACAATTGGGATTGTGTCCTGACCAGCGTGTTGTCTCCAATGCAAAAGCTGGCTTGATTTTCACAACATCCTGCACCTTTCAGAACTCGCGTGTTCCTCTCCTCATCTATTTAGACACCCAGACGTACTTTTGCCGCCAACGTTGGTGACACTCGTTTTGTCTGGCGCACGTTTGCGCCGATCGCCTGGCATCCAATTCTTGTCCATTCCTCACCACCGCGTCCTTTTCGTTGTCCCAGGACCGACGGGGTGCAATGGGTTGGATGAATTGGCGCGTCCTTCGCCGTATTCAGCCGAGGAACGCCAGCATCGTCTGCGCAGCAACTCAGCAGCAGCATTGTTCATCTCCATCGGAGGTGTTCAGACACGTCTTGGAGGCGTCGCACGTGTTCGTTCGACGCAGCATGGAACGATGGCGCACGTGGCTTGGGCGTTGTTGAGAGCTTCGTCTGGACATGGAGGCGGCGCGACGTTGCACGCGTGGGACGCGGCAGGGAACGTGCGCGCAACGACGGCACGTGATGTGCTTCGTCGCACGTGCAGCTTGGCCGAAGCGATCCGCGAGCACGGCGCGACGTGCGTGGCCATCCACGTGCACGACGGCCTTGCTTTCGTCGAGGCGTTCTACGCCATCGTCGCGGCCGGATGCGTCGCTGCGCCGCTCCACGTGCGATGGAGCCACGAGGAGTGCGCCGACGCCATGGACGTCGTCGGCGCGGACGTGCTGTTCGTCGAGCGCGTCGACGTGGCTGCGGCATTGGCGAAGCGCACGAAGACGATCCGTTGGATCCTCCTGCACGACGCATCGCCGTCCGACGTGCAGCGAGTACGCGAGGTCGCGCCACACGTGCACGTGCGCCGCACGTGCGACGTCCCAGAGGTCATCGACGACGCGACGAGGTTCGCACACGCGCCATGCGGCACCGCATTCGTGTGTTTCACGTCGGGAACGAGCGGCAGGCCGAAAGCAGCGCGTGTTTCCCACGCCTCTGCGCTCTACCAAGCGATGCAGAAACGTCGCACCATGGCCTTGGACGTGGGCGCACACGTCCTTCACGTGCTGCCGCTGGCGCACGTGGGCGCTCTCTCCCAGCTGCACGCTTCCTTGTGGTCCAGCTGCCGCGTGCACGTCTTCCTGCCACGCTTCGACGCACGGACGTGTCGCCAAGCCATGGAAGTACACCGCGTCACGCACCTCTCCTTGGTCCCGCCGATGCTGGACGACTTCCGACACGTCGATGGAAGCGCCATGCCGCACGTCGCAGCAGTGCTGGTGGGCGGAGGACCGCTGGACGCGGCCAGGAAGGAAGCGGCGTGCGCCATGTTCCCAAACGCCGCGATTTCCACCGCGTACGGCGCCACGGAAGCCTTCTCCACCGTCGGCGTGGGCGCGTCCGATGGAAGCTACGAAGCCATCTCCGACACGTGGGCGCTCTGGTGCGAGCAACACGGCTGCTTGGCGCAAACGCCAGGCGCATGGTGCGGATGTGAAGCTGGCGAAGTCCTGGTGCGTGGTCCACACGTCATGTTGGGCTATCAAAACGATCCAGATACCACACAAAACGCCATGATGCAAACCAAGTGGTGGAAGAGCGGCGACATGGGTGCCTTCCTCGATCCTGCAGGGACCAAGTTCCACATCGTGGGACGCATCAAAGATGTCATTCGGACCGGTGGAGAAGGGGTGCACGCCACGCAGGTGGAGCAGATCCTCGAACAACATCCCAGCGTGCGCAGAGCGGCGGTGTTTGGGATCCCACATGCCTACTACGGGGAAATGGTCACCGCCGCAATCGTACTCCAACCAGGAGAGAAATGGCACGGGGCAGAGATCTGGCGTGCAAAAGCCAAGCACCCACCATCCAGCAGCTCTTCTTCCCACGGAACGAATGCCAGCGGGGAGGAGCTGCAAAGCTTCTGCCGAAACAGGGGGCTGTCGGGGTTCAAACTTCCAAGGATCATCTGGTGCAGAAGGGAAGGCCTCCCTGTCACTAGCCTCGGCAAAATCGTCAAGTCAAGGCTGCAGAAAGAGCTGCAGCAGGTTCAAAAACAATACGCGTGCACTAGTGATGCAGAAAATGAAGAGTGGAGGCTGTTTTTCAGAAGCAAGATGTAAGCCACAGTGGGCCATGCATTTATTTCTTCGCTGTCGCAAGCCGTGCACGGTCTTGGCTTCAGACACCAGCCAACCTATCCTGGTCCAGGCTCTGGATAGTCGCATGAAGCATTTCTTCACGCGTCTGTGTTTCTGTGCTTGTGCCATGTAATGCTTGAAGGACGTGCGGATGCTCAGCTTCGATTCGCCGCAGGAGGCCCTTTATATGTTGTTTGATTTCCTGTGCCTTCACGTTGTTGCAATAGCCATTTTGAATGGTAAACAGACCAACGGCTATTTCTTCCGGCAGAACGAGGTCTTCCGGCCTCTGACGCAGGAATTGGCTGACTTGCTGCAATTTCAACTGCCGTTTGCTGTTGATTGGGTTGTTGGGATCCCCAAAGTCCTGCTCGTCAAAGCTTTGGTTCATGTCCAACCTTAGAGTCGATGCAAAATCTCGGATGATGGGGTGGTAGGCCCTGTTTCCAATGCGAGAAAGAGATTCGCGACTAAGAATCTGCGTTTCACGCATAGAAGGATCGTACGTGCTCCTATCGAAGACGATCTGACCATCAGATAGTGACTTGAGCTCTTCTATGTAATCGGTAGAGAGCTTACTTTCTTCGGCCAGTGCTGCTTTTGCATTTTCTTCCTGTTCTCTCTCTTCAATAGCCGAGAGCAATGCCTGACGCTGTTGCTCAGTCAGCCCCTTCAGCGACCTGACCTTTTCTGCGCTCAATCCTCCTTTTGAGGCTAATTTGCCTTGACCTGCACTTACGATGGAGGCGGGCATCCCTTCCACGGCCATAAGAAATGTTAAGCTTCCTGCACCCAACTGGTCGTTCATTTTGGCAGCCCGCTGAATGAGCATGGAAATGAATTGTCGCCGTATAGCCATCTGTTCCGAAACCATCATTCCTTCGTACTCGATCATTTTTTCTTCGCTCATGCTTGAAGTTTCATTGCCCTGGTAGAGCTTCCACGCTTCCTTCCAAAGTTGCACAGGTGAAGTAAAGTCATCAACAACGAGGAGACAGTGCTCCCCTTGATCCCTCAAGTGTTCTGCAATGCAGAGTGCGCGGCACAACCCCAGAAATTGCTGCGTGTTTGACTGATTTCCAACCCTCACGACCGCTGTGTTGGATATGGCCTTGCTTTCACGGAGCCGTGTCTCGAACTCCGAAAACTCCTCCTCTGGTTGTCCTAGAGACGCGTAGACGCAGAAAACCCCTGCATCCTTCTGGGCGCACACGGCATCTACCAATGCTTGCGACTTTCCGCACCCTTTTGGTCCAACGAAAGGCATGGTTTGACCACGGCCAATTGGAGCAAGTGCATCTACTCCACACAAGCCCGTGTGCAGGTTCTCGTGGATCTTTCGGCGAGAACCCACATCTGGCTGCGCATTCAACATTGGGATCGTACTTTCAGAGCAAAACTCTTCTTTTCCGTCCAGAGGTTTTCCATCTTGGTCCACCACCCGTCCCAGCAAAGCCTTTCCCACCTCGACTTGGTAGAGTTGGGTGTTTGCTTCCACTTCCTCGCTTGCAGAAACCTGCTGGTCTTGGCTGGTGATGAGTGCCACGGCATGTGTATAGTCGAAGCGCATGAGAAGCATTCCTTTCGCTCCACTCTCGAATTTCAACTGCACGCCCAATGGCACGTCCATGTCGACCCCTTGGACGATGGCGAGCTGTTGGTGTACTTTCGCCACCTTTCCACGCCTCTGTCCGTCGTCCAAAGCTTCCAAGACCTTCTGGGCCTCTTCTTCGGCCTTTTCGGACGTGGAGGGTGGCGTTCCCGTGCACTTGACCCTCCAGCATCGCGTCCTGTGCGTCGGATGCACGCGCGCGTGCGCCAACCTCGCCGCCATCGTCGCCCAAATGTGCACGAGTACGGCCGTGCACGCCCATTGCGGTCTTTGCGGTCCTTCGTCTCGTTTCTCTCTCGATGGAAACGGTCCACGAACGGTCCATCCACGGTCCAAGCTTCGGGTTGGGACCCATCCGAACCCGATCCTGGAAACGAACCGGGTTCGAATCCCTTCTCAAAGGGAACAAGCGTCCCTTTCGATCGGACGAAGTTCCGGTTTCGATCCCGATGGAAAGGGACCCTCCTCGAAGGGAGGAGTTAAGCAACGAATTAACCCGAGGGCTGTCGGTTCGTGTGCGACGTCGGACCGCCGAAGCTCGTGCGGACAGCGCACGTCCGTCCACCTCTGCGACACGTGCGATTGCAGGAACGAGACGAACCGTCTCCTGGAACCTGGAAAATCCCACGAAAACGTCCCTCAAGACGGGCCTGATCGCGACCAGAGACGGATTCCTCCCGCAACGGAGAAAAAACTCTTCTAGATCCGGGGATTCGTACCCCCTTGTTTCGATCCAGAGGCGATTGCCGAGGCTACGAAGAAAGGGGGTTCGTTTCCCTCCGTGTACGAGGTTCGCAGCACCACTTGGGCGTTGCAACGCCAAGTGCGCACGTCGCCATGCCGCGTTGGACGAGGCGATGGCGCAGCAACGTGTTCGGCGGATCCGTGGATCCCATCGAGAACATCCCGTTGCGTTCTCCAGGGTCCTCTGAACGACGGATGGAAGACGTGGAGCGCGGTGAAACGGTCCCGACGCGAGCAGGACAATTCGCCATGCTGCTGCCGCACCTCTGGCCACGTGGAAAGCCGATGCATCGCATTAGGCTTGTGCTCTCGCTCGTACTGATGGTAGTGGGACGAATCGCCAACATCTCCGTCCCACTGGCTCTCAAAGCTGCTGTCGATCAAGTGACCCTTGGACGAGTGCCACTGGTGCCTGTGATTCTGTATGGATCGTTGAGGTTCTTGGCAGACACATGCAAGGAGCTAAGAGACATCCTTTTCTCCGTGGTTGGAGCGGAAGCAACGAGGAGCATTTCACTCGACGTGTTCAATCACGTCCAACACCTCAGCGTAAGATTCCACTTGGCCAGGAAAACCGGTGCTGTCCTGCGAGGTGTGTCTCGTGGAGCGCAGTCCTTTGCTGATATCTTACGCTACGTAGTTTTCCAGCTCGCCCCTGTCTTTCTGGAGGTACTGGTTGTTTGCGGAATACTTCTCTACAAGTACTCGTGGTATTTTGGAGTGCTCACCTTCACTGTAGTTGCATTTTATGTTGCATTCACTTTCACGACCACCGAGTGGAGGAATCGCTTCCGAAGGCAAATGAACGAAAAGGACGACCAGTTCAATCAAAAAGCGCTTGATTCTTTGATCAATTTCGAAACGGTCAAGTATTTCAATGCGGAGGAACACATGAAAGAGACATACAACACTTATCTGAAGGAGTACCAAACTGCCATTTTGCTCTCCCAGCAGTCCCTCAGTCTGTTGAACATCGGGCAGAATGCTATTGTGTCTCTTGGAGTGGGATTGGCTATGCTGCTTGCGGGAAGGCAGGTTGTGAGCGGAACAATGGGTGTAGGAGATTTTGTGCTGGTCAATGTGTACATCTTGCAGCTCTACGTGCCCTTGAACTTTCTGGGCACGTACTATCGCCTGTTAAAGCAATGCTTCGTTGATGTCGAAGCGCTTTACAAGTTGATGTCAGAAGACCCAGACATCAAAGATGTACCTGAAGCTCAAGATATCATCGTGCCAAACAAGGGAGCCAGTGTAGCGTTCGATGATGTGAAGTTTGCTTACCAGCCCGAGGTTCCCATCTTGAAGGGGCTGACCTTTGTGGCAAAACCGGGAACCAAGGTAGCAATTGTGGGCGCTACTGGGGCAGGGAAGAGCACCATTTCCAAGCTACTCTATCGCTTCTACGATGCCACCGAGGGTTGCATCAAAATATCCGGGCAAGATATTAGATACGCCACGCAATCGTCGGTCAGGGACATCATAGGCATCGTACCTCAGGACTGTGTGCTCTTTAACGACACCATTCGTTACAACATAGGCTTTGGAAGGGTGGGAAAACTTGGGAAGATTGCCAGCAATGTAGATATTGAACGCGTTGCCAAGGCTGCACAGATTGACGTGTTTATCAAGGGTTTACCGGAAGGGTACGATACCGTGGTGGGGGAGCGTGGCTTGCGATTGAGCGGCGGAGAGAAGCAGAGGGTTGCAATAGCTCGCGCGCTTCTCAAGGAACCACCTATCATGGTTTACGACGAAGCAACGAGCTCCTTGGATACGAAGACAGAAAAGGAGATTCAAGCAGCAATGGATCTTGCCGCCAAAGGTAGAACTTCCATCATCATTGCCCACCGGCTTTCCACAATCATGGATGCAGATGAGATTATCGTGCTGGATGGCGGTCGCATTGTGGAGCAAGGACGACATCGGGAGCTCTTTAATGCAAAAGGGAAGTACAGGGATATGTGGGAGAAGCAGTCGGAGTTTGAAGGTGGCGAAGTGTCGGTTGAAGAGTCCAGCCCAGGGACTCCTGCGAAGGAGGGGAGCAGCTCAGCTAGCGCATCGTCGAACGAAGCATAGTCATGCATGTATCAAAATAATAAATGGTATTATTTCGGCAGGCCCACGGCCTTTTCTTATGCGTGTAGTGCTTGAATTTTACCACTTGGTAGCGTGTGTGCATGAGGGTGACTTGTCAGTAGGTACAGCCAACGATCCAGCATCCTTGTGAATGCATATGTTCCCCCTACCACCGCGCAGATTCGCACAAGGAAGTGTCCGAATCCAATGTTTTCCTCTTTCATTTTGATGCTGTAAGGGCTCATTTCGTAGCTGATGGTGAGGTGTGGAGCTTGCGAATTCCCTTCAATTGCCTGGTTGAAGAATTCTGTCATGCTGTATTGGTTGGTCTCCTTGGTTTTCCATCGGGATTGATAGGTTGTAGGCACCAATTTGAGGAAGTATGTCCAGCTTCCATTCCTCTCTACTTCTACTTGTTTCAAACCTTCCATTGGATTGACCATTCCTTTGTAGCTCGGTCCAAAACGGAGCTTTTCAATCACGTGGCTGGTGTTTTGATGGAGGCCGTTCTTCCCTGCGTTTCGAAAGGCCAGCATGGCGTTCTCTTGGACCAAGAAGCGCAGCGCTCCGGCGATCCTTCCCACTTTGAGTTCTCCACGAAGTCTGCATCCGCCAGCATGTGGATGCACGGCTGTGCGCACGTATGGTCCGATGTGTCGACCGTCGTCGTCCAAGAGACTCCGTTCCAGTTCGCTCTCTGCATGGTGCAGACCTTCCCCTGTCCCTTCTGTCGCGCCCACGACCAACAAGTGGCACGGCATGGACAGCATGGACACGTCCAGGTGCACGTGCAGCTCGTCCTTGCGTTCGGTGAAGACGTTCATCTCGTGCACGACACGTCCTCGGAGGTACTGCACCAGCTCCGAGACGAACAGCAGCGCAGCCATCGCCACTCCAGCCACCGTCAGCATCCCTCCCATCGCCGTCTTCTCCGTCAGGCCGGAAACCGGCCGTCTGTAGGCGCTCACGAGCGCCAGTGCGCCTCCAGACGTCGTCCGCCGCATGGCGTTCGTCGTCGTGTTGGAAATCGATGCACGACACACCGTCTCGAATTGGATGGGGATGGTTGTCATGCAATGACCCTGCATCTCTGCCAGGTGGAAGTATTGCAGATACCACGCCATGCATGGCAGTGCAGCAGGCCACGCAGTGCATGGGACGGTGAACGAGCATGGTCTGTTGCATGTGGCGCTAGCATGGAGTGGAATCCAAGGCGGAGCTGAAGGAACGCAAGAGGCGTCGCTAACCTCGTCGATGCCGGGCCGGCGGAGCAACTGCTGTTCCAACGGTGTAAGCCAAGAATTCAAAAGGAAGGCTTCAACGCTGCATCGCTGTTTGCATGGATAAGTTGAAAACATGGCAACAGGAGGC
>LFIK01005539.1_pt1 | contig 10121 bp, 9 predicted proteins | sample 643401 | NCBI WGS metagenome assembly LFIK01 (sample SAMN03777447, study PRJNA286221) | soda lake metagenome | biome: soda lake; feature: Kulunda steppe; material: water; isolation source: sample T5-Br brine of Lake Tanatar-5 | place: Russia: Kulunda steppe | collected 2010-07
CGGCACTGTTTCATAAATCGAGAGACGGACAGGTTTCCCCTTCCCCCGGACAAACTTACCCCACGGCTTCTGTTACCGGAATGCCGAGCGCCGTGAAGCCGGTCAGGAATGAGCCATCCACCGCATCAATGGCGCGACGATGGCCACCGCCTCGCTGGCTCACTCTGCCGGCCGCGCTTGCCGATGGGCGCGGCCTCCTGGGTCATTGCGAGGTCAATACAGATCGTCAGCGCGCCGCGGCGCTTGAGCGTTTCGTTGTCGGCTGGCCGGTTGCGGATCTTTTCGGCGGGGATATCCGTCTGCTCATGTGCCCCAGCCATCATCCTGGAGGCACGACATGAATCCGCTCAGGCGAGTTGTGCAAAAGTGCCCCGCTGCGACACCATACACCCGTGACCTGTCGTGCGGCGCGATTGAAAGGGTGTGCCGGTGGTTGCCAGTCCTGCACGACACCCCGACGACACGCAGGCGCGGCGCGGACATGGCGATCCATCCACTCGGATCTAACGGGGATGTCATAAAGTCGGTCGGTGATCCATCAGAGTGATGACGCCCGCGCTGGCGCTGGCGGAGGCTATCGACATGCCGCCGCGGATGACCGGCACCAAGGCGTATCCGGGCTATGGCCTGCGGCTGCATTGCCTCAGTCAGCGCTGGTGAAATCACGCAACAGGGCATTGAACAGCGCAGGCTTTTCCAGATGCGCGGCGTGGCTGGCACCGGGGATCACGGCGAGTTCCGCGTCCGCTATCCCAGCCCACAGTGACGCGACCTGCGGCCAGCGGTAGGAGCGGTCCTGATCACCCCAGATGATCCGGCAGCGCAACCGCATTTCCGCCAACGCCCCACGCCCATCCCAGTCGCGCATCGCTGCAAGCGCGTTGCGGGCGGCCTCGGGGCTCGCCTGATGGCCGAGCGCGCTTGCCAGCGCGTGGCCCGGGGCCGCGGCCCCGTCGCGAAACCATGTCGCGCTGATCCGGTCTGCGGTGGCCGCGACCCCGTCTGCCTCGAGCCGGGCCATAGAGGTCTCGATGGGCTCGAACCGGTCGGGCATCAGCCCCAGCGGCCCCGTGCCGTAGAGCACCAGCCCGTCCAGCCGGTCGGCATGCCGGGCCGCGATCTCCTGTGCGATCATCCCGCCCATGGAGTGACCCATCAGCGTGAAGCGCCTGACCCCGAGCCCTGCAAGGCAGTCCATCACAGCGCCCGCGAATTCTGCGATCCGCGCAGGCCCCGGCAGGCCGTTCGAGCCCCCGAAGCCCGGCAGGTCGGGGGCGATCACGTCATGGCTGCCCCGAAACGCCGCGATCTGGTCCTGCCACTGCGCCGACCCGCCGAGATAGCCATGCACCAGCACCAGCGCCGGCCCGGCCCCCGCGCGCCGGACTGCGAGCGACCCGCTCAGCGCGACTGCTCCGGCAGCCAGAGCGCGAATTGCGGAAAGGCGATCATAAGCCCGACAAGCACCACCAGCGCCGCGATGAAGGGCAGCGCCCCCACGATCACGTCCGGCACCGAGACCTTGCCCCGGCTGATGCCGGATATGACGTAGAGATTGAGCCCCACAGGTGGTGTGAGTACGGCGATCTCCATGGTGATCGTGTAGATGATGCCGAACCAGATCAGGTCGAACCCGGCGGCCACAACCAGCGGAATGATCACCGGCAGCGTGATGAAGGTCATCGAGACCGGTTCGAGGAACATGCCCAGCGCGATGTAGAACACGATGATCAGCGCCAGCACCATATAGGGTGACAGCTCGAACGCCAGAAACAGCGCGGTGAATTGCTGCGGCACGCGGTAGTAGTTCAGCACGAAGCCGAACAGCACGCCCGCCGACAGCAGCAGGCCGAGATAGCCCATGGTGCGCATGGTCGCCATCAGCGCCTCGACGAACCCTTTCCAGCGCAGCCCGCCGACGCCCACCGCCAGCGCCACTGTCACCAGTGCTGCAATGGCGGCGGCCTCGGTGGGCGTGGCGATGCCGCCATAGATCGAGACGGTGATCACCCCGCCGATGACGATGATCGGCCCCAGCGAGACGGCGATCTGCAAGAGCTTCAGCCGCGGGCCAGTGTCGCGGTCGGGCACATGGGAGGGGTGCAGCCGGCCCCAGACCAGCACCACGACCACGAAGAGCGCGGTCAGCATCAGCCCCGGCACCACGCCCGCCATAAACAGCTGTCCGATGGACTGGTCGCTGACGATACCGTAGAACAGGAGGATCAGGCTTGGCGGCAGCAGCACGCTCAGCGTGCCGCCCGCCGCCAGCACGCCGCTGGCGAGCCTGCGGTCATAGCCCAGCCGCAGCATTTCGGGCAGGGCAACGCCGCCGATGGTCAGCGAGCCCACCATGCTCGACCCCGACACTGCCCCGAACCCCGCGCAGGCCCCGATCGAGCCATAGGCCGCCGACCCGCGCAGGGGCACGCCCTTGTGCAGGAACATGTAGAGATTCGCGCCGATATTGGATCGGCTTATCAATTCGCCCAGGAACACGAAGAGCGGCACGGCAAGCAGGATGTAATTGATCCACACCCCCCAGAGCTGCAACTGCGACGAGACCAGCGAGCTGCTGAAGGTCTGGATCTGCCACAGGAAGGGCAGCGAGGCTGCGGCCAGCGCGAAGGGGATCGGCAGGCCCAGCGCGATCAGCAGGATCAGCAGGCCCAGCAGGCCGAGGGCGACTTCATACCATTCCATCACGCTCGTCCTTCTGCGGGGGTGGGCTGAACGCGATCTGCATCAGCCGCAGGGTGGCATAGAGGGTGAAGACGCACAGCGCCGTCGCCGCCGACGCCCAAAGCATGTAACGCGGCCAATTCAGGATCTCGGACGAGGCCCCGGAATTGTAAGCGCGAATGGTGGCGTTGACTGTAGTGATCGAGAAGAACACCCCGATCAGCACCATGATCGCGCCGTTCATCAGCGCGATCAGCTTTTGCAGTCCTGGGCTGAACTGGTCGGTCAGCAGGGTGACGCGCGGGTAGCTGTCCTCGCGCATCGCATAGGCCAGCCCCAAGAGCGCCACCGGGAACAGCAGCAGTGCCGTGGCCTCGGTCACCATCCGGTCGGGGCGGCCCATGCCGTAGCGCATGAACACCCCGTAGCTGATCCAGACCATCTGGATGACGATGATCGCCGATCCGATGATGGCCAGCGCCACGACCACCCATTCGACAGCGCGTGTCATCCGGTCGATCAGTCTGAGCATGACGCCCTCCGATACCTGTCGTGGCGCTTTGGCCCTAGAGTTGGTGCTGCGCGAAAAGGGCGCGGATCTGTTCGGCAAGTTCGGGGCCGCAGCCTTCTTCAACCTCTTCAGACCACAGTTCAGCGATTTCCGAGATCATCTCGTTGCGTTCAGAGCTGCTGATCGAAACGGCCGCACCGCCACCCTTCATGACGGCGTTGCCGACCTGCTGGTCGATCCAGTCCTCATACATCGGCTGAAGCCAGGCTTCGGTCTCGGCCCCGGCCTCGAGGATCGCGGCCTGATCCTCTTCGGACAGGCTGTTGAAGCGGTCGAGGTTCATCATGTACTGGATGTTGCCGTAGAAGAGGCTTGCGTTGACCATGTAGGGCATCACGTTCCAGAGCTGCCACGAGCTGTAGGTCGCGACCCCCATGTTGATGCCGTTGACCACGCCGCGTTCGGCGGACTGGAACACCTCGCCGGGTGCGACGAATACCGGCTGGCCGCCCCAGGTCTCGATCATCAGGCTGACCAGCGGCCCGATCGAGCGCACGAGCAGCCCGTCAAGCTGATTCAGCCCGTCGATGGGGCCCTGGAACCACCATTCCTGATCGTAGGAATAGTTCGAGTTCATCACCGGGATCAGTCCGACCTCGGCGGCCTCGGGGGCGATGAGTTCGGCATAGGCGGCATCCAGCCCGACCTGGTCTTCAAGGTCGATCGCCGCCGGGTAGAGCGAGGTTACCCGGTAGCAGGGCAGCCGCGTGTCGGCCGAGATCCAGCTGATGTCGGCCACGCCGCCTTGCAGCGCATCGACGCCATCCGACCAGCCATGCAGCGTCGAGGCCGGGAAGATATCGACATTCAGCCGACCTTCGGATTTCTCTTCCACCAGTTCGGCGAATTTCTGGAAGCCCTGATAGCGGATATCGGTCTCGTTCACATAGGTCGAGACACGGATCGTTTCGGACAGGGCCGTGCTGCCGAGTGCGGCAGCCGTAAGCGAGAGGGCAAGAAGTTTGAGAGGGGAGGAAGGCATCAGGATCTCCTGTGTTGGGGCGAAGGGGTGGACTGCTCAGGCAGCCTTCTGGGATTGAAAGAGGTGGCCATAGGCGAAGAGGGCGATGGACCCGCCCGTATGCAGAAAGACCACGCGGTCGGTTTTCGCAAAGGCCCCCGCGCGGACCATGGCGACCAGCCCGGCAAAGCCCTTGCCGGAATAGACCGGGTCCAGCAGGATACCCTCGAGCCGGGCCAGCATCAGCATCGCATCGACCATCGCCTCGGTCGGCTGGCCGTAGCCGTCGCCGACCTGCTCGTCGAACGCGACCACGCTCTCGCGCGGCAGATCGCCCCGAGCGCCCAGCAGTTCCGCCGTGCGCAGGGCGAGGCCATGGACATTGTCGATCTGCTTCTCGCGCGGGGCGCGGACCGAATAGCCCGTCACCGGGATCGGCGCGTTGAGCGCGTGCAGCCCCGCCACCAGCCCCGCCTGCGTGCCCGCCGAACCGGTGGCGTGCACGATATGGTCGATCCGCAGGCCCATCGCATCGGCCTGGCCCACCATCTCCTGCGCGCAGGCGGCATAACCCAGAGCGCCGACAGGGTTCGACCCCCCTCCCGGAATGACATAGGGCTTGTGGCCCGCGCTGCGCAGGCTCTCGGCCAGCGCCTCGGCCTCGGCATTCATGTCCAGCCCGCCCGAGCGGAAATCGAGGTGGCAATCCATCATCTCGTCAAGCAGCACATTGCCCGCAGTCTCGTAATCGGCCCCCTGATTCGTCACGCGCCGTTCGAGCAGCGCGTGACAGGCCAGCCCCGCGCGGGCGGCAGCGGCAGCGGTCTGGCGCACGTGGTTAGACTGGGTGGCACCCTGTGTGACCAGCGTATCGGCCCCCTGCGCCAGCGCATCAGCGAGCAGGAATTCCAGCTTGCGGGTCTTGTTGCCGCCCGAGGCCAGCCCGGTGCAATCGTCGCGTTTGATCCAGATTTCGGGGCCGCCCAAGGCTTCGCTCAGCCGGTCGAGACGCTCCAGTGGCGTCGGAAAATGGCCCAGCCGGTAGCGTGGAAATCGCGCGAGATGCATTTTTCTGTCCCTGTCCTTTTTCTTTAAACATGTAGATCATCGAATTTACGCTTGATCAAATGCGAATTTCGGCCTTTAACATGCACAAATTGCATGTATTGAGGTGGCGATGCGGCTGGAATGGCTGGACGATATCCTTGCCGTGGCCGAGCATGGTTCGTTTCAGGCGGCCTGCGAGAAGCGTAACATCTCGCAACCGGCCTTCTCGCGGCGCATCCGCCAGATCGAGGAGGCGCTGGGCACCCCGCTTTTCGACCGCAGCACACGACCCGCGCGGCTGACGGCGCATGTGGTCGAGCAGCTGGACCGCATGCGCGAGTTGTCCACCGGAATGCGCGACCTGACCGCTGCGCTGCGCGACGCGGGTGGACAGCGGCGGCGGCTGGTGATCGTGTCGCAACACGCCATCGCGGCGACCTCGACGCCGGAAATCATCGGCCGTTTCGCCGATCTCGACATCGACACGCGCTTGCGCTCGGCCAATCGCGACGATTGTCTTGCCCAGATCATGACGCGCCGCGCCGATGTGGCTTTCATCCATGATGTGTCGGACGCTCAGGAAATCCCGGGCGCGCAATTTCTGGACATGCAGCAGATCGGTACGGAAACGCTGATCCCCGTCTTCGCGCGCGACCGGCTGGAGGTGCTCAACGCGTCCTATGCGCGGGGTGAGTTGCCGGTCATCGCCTATCCGGCGGATGTGTTCCTCGGCCAGGTGCAGCGTCGCCTGATCTTTCCGCGCCTCGCGCGCATCGGGCGTATCAGGCCGCGCCTGGAAACGGCCCTGACGCTGGCAGCGCTTGAATTCGCGCGTTCGGGATTTGCAGTGGCCTGGATCCCCGAGCCGCTTGCCAGGGCGGATCTCGATGCGGCGCGGCTGGTCAATCTGCGCTCGACCCTGCCCACGGTCCCGATGACCCTGATCGCGGCTTGCCTGCACGACGCGGCGGCACCGGTCACAAGGAGTGTCTGGGACCGAATCAAGGCACAGTCCGACGCCTGACGCGGCCCGAGGCTGCTCGCGCCGCGTCCAGTGCCACCCGACCAACCCGCAAACCGTCGCTGGCAGACGCAGCCCATGAAAATCCCGGCCCGCCGACCGCGCCTCAAACGAATAGCGCCCCGCTTTACGTGCTTTTCACCTGATGGAGTTAAACCACGCCTTCGTCCCGTCCGCCCTTGGCTTAATGCACCCGGGTGATCTCAGCCGGTCAGCGGGCAACCCTTGACCCAGACGGCTTTCAGCGTGTTGTCGGGCGCAAGCAAAACCAGATCGGCCCGCGCATCGCGACACAACCGGCCGCGATCCGATGCCCCGATGAGATCGGCGGGAATGCGCGTCGCCATCGCCAGTGCCCGTTGCAGGGGCCAACCATTGGCAACCAGGTTTGCGACCGCTTCTGCCATGGTCACATCCGCGCCTGCCAGCGTTCCATCCTCCAGCGTCAGGCGATTTCCGGCGCGGGTGATGCGTCGGCCGTTGAGGTCGAACCCGGTCAGATCTGTTCCCGCGACCGACATCGAGTCGGTCACCAGAAACAGCTCATCCTCGGGCTTGAGGTGCAGCGCAATCTCCAGACATTCGGGTGCCACATGCACCCCGTCGGCGATGATCCCGGCGCGCAAAGGAGAGGTGAGCGCGGCCCCGACCAGACCGGGGGCGCGGGCCTGCAGCCCGCCCATCGCGTTATACAGATGCGTGACACAGCGCGCCCCGGCCGCATGAGCCGATAGCGCTGCCTGCGCCGAACACCCGCTGTGCCCCAGGCTGACGATGACACCGGCGCCAGCCAGGGTCGCGATCTGCGCGTTCGTGACCGCGCCGGGGGAAAGCGTGACCATCAGCGCGGGAAGGGTCGTCGCGGCCTCGCACAGCAAGTGCAGATCATCCTGCTGCATCGGGCGGATCAGATCCGCGTGATGGGCGCCCTTGCGCGCGGGGTCCAGATGCGGCCCTTCCAGATGCAGCCCGGAAAAGCCCTGCACCTGCCGCGCATGCGCCTCGACGCCCGCAGCAACCACGCGCGCGGTTGCCTCGGGGGTATCCGTGATCAGCGTCGGCAGGATCGCCGTCGCCCCCAGCCGGGCATGCGCGGCGCATATGCGGGACAGTTGATCGGCGTCGGTCTCTGCCCCGACGAGTTCACCGCCCCCGCCATTGACCTGAAGATCGACAAACCCGGGGGCCAGCACGCCCGCGCCCAGATCCGTGAGGTCATGCGCCTCGGGCCAGGCGGAATCTGCGGTGTGCAGGGCCGCGATGCGCCCGTCCCCAGTGATGCTGACAGCCGCATCCGCATGCATTCGCCAGCCGTCAAAGACATGCGCCGCGCGAAAGAGCCGGGGCATCACACGGTCTCGGTTATCTTGCGCAGGTGGCGCGGTGTGTCGGGGTGCAGGCCGCGCCTGCGGGCCAGCGCCTCGATGAAGGCGTAGAACGACACCACGCGCAACAGCGGGTCCAGCATCGGGTGCAGGGGCGCGACGACCGGCAGGGGGCTGACATCCGCCATCGCGGCGGTCACGAACACATCCGCCCCCTGCGCGTGCAGACGTTCTGCCGTACCGGTGAAGCTGTCGCGCGCGGCGTCCTCGCAGATCAGGCCAAGCACCGGGAAGCCGCGTTCGACCAGCGCGGCCGGGCCGTGCAGCACCTCAGCCGCCGAATAGGCCTCGGCGTGGATGGCCGAAGTCTCCTTGAACTTGAGCGCGATCTCGCTGGCGATGGCATAGCCCGCGCCCCGCCCCAGCACGTAGAGCGCCGAGGCCCGCACCAACCTGTCCGACAGCGCCGACCAGTCACAGCTTAGCGCTTCGGTGCATGCTTCCGGAAACTTCTCCAGCGCGTCCCACAGCGCCGTGTCACGCTGCCAGCTTGCCAGCACCGCCAGCCCGCCGATGACCGACGTCACGAAGCTCTTGGTCGCGGCAACACTCTTTTCCGGCCCGCACTGCAGCGGCAGGCAGTGATCGCTGTGCTGCGCGAGGTCGCTTTCGGGGTTGTTGGTCAGCGCCAGCGTCAGCGCACCCGAACGCTGCGCAAGCCGCGTCATGGCGACGATGTCGGGGCTTTGCCCGGATTGTGAAATCGACAGCGACAGCGTGCGCGGCAGGCGCAGGGGGGCGGAATAGACCGATGCGATGGACGGCCCGACCGAGGCGACAGGCACCCCCGCGAGGATTTCGCAGGCATATTTGAAATAGCTGGCAGCGTGATCGGACGATCCGCGCGCAACGGTGATCACAAGCTGCGGATCGCGCGCGCGCAACGCCTCGCCCAGCCGCTCCAGGCTGTCTGCATTCTCCCGGATGAAGGCTGCGGCACTGGTCGGGATTTCGGCGATTTCCCGTGCCATGAAGGTCTTGCTCATGAGGCTGATACTCCTGTTGCGGCGCCATGGCGCGCGCTCCACAATGCGCCGTCAAGCGCGGTTCCCTTGGGGGCGATGCAGTGCAGATGCGCCCCGCCTTGCGCGGTGATGCGCTCAAGCAGGACCGGACCGAGCCCTCCGGTCGGCGCTACTGGCAAATCCGGCGCGTCATCAAGCAGCTTCCGCAGCGCGTGCAAAAGCCACCCGCTGCCCTGATCCAGGATCGCGCCTGCGACCGGACAGGATGCGCGGTCATGTTCCAGAACAAGCGGTGCAAGCGCGGCATAATCGGCGGGGCGGGCGCGATTGGCAAAGCCGATCAGCCCTGCCACCCCGTCAAACCGTTCCGACAATTCCGCGGTCAGGGCCGTGCGCGGGCCCAGCCCGTCGCGCGCATCCAATGTCCGGCGCAGCGCCTCGTGGCCGATCCAGGCCCCGCTACCGACATCGCCAAGCATGAACCCGTAACCGCCCAGGCGGTGGATCCGACCGTCCAGATTTCGGCCGAGAACCGAGCCGGTTCCCACTGCCAGAACGATTCCATCCGCGCCGTTGAAGGCGCCCCAGAGTGAAACCTCGATATCACCCTGTACTGCAACCTGTTCGCCGGGCAGTGCCGCGCCAAGCCGCGTGGCGGCCCCGGTTTCACTGGCACCAGCCAGACCGAGCACGATGCTTGGCGGCGCGAGCGTCGCCTCGGGCGCAAGCTCTTGCGCCGCATCCAGAACGCGTGCGAGCAGGGACGCAATCTCGCGCCGCGCGGCGTCGAAATCAGTGGCGACATTGGCGGCGCCACCGGTCAGGATCTGCGTGCGCCGACCATCGCCTAGTTCGGCCTGCGCCCGGCAGGCCGTTCCACCCCCGTCAAGCCCGACGAAGACCTCCATCCCTGTTGCCCTTCGCGCTGAAATACCAAATTAGGACCATAAGAGAAGCGGGCCAAAGCTTCAAGGGGCACCCGGAATCGCTATTTTCTCTTTTAGTGGGCTTTTTTCTGTATGCCACCCATCTACCTGCAACACGCAGCGGGGAATTACCTGGACAAATGGTCTTATATTGGTACTATTATGTGAGTGCGGTGAACATGCTGCCCCATGAATGCCTGGTCTGCCAGTCGCGCTTGCCGCGCGGTTTTCCCCGGCCGCGTTGGTCGGGCGCTGGTGGCCTGACGGAAGCGACAAGGAAAGCCCCGAGATGACCGAACATGCCGACCCCCGTTACCGCGCGCTCGACAGTTGGGACAGCCTCACTGCGCTGCATGCGATCTGGGAAAGCCAGATCGCCGCCTTGGCGTGCATCGGCCCCGCCTTGCCCGCCCTCGCCAAACTGGTCGAGGCCGCACTGCCACGCCTGCGTGCGGGCGGACGGCTGGTCTATGCCGGGGCCGGCACGTCAATTCGTATCGCGGTGCAGGACGGCACCGAACTGGGGCCGACCTTCAACTGGCCCGACGAGCGCACGCATTACC
>LFIK01005541.1_pt1 | contig 10120 bp, 8 predicted proteins | sample 643401 | NCBI WGS metagenome assembly LFIK01 (sample SAMN03777447, study PRJNA286221) | soda lake metagenome | biome: soda lake; feature: Kulunda steppe; material: water; isolation source: sample T5-Br brine of Lake Tanatar-5 | place: Russia: Kulunda steppe | collected 2010-07
TGATGCGCGCGCACCCAGTCATATTTTCACTGGCGATAGGATTTTTTTTATGCGGCATGGCTGATGAGCCTTTTTGTCCCTTTTTAAAAGCTTCTTCAACTTCTTTGACTTCCGTTCGTGATAGATGGCGTATTTCTACAGCCAGCTGTTCAATAGAAGAAGCAATCATACTAAGCACACTAATATATTCACTAAAGCGATCACGCTGCAAAACTTGTGTTGAAATATTTGGTTTTTCTAAGTTTAAGTTATTTAACGCATCATCTTGAATATGGGCTTTGATATTGGCGTGATTCCCAACAGCGCCACTAATCTTTCCAATTTCAACGGTTTTTCTAACCGTTTTAAAACGGGTTAAATGTCTTTTGAAAATATCAACATACAAAGCCATTTTTAATCCAAAAGATGTAATATCCGCATGGATACCATGCGTTCTTCCAATCATTGGGGTGAACTTATGGTGTTTAGCAAGTTTTTTAAGGCTCTGTATAAAATCGTTTAAAGATGTTTCTAAAATTGGGTTGATGGTTTGAAACATTAAGCCATTCGCTGTATCTACGATATCGGTGGAAGTGAGACCGTAGTGGAAATATTTTTTTTCTTCTCCTAATTGTTCTGTGATACTCTCAATAAAGGCGACGACATCGTGTTTGGTTTTTGCTTCGATGGTTTCTATTCTTGATACGTTAATGGTTGCATTTTTTTCGATTAATGGCACTACATTTGGAATCTGTCCATCATTAGCAAGTGCTTTTAAAACCGCAAGTTCGACGCTTAAAAAGCGTTCAAACTTTTTTTCTTTTGTGAAGTTTTCTTTAAAACTTGATCTCGTATATCTTTCAATCATATTGAATGCTCCTCACTTGATAAGGATCCATTAAATAAATGGTTTCATCACGGCTTGGTCCGACACTGAAGATACTTATTTTTATATTGGTTAACGTTTCGATACGTTTTAGATAGTTTTTTGCGTTTAAAGGGAGCGTTTCAAAGCTTTTTACATTTGTGATGTCTTCACTCCACCCTGGTAAGGTTTCATAGATTGGTTCTATATGTTTAAAGTGCTCATTATCCGCAGGGACATAGTCAATTTCTTTGCCATCTAATTTATAACCTACGCATATTTTTAAGGTTTTAAGACCGCTTAAAACATCAAGCAACATAATGGCTAAACTACTAAATCCATTTATTCTATTTGCGTGATTTAAAGCCACAACATCTAACCAACCAATGCGGCGTGCTCTGGCAGTAGTCGTTCCAAATTCATTGCCTTTAATGCGGATATTTTCGGCAATATCTCCTGTTATTTCACTTGGAAAACTTCCGCCACCAACGCGCGTTGTGTACGCTTTAACGATGCCTAATACATTACTCAGTTTATGCGGTGCTATGCCAGCCCCTAAAGGAACGTAAGCAGCAGAAGGACTTGAAGAAGTAACGAAAGGATAGGTGCCATGGTCTAAACAAAGCATGGTACCTTGCGCCCCCTCAAACATGACATATTTACCTTCGTCAATGTAATCATTAATAAGTTTAGACGTATCGTTTAAATGCGGCGCAAGCAGTTTTTGCATCGGCGCATATTTTTTGATTAAATCATCGATTTCATAAGGATCATATCCATGGGTTTTAAGGATGCTGTTAACGGCAGGTAATGTCTCTTCTAAATATGTTTTAAATCCGGATTCATTACAAAAGGTATGCATTCTAAGCCCGCGTCTAAGTGCTTTTTCACTATAGGTGGGTCCGATTCCTTTAGCGGTCGTTCCAATTTTTTCTTTTTTTAAGGATTCATATAAATGGTCAAACGTTTTGTGAAAATCTAATATGACATGAGCCCGATCAGAAATCACTAAATGATTTGTGCTATATGAAGCATCATTAATCATTTGCATTTCTTCTTGTAAACTCTCTGGATTAATGACCATTCCACTTGCCATAATAGGGGTCGTGTTGTTATGAAAAATTCCAGAAGGAATTAAATGAAGGGCAAACTTTTTCCCGTCAAATTTAATAGTATGTCCAGCATTATCTCCACCTTGAAACCGAACGACGGCGTCCGCTTTTAAAGCAAGGGCGTCGGTAATTTTTCCTTTGCCTTCATCGCCCCATTGTGCGCCGATTATTGAAAGAGTATTCATAGATTCGCTCCTTTTAACACTAATTTAATGTAACCATTCGCTATGATTATAGCGGAAAAAAAGGATTAATTAAACCTTTTATTAAATTTTGACAAAGAAAAAGCCCAGTGAATCACTGAGCTTCAAAGGTACCGAGTTTTTTAAGAAGATGTTGTAAAGTTTTTTCTTCTTCATCGGTGAGGGTATCGAGTATCTTGCGCATTGCTTTATGATGATTTTCATAAATTTTAGCGAATTGTGTTTTGCCTTCTTTTGTTAACTCAACCATATACCGTCTCGTATCCTTTTGATCTTTTGTTTTCGTGATTAATCCCTTTTGGGATAAAGTTTTTAAGACATAAGATAAGGAAGACGCTTCAATAAGTACTTTCTTTTGAATGGTGCCCACACATTGTTTTCCTTTTGAGTATAAGATTTCTAACGTACCAAATTCTGTAGAATTTAACCCTTGCGCTTTTATATTTTCCCTAATCGCAGACTCTAAAGCGTGCTTTGCTTTAAAAAGGATAGGGATGGTTTTTAAGGTATCACTCATCAAAATATTCCTTTTTGGAAGGCTTCGCATGTTTTAACGTTTCAAAAGGATTAACAATACTTTCAATGGTTTTTCTTTTATGTTTAAACGCTGGTGGAAGGGCGAGTGTGGTTCCTAAGGTTTCTATCGATTCGTCTTCATCGATAAAACCTGGTCCTTCTGTAGCGAATTCAAACAATAACCCTGGATATAACCGTGTATATAAAGATTTAAAGTAAAAACGGTCGACAAATCCTGAGTTTGGTCTTCGTTGTTGGTTTAAATACGCTGTCCATTGATCGAGTTCATCTTTATCTTCTATTCGAAACGCAACATGGTGGATGCCCCCATAGCCTTGAGAAGCTAAGGATGTATTTTTGAGTGTGTTAACAATAACGCTTGCGCCATTGCCGCCTTCACCCATTTCGTATAATGTGAAATCCCCATCAGTCACTGCGTGGCTCATGCCTAAATGATTAATTAAGACATCATCGAGGCGCTTAAAATCAGAAATTCTAAAAAAAATTGGTCCTAAACCAGTAATCGCAAATTCATTTGGAACGGGGCCATTTTCAAATGGCTTTCCACTTTTTACACCAGGGATGAACTCATCTGAGAATAAAGCATATTCTTGGCTGTCAAAGTCTTCAAAAAATATGACTTTTCTGCCTAAAAATTCTTGAATGCCTTCGTGTGAAACGTGGTAATGATTAAAACGCTTCACCCAATAATCTAAAGCTTTATCACTTGGAACGCGAAACGCTGTTTTCGCAATCTCATCGGTTCCTTTTTGCGCTTTAGGAATTCCTTTAAAATCGAAAAACGTCATGTCAGTTCCTGGATTGCCCTCATTGTCCGCAAAAAATAGATGGTAGGTATTAATATCATCTTGATTGACGGTTTTTTTGACAAGTTTCATGCTTAAAATATCTGTAAAAAAATCATAAATTTTTTCTGCACTACTCGTAATCGCTGTCACGTGATGAATGCCTTTTAGTGGTTTCATACTATCACCTCAACTATATTATATTTCGAATTCGAAATATAATCAAGGTTAATGCATAAAAAACGCAGCCCTGTGGCTGCGGTAACCCTTATTTGAATTGGTTGGTTTTTTCATCGTACGTATACCCAGCATCTTTAAGACGCTTTTGTAATGCTTGAAGATCGATACGCTCGTTGTTGCCTAGTTCGATTAAAGAGACGTAGTCATTTCTGAGTTTCGTATTGATTAAGCTAAGTAATATATTTTCATCCATATCTATATTAATTGCCACGAATAACCCTCCTTATATGTATATTATAACGCAGGAAAAGGATTAATTAAATTCATATGCAAATTGTTCATAGCACCCAATAAAACGCTTACTTAAGCGATGTTTATTTGTGTTGTAAAATAAATCGTGGTAGAATTAATTATTATAAAAAAGGAGAGAATTTACTTATGGACTTATTTATTGCATTGTTACCAGCGATCATTATGATTATTTTGGTCATTGCAACGCGGAAAGTATTAATAGCGTTAAGTGTCGGGTTTATATTATCAGCGCTTTTACTGTTTAATTGGGATTTTGCTGAAAATGAAATCACGGTTGACATTTTAGGTACCCTTCAGTATATGTGGGAAAGTATTGTAGGGATTTTAACGAGTTTTGATTGGTACATGCCAATTGTCGGGTTTGTTGTCTTAATCGGTGGAATCACAGCAGTTATTTCGCTTGCTGGTGGAATCCATGCGTTTGCGGAATGGTCAGTGAAAAAAGTTAAAAACCCAGTTGCTGCACAAATGTTGACTTGGATTTTAGGGTTATTAATTTTTATTGATGATTATTTTAATGCGTTAGTGATTGGTGAAGTTTCAAAACCAGTGACTGACAGATATAAAATTTCACGTGCAAAGCTCTCTTATATTATTGACTCTACCAGCGCACCGATTGTTATATTGATGCCTTTATCTACATGGGGCGCCTATATTATTGGTCTTATGGGTGGTTTGTTTGATGATGTAGGCTATACTGCGCATACCGGATTTTCGGGGTTTATCGCATCGGTGCCTTATCAGTTTTATCCTTTAACGGCGATTATTATGGTGTTTTTAACCATTCGTTTAGGCATTAATTTTGGGCCGATGAAGCGTTTTGAAAAAGGCGCAGAAGCCGGCAAAGATGAGTCGTTGTTAAAATCAGGCGACACAGTAGGTGAAGAAGATGTTGAAGGGAAAAATGCGACCCATTGGACATTGATTGTGCCAGTGGTTGTGCTTGTCTTATCGACATTGATTATCATGTTTGCGCAATCAGGATTTACACCGAGTGCATTCTTAGACCAAGACATTACCTTGCCATTATTCTTTGCAGGTATTTTATCTCTTATCACGGCGATTGGATTCTCAATGGACGCTGAAGGGGTAGACCCTAAGAGTATTGCGACTTATGCATCTAAGGGTATGTTTAATATGTTATTAACTGCAGGGAGTATTTTAGTGCTTGCATGGTTAGTATCAGGAACCATTCAAGACTTAGGAGTTGGAAACATGGTTGCGGAATATATTGATGAAGCATCGATCGCAAACTTATTCATTCCCGTCATTATGTTCTTAATCGCAGGATTTATTGCGTTTGCAACAGGAACGTCTTGGGGCGCATTTGGTATTTTACTTCCGATTGCTATCCCAGTCGCAATGGCAACTGATCAAACCTTAATGCCAGTCATTATTGCAGCGGTACTTGGGGGCGCAGTCTTTGGAGACCATTCATCGCCAGTGAGTGATACAACCGTCTTATCCGCAACTGGAGCGCGTTCAACCTTACATGGACACTTCATTTCACAAGTTCCTTATGCGGCTGTGACAGCATTTATCGCAGCGTTAGGCTATTTAGTGTATGGATTAAGCGGACTTTTAATTTTATCATACGCAGTCGTTGCCCTAGGCATCTTTGGGTTCGTTATGCTTTATAAGAAAGTTTTAGAATAAATAGAAGCTACAAAGCATGAATTAGTGCTTTGTAGCTTTTTTAAAAACCTTTTCATGTCATATTTATTGACAAATTTCTTTGAAACATATAAAGTACATCAGAAGGTTTTTTTATGGTGGTGAATTTATGAATAAAGATGTTGAAATAAAAAGGTTGGCTCAAGTTACGCTGGGGACGATTTTGTTTTCAGTAGGGATTAGTTTCTTTATTGTCCCTGCGAATTTAATTCCTGGAGGATTAACAGGGTTTGCGACGCTTTCACAATATGGAATGCGGTTTATTGGCGTTGATCTGAATTTAGGGTTTTACGTGGTTTTATTCAATATTCCTATTATGGTTTTAGGAATTATTGGGATTTCTAGAACGTTTGTCTATTACTCCATTTATTCCATTATTATGCAAGGGGTATTACTGGGGATGTTTGAAAATCAGAGCTTAACCTCAGGCAGTGATATATTAGCAGCCAGTGTTTTGGGTGGAATGCTTGTAGGCGTGGGAGCGGCTATGACGCTTAAAGCCGGTGCGTCAACGGGTGGTATTGATATAGTGATTCAGTATTTATCAATAAAATTTCAGCTCAGTATTGGCTCAATCGGGATTATAATGAACGCGATTATTTTAGGCATTTCGCTTTTAATTTTTGACCCTGAATTTGCCTTTTATACGCTTTTAAGTTTCTTTGTGGCAAATATGTTAATTGAAAAACTCCATACAGCATACAAACGCGTGCGCTTAGATATTTTAACGGTTAAAGGGGACGAAGTGAAAGATGCGATCATTAAAAACTTTATCCGTGGGGTTACAATCATTGATGGAAAAGGGGCGTATACAGGCGAACATAGAAGTATATTATGGATGATTACGCAAACGCATGAAGTCTATGATATTGAGCGCCTTATTTTAGAAATTGATCCTCATGCGTTTATAACGATGTCGCCAATCCACCATCGAAATGGAAAGTTTCACCGAGTTGTAATTAAATAAGTAGGGTGCCTTTGCACCCTTTTTTAATGCGTATGGCTTGGCTTAGCGTTAAAGATTAAATATAATTGTTTCAAGTAATATTTGGAGGACGATAATATGCAAGAAAAAATAGTAAAACCCGTATCAATCACTTCGACGCTTCTAATTATGGGAGTAGCGTTTGCGGCAATTGCGATTGCGGTGGATGGGTTTAAAGCCATGATGCCGCTTGTGAGCGCTGAGTTTAATTTAAGCAGTGCACAAGCAGGCTTTTATGCAACGTTTTTTTATATCAGTGGGGTGGCTTTAGCCATTTTCTCAGGTCAAATTGCTGATAAACTTGGCCCAAGAAAAGGGCTGATTGGGGCAGTGAGTGTGATTGGTGTTTTAATGCTTCTTCATACCGTTGTGCCCTATTACCCTTTAATGCTAGGCTTAGCGTTGTTTAGTGGCGTAGCATTTAGTGTGGTTATGCCGTCTTTAAATAAAGGTGTTATTGAAATGGTGGATGATAAAAAACGTGCCATTTCTAATGGCATTGTCCATGCAGGCGCTTCGACAGGTGGGATTGTGGCTTCATATTTACTGCCTACCATTGGACAAGCTTTCGGATGGAGAGTTGGAGTATGGATTGCGGTTGGATTTGCGGCTTTGGTGACGTTGGTGTTAATTAGAACCTATCAACCCATCAACAATAATGGCGAAAAAGCTTTGAAAGTGGGCCATAAAAAAGGCCAGTTAAAAAAAGTTGTTAAAAATCCCTTAATTTGGGTGGTTGCGTTAATGGGGATTGTGGTAGGGTTATCGGTTGGCAATATCACGATTCACTATACCTTGTTTTTAACCGGTGATTTATCGTTTAATGCATCTACCGCAGGATTTTTCTTAGCATTGTTCAACGCGGGTGGTATTTTAGGAAATCCTTTATTTGGGTATGTGAATGATCGCTTTTTACGTTCTAATAGACGCATCGCATTATTTGGTTTATCAATCGGGATTGGAATTTTGTTCTTAGTGATGGGCGCTGTTATTATACAAGGCGTGTTACCAGGTATTATGTTGGGCGTATTTTCATTTGTTTTAGGGATGTTTTCATTTGCGACTATTGGAATGCTTTTTACCACATTAGGCGATGTTGCAGGGCCTAAGTTAATGGGGACTGCGACTGCGATCGTGTTAATATCGATTCGTTTAACGATGGTATTCGCACCACCATTTATTGGGTTTTTAGCAGATGTATCTGGGTCATATTCTTTAAGTTGGTTCGTGAGCGCGATTTTAATTGTGACGATTGGAACGCTTTTCTTTACCTTAACAATTCCTCATAAAAAACTATTACAAAGAAGTTCTTAAGGTGCTGGTTTTCCAGCACTTTTTTTATGTTTGGTATATTTTTTATAAATAAGGCGCTTATTTATAAAAAGTATATTTGTTTGGGTATCAATTTGTCTTTTAGGTTGATAAAATATAAATGACACGAAAGAAGGGATGCCTATGAAAAAAGCGATGTTTATTGAAACTTTGTTCGCAAGTATATCCGTTGTAATCATCTTATTTGCGTTTTTATTAAGGGGGTTATATGAAGAAAATATATGGGTCGTTAGTTTATTTGGTTTAGCCTTTTTAATTGGTGGGTATCATAAAGCAAAAGAAGGCTTAATAGATACCTTAAAAGAAAAACGATTAAATGTTGAGTTTTTAATGATTTTAGCAGCTTTAAGCGCCTTTTTAATCGGAAATTATTCTGAAGGGGCAATTTTAATATTGATTTTTTCAATCAGTGGCGTTTTAGAGACATTTGCGAATGCGCGAAGTGAAAAAGCGCTTAAAAGTTTATTGAATTTAGCGCCTGATACAGCGATTTTATATAATGATGGAAACGAAAGAGAAGTAGATTTAAGTGACGTCTCTAAGGGCGATCATTTAATCGTAAAAGTTGGACAAAAAGTTCCGGTTGATGGAGAAATACTAAATGGCAATACAGCAGTAGATCAAGCAGCCATTACAGGGGAATTTGTGCCTGCTTATAAACATGAAGGCGACTTATTATATGCTGGAGCCATCAACATTGAAAGTACAGTGACTATAATAGCGGTCAAAAATGCGAAAGATTCGGTCATTCAAAAGATTGTGTCGTTTGTGGAAAAAGCCCAAAATGATCATCCGAAAAGTGAATCTAAGATTAAAGTGTTTGAACGCTACTATGTGTATGCGGTACTTGTTTTTGCGTTAATGATGATGGTCATTCCACCATTTTTTAACTTACTTACCTATGAAGAAAGCTTTTATAGAGGGATTATTGTCTTGGTAGTGGGCTCACCGTGTGCGTTGGTTGCTTCGGTATCTCCTGCGGTTTTATCAGCCCTTTCTAATGCGTCTAAAAAGCATATCTTAATTAAAGGGGGCTCGCGCTTAGAAGGGTTAAGTGAAGTGGGGGCGGTTATTTTTGATAAAACGGGCACACTTACTACCGGAGAACCAACGGTTGAAGCCATTGAAGCCAATGGAGATGTTTCAGAAATAAAATCCATCTTATATACGGTCGAACAACAATCAAATCACCCTTTAGCCAAAGCGATTGTCAAACATTTAAATGATCAAACAGTGCTCGATAAGATCACAACCAAAGAAATTCCTGGCTACGGAATGGAAGCATTTATTAATGGGGATACTTGGAAGGTTGGACGGTTTGATTTCAAAGCAAGTGCGTCGTTTAAAGCATTATTAAAAGACTATCAAACCAAAGGCTATACGAACGTTACCGTCATAAAAAATGGAACGCTTATAGGCTTTGTGGCCTTAAAAGATACTTTAAGAGATGACACTAAAACGATGATTCAATCGCTAAAAAATAGAAAAATCCATACCATTATGATGACGGGCGATAATGCATTAACCGCGCGCGCACTTTCAAGTGATTTAGGGATTGATACCTTACATGCGGAATGTTTTCCAGAGACCAAAGTGGAGATTGTTGAAGCTGCTCAGCAAACGTACGGGAAAGTGTTAATGATCGGGGATGGCATTAACGATGCACCAGCGTTAACCAAAAGCGATGTTTCTATCGCCATGGGGACAGGAACCGATGTATCTTTAGAGACAAGTGATATTGTGTTTATTGATGATAATTTAAACAATTTAGAAAAAGTTTTTGTTTTAGCAAAACGTCTTAAAGGCATTGTACGGTTAAATATCATTTTTTCGGTTTCAGTCATTGCGTTTTTAATGATTGGGAATCTATTTGGTCAAATTCAACTGCCTTTTGGGGTTCTTATGCACGAACTTTCAACGATCTTAGTCATTTTAAATTCATTGCGTCTTTTAATTAAGTAAACCCCAAATGCTTTGATGATTAAAGCATTTGGGTTTTTTTAGGATTTAGCGTATAATAAAAAAAGACCCTAAAGAAAGAAGGAATGCCTATGAAGGCAATGCCTAAAGAAAAGAAAATCCACTCTAAAACAGTGTATGATACAGACTTTTTAACCGTCGAAGAAGATGATGTTTTATTGCCTAGTGGAAAAACA
>LFIK01005542.1_pt1 | contig 10119 bp, 9 predicted proteins | sample 643401 | NCBI WGS metagenome assembly LFIK01 (sample SAMN03777447, study PRJNA286221) | soda lake metagenome | biome: soda lake; feature: Kulunda steppe; material: water; isolation source: sample T5-Br brine of Lake Tanatar-5 | place: Russia: Kulunda steppe | collected 2010-07
ACACACACACACACACACACACACACACACACACACACACAGAAGCAAATCTGTGCTTCCAAGGTCTTGGCCGCAAGCCAACTGTGAAGAAGAAGAGCGAGGATTTCATGAAGCTCAAAAAATGGCTGGGACAGCCAAAAAACACTCATGACCTTGATATTATGCCATGTCAAGACAGAAATGTTCATCTTCCAGTGAAGCTCAAAACGTTCACCTTCAACGCTGGTAACCTTTTCAAGACTTGCATGCTATTGGCAGATTTCTTTAGAAAATCTTCTATTTAAATTCCCCGGTAAAACAGTTGCATGTTTCCCTCTGACCCAGGTCGTCAAGGTACTACCCCATTGCCTGCCAGTCATGTGCTCCATCCCACACATATATGGAGATTATTGGGGTTCACGGGCCATGAGGAGCAACAGCAATGGAATATGTCATGTGAACTCTTGAAAAGAAGTTAAGCTTTAGAGGTGAAAGCCGTTCACTGAAAGGACAGGCATATATAGAAGTGAGCTCAGCTCAGGACAATTCGAACTAGACTGAAACGTCACGGGCAGTACGCCTACAAATCACAAGGAGTACGCTTGCATGTAATTGTTAATGCGTGCTCAGCCAGTTCCTGCGCATAGCATGGCACATCCTTCTCTTCCGTCTGGATGTCCGGACCTCTGTGCTCATCTTGTTCAATGCAATGCAGCCAGGGGACCTTTGCTAGACTTTGAGATCGCTCCTGAAGTGCAGAACATGCCTTTGCCAGGATCTCATGCAAGGGCTGCTGCTGCTGGCCGGAGTCCTGCTGAGTCCATGCTTGCGGGTTGGAGGGCCACGCCTCCCAGCTCACACCTGTAGCAATGTATGTTCGCACAGTTTAAGGATGACAAGTCTTTTCACAGTCCCTTGGTGTGCATATGCTCACACCGCCAAATCAAAATAATCCATGGAACTGGAAGAGGTGGCGCCATAGTCTACTGGTACTTGCTGCCGTACTCAGGCAAGCACATCCTCAAGCCCACGGCCAACACGCCCATATCCGACCATGTTTTATGCGTGTCTCAGCATGCATTCCAGCGTGCAATTCAGGTGTGTGAAACAGAGCCTGGGCAAAGTCGAGGTTGCTCACCACTGGCTTTTGTGGCTGCAGACCACAAACGTCTATCCCATTCCCCGGTCCAATGGCCATTTGTTCCTTCAAATGCGTTGGCTTGTTGCTCATGAGCACTGCGCCAACAGCCTTCTTGTGTACCCAAGGAGGCAGTCAAGGCTTTTTGCGCCTCAGCAGCAGTGCCGCTCAGTTCTGCTCGGTTGTGTGCTGCATGAGCCAGGATGCCAGTTTCGCCTGCAAAACAAGATGGCACTCATTGTTCTTTCTCTCCGGACGACCCTTCTGTTAAACTTTTGCGACAGCAGGCTGTAGAGCTGGAGAGCCCTCAAGTGCCAGGTAGTTTGTGCAATTACGCGCGCTCGTGTGTATGTTTGTGTATTTGTTGGTAGCTGTGCCCTTGCACGTGCATGCGAATTGTAAGCATTTTTGGCATGGATACGTTTCTTAGTATTTGTACGTGTGCGCGCGCTTGCATGTACATGTGTGACTGTAAGCATTTTTGCGCGTGTGTATTTGTAAGTATGTGTGTGCGTGCTTAAACGTGCACGTGTGTTCAAGTGTTTGCGCATGTGTGTTTGTAGGTATGCGTGCGTACTTGCATGTGCATGCTTGTTCATAATCATTTGTGCATGTGTGCATGTGTGTGTGTGTGCGCGCGGAAGTGCACACCCACGTGTGAAGCGCTTGTGTGCGCTGCCCGCATGCATGCATGCATGTGCATGCATTTGCAAAAGAGCTCAGCTTGGATTGAAGCGGGCAAGTGCCCAAGACAGCCCTACCTGCAGACACCATTCCTTCTGTTGCAGAGCACAGCAACAACCTACAGCACATTGCACGGGACCACCAGGGCAAAGCCCGCACAGGGCAAGAGGAGAGCCTTGCACAGATACAAGCTGCAGATGCCAGTAAGGTCAGTATCTGCGGAGTGCAAAGGAGTATGCAAGTACATGAAAGGCAAAGAAATAGGCAGATTAGATTTAGGAATCTGTCGTACAGGTGCTGCAGACATTGACAAAAGTGCCGTTGTCATCCTTAGAACCTTTCTTCTGATTCCAAGGGATCAGCGACTAAGAAGAAGGCCAGAGCCTGGCATACAATAGAATGCTTAACCATAAATCTTCAGCTGTCATCAATCCCGATGTTGAAAGGTACTGGCTGATACATAAGTATGTGACTAATTAACTTCTTTCCTTAGATACATCAACTTTACCATGGCAAACGGAGCGAACAAGACAAGTGAGAGGCACAAATGCCACCCTGCATAGTGCTGACAAGCAATCCCTTTGGAGCCCATCTTACCTGAAGAAATGTGAATTCTGTCGAAGTACAACCTAATCTCTTGAATGAATCTGACAGCTGATCATGACACTGCAGAAAGCACTGCTCTGCCTGGTCCTGCAAACACCACAAAGAGGTATTAATAGCATGCTTGAGCAGCTGAGAACGCACGCCATATCTCAAAGAGATCGGATCTTTTGATTAACTGGAAAGACAAAAAAGAAGATGAAAAAAGAGAAATGAAAAAGGAAAAGGAGGGAGGACAGAAAGAAGACAAAAAGAGGCAGTAGGCAGTGATGACTCATGTTGGAATAAGAGCCAATCTTTCATGACAGCAGGGAAATAAGCTAACAAATCCGGCTCCAGGCAGTGCTGGTATATCGTGACTTGAAAGCAACTTTGCACTTCAAACTGTGCCTGGCCACTTAAAAGTAACAATTGCAGGGCTTCAAGACAGGAGCTAGCGAGACAAACGTTGCAAGGTAAGTCAACAGGAAAAATTCAGAAGCACTAATTTTACCTACTTTTTCAAAAAGCAAGGTACTGGCGCACACCAAAATGGGAGCTAGAGCTCCAGGAGCTGTGTCACTTTGGAAGCACGTAGAAGATACTTCTAAGCAGCGTTCGCATTTGCAGACAAAGGCGTACCTACAGGCAAGGGAGAGCGACCTCCAAATGAGTGCTACAAGCTGATTGATCACTTGCGCCAAAGGTCTTCTTGCAGAACACCCAACTTCACGGGCTGAGCTTTGGGCAGGCTTGGTGATGCAATGCAATCGTCGCATAAGACGGGCAAGCCAACAAGCATGCTGTTGATGTGAGCAAGTTCAGGGCACAAGAAGCGCAGGCTACCTTTCAAAGAGCTCAGCCTGACGTAGCTGCCGCGGCTGCAGGGCGTCAACGTAGGTAATTGTCAGAGGTCCACCCTTGGACAGGTTGGTGAGCAGTTGGACTTGAACACGGCCATCATGACCCAAGAACGTGTATCTTGCAGAGGGGCGGCACGAGTGGTTGATGCGGCAAAAAGTCCTGGGGAAAGGGGGCACGGATCCACCAAACCGTGCAAGTGGAAAACGGACAGCGTGGCGGAAAATGAGGTTACATGCGACCCTCGTTGCGCACTGCAAGTAACCTGAGCTCAAGTGAACAGTATGCTCCTTTCCTTAGCGCAAGGGCCTGGCCCGCCTGAAATCAAAGAAAAGCACATACTTGTACACAGCAATGGGCTGGAGCTGTGCCCAGCGGGGCAAGTCTGAGCCATGGACCTCCACGGCATTGACAATGACTGCGCAAAGGGCTTGCTCCATCTCTTTCCTTGTGCACCCGAGCACATGAGCCTGCAGTGTGCAATGAGACGCCACTTATGCCCTCAGTCCAAACCCAAGGAAGCCTTGCTATGCAACCAAGTTTTATGCTACAACAGAACACCAGTGGATTAAGACAGCGCCGCCGGTTTTTGATGCACATGGACTTGTTCCAACAAGGCATGGATACGTGGTTCGCGTACACACGACCGTGCACACACCTTGACACAGAAGTCTAGGGCACCATCAAGCCACTGCTGACTCTTATCCTCAGCAAGCACTGCAAGAATGTGCTCTGTGTGGGATACAAGAGGGATTGGATTGGACAGCAACCTGCAAAAAGCAGTCGGTTAAGATGGCAAAATGGAGCAAGGCCCAGAAGAGATGCTTGGCGGAGAGAACGAGCAATACAAAGAATATAGCAAGTAGCGCTCATGCCCAGCATGAGTCCAGTATGTTGGTGAGCTAATTGCAATTTTGCAGAAACTGTGATGAAACCTGAAACCTGAAATTGGATCCAGGTTTAAGGCAGCCAGCTGCGTACTAGATCAGCTTCTTAAGAGGCTAATGCCAGAAGTCTCACCACAGAGTGACGCAGAAGGTACCCTACCTCAAAGCACAGCTGAAGTCTCTTATTGCGCTGCCCCAGGTCCGGAATGCATCTTGACTGCCGAGGGTGTGAGCGTACACAGCACATTCACCAGAGCTGCTGTGGACAAGCGCATCCAGGTTGCAGCAGCGGGTGCTGCACCAGCAGCACGCTCTGCAATTCTTGCAGATGTTTACTCCAGCACCACCAGCTGAGAAGCATGTTAGGCAGCACCGGCACTGCAGCTCCGGAGCCCAAACATTGGCCATAGGCATGCACCCCAAAACGTGTGGTGGCTCCTACAAACACATACAAAAGAGAATACTGGGTAAAAGTGACCTCCTGCACAGAGAGAAGCTCTAAGGTGCACAGACCTGAAAGGAAAACCCAGCAGGGATCTGCACGCCAGCAACCAGCTCGAGCTCGCCAACTCCAAAATCTTGAAGCCGCAACTGGGAGCCTCCTAAAAGAGCCTCCATGCCCTGCTTCCAGAAGCCAGGCAGGCCAGTCTGATGAAGCAAACCCTTAAACTCCAAACCCTTTACACTCAATATTTCAAAATTATAATCGAAACACAATTAGATGTATGAATTAAAGTCGGCACTTCTGAAAGAGAGCATGGCAGAAAAGGTGAGGCTTCACTCTCATCCTCGGCGCCATCCTTAATGACTTTTAACCCCTTGTTAAAGTTTCATTTGGAAATGGCACTTTTGCCTTTGCAGGAGGTGAAACACAGCGTGTGCAATGGAGTGGGCACAATCTGGCTGAACAGGTCAGTTGATGCAAGCTCATGTATAGCTGAAAATGAATAGAATTACCCACCTCTTACTTCAATTACACGCCCAGGCCTGCCGGCCTCAATGCCCTTAACTTGAACATGGTACGTGCGTGCTACATGACAAGATCTTCTGTATTTCTGTATTTTTGGTTGTAGCCTAAAAACTAGGCATCCATGTATAGTTGTAGCCTAAAAACTAGGCATCCATGAAGGTATGATATGCTTGTCTGGTTGCCCTACGGTCTTTCAGGTGCAGCAAATCACTGAGCTGCTGGACAAGTGGTCATCTGACAATCAATCCAGAGTGTCGTGTATTGTCATCCGTAGCACCAACAGCAAGGTAGAACATAAAGCAAGCTCCCCTAACTGCAATTCTGCATCTGATGGAGACTGAACCTTTCTTTATTTGCCCACTGTGGATGACGATTAAACTTCTACAAATCTATCTACTACGTCTTAACCCACTGACTTTCTTTCACTTGTGTCCTTAACTAGCCATCAAGCTTTACCTATATGCAGCTCAATTATCATTAATGTTATTGTTGTATGGATGAAACAGGAGCATGTGCCTCCATTGTGTGCTAGGCTCCTTTTCTTGAGCCAGATGGAACGGGAGGGATGCTCTTCATGCAAGGAAGTGCAAATGGATGTACCAGAAGTATGAAAGCCCATACCTTCAATGAATGTTTTTCAGAGCGCATCTATTTAGTGAGCAAGAAGGAAGTTGTTAGCTCTCTATTTGTTGATGTATGTATGCGCATAGGAGCTCCCCTTTATTTGAAAGGGTAAGCAAAATCCTAATAATGTGATTTGCAAGCAAGCTGTATACTTGTTGCACAAGAAGGTATACTAGACAGGTTCGCTTTTGCAGACCCTGAAAGTGCAAGGCTGGCCTTTTTCTCCTTATGTGTATACTCATGAGTAAAGGGATCACTTGAGCCAAGGCATGTTAGTTCCGCCAGGTTCCCTGGTCTGATCTTGGAGCTTTTCAAAACTTGTCATAATGTAGGTGCACCACTTACGCCCTCAGAATGAGGCCTTCAATTGCAAGCACGTGCGTCAAGCAACCGCTACCCTAAACATCTTATGCACACTCTGACTGTGAGCCTCCTTTATGGCGCTCCCAATCTTGCTTCAGGCCTTCTGCTCTGGCGGGGATGTTAAGTCAGCTGTACTCCGTGCGCAAGAAGGGCAGCAGGAAGAAGTTTCAGCATTCTTTGATGCGGAATACTCCCTGGACCTCCGTATTGCCCGGTGCAAGCTGCCGTACGTGGCCCTGATGGATGGCATCGTCATGGGCGGGGGTGCAGGGCTGGCTATGCATGGCCACTTCAGGGTAGCAACAGACAGGTGAGGTAATGATGGGCTGATGCTTAGGGTCAGAGCACTTGTTGCCATCATCATGCATGGCTCGTTATAACTGTGAGCCAGCGAAGCTGCAAACCTGAATCCCACGGACAGGTTCCTTGCTGTAGTCTGCTTTTTGTCCCTACTCTTCCGGCGCTTCCCTACTCTGCAGAACTCTGTTTGCCATGCCCGAGTGCGGCATCGGACTCTACCCAGATGTGGGCGCTTCGTTCTTCCTCAACCAGCTTCCTGCAAGGATGGGCTTGCTCTTGGGACTCACTGGGTTGCGTCTCAGAGGTGCGCGGGCAGCTTGTCCCGCTTAGCCAATGCAAAACAGCCACAGCGTGGGTCAGCTACTGCGTCCTCCTGCCTAACTCTGAGCTGGATTACTGCTGAGTCTCTGGTTGGGCTGAGCATGAGCAATCAACAGTATCAGAAGAATGGGAAAATTGTATCAGCATCGGCAGGAGAACTAGCATCATATATTGGAGCAGAAACAACACGCCCCCTGTTTCCTCACCATTCCGTTCCATAAACAGGGCCAGCGGTGTATGAGGCTGGCTTAACAACGCACTACGTACCACACGCTTTTTTGGACTCTGTCCAAGCAGCCTTGGAAGCTTTAGGCCCTTCCCGGGCCGCCGACTTCGCTGAAGTGGCCAGTACTTTGGACGCTGTGCAGGCAAATGCAGGCCCCAAGCCTCATGGTGAGAATATTTACAGACAGGGTGCCCTCACTATTGAACATGATTTCTGTTATCAGCAAGTCCCCTTTTACCCTAAGTTTCCCTGCAAGAACCCTTCCCGCTTGAACTTTCCTGGCCTTTGCCAAGAAGCTGTTTGCTCCATCTGGCGCACGCTGTTGCGTACCTCTCCAATACGGCTTCTATTTAATGTCTTGGCATTCATTGCCGGAGGAAGCACGCGTGAAAAAATCTTGCCTGCAGGCACTATTGCAAGCAAGCTGCTGCCCATCTCAGACCTCCACTTTGGCCAGCATCAACCCTCTGTGGGAGCCATCCTCACATCGTTACAAGGGGTTGTTCAGAATGAGCAAGCCAGCTCAAGTGGTAAGGAAGGACCAGGCGCAAGCGGCGCCGCTTCTTCTTTCTTGGACGCCGCAAATGAAGTGCTGCAGGCGTTGCAGAGGTGAGCATTGTGAGGGATGGCTATTGAGGCAGTGCAGGCATTGCCTGACTCGTAAGCTCTGGTCCTTTTAGCCCTTGGCTATCTCAGCCTCCTTTAGTTCAATCTGCAGTATATCATCAGGGACAAGGAGCATGAAGTTGGGAGCATGGCTGCCGCCATAGAACTATTATCTATTGCTTGAAATTGCCAAATCTGCCTGTGTATGATCTTTATGGGAGTTTTGAGGAATTCAGGTTGGGTCATAAGTGGTTCATGCCCGGTGTGATTCTGCAGAATATGAATTTTTCCATGGTAATTTGGTGCAGTGGATGATCAGGTGTGGACATTTGGCTGTGAAAAGTATGGTTCACGCCGCGGCCCATCAGGCACGGTCTCCGTGACGGGCACCTATAATAATCAGGTGCTGTGGAAAGCTTGCCATCAGGGCTACCACTTGGTGTCAAGCTTGAAAGGCGCCCGTCACGGAGACCATATTCTGGGATCATGCCAAAACTGTACCCATTTTGGGCCTCAGTCGCCACCCCTGAAATTTTGCGCATGAAAACCTAGTGCTCTGCACTTTTTCATAGACTTTCATAAAGAATATTGCAGGAGGGTGTTGGGTAACGGCATAAGGGCCCAGTCAGTGTCACAAGGGCCCCCCTCCAGCCCGTTTCCTCTTAAAACTCACCTTGGAATGTCAACGTAGCTGCCTCAGCACTTTTGAGACATGCGGTTTTCCTTGTATCTAAGCACATCAGTCCAAAGGAAGCAATCGTCACTGGACGGATGGCCCAACCTGGGAGGATTTTGAAGCGCAATCTACTCCTGACCTTTTATACTCTTCCAGGCAAGCCTGTGGAAGGGATGGGACGCAAGTGGAAGGGTGTGACGTGCACAGTTGTTTACGCACACCTACTGCATTGCAGAAGCCTTGGAAGGATGTGGCCTTTCACTCACCCTCTGCTCTGTGCGTGCTCTTGCTCAGGGGATCACCACTGTCACAAGAGGTGACGTTCGAGCTCCTGCAGCGCGCTGCGCATGCCTCACTGAGCACCTGCCTCAACGCTGATGGCGCCTTGGTCCGACATTTTGTGAGGGGAGAGGGTGACTTTTTTGAAGGTGTCCGCGCAGCCCTCATTGATAGATCTCGCTCTCCGCAATGGAAGTTCTCGTCTGTTGCAGAGGTGGGATCATCGTGCCACTAACAAAAATCTTGTATCATGAAATGCAAGCAAACTGCGTTATATCAGTCCACTTGTGGTGTTGTCTAGTTGGAGCGCTCAAATGAAGTACATCTACTTGTGCTTTCAGTGGAGCATGCGCACCGTACCAGAGTAACTTGCTTCTTGCGCCTGCCAGCGTAGATCCGCAAATCTACTTGAAACTTCACAGCTTCATTCTCAGACATCTTGCCTCTTTGCATAGTACAGTGCGGAGGTACCCGTGCAAGCGCATGAAACACATCATGCTTGAAATGCTGTGGGAGAGAAGCATCTCTTTGCTTGACTGTACCCACGTGTTCCTTCGCATGTCCGCTTAGAGCATCTATCTGGGTGCTTATCTGCAGCCAGCCTACTGGGCTTGGGTTCCCCAGGCTTGGAAGCAAGGTATTACAGCTGCAAGCAAGCAAGAGCAGTGGTGTTGCTGTCCTTATGAAAGGGTGGCAGTTGAGTAGGCCCCTTAGGTGGTGTCCTTGCACAGTGGGCTGAAAAATGCATTATTGTGTATGGTAAGGTCCGTTTGACAGAGGCTGTTGATACCCCTTTTCGCAAAATGAGGCGGCCTGAGTACTTGAAGCTCCAGGAGGCATGAGTTGCTCCTGCAGCGAAGGTAGCTGTTTATACCTGTCAAGGCCTCCTTGCCTATCAGGGATGGAGCATTTGCCTTTTTGGATTTACAATGTGCGAATGATTCGGTAAAACTCGAAATACGCCGAATGATTCGATCGAACATTTTCCTGTTTGGGAGGGTCTTTGAAATCCGCGAACTGATGTTTTACAGTTCGGCGAATGATTCGTTAAAATTTGAATTCGTGAATGATTTGAAATCACGCGAATGCTCCAACCACGTTGCCTATGTTCCCGTGAGAATATGTTATCTTGCGCACACATTGTTTTTGACATACACACAGTTCAGGGGAAGTTCAGGGGGGTCTGTGACATGTTCGGTTTGCCCGGAACTACTTTTTGAAAACTTCCGGTTCCCCGGAAGCCTGCTTGAAATGTTTCAGGTTAAACCCTAGAAAAAAAGCCCTTTGTATAACAGGGGTGAGTCACAATTTATAAACATATCAAGTACATGTAACCTTGTCTGATGCTTTTCCCGTGACAACGACCATGATCACAAAGGTGACCAGGCGAACGACGGTGTCTGCCTTCCTCTTCTTCCCCCGTTGCTCGCCCTGGCTAGGGGCGGGAGCAGGAGCGGGAGTGGGAGCAGGAGCGGGGGCGGCAGTGAAAGCGGGAGCGAGGGAGGGAATGGCAAACTCCATGGAGACCCCATCTGCCAGAGGCGCTGTATTGGGCCCCACCCCATCAGGCCAATCGCGAATGGGACGGGCTGGCTCAGCTTGGAGAATGTCTTGAATCTCCTC